>CAJIBL010000902.1_pt1 | contig 54677 bp, 43 predicted proteins | sample 9199351 | NCBI WGS metagenome assembly CAJIBL01 (sample SAMEA7708304, study PRJEB35096) | sediment metagenome | biome: marine neritic benthic zone biome [ENVO:01000025]; feature: sediment [ENVO:00002007]; material: shallow marine sediment [ENVO:03000034] sea grass bed [ENVO_01000059] ...
TAAGTTAATAGGCGGCGCACGGAAGCGCCGCCATTGCCCGCAGGGCAATGTAAGCCCTTGAAATACCAGCAAATTCACACATTTGCGCCAGTATTTCAAGGGCGTGCAATTAAATAGATAGGATCATCTATTTAATTGCCGGGTTAATAGATACCATTGCGATGGGAGGAGGCAGAGAGTTCAGGTTACCCGGTAACTCACCAGGAGCGGGCCTAAACTTCACCGATTTAGTATGCTACCTGCCTAACAATTTGTATTACACCGTGACAAGGAGCCGCCGTGACTGGTCTTGATATCTTTGCATTAATTGTGCTCATTACCATATTCGCTTGCGCGATGACCGTGGTGATTATCCTGGGCTTGTTACCGGGTAAAATTGCTCGAGAAAGGCAGCATCCCAATCAAGAGGCGATCGCCATTGGCAGCTGGCTGGCTCTGATTGTAGGTGGCGTGCTATGGCCACTCCTCTTGATTTGGGCTTACTACAAACCCAAGGACCAGCAGCTTAGCGATGCGCACAGGAAAATTGCCGAGCTGGAGGCGCAACTTCAAACCGAGACATTTGGAGCAAAAGAACAATGATTGTTTTTTTAACCGTTCTCTGGATTGTACTGATCTTTCTGCTGGCGAAGCTTAAGCTTATTCGTATGAACCTTTGGTGGAAATTGTCACCGGCTATCTGGATGGGCCTGCTGTTAGTGGTTCTGTTTATTCCCATGCAATTTTGGGCTCCTGGCGGGCCGGTGCTTGGAGTTCAATATTCCGTACCAATTATTCCCAACGTAACGGGGGAGGTAATTGAGGTAGCGGTTGAGCCAAACACACCTATTCGCAGGGGCGATACATTATTTAAGATCGACCCGGAACCCTATATTGCTGCCAGAGATCAGGTGCTTGCGCAGCTAGAACTAGCAAAAATGCGCCTGGAAGACTCAGAGATATTGTTCAAGAAAAACGCTATCCGTGAGTATGAGCTTGATCAGTACCGCGCTCAGGTTAAACAGCTTACCGCTAGCTTGAAATCAGCGGAATACAATCTTAAAGAAACAACCGTTACCGCGCCTGCTGATGGCTTTGTTACCAATGTTGGTTTGCGGCCCGGCTACCGCGCTGCAAACTTCCCTTTTGCACCTGCGATGACTTTTGTGGAAGACTCCGAACGGGTGCTGGCTGTACAGATTCTGCAGGGGCACTTAAGGCTGGTGGAATCAGGCCAAAAAGCAGAGGTTACCTTCAAATTATTGCCGGGCAAGGTTTTTCCTGCGGCGGTGGAATTTATTATTCCCGCACAGGCAAGCGGCCAAATAGCACCAAATGCCAGTATGTTTACTCCCAGGGATATGACCGCAGCGCCCTACGCTGTGCGCCTGAAACTGGATGATGACACGCTTATGTATAAGATACCTGCTGGCGCCGTCGGTACCGCTGCAATTTACACTGATGCGGGTCAGGCAACGCATGTGATCAGGAAAGTGATGATTCGAATGGATGCGTACATGAACTACATCATTCCCTTTTAGCTTGGTTTACAAGTGCTTATTCCATGCGCACACAGGCACAGGCTTAAACTATACATTTTATAGGCAAAGTGTAAAACATGCGTATAGCACTCTGGCCGCGATTCTTAATAATTTTTATTTTTGTGGCCTCAAAAAGTTACGCTGCAGAATATATTGTGTCCGAAACGACCGCTGCGGAGGATGTGAGCGAGGCCGACGAAACGCTCGGCTCTATGTTCGAAGAAAAGCAGGATGTCATCGATGAGGAGCGACTAAACCGACGAAATTTCTTTAAAGACAGTACCACCGCCTTCAATTTTCGAGGTTATCAGTTCGAACGAAACAATTTCGACCTGAGTGAAAATTACGCAATAAGTTATGGTGGCGAACTTTCCTTTCGTTCCGGCACTATAAAGGATACCTTTACCTTGGGCGGTTCACTCTATACCACTCAACCATTTGATGCCCCGCTGGATAAGGACGGCACAGGTTTGCTGGCCCCAGGGCAACAAAGTATTACCGTACTAGGGCAGGGGTATCTTAACTTTCGCACAAAGCGTTATGACATCAATATTGGACGCTCCAGTTTTAGCTTGCCTTATGTTAATCGCGATGACAGTCGAATGATTCCAAATACTTTCGAGGCTGTTTCCATTGCCCGTCATACCAAGGTTTTCGACCTGGGTGTTGCTTATCTGGACAAAATAAAACAGAAAGATTCCGAAGAGTTTATTCCTATGTCGACGGCGGCCTCCGCCGCAAGCCTTGAGAGCGGCCTGGCAATGGCAGTGGGGCGCTACAACTTTCCATCCGGCATGGCCTTTGGCGCGCAATATTTTCGTAATTTTGATGTGTTTGACACTCTCTACAGTGAGAGTACCTGGAACACGCGAATTTTTAGTGATCGCGCCGGGTTAAAACTATCAGCGCAACTCACTTTACAAAATAGCGTGGGGAAAGAAGCCGCTGGCAAGCTTGATGCTGAGTCGGTTGGTGTTAAAGCCGCAACAAGCTTTGCTCACGCGGTGTTAAATTATTCTTATGTGCAAAATGGTGATGGTTCGCGAATAGTCAGTCCCTTTGGTGGTAGACCTGTTTATAACTCGATGATGCTTTCCGACTTTGATCGCGCTGGTGAAAAGTCGCACAGGTTGGGTTTCAGCTATAAATTTACTCGATTTGGTCTCACAGATTTGAGTATGATTTATAATTTTGTTACCAGTAGAAATGCAGTAATTCGTGAGGTTGACATAATGCTCCCCAAGCAGCAAGAGCAAAACATTACTCTCGATTACCGCAGTTCGTCTGGCCCTTTTAAAGGCTTATGGGTGCGCCTTCGTTACGCTGAGGCAGCAAGCGATGATATTGCTTCCACGCGAGACAACTTTCGCCTTATCGTCAACTACAAACTTGATATTTAACTAACTTGACAATAGTTATTGTTATGTTATTGGCGGTGCACGGAAGGCTTACATTGCCCGCAGGGCAATGTAAGCCCTTGAAATACCGTAAAATCACACATTTACGCCAGTGTTTCATGGGCGCGCAATTAAATGGATAGGGTCATCCACTTAATTGCTGGGTTATATAGTGGCTTTATCTTACGATGTCTGAGCCATGAGGGTTGTAGACTCCCTCCAAGACGATAAATGGCTGCGGCGAGGTTCGTATGCGAAACTCAGTAAGTGCAAATAAATTATCTGCGGTTTTAATGTAGAAATAAAAACTTTTGCGGTGGTCCCAATCACTGGTATTTTCCAGCATGCTAAACGTGAAGCTCTCGCTGTAGCCGGTTTTGGGGGCTCTCACATTCGGTAGTTGCGAAACTTTTTGTATGCCTCCACCTGGCACGTTTATAGTAACGCTCCAGGGGTAGGGCTCGCCTGTTAGCGCTTCGGGTTTACTTATAAGGACATTTATATCACCCTGTTCCGATTGGTAGCGCTGCTTGTTCCTCAGGCTAATGCTGGCCAGTTCGCCATTTTTAATGCGGATGGCGCCGGTGCTTATCGGAACAGTATGGGCCTCATCCGGCTTGTTTTTTAGAATCACTAAAAAGGGCTTCTTTTTATCGATCGGCGGTTCACGCTCGTTAAGGCTTTGCAGTCGAGGTGCATAGTAGATCAGGCCTGTGAAGCCGCGTTCTCGCCAGTAGTCTTCAGAATCAACATTAACAAAGAGTGCTGCACCCTCGGTTTGCAAGGCAATTTCCCCGCGCTTATCGGTATAGATGTTGGGGATAAGCTCCCAGCCAAAGTAGGGGTAGCTAAAGGGATTGAGTGCACGGTTGAGTGTAGCAATTTCAACCGGTAGCCCGACAATGGGCTCGCCGGTAATGTCTTGAACACGAATATAAAATTGTATGGGAGTTTTAATCTCCTCTTGCACCTGTTCTTCCAAGCTTATTGCGTCCAGCTCCGGAGCCTCAGGAATGATCTTCATGTCCTTGACTATATCCAGCTCGGCCGTGGTTTCGTAGCTTTTGGGCGGTGCTACGCAGGCACTAAGGACAGACAATAAGAAAACCAGTATCCACTTGCTCATTAGCGACTCAGACTGTTATAGGGAACATTTAATACATCGAGTATCAGATTGAAATAGGGCATTACTTTTTGCGGGTTCCAGCGCCACATGGCAACATGGTCTGTACCGTAAGAATGGGGGCGTTGCGCCAAGTCGAAACTCTGGTGTACCAAGCCTCCTACTCTAGCTTCGGCGCCAAGCGCCTGGGTTTTGGAGTTCATTAAAAAGGCCAACGCTTCGTGCTTGTCTTTAACCGGCCGAGAAAACCACCACCAATACTTTAATCTCGCCTGTTCGCCGATCGCCTGTTCGCCATAGTATTTATATTTTCGCCCTGGCTTCCAATAGGGTTTAGCTTCTTTTTGCGCAAGATTCCAGCCGACCCAGGTTAAGTCTTGCGGATTAAAAAAATTGTATATACGGGTATTGCTTTCACCAATGTGGTCGGCCCAACCCCAGCGTTCACTTTCTCTTGGTGTGGGTGTGTTGGCAAGTTCTGGCACAATCAATTCGGGTCTGCTGTCGAAAGCTTCTGCAGGCACAGCCGATACCTGAAATATGGCAGTATCAAAATCCAGACCGAGGCGCAAGGATTCGGCTAAAATAACGCCGCCCAGGCTATGACAGGTAATATGAAGACGTTTGTTTACAGGCAGCGTACTGGCAAAATCTACTAGCGCCTCGGCACTTTTTAGGCCGAGGTATTCGCTGGATAGTAGGCCGAAAGCTCCACGTACTTTACGTGTTGGCCAGTGAAAATGAATGACTCTGCCGCGATACCCTTGGTGCCACAAGCGCTTGAACATGGTTTCAAAGGAAAACACAAGGGTGCGGCGGTAATTTTCGTCATCGTGTGGTATCCAGCCGTGTAGCCAAACCAAAATGTTGTCGTCTTCATACCAGGGCTTAACAAAATCGTGGCCGAGCGTCTCTGGGCCCCATTCAAGCTCGGGTGTCGGTGGCTGCCCCTTGTATTGATAGGGGAAAGTGACATTTTCCGGCCAGCTTACGGCTTTTCTATCATAAAATGTTTTTACTGGGCGAAGCTCCATGTGCACTATTGATGAGCTTAAAAAGGTTTCGTTTTCATAAAGAGAAATTATCAGCTGACCTCGCCCCGCGTTGGTGGCTTCAAACAATAACGGGAGCATCGTTTTGTTATGCCGTAGCTTAAATTGTGACAGCCTCAACGTGAGTGTTTGCTGTGCCTTTACTATGCCCAATGCAGAGTGTTGTTTAGAGAATGCCAGCTGTGCTTCGCCTTGTTGTTCATTCAACAAATAGCGCCTGCCGCCATCAGGTTCTGCAGCTTGCCATAGACGAATGCCGGGGTGCGACTTTGTCCCGGCTTGCCAGTGAAAGCCTAGCCATAAATTTGTGTGGTCTTCGCCTGTGGGTAAATCATTAAATAGAATATGAAGGCGAGCAAAGTCTTCCAGATCTCTTAATGAACCTATTGTCTCATTGCTGAGGTCGGGGCTTGTATGTGGCCAGTTTTCATAAAGCTCGAGGTCATCCTGGTCACTATTTAGCCAAAACAGAAAAGGCGTATCCTCTGAGCTGATATCGACCGGAGTGTATCGCGATTGAGAAATTTGAATCAGACCATCGCCATTAATGTCAGCTGCTGCCTGTATTGTAACGGCCAGCGACTGGGAAGGCAGCAGTGCGGAAATGGCAAGTAGTAATAGTAGAATAGGGGGCTTAACAATGCGCATTTTGTTAGGGTTCTTACCTTGAAACACAATGAGATTGATGTGTCTTTTACTATACCAGTTTACTGTTGTTAGAGTTTGAAATGCTTAGAAAAAAGTGAGCGATTGTGGGGGGCAGGGATATCCTCTCAAAAAAAACAAAAAACCCGTAAACGCCCACCACCCTTGCTCTGTAAAGGATCATTAATTTTAGTCATTGGCTCATAATCCTCAATTTGGTGCCATCAGGTACTCACTTTACGGTATCTCACCCGCCTCTGCGAACCAAGTACTTCCCCTGCAGGTTAATGCTTGTCAAACAATTGACTTCATGTAGCAGTGCTTGAGCATTGCTGGTTTCGCCATCGTATTATGGATTCGATCATTAGTGCTATTCAAGGTCGCCAGTCGCAATAGGGCGTCTCATTGGCGGGAGCGGCCACCTTAACGGCTATTGCTTTCATCCTTATAGGTATTGGTATTCCATCTGTACTTCGCAACGGTGAAGAATCTGATGTACCCGGTGCTGTATCGGTATTGTAGGAAACGACCTGGCGGCGAAATAGTTAATGGGACAGCAATGAGATAGGATAATCTATTTAATTGCCTGGGTAATAGTATTTTATGTGGATTATAGTGCCACAGTAAATACGGTCGATCATGACCTATTCCCGCCATTAGATTATCCCCCACACGGTAACAGTGCGTTGTTGAGGTCACATTAGACAATAAAAACGCACAACAGCATTTGAAAGTAACACATTCATCTTTATAAATCGTAGATAATATGACCTCAACAGCGAATAAGAGCGGGCACTGTTGATCTGGCCTGATTTGTTGGAGGTTCAGAGATTTACAAATTAATTGAATGAAATACTTATAGTGGGAACTAACTTATGAATAGTAAATATTTAAAGATGTCTCTCATCGGCGCCACTGTACTGGCCTTGTCCAGTGGAGCCCTGGCAACAACCGATACATCCAAACCAAATGTCCTCGCCATTTTCGGTGACGATATCGGGCAAGATAACCTGAGTGCTTACACCATGGGCCAAGCGGGCCATTGGACGCCAAATATTGACCGTATCGCTAAAGAAGGTGTTATTTTCACCGACTACTACGGTGAAAACTCCTGTACCGCAGGTCGTGCTGCATTTATTACCGGTCAGCACCCAATGCGTACAGGCTTGACTAAAGTGGGTATGCCCGGTGCTGCAGAAGGTATGCGCGAGCGTGATGCCACCATTGCTTCGATGTTGAAAGAAGAGGGCTATGTAACGGCACAGTTTGGTAAAAACCATTTTGGTGATCAGGACTCTCACTTGCCTACCAACCATGGTTTTGATGAGTTTTTTGGTAATCTCTACCACTTGAATGCAGAAGAAGAGCCAGAAAATGAAGATTACGATAAGTTTATGACAGGTGACCTCAAGAAACGTTACGCGCCACGCGGTGTCATTCACTCTTTTGCAGACGGTAAAACTGAAGATACTGGCCCATTGACTAAGAAGCGTATGGAAACCGTTGACGAAGAGTTTCTTGCTGCGTCATTGAAGTTTATCGATAAAGCGCACGCGCAAAAGAAACCATTCTTTGTTTGGTTTAACGCTACCAGAATGCATATATGGACTCACTTAAAGCCAGAGTCTGTTGGTATTTCAAAACGCGGTGGTCTTTATGGCGATGGCTTAACCGAGCACGATGGCCACGTTGGGCAATTGCTTGATAAGCTTGATTCTCTGGGCATTGCAGACAACACTGTTGTACTCTATACCACTGATAACGGCGCAGAAAAATTCACTTGGCCAGATGGTGGTACTTCACGCTATAAAGGTGAGAAAAACTCCACATGGGAAGGTGGTTTCCGCGTACCCGCCATGGTTCGTTACCCAGCAAAAATCCCTGCAGGCCAGGTTGTGAATGAAATGGCTGCACATAATGATTGGGCGCCAACCCTTTTAGCGGCTGCGGGTGAGCCAAACATTAAAGCGAAGCTGAAGAAAGGTACCACGCTCAATGGTCGCAAGCACAAAAACCATTTGGATGGCTATAATCTGCTGCCAGCGCTTATCAAAGGTAAGAATTCCACGGCAGACAACAACCCAAATTGGCCGCGTAAAAACTACATCTACGCGACCGATAGCGGTGACATTGCTGCTATTCGAATGAATGATTACAAAATTCTATTCTTAGAGCAGAAGTGTGAAGGTATGGAAGTATGGGCCTGTGAATTGCAACCTCGACGCATGCCTCTTATCACCAACCTGCGTATGGACCCATACGAAATGGCTCATGATGAAGCCGGTGCTTACGAAAGATGGTATGCAGATCGTATGTACATGTTTGGCCCTGCGGTTGAAGAGTCGATGAAGTTCCTGAATACCTTTAAGGCATTCCCTGCTACGCAAGTACCGGGTAGCTGGAGTCTCGATAGTGCGGTTGAAGATATGAAGATTTGGGAGAACGCAACCTTTAAGCGTTAATTAGCGAAACAGGAGCATTCCCTGAAAGCAAGAGGAGTATACCTCTTGCTTTTTTTCGTTTGTAAAATATAGCGTGCTGGCGTTAAGTGAGAACTATAATAGTTATCACTTCTGGCGACACAAACCCGCTCAATGAGTACACATCATTAACCAGTGAATACAGCGATAGTGACTTTGTTACTTATTACTCAATTTAGGGAACTTGTATGATCAATAAAAAGCATGTTGTATTGGCGTTGTTGTTTAGCCTATCTACATCTGCACTGGCTGAAACTGGCGATGCTAAAGGCAATGTTGTGGCGGTTAAACACTCCGGTGCGGATCTAATCGAGAGGGAAGCCCGGTTAGCGCAAGAATTTATCGATAATATGGTGTTTGTAGAGGGCGGCACATTCACTATGGGCTCAAATAGCGCACAAGCGCACAAGCGTGAGAGCCCTGCGCATAAAGTAACGGTAGATAGCTTCTATATGGCTAAAACAGAAGTTACTCAGAGTTTGTTCGAACAAGTAGCGGGTTATAACCTGAGTTACTTTCAGTGTGCAAGCTGTCCCGTTAACAATCTGAGTTGGATGAACATTAAAAAGTTTATCAAAAAGCTAAATACTCTCACTGGGAAGACATTCAGGTTGCCTACAGAAGCCGAGTGGGAATATGCCGCAAAAGGTGGCAAGGCGTCGAAAGGTTATACCTACAGTGGTTCGAACACTATCGCCGATGTGGCCTGGTATGCAGGTAACGCCAACAACAAGCTGCACCCGGTTGCACAGAAACAGCCAAATGAGCTGGGTTTGTACGATATGACGGGCAATGTCTGGGAATTTTGCGAGGATGACATGGAAAGAAACCTGTACACCAGCTCGCCTCGGGTAAATCCGCTTTACGATATTGGCCGTGCAGACCATGAGAAAACCCTTAAAGTTACTCGCGGCGGGGGTTATGAATTTGCACCTCACGAATCGGAAGTGTATCGCCGTGATGGCGCAACCAGTAATGTTCGCATGCCAGATATTGGTTTCCGCCTGGCAATGGATGCCGAGTAAAGCCTGCTATTCAGCAAGGGAATACACTGTCAACAGAGTCCTCTAAAGTCATTTTCCCGTCAAGCTTGGATAGGTTTTTCAGCGGTTGAGACTGCCGTGTGCTCTGAAATAGTGCCTTTATGGTCGCCACAATTGGTCGCTGCCTTTTTTTTGTTTTCCTTGGTTATAAAAGGGATATATGGGGCCAGGCATGCAGGCTACTCGGGAGACGAAAAAAATGTACTCCACATAATTACTGTGTTCTGCTGCAACACGTGGACACTATTAACTTGGCAATTGTTATTGTTAAGTTAACAGGCGGTGCACGGAAGCGCCTCTATCGCCCACACGGCAATGTAAACCCTTGTAATAACAGTAAATTCACGCATTTACGCGAGCATTTAAAGGGCGCGCAATTAAATTGATAGGATTTTTCTATTTAATTGCCGGGTTAATAGGTGCTATCGCCCTTGTGTGAGCTATCCATTTTCACCAGCATATTGCAGCCATAGTCAACCAACTCTGTACAACAGATATTTTTCGGAGTGTATGGCCGCAAATGATAATTTTTCTGCGCATAAATTCCCCGTGGCCGAATTAGTCTAGTTAAGTCGTCTGCAGAGGTGTAATCTAGCATTCCTGCTCCGGTAGGTATGCTGTTTGAGTAAATATTTAACACTTGTAGTAATGGAAGTTGCACACTTATAATCGGTGATATCACACATTCAATAAAGTCGAAATTCCCTATATTTAACTCACGAGCTAATAAACAGGTTGGCCGTTAAAGTTAATCATTTAATTCATCTCATAGAATGCATAGCGTTATTTTGCGCGCCACAAACTGAAAGGAACCTTAACAATGAAATCATCCATATTTAAATTACTTGTTGCGGGTGTTGTACTCGCGTCTACTGCGGCCGTGAATGCTGAAGAAATTTGGCTGCCCAAAGTCATACAGGATGACAAAGAATTCTATAGCGCCTTACCCATTACAGGAACTGTTAAAACTTACTTCGGCGATTATCAACTTGACCACAGTTTCCCTACCGCAGAAACAACCGACAAGATTTACGATTTAATGGACCATCAACGTGCCTCGCAACTCTATCTTTGGAGTCTGCCCATTGTGGCACTAGAGCGATTGATCCAGAACTACTTCCGTACCTTCGATTATAAATACGGCGACTTTGTGCGTGTCGAATCGTTCAATGAACGTCGCGGTTATCTAACAGCCAATGAAACCACCAATTACGCCCTTGGTGTGTTTAACACAGAAGGTGCGCCTGCAATTCTTGATGTTCCGCCGGGTGTGATTATTGGTATGGTCATCGACATGTGGCAAGAGTCACCAACCGATATTGGTATCTTTGGCCCGAATGGCGGTAAAGGGGGCAAGCACATCATCATTGGTCCTAATACGGATTTAAGCCTGGTTCCCGATATGAAAGATAAAATGGATGACTACCAGGTTCATCATATCGATACCAACCGCGGCCTCATGCTTGCCCGCGTTGCTGGCGCTGATGTTGAAAAAGTTCAGCTAACCTGGAACCAGGTTCAGGCCTATCAATACGGTGACAAACCAAGCACCACCGTTCACGGCGGTGGCAATAAATACATACCCTCTTTCCAACCTCGTGGCTTAGCCTATTGGAAAATGTTACACACTGCCATTAACAACGAACCTGTTGCAGAGCGTGATCGCCACTTCATGTACTGGTTGAAAATGCTTGGCATTGAACGCGGGAAACCATTTAACCCCACTGCGAAACAAAAAGCAGCATTAATTGATGGTGCAAAAACGGGCGAGCTAATGGCCAAGGCATTGGTGTATAGCGAACGTTTGGATGGTGTTATACGTGAAAATGATTGGCGCTATGTTCTCGGTGGTGAATGGGGTGATGGCATCAAATACAACCAAAGTATGACCGATTACGACATTTTTGACCCTAGAGCCCGCTACACCTACGAAGCCGTTATGACCTCACCGTCTATGACCGTTCCTCGGCCCGGTAAAGCACAAGGGTATGTAGCAAAGTTTGAAGACTCCGAGGGCAACCGCCTAAAAGGTGGCGAGAAATATGTCATCGAGTTTGAGAGCGAGATTGAGGCAACAATGTTCTGGTCGTTGACAATTTACGATGTTGAAACGCGTGTATTGCTTGACAACCAAGGTTTAAAAGACGGAAGTGATGTAACGATAGATAGTATGAAGCATCAGCCGAAGCTCAACGATGATGGTTCGTTTGTTGTAATGCTGGGCCCTGATGCTGCGCCAAAAGGCTGGCAGAGCAACTACGTTCGTACACTGCCGGGTCGTGGCTGGTTCCCTTACATTCGTGCCTACGGTGCAGAGCCAAGCTTCTTCGATGGAACGTACCAACTACCGACTATTAAGCGCGTACAAAATTTCGATAAGTACATCAAGTAATAATAGTTGTTGCGGTAAATATGGAGTGGCCTGTCATCGTTGGCATGACCGGTCACTCTATTAAATATGACGCATTGTACTGCTCGACACTCCTATAAACAGACCGCATACACAATAATTCACTGTTCTGCAGTGATTGACTTACAGAAAACTCCGTGGCCTTTAGGTTCATGAAATAGTCCTTAGGCTGATGAATAATAAACCCACTAGCGCTATAGGAAACTTGTAGTTCAGCGTTTCCGGCTAGACGCAGCAAATATGAAGGGTGGTAGCATGTCTGCACGCGAAAATATTGAAATCTTACGAACTCAAATGGGCGCGTCCATTATTGGCCAGCAACAAGTCATTGATCGCCTCATCATCGGCCTGTTGGCCAATGGAAATCTGCTCATTGAAGGCCTGCCTGGCCTGGCGAAGACACGGGCAATTAAGGCCATGTCAACTTGGCTGGACTCCGACTTCAGTCGTATTCAATTTACCCCTGATCTGTTGCCTTCCGATGTGACCGGTACAGAGGTGTATTACCAACAAGGGAGCACCTCAGAGTTTCGATTTGAGCCGGGGCCTCTTTTCGCCAATATTGTATTGGCTGATGAGATTAACCGAGCACCCGCCAAGGTACAGGCTGCGCTTCTGGAAGCGATGGAAGAAAGGCAGGTAACCGTTGCTGGCACCACTCATAAAATGCCTCCGCTTTTCATCGTAATGGCAACACAAAATCCAATAGAGCAAGAAGGTACCTACCCACTGCCTGAGGCGCAGATGGACCGTTTCTTAATGAAGGTCATGGTGGACTACCCCAGTGTCGAAGACGAGGTTAATGTGATAAAACTTGTGCGCGGCGAAAAAGTCACCGAGGGCAAGGAAAAAGAAAAAATTGATCCTGTACCGCAACAGGCCGTGTTTGATGCACGTGCAGAAATAGACACCATACAAAGCGCACCTGCCATTGATCGCTATTTGGCTGACCTGGTCAATGCTACCCGCTACCCAGCAGCGCTTGACGAGGATTTGGGGCGCTGGATTGATGTCGGTGCCAGTCCAAGGGCGTCGCTTGCACTTGACGCTTGTAGCCGAACACATGCATGGATGGCTGGGCGAGATTATGTCGACCCCATGGATGTGCGAGCGATTGCCCCTGATGTGTTGCGACACCGTCTATCGCTTAGCTATGAAGCACAAGGTGATGGCAAAAGTGCAGATGACGTGATTGAACGTATTCTTAGTGTAGTGGCGCTGCCATGAGGGGAACAGCATGCAACGGGATCCTTCTTTAGAAGCCTCTACGAAAGATCTTCGGGTTCACGTCGATTTGGCGCACCTTCAATCCCTGCAACGATTCGCACGACGGATCAGTTTCTTACCCAAACAGCCGGCGGGATCTGTCCTCAATGGGCAACATGCTTCGAAATTACGTGGTAGAGGGCTTAACTTTGAAGAGTTAAGGCATTATCAAAAAGGTGATGATGTAAGAACCATTGATTGGAAGGTAACAGCTCGTACAAAAGAACCGTATGTTCGGGTGTATACAGAGGAGCGAGACAGGCCGACCTTATTGTTGGTAGACCAACGGATGTCGATGTTTTTTGGGTCAACACTAAACATGAAATCAGTCACAGCGGCAGAGTCTGCTGCACTTGCAGCATGGCGCATTCGTATGCAAGGCGATCGTGTTGGAGGCGTAGTGTTTTCCGACGACAAGATTGCTGAGTTTCCCCCCAAGTCTAGCAATGTCGCACTGAATCGATATTTGAGTGCGCTTTCGAACGCCAATAGTCGACTAGAACCCGGGCTTCAACCCAAGGTAGAAGTGTCACTAAATTCAGTGATGCAATCGGCGGTCCGTGTTGCTAAAACTGGCATGATGATTTTAATATTCAGTGATTTTCACGATTTAGATGAGCAGAGCGAGCCACTGCTTCGCAGGCTTGGTGCGCACAACGATGTCATGTTGTTTCATGTCACCGACCCCGTTGCGAAAGCCATGCCCGATGATTTTAAAGTGGTGGTGTCCGATGGTGATCTGCAAGTGACCCTTGATGGCGCAGTAAGAAATACTGAGGAGCAGATCCGCAACATTGCTATTGCACGAGCAGAGCGACTCTTATTACTCGAGCGCAAGTACGGGATGGTGGTTCTTCCACTTTCATCCGCAGAAAACACGGAGCAGCAAATCCTAAGGTTACTATCACCGGAGGCGCGATAATGAACGAAGAAGAACTCATCGGCCTGAACCTTATCCAGTTGCAAGCGAAACTATTGCAACCGGAAGAACCAACGCCTATTTCTATGTGGCCAGAAACTGAGGGTTGGCTCTGGTTGGGGCTTGGGGTGGTGATTTTGCTTGTATACCTGGGCATGAAATGGTTCAAACATTATCAGGCTAATGCCTATCGCCGCGAGGCAGTGTCAGAGCTTGCTCGTGCAGGCGATGACGCGAGCGCGATAGCTGAAATAGTGCGACGAGCAGCATTGATGGCCTATTCCAGAAGTAAGGTTGTCGGATTGTATGGCGAAGACTGGCTGAGGTTTTTAGATAACACCAGAGGAAAGCCCGGATTTGATTCTGATTTAGGGCGCAGAATGACGAGCGCACCCTACAGCATTAATTCGGAACCGGTATTGGGGCTTAATCATCTTGCTGTCGATTGGGTAAAGCACCATAAGTTGGAGACACACAAATGAACTGGGAGTTTGTCTCACCATGGGCGTTTATAGTATTACCCTTGCCGCTGCTGATCTGGCGCTTTTCCACCCCACAACGGGTTCGAATGGATGCCGTATTGCTTCCTTTTTTTCGCGAAATCACTGCAGCGGCAGGGTTAGAAGCAAAGCCCGGAGCGGTTGTTCTGCAACGTCGCCGAGTGCAAATTGTGGTGGCGGCCCTTTGTTGGATCCTGGTTGTCATCGGACTCGCACGACCTGAATTACTCGGCCAACAAATCACCATGGAAAAATCGGCACGCGATCTCATGTTGGCTGTGGATATTTCTGCCTCCATGCGCACTGACGACATGCTGGATAAAGACGGGGTAAAAAACCAGCGGCTGGACATTGTGAAAAACGTGGTGGATGGATTCATTGACGACAGGGAAGACGATAGGATTGGATTGATCGTGTTTGGATCGCGCGCCTATATACAAAGTCCTTTCACTGAAGATCACCGTTCAGTACAACAATTGTTAAAGCGCACCCGCGTCGAGATGGCCGGCCCATACACTGCCATCGGTGACACCATTGGCCTTGCTATTAACGCCTTTGAAGCCAGCGAGCTGGATCAACGATTGATGATATTACTGTCCGATGGCTCAGATACCTCAAGCATGATGAGCCCATCCAATGCCGCTGAAATCGCTGTGCAGAACGGAGTCACTATCCATACCGTTGGGGTTGGTAATCCAGAAGGCGGAGGTAATCAACAAGTCGACTTAGAGCTACTTAAAGAAATTGCAGAGCGTACGGGTGGACTACAGTTTTTTGCCGACGATGAAGAGGGCTTATCCGCAATCTATGACGAGATTGACGCACTCAGCCCAAGAGTCACAGAAACGGTGAGCTTTCAGCCGACCCAGCCTGTCAGCTGGGTAGCTTTTGCCTTGGCGGCGTTTTTAGCATTCAGCTTACTATTGTGGCTGAGTGCCTCTCGGAGGGTGAACTAATGCTGACCAATTTCCTTGATGCTCTTGAAGTATTTCATTTGTTGCGTCCAAACTGGGCGCTGAGCTTGCCCATTATTGGTCTGGTCTGGTGGAGAGTGCGCAAGCAAGTTATGCAGCCTGAATCAACACAAACGGGGATTGCCCCGCACCTTGCAGATGCCATGACATTGAAACAGTCAGAGTCTGGCCGCTGGCGACCCATAGATACCACTGCATTAGCCATTGCTTCGCTGGCGGTTGCGGCGTGTGGCCCTACTTGGAGTCGCGCAGACAACCCGTTTCAAACAGACTCCGCCCCGATGGTCGTGGTGATGGAGGTGACCCGTTCAATGGAGGCACCAGATTTGCCACCCTCTCGCCTGGACAGAGCGCGATTTAAGGTGCTCGACCTGATTGAGCGCCGAGTCGGTGGTCTAACAGCGGCGATTGTGTACTCAGGCTCAGCGCACCGCCTTGCGCCCTTGACTGAAGACCCTCAGATTCTGCGAACCATGTTTGATGCGCTCTCTCCCGACATCATGCCGGAGGAAGGCAATGCGCTGCAGGCCGCGATGGAATTAGCCGAGTTAGAGCTTACTGGTTCCAGCACGCCAGGCACCATTTTATTGGTCACCGATGGTATTGAAGGGGCAGATCTGTCCATTCTTAACAATCGAAAAGAGTTATCCCCCGCAACGGTGTTGTTCGCAGCGCCGGCAGCTGAAGATCTTGGTTTACTGGACCAATTCAAGGGAGCAGGGCTGGTTCGCATAGGGGCAGACGATACTGACATAGAGCAGGTACAGCGCCTTGCCAATGCGGCGTATCAATCCTCGCAATTGGGGAATGAAAAGCTGGAGTGGAAAGATCAGGGGTGGGTATTTGCCTGGTTAGCAGCGCTGCTGATTGCATCGTGGTTCAGGCAAGGTTGGACGGTTCAATGGTCCTTAATACTATGTGCCCTGTCGCTGGGAACTATGTCTGCTGCGCCAGCGCAAGCTGAGGCCGTCGACTATTTTCTAACTAAAAATCAACAAGCAGCTTTAGCCTATCAGAATCAAGATTTTGAGACTGCCTCACAAACCTATGAAGACCCCATGTGGCGCGCCCAATCGTTGATGCAAATGGGCGATTTTGAAGCCGCTGCTGATATCTACAAACGAATTGATACTCCTGAAGCCGCCTTTGCAGAAGGATACTGTTGGCAGAAAGCGCAGTATTTTCGTCGAAGTGTCAGGGCGTATGAACGGGCGCTGGTATTGCAGCCTGAATATCCAGAAGCGGAATACAATCTAATGTTGACACGTGCCATCGCCAAAATGGTGAAATCCGACCGGGAAAGAGAGGGCAAAAACGATCAATCTGGTGGGGGCAAAGGTAACCCCGATGATCCAGATATTTATGCTGAAATCAGCAAGGAAATCGAAAAATATTCGTCAAGCAGTTTACCAACATTTACCACCACAGAAGAGTGGATGCGCGCAGTCGACACAGATATGAGCGATTTCTTGAAAGCACGTTTTAAAATGGAAGCTCAAGAGGCAAAACAATGATGCGTACCCTCTATTCAATGCTGCTCCTATCTCTGTTTCTGTCGGCTTCATCGCTTGCACAAACCGAGGATCAAGAAGAGCTGATACCGTTTTCCCGCGTTGAGGTAAAAAGGGCAGAAGTTATCGTCGGTACGCCAGCGATTGTGACTATAAAGCTGTTTGTGCCCACCTACTTCAAAGGTCAAGCAGAATTTCCAATCTACGATAGCATCAACGTAATTATTAAAGAGTTGATCCAAGATCCCCCGGAAAAAGCGCGAAACATCGAAGGCCGCGATTGGACCGTAATCTCCAAGGTGTATTGGATGCTGCCTATGGAGGCTGGGGACTATTCGTTTCCTGCAGAAAGCGCGTTAGGCACTTATCCTGACCCGGTAAACAATAGAAGAATTGACGCTACGTTCGACCTTAGCGGTTTCTCTTTTTCGGCTACGCTTCCGGCTGGTGCCGAAGAACTCGACCCTTTGATTGTGGCGAACGATTTAACCCTTGAACAGACTTGGGATGGAATCGAAGACCCAGTTGAGGAAAGCGGTGCCATCACACGCACTATAGTAGCGAATATTGAGGGAAGCTCAGCGTTGTTTTTGCCTCCGCTAATTCAACCTTTAACCTCTGAACTGGTGAAGGTTTATCCGCTAAATAATGCGGTCAAAGATCTGGAAACCTACAGAGGATTAGGTGGCTCGCGAGAAGACAGTGTTAGCTATATTGCAAAGTATGGAGGAGAACTCACTTTTCCCGCTATCAGTGTTCAATGGTACAACACCAAGACCAAAGAAATTGAAACGGCTACGGTCGATGGGCTAAGTGTTGTCATTGACGCACCAAAAAAACCGGTAGATTCCCTGTTAAGCAGGAAGCAAATCATTGTTTTAGCCGGCTTATTGCTTTGTTTGGCGCTTCTTACCTGGGCGTTTAGAAAATGGGTATCGCCAACGCTTTCAAGTACGATTTCCACCCTGAAACATCGCTGGGAAAACAGTGAACCCTGCGCCTCTCGTGAAGTGATTGCTGCGATACATAGCCATGATCTTAACCGGGTATACGCTAGCTACCAGTTCTGGTCAGAGCGACAAAATGTACCCGATTGCCAGGAAAGTCGAGCTTTTACAGCCGAGCTATTGAATATAAGCAAGCAAGAATTTGGCAACGGAGACAAAGGTAATTGGAATAAGCTGGAGCAGGATTTTAAGCAGCTCCGACGTACAGCAAAATCGTGGCGTACAGGACATGTTGTTAGTGTATTACCAAAACTTAATTCATTTGACAGTTAGACTATTTTTCCCTTTACCATTGCGATTCACCAAGGTAATAGGGCGTGGCGCAGAAGCTTTGATCGAATTTTGGGCCAACACGACTTTTGCATTGCCCACTAATTTAACTACTTAGAATCGTGCCATATTGCTGTATTGTGGTTAAATAATCCGGCCACCTAATCAATAGACTGCACAGAAGTACAAACCAATGCCTGCTTCCGCGTGAAGCTTAATAAAACTACGTGGCGGGCATGGTGGGTATGCATGCGTAATTAGCCAAAGACTAGAGTTGCACCCATCTAGACCGCATTTTATGGGTGAATGAGCAGCGAGCCCCAAAAAGACTATAGCTAAGTCGACCGAAGCGAGGTGCCGATTCGCTTCCTTTCCCGGTAGGGTAGCGTTTTAGAAAAACACCGGTTGAAATGCAGCTTCCACACTTATGATCGTTGATAGCACACATTCAATACGGTCGAAACTCCCTATATTTAACTCACGAGCTAATAAACAGGTTGGCCGTTAAAGTTAATCATTTAATTCATCTTATAGAAGGCATAGCGTTTTTTAGCGCTACAAACTGAAAGGAACCTTAACAATGAAATCAATCAAACTTAAATTACTTGTCGCGAGTGTTGCACTCGCGTCCACTATGGCCGTAAGTGCAGCGAAAACGGTTGAATCCACCCGTGTGGGTGATCTCGAATTTAATTCGGGCTATCCAACCGAAGCAACCATGGAAAAAATGATCAATGAAATGGATTTTCAGCGCGCTACACAGGCCTACCTCTGGGCGATTCCGCTGCAAGGTGTTGTCAACTGGTTAAACGTTACACGTAATGAATTTAACCTTGAAGAAGGTCAGTTGGCCTACTATTTTACGCCGAAGCAAAAGGCGGGAATTATTACCTCAAACATGACAACGCCTTATGTAGTAGGGATGGCTAACCTGTCTAAGACTGGTCCGTTAGTATTGGATATTCCTGAAATGAAGGGTGCTGGTATGTTGTTGGATGTACATCAACGCGTATTGAGCGACGTAAGTTTGCTTGGCCCAGATAAAGGCAAAGGTGGTAAATATTTGCTAGTACCTCCCGGTATGGAAGACGTAAACCCAGAGGGTTATCACGTTGTTCATTCCAGCAGTAATATCTTCTTATTTGGTCTGCGTTTCCTAGACAAAGACATTGAGCGCGTTACGCGTGAAAGTTTGCCGAAAATCAGTTCCTATACGTACAACGGTGGCAAGTTAGGCAAGAAAATGCCGGTTGCGCCCGCATTGGAAAACGGTTGGTCACATATTCCTAAAGAAGGTCTGGAATATTGGAAAACTGTACACCAGTGGCTGCAGGAAGAAGGCGAGATTGAAGAGCGCGATCGTTTTATTACAGCCTACTTGAAGGGGCTAGGTATTGAAAAAGGTAAGCCTTTTAACCCAACCGCAGAACAGAAAAAAATCTTGATTGAAGCAAGTACAGTTGGTCGTGCCATGGCGCAATCTAATGATTACACCAAACGTTTCCAAGAGGCCTGGTGGCCTGGTACCAACTGGAAAGATGCGGTTACCGTTGATATGGACCAAAATGGCGAGCACCACGAGCAAATCGATGAACGCGCAGCCTGGTTCTGGGAAGCAATTACTGTATCCCGTGGTATGAAGAGTACCGTTCCCGGCTTTGGTCAGCGTTACTTAGTGACTTATCAGGATTCTGATGGCGCTTACCTTTCTGGTGAGCACACTTATAAGTTGAATGTTCCCGCGAACGTTCCTGCCACTAACTTCTGGTCGACTACTGTTTACGATGAGGAAACTCGAACCATGATTCAGAACGACGTTGGTTCACCTGATGTTTCATCCCGTAAGCAAAATCTTCGAGTTAACGACGATGGTTCAGTAGACGTGTATTTCGGTCCTAAGCCAGTAAAAGGGTATGAGAACAACTGGGTACAAACGAAACCAGGTGAAGGTTGGTTCCCGTACTTCCGTTTCTATGGCCCAACTGAAGCTATGTTCGATAAGAGCTGGAGCATGGGTGATATCGAGCTGGTTAAATAGATCGCGAAGTTAACATTACTGTAACAATACGCCCCCCGAAAGGGGGGCACTTCTTTAAGCGCTGGTAGCAACTGATACAGCTCCATATTCCAGAAGCCATGCGCTTTCCAATAAACTATTTCACAGGTATTAGACGAGAGTCTTGCCTGTAAAAATGAAAGAGGTGTTCCGTGACAGTTCGAAATCAAATTCTTGCCCTGGAATCCGCTGTTGCTAAAGATGTTGTCGGCCAGCAAGATATTATTCGCAGCATCATTATTTGCTTGCTGTGCGATGCAAATTTACTGCTGGAAGGTATGCCGGGTTTGGCAAAAACTCGATCGGTAAAAAGTCTGGCTAAAAACCTTCAAGGTGAGTTTCGCCGAATACAATTTACCCCTGATTTGTTACCGGCCGATATTACCGGCTCGGAAATCTATGTTGCAGAAGCGGGCGATGCCGAAGACTCGTTCCAGTTCAGAAAAGGTCCAATTTTTGGCAACCTGGTGTTAGTGGATGAAATTAACCGTGCCCCACCCAAGGTTCAATCAGCGCTATTAGAGGCCATGGAGGAGCGGCAAATTACCGTCTCTGGCAAAAGCTATGCGCTGCCAAAGCTATTTTTAACCATGGCAACCCAGAACCCGGTTGAGCAAGAGGGCACATACAACTTGCCCGAGGCTCAGCTCGATAGATTCTTGATGAAAATTCAGGTTGATTACCCTGACAAGAGCGCCGAGAAAGATATTATGCGCCTGGTACGTGGTGAGAAAGCTGAGAAGTACGCCGCCGAGGAATCCCAGCAGGTAAAGGCTCTCACAGCTGAACCCTTCTCACAAGATCTTATATTTTCTGCTTGGAACGAAGTCGCTAATATTTTTACTAGCGAAGCAGTAGAAGATTACATTGTTTCTATTATTGATGTTACTCGTAACCCAGCCGATTACGATGAAGAACTCGGTCGCTGGTTGGCCGCTGGCGCAAGCCCTCGCGCAACACTCGGCCTAGATACCGCCTCCCGTGCACACGCATGGCTAGAAGGGCGCGACCATGTAACACCGCTTGATGTGCAAGCCATAATTTTTAATGTATTGCGTCATCGCTTAATGCTCTCATTTCAAGCGGCGTCATCTGGTATTCGTGTAGATGATGTTATCGAGCGAATTTTAACGCTGGTGGTACCTGGGTGATTTATGAAAGTGGAAAAGGGAGTCTACGTCACTTTCGATGAGCTGCTGGGGCTGCAGGAGCGCTCGCGTGCTATCTCGGATGGCATGGCGGTTATAACCCGCAATATGTTGCAGGGTAATCGCCCCTCCAAAGAGCGCGGTCGTGGCGGTGCGTTTGATCAAATCCGCAACTATATGGCGGGGGACGATGTTCGGAACATTGATTGGAATGTTACCGCGCGAATGGGTAAGCCCTATGTGCGCGTGTTTAACGAGGAGCGTGAAAGCCCTCTGATTGTGCTTGTGGATCAGTCCTCCGATATGTTCTTTGCCACCCGCAAGCAAATGAAATCGGTAGTAGCAGCAAAAATTGCCGCTTACCTTTTGTGGATGGCGCACAATCGCAAGCGTCCATCAGGTGCTGTCATTCTTGGGGATGAAACTTTAGGGGTGCACCGGCCTCGATCCAACCAGGGCCACTTACAGGGCGTACTCAATCAGATTGTTGAATACAACCAGAATCTGTCAGCGGATGAACAGGGTAAAAAGCATACGCTGAGTTTTAACGATGCTTTGCAACGGCTTAATCAAGTTGTATCGAAAGATGCTTTTGTTGTGCTGATCAGCGACTTTCTGCACATTGACGATGAGAGCTGGCAGCTGATTGAGCGCTTGCGTTTACGTAGCAATGTTATTGCTACACCCATCTACGATGGCACCGCAGAATCTCTTCCCAGTGAAGGCAATTTTTTAGCTCGCTACGCCAACTATCAGGCTGAACTGAATTTTTCCAATACCACAGCGCGGGCGCATATCAGCCAGGGTGCAAAAGGCCGAATTGACAGCCTGAAACAAAGGCTATCTGAATCGGGAATACCGACACTTATGTTTACTACCTATGGTGATGTAGAGCAAACACTGGTGTCCGGCCTATTTATTGGAGGAGCTTAAGATGGCGAATAATTCAGACGAAATCACTACGGACAGCGCTCAAGTCACGATTGACCTGGTACAGATTACCCCACCACCTGTGTCCATGTGGCCAGATACGCTGGCGTGGAAAGTTCTAATGATCACGGTATTGTTGTCAACTTTGTGGCTGTTGTGGCAGCGCTACCAAAAGCACCAAAAGCTGCGATGGAAACGGCAGGCCTTGCAAGAGGCGGAGATAGCTTTGCAAAAATCCCAGGCCGATGTTTGGTTTAAGCTCATTAAACGTGTTTTTTTGGTCCATCACTCGAGGCCGGTCGTGTCAGAGATGAAAAATGCAGAATTGATTGCACACCTCGAACTGTTGGATGCACACACCCAAAAAACAGTTTTAGATGCACACTACAAGCCAGATTCGCATCTGTCATTGCAGACCAATACTGTGTTGTTTCAAGCGTTTACACAGTGGTTGGCGTCGCTACCCGATGATGCGCAATGTATCGCTCAAAGTAAAAGCATGGAGTCTACGGCGCATGGTTAACGAATTTCTCAGTGGAGCTTTGGTGCTTGAGTTTGCAAAGCCCTGGTTATGGTTGTTGTTGCCCTTACCCTTGCTTGTTTTCCGCTATGCACCGGCTTATCGCGCGCATACTGAGTTTGTTCAAGTTGCTACATTGGAAACAATGGCGCCGAAAAAAGAGCGAGGAGCAGAGAATGAGCGCGAGGCAAAGAGATGGCCTTATGTGTTTTTATCCATTGTCTGGCTTGGCCTTGTCGCAACAGCGGCCAATCCCGAGCGTATTATTGTGGGAGAACAGCGAGAGGTTTCGGTAAGAGATATTTTGTTGGTATTGGATATCTCGGGTTCCATGGCCATCCGCGACATGCAGGACGAAGAAGGCGAAACCAGTCGTATGGAGGTTATGAAAACGGCGGTTGTGGAATTTATTGAGAAACGCGAACACGACAATATCGGGCTCATTGTATTTGGGTCTCAGGCGCTGCCACTGGCACCGGTGAGCCACGATCACAATGCATTACTGGAGCAAATTGCTGAAATGGTGCCCGGTATGGCAGGCCCGCAAACCAGTATAGGCGATGCCATTGGTGTTGCGATACGAACCTATCGGCAAATGAACAAAGCCAGTAACAGCGAAGATAAAGAGCGAATGATGATTCTACTTACCGATGGCCTGGATACGTCTTCCGTGTTACCACCGCGGGTTGCTCTGCGCTTAGCCGAAACACAAAATGTGATGATTCATAGTATTGCCTTTGGCAATGTAGATGACGATGGTTCGGAACAGGATTCGTCCATTGATACTCAGCTACTCAAAGACATTGCCGGGCAAACCCAGGGGAGTTATCACCAGGCATCTGAGTCATTAGAGTCTTTGCAGAACGTCTACGCGGCCATCGACAAACTTGCTCCCACAAAAGTTAAGCTGGTGGGAATGACTGAACGCGAATCACTATTTACTTACCCGCTTGGCTTGAGCTTGTTGTTTGCGCTTATTCTGCTAGCGGTATCGGTTGTTAAGAGGCGCAAGCATGATTGATTTTGTCTTTCTCCGGCCCTGGTGGTTGGTGGGTGCAGTTACCTGCTTTGCTGCTATGTTTTTTTTATATCAGGCGGCCTATTCAAAATCGGGCTGGTGGGATTTGATGGATCAACACATCGCTCGCTCGCTGATAATTTCCAAGGGCAGTCATCGGCTGGTAACGCCATTGAATTTGTTGCTGGCTTTAATTGGTTTTTCGTGTATCGCTTTGGCTGGCCCCAGCACGGGCAAGCAATTACCTGATGAGTTGCGTAGTAAAGCATCGGTAATTATATTAATGGCAAATAGCGACAGCATGTATGCGGGGGATATCAGCCCAAATAGAAGCCGCGTTGCCAAACAGAAATTGCGTGCCTTACGCAGCTATTTGCCTGAATCGCAATTCGGCTTGATCGCCTATGACTTTTCGGCGCATCAGGTATCGCCGTTAACCTCCGACCCGAAATTTCTGGATTTCTACCTCAATCCACTGGAACCGAAACTGATGCCAGACCGAGAGCAGTTAACCAGCGGTTTGCACGATGCACTCGAGAGCGCCGAAGGCATGTTGAAAAACGCCCACTACCCGGCAAATATTGTAATCATGGCAGACAAGCTAAGTGTGCAGGATAGCGATGCTATTGTCGCTTTTGGTGAAAACCAGGGTGTTGCCATTGAAGTGCTTGCTATGGGCACTGAAGCCGGTGGTGCTCTGCGTTTTGTCGATAGCTCAGAGGTAGCCAACGGCACCGACACGCAAATGGAATTGGCACCGTTTGAACAATTAAAGGCGCAGGATGTAGCGATGCTGGGGGTTACACAAAACGAAGAAGATGTGCAGTGGATTGCGGACAAAATCAAACAATCGGTTGCAGAGGCCAACAATAGCAATCCGGAGTTCGGTGCCAGAGATTCCGGCTACTGGTTAGCGTTGCTGCTCATGCCTATTTGCCTGCTGTTATTTCGTAAAAAAAGCTGGATGATGAGTGTATCCCCTTGGCTACTGCTAGCCTCTTTAAGCTATGTTCCTGCAGCAGATGCTGGTACTTGGGAAACCTTGTGGTGGTCGCCAGACCAGCTTGGGCAACGTGCGCTCGACCAGGGAGATTATGAGCAGGCCGCGGCACTGTTCGAAGACCCGTACAGAAAAGGATGGTCACTCTACCAGTTGGCCGACTATAAAGCCGCCGAAGTGTATTTTCGACAATTGCAGACTAGCGAAAGCTACTTTTACCTGGCTAATTCCCTGGTGATGCAGGAAAAATACAAGGAGGCGCTAAAATTTTATGGTAAGTCGATTGAGCTAGGTGGCGCTTCAGAAGCAGTTGAAAAGAATTTGACTGTAGCCAAAGCCCGGCTTGCCGCATCGAATAAAGTGAATGCAAATGCGCGAGATGTAAACGACGATGGAAGCGCTATGTTGCAGGTTGGTGTAAAGGGTACTGTGGATAACAAACCGGAATCCAACATCGACCCACTGATATACAGTGAAGAGGAATTGAATGCCTGGTTGGCAAAGGTAAAAAGCTCGCCAGAGAAGCTGTTAAAAGCAAAGTTCGAATTGCAATCACAGGAAAAAATGATCGATGCGCTATAGATACCTTTTGTATGTACTGCAGTTAATGTTGCTGCTAGCAGCCCCTATGGCCTCTAGCGCATCCACGCAGCCCAAAAACTGGAATGTGGAGCTGGAATTGTTGCCATTAAGCGGTGAAGCCACTACCGAAATAAACCAGCTGGTACCTAAGCAAAGTGTATTGATGAAGGTGAGCGTCTGGTACCCGGCGACTGAAGCATGGCTTGTTAATTATCCTGATTGGGACATGCCCGGGGCGAGTATTGAAAAAACAAGAACAGATGTGCCTAACGTGGAACGCGAAGTAGAAGGCCTTCTGCAATATGGGAACACGCAAAAATATATTGTTACACCGGTCGATATAGGCCAGCTGAAATTACGACAAGACAGTATGGATGTATCGGTATATCAGGATGGCTCGGCAGTTATTCCGTTCCACAATCCTATTGAACTCGATGTATCTCTCCCCGATGGCGTTTACGCCATGGACAGATTTCTACCTGCCCATGAACTGGATGTTCAGCAGGAGTTTGTTCACTACAGTAATTCAGTGGGTGAACAGTCTTTGGAGCTGGCGGCTGTCGCAGAACTCACACTGGAAAAAGGAGAAATGCTCGAGAGAAGAATTACCCTAACAGCGAAGGGCGTTAAAGGAAGTTCTATTCCGATCACCCTATTGCCTAAGCAGCACGAGGGTATGCAAAGTGAGAGCACCTACAACGATATTCAGGGCTTGTTCGGCTTTGAAGGTGGCGAGCGAGTGGATTCCTTTTTTTTCTCGCCCGGTGGCGGTGGTCAGGTTGAATTATCACCATTGAGTATCGAGTGGTGGGACCTGGATAACCGTACTTTGAAAACCATTGAGCTTCCTGGCGCCAGCTTTAATAGTGTTGCGGTTCAAGCCTATGAAGAGTCCATTAAGCTCTCATGGTGGGAAAAGCGCGGTAGCCGGATTATGGGCTGGATTGGCTATGGCTTGCTGGCGGTGATTGTCTCGGTAGTTGTTGTCGTTATGATGCGATCGCTGATTGCAAATATCTATAGCGTGATCAAGTCGCAAATTGCGCGCGTGAAGCGCAGCGATTCCGTATTACTAGCGAAATTCACATTGTTGCTAGTTTTTGGAAGCCGACACAGCGCGAAACAATTGTTCATGCCTTGTCGTTATCAAGTGTGGGGTGGTAGCTACCCCGTGTTGCTTGGCAATTACCTGTTCGAGCCAAGCTCAGTGAGTAGAGCACAATTAATCCTGGGGCTTCCGGGTATTTGGAACTACTCAATGCAGAGTGGTAGCCGGCAGACACGCTATGATTTGCCGAAAATTTAGCGGCGTAGCATTCTAAAGCGCGGTTGGCGCTTCGAGGGTGAGAGTTGTGCTAAAAACAACCCCCGTACAACAATATACGAATGCTGTTTTACCGTGTGGTTTGGTTATGTGCATTAGATAAACCCTTCACAAGCAGAGGCCATCCAAATCACCAAAATTCTTATCGTTGCATGCCCCAAAAAGTATTCATCGGCGATGTTCGTGCCACCAATGAGCGTAGACTGGTTGTCTGCGATTAAAGCCTTTCTATACCTTCGCCGGTTTAGTTGAGAATGTTGGACAGGTCCAATAGGCGTAAATGCCTGCGCGCAAAAGCGTAGATACGCACTTCAATGTTCGGGTGTGCGTTTAAAGGGACAACACACCTTGACGTATTCGCTGGTAAAAAAATCTAGCAGGAAGCGGTTTTGTACACATCCACCTGCCGCCCGCAGCTAGGCCCCGCAAGGGCGTGTCCAATTAGCTCTTACTTAATCAGGTAGTACCTTGAACCAATGCGCTGCTGGGCATGTTCAGTTGTTAGCAGCCGTACAGCAGAAGCTTCAACACGTCGGTGACTAGCCGAAAGCCGGATTATTTGGCATGTTTGCCTTTCAATTACTGTTTGCTGAATTCGTCGAAGTCGGGATTTGCAGTCGTTACGGGTACGCAGGGGCGTATGTGAAACCGAGCGCGTTATATCGCAGCCAATGGTAAGGGGATAGCTTGAAACTGTTGGGGTGAAATAGAACCGTTAGTTGAGATCCAGACGGTTCCATATCGCCCTGGGCTCTACTAAATCTGATAGTTAAACTCCAAGCGGTGGTCGCCATCACCGAAGTGAACTTTCTCGTTCCAGTTTCCAAAGTAACGCATATTAAAACGTGGTGTAAACTGGTATGAAGCCGCTATCTCATGGGTGAATATATGACTTTCACCGGCGTAATAGGTGTCCTGATAGTCCTGACTACCGGCCAAAGTTGTCAGCCAGATAGGATTATAGTTAAACCAGATCTTTTCGTTGACAGTGAACTTGCCGTAGAAGCCCGCCAGAGCATAGGCACCGGGTGCGCCAAAACCATCGTCTTCACGGTCGTTTTCAAAGGAAATACCAACCCCAGCCAGCGGGTAAAGTTGCATGAAGCCCCACTTGGGTAGCGCCTGAAGCACGCTCTTGGATATATCGGCAGTTTGCCTGTCAAGGTTGATTGTGGCGTCAATCTGACTACCGCGACCATTAGTAGTGTCTACCACAAAGTTTCGGTAGCGAAAGGAGTCGACTGAGCCGTCTACACTGCCGTATAGCGGTTCGTCTGAATCGCGATATCCCAGAGTATTACCTGCAATACCTTTAAGTTCGATAAGGTTCATACCCATAGTGGTTGGGTTGCCAGTGTCGTAGCTTTGACCAATTTTAATGTTTACGCCCTTATCGGTAAAACCGATGCCGGCCTGCGTGTAGACAGCCAGAGGGTCGGACATATCCTGAACTTCGTCGGATTCGTTTGCGGCTACAGTGCTTACTGCACCAAAGCCAATGGACAATGCCAAAAGAGATTGTTTGAGTTTCATAATCAAGTACCTGTTATCTGTGGAATGTGAATGATGTACGTTTTTCTTGGGATTTTTAAAAATTCGCTGCCCCGTTGATCAATTCCATTGTAAAAGAAGGACTTGAAAGCGATGTGTGTTCTCTGTGGTTGGATGTGACTCTTTATGCCGCTACTGGGGACTATTAACCCGGTAATTAAATAGATGATCCTATCTATTTAATTGCACGCACTTGAAATACTGGCGCAAATGTGTGAATTTGCTGGTATTTCAAGGGCTTACATTGCCCTGCGGGCAATGGCGGTGCGCCCGTGCACCACCTATTAACGTAACAATAACTATTGCCAAGTTAATAGGAAGACCTATCTATTACATGGGGCATAATTTTGCTAGTACCCCAGCTATTGATTTCCGCTAAGAGTCAGTTAGTTTGAATTCGTCCGTGCTGTGTGTGTTAATAGCAATGATGGGCAGATAAAACAGGGCGAAAAATATCATTTCCGGCCACAAGTTGATGGGTGAGTACGAAAGAAATTTCGAGCCTCTTATTAATAGATAATGACGCGCTATAGCACATATGCTATTTCATTTTTTAGTGCAATATTTACTATACACCAAATGAATTCTTGTATTGCACAGGGGCAATGCTTACCTGTAAGATTATTTCGCTGAAAAGTCTCCTCAAGTGGTAGCTGCTGCGTATTCCCTGTGTGAACGACTCGCCATAGGGCATACGTCAATTTAGAAGCTATTTTTTTTACAGGTTTCGCGAAGGTCTAAGTTCAGTTCTTTCCTACAGCTTTAGCACGGAGTTAAAGGTGAAAAACGGGGTACAATATATTGACTTCTATGCAGTTGTGTCTGGCTGCTTAACCGCTTTTGTGCGTAATCCAGCCACTCGTTTTTACTCCGATATCATAAAGAACTACTTAGGTAATTGCCGATGAAAAGGTGCGATTTTGCCCAGGTTGGCATCATACGGCCTGTTCTAGATGGCTTGAAGTTCAGCGGCGTGGCGATCGAGCCTGTCAAGCTGCGTACGGGTATAGCTTCTCTGGATCTTGATAACAATGAAAACTACTTGCCGTTCGCGCTTGTCGATAATTTTTTAGCACAAGTCGAGCAGGATCAAGGAATAGTAAGCTTGGCTGCTGAGTTTAAATCACTTATTGATTTAAGTATTTGTTTGGAATGGGGGGAAATGATTAGCGCTTGCCCTTCATTCTTTAGCGCCGCTCGCAGTGCAGAAAAACAGTCGGATATTGTCTTTACTAACGAAGATATACGAATTCGCATCAATGGAAATGTTACAAAATATGAACAAAGGCTGAGTAATGTTGATGTAGAAAGTGGTTCGCCGCTGGTCGATATCAATACCGCGTTACTCTTTAATGTTGTTCGCGCTTATTTTGGTGATGAATGGGCTCCGAAAGAAATACATTTTCAAAGTAAAACCGCCCTAGATCTTGATTTGTTTTTCCCCGCTTCGCGTGAAACAAAAATATATACCGGCATGCCGTCAACCGCGATTTTGATGGATACTGAACTTGCCTGTAAAGCCAAACAGTCATCCGGCGCGATAGACGATAACGCGGTTGACCGGTTGTTTTTCTCTCCTCGAACCTACATTCACTATGTTGAATCTATATTGAAATCATCCCGCGATGGTGTTGTTCCCACGATTATGGAAGCTGCGGGCTATATGAATCTATCTGAGCGTACTCTGCGACGCGGGCTCGCGTCTCAAGCCACCTCTTATGAGGAGTTGGTTGACAACTGGCGGTTTAATGAAGCGTTATTAAAAATTAGCAACCCAACTATTGAGTTAGCCGAAATTGGGGCGTACCTGGGTTATTCATACGCACCGAACTTTATACGCGCATTTAAACGCTGGACTAACGTAACGCCGAGTAAATACCGGGAAATGATAGCGGCGGATTGAGGGTGCTGCCTGCCAAATTTAGCATGATCTAGAAGGGGGCTGCAGTGCTAAGGGGTTCAATTCTCTAGCCTTATGTGCTGCAGGTTATGACTTCTATAGTTACTTTCGTTCTATTCGCTCTATTCGTTCTAAAGTAAATAATAAGGTGTTAACTTTTTTGCAGGAACGGTTTAACCCACAGCTGTATGATTGGAGCGGTATGTTAACACCGCTCCAGTTAACTGCATGTAATCCTGGAGGCTTAATGAATAAATTCAGGGTTAATAAAATTCAACGTTGCCGCACCAAGACCTGAAAGCAGGAATTGTATACCTATCGCGGCTAATACCAACCCGAGCAATCGCGAAGAAATTTCCAGCCCGTTTTCGCCAAGCAGTGAGCCGACGCGTTGAGACAGCATAAGAATTAAAGCAGTAAAAACACACACAACGCTCACAACGATGCTCATATTCAGTAGATCGCGTGCGGATTGTGCTGAAGAGCTGTGTAGTATTACTGTAGCAATTGAGCCGGGGCCAACAAAAATAGGCACACCTAATGGCACAAGGATACTGACCAACTTCTTTTTGGCCAACACAAAATCGCTTTGGCCGTGTTCGTCCATCGGCGCTTCGCTCGATTTTGTATGGGAAGATGCATTCAGCATTTTTAGGCCCGAGGTAAAGATGATAATACCGCCTGCAATTTGGAACGCCGGAATTGTAATACCGAAAAACTTGAGGGCGGCATCGCCAAAGTAAAGAATAAGTGTTAGAAAAAGACCAATAAAGAGGCTGAGTAGTAGTGCCATAGCGCGGCGCACGCCAGGGCGCTCATGGGCTGTTTCCGCAATAAATACAGGCACATTGCCGATGGGGTTTAAAATTGAGAATAGCGAGACTCCAAAATGGATAAGCGCTGCCGTTTCCATGATAAGACCTGTTTGTTAGAAAGTTGTCGAAGAATTAAGTTACCGCAATGTTAACAGCTTCTTAAGTTTTGTCATGCCTTGTTCGCCCACATTTACCATTACACACACATCTATCAGCTCTTTGGACACATAGCTATGGGGCATTGTCGCTAAAATGCTACTCTGGTTATGTTCAGGTGAGTATCATTGCTTCGCATTCCTTAAAACTATGCGGTATGACTTTGGCAGGCGCAGACGGATCGTCAGTATGCAAAACTCTTTACTCTTATTGTTAATTCTACTTCTCTGTGCCTCATTCAGAGTTTCGGGGGCTGAATATATTGTTTCGGAAACGACCGCTCCGGACAATTCCAATGAAGCCGAAGAAGCTTTAGGAACTATGTTCGAGAACAAGAATGAGGTGCTGGAGGAAAAGAGACTAAGCCGGCCGAAATTCTTTGCTGATAGTAAGGTATCCGCCAATATTCGCAGTTACCAGTTTGATCGTAATAATTATGACTTCAGTGAAAACTACGCAGTCGCTCTGGGGGGCTCATTCACCTATACCTCTGGCAACATTAAAGACATGGTTTCTGTAGGGGCGTCGGTTTACACCAGTCAGCCCATAGACGCGCCTCAGGATAAAGACGGGAGCGGTTTGCTCGCGCCGGGGCAGGAGGCCATCACGGTGTTGGGTGAGGGCTACGTTAACCTTCAAACTAAAAGCACCAATGCCAGTCTGGGGCGCACAACCTTTAATATGCCCTATCTGAACCGCAACGACAGCAGAATGATCCCAAACACCTTCGAGGGACTATCTTTGACGCGCCACTCGCAGGATCTTGATCTTGCCATTGCTTACGTCGACAAAATTAAGAAAAAGGATTCCGACGATTTTGTGGCTATGTCCGAAGCGGTATCGCAAACGGGCCTGGAAAGTGGTCTTGGCTTGATGGCAGCGCGCTATACGCTATCACCGACCCTTACTCTGGGGGCGCTGTATTTTCGTAACTATGATGTGTTTGATACTTTCTATAGTGAGACTACGTGGAATACCCGCATTTTTAGCGATAAAGCAGGGCTAAAATTGTCGGCCCAGCTTACGCAGCAAAACAGTGTGGGTGGGGCGGTTGCAGGGCAAATTAAAGCTGAGTCGCTCGGCGTTAAAGCCCTAACCAGCATCGGGCACGCGGTATTAAACTACTCCTATGTAGAAAATGGTGATCAATCGCGCATACTCAGCCCCTTTGGAGGACGACCTGTTTACAATTCTTTAATGCTGAGTGATTTTGACCGAGCCGGGGAAAAGTCGCACCGCATAGGGGTGAGTTACAAGTTGACGCGTTTTAACTTGCCCGACTTCAGTATGATCTACAACTTTGCGACTAGCACTGGCGCCATAATACCCCAGCTAGCGACTGAAATTCCCCGTCAGCGAGAACATAACCTCACACTTGATTACCGCAGCACGTCAGGCGTATTGGAAGGCCTCTGGGTCCGTCTTCGCTACGCTTATACGACGATTGACAACATTGATCCAGAGCGAGATAACTTTCGTTTTATTCTCAACTATGAAATCGAGTAGTTTTGGAGCAGCTCCTATCACGCACAGGCAATAGAGCTGGTCGATATTGAGCGACTGTTTGTAGTTTTGCTTCCCGCATGGGCGAGAGATCAAGAGTAGCGGGGAAGAAGGCATATCCATGCTTATGCGTGCTGCGGGGACTCCAGGCTAAGGAGTACAAGGTAATACTACTGTAATCATTCATGCGGCTTTTTGCGTACCATAGGAAGGCCACATTGTGTCCGAAGATCCACACATAAAGCCCAACGTTCCCCTCTTACAATAAGTGATGTATGGGCTTGCCCTTTAGTTACAGTGACTAGGTGTTATTAGCAATGGTGACGAAGGTTCTTACAGGCCCGCAATTAAACCTCGATACTTACACTTATTATTCAACGGAGCCTCCCATGAGGAATTTTTGGAAGTACATTTGTATTGCATTGCTTGTGACGACAATGCCTGTATTAGCATCGGATATACGCAGCCAAATGCAGTATATGGTCGATGCGCTTGCCATTCAGGAACAACCGGAAAACATGCAGCAGAGAGTTCACGCTTCGGCTGTAGTTGCGCGCTTTTATCAATCGAGAGACTTTAAGCCCCTGTGGGATAATGCACGGCGTGTTTCACGGTTTGTTGATGAATTAGGCGCAGCGCAGTATGAAGGTTTGAACCCGCAGGATTACCACTACCCAAGGTTGAAAGAGATGACGCAGCGGAGCCAGTCGGAGCTATCCCCTGCAGAGGCAGCTGAGCAGGAATTGCTACTGACCGATGCGTTGCTGATCTACGCCTATCATCTGCACCGAGGCAAGGTGGATGCAAAAGCCTTAAATAAAACTTGGAATTACAGCCAAACGGAAATTCTTGAGGATGAAGCCATACAGGAAATTACCGAGCTGGCTTCAAACGGAAAGCTGATCGACGAGTTGATTGCGCTGAAACCTACGAACCTGCTATACGCTCGTTTGAAAGAGGGCTTGAAGTACTTCATGGAGCTGGAGCAAAGCGTATCATTTGAGCGAATTGATGCCTCTGAGGTATTAAAACCCGGTCAATTGTCGCCAGCACTGCCGGCGGTGCGTGGCAGGCTGGAAACACTGGGTTTTAACGCGAGTATCGAAACTGACAATCTTGAATACTATGATGATGCGCTGGCGGTAGCAGTGAAGCAATTTCAAACGCTACATAATCTGGAGCCAGACGGCGTAATTGGTAACAATTCTTGGGCCGCACTGAATATGAGTTGGTCAGAACGTATTGATCGACTGCGGGTTAACCTGGAACGCACTCGTTGGGTAAGTGATAACGGTACAGATAAGTTCGTGCTTGTGAATATTGCAGGCTATTCCGTATACCTGATAGAAGACAATGACCTGCGTTGGCAATCTGATGTGATGATCGGAAAGGTTAAGCACCAAACGCCTGTTTTTACATCGAAAATTCGTTATATGGAATTTAATCCTACTTGGACTGTGCCGCGAAGTATTCTCAAGCGCTCGTTGATTGGTAAGTTCAAAGCAGACCCCGCTTATGTAGCCAACAACGATTATGTGCTGTATGACCGTAATGGCGATGAAGTTGATGTAAATAGCATTGACTGGGATGCTGTGTCACGTAATAACTTTCCTTATACGGTGGTACAACAGCCCGGTAAAAGGAATGCACTTGGACAGGTTAAATTTATTTTTCCTAACCAGCATGCTATTTACCTGCACGATACGCCGGCTAAAGCCTTGTTCTCTAAAACTTCCCGTGCTTTCAGTTCCGGCTGTGTCCGTGTTGAGAATCCGTTTGATCTCGCTTACCACCTATTGGATAACGACAGACAATGGTCTCATGATAAAATCGAGGCGGTGGTTGCCAGTAAGAAGCGTACCCGCGTTAATTTGAAAGAACCTGTCGATGTCATGCTAATGTATTGGACTGCCGAGCCTTATGCAGATGGTTTAATCAAGTTTAACCCGGATGTATATTCACGCGATGCTGCCGTTCTGAAGGGCTTGAATGCGGCGCTTTAACTCGATTCCCCAAGTCTTCGTTGGGCCTGATAGTTTTAACGCTATCAAGCCCGGCTCATTACTGCAAATTACACGGTGAACGGCTTTGATGTCGACCTGAACAGTACAAGTATTTTTACGTTCCCACAAAATTTACATCTTCCGCCAACATTGAGACCTCGTTATCATCCGCCTTCCATGTCGGAGCATGTACCTCATTAACCCTGCATATAAAGCATCGCCGGGTTAATATTAACCCGGCAATTAAATAGATGATCCTATCTATTTAATTGCACGCCCTTGAAATACTGGCGCAAATGTCTGAATTTGCTGGTATTTCAAGGGCTTACATTGCCCTGCGGGCAATGGCGGCGCTTCCGTGCGCCGCCTATTAACTTAACAATAACTATTGCCAAGCTAATAATATAGCCCGCCAGACTCTCAAGCAATACGTTCAGAAAAGAGCGTTTTGCTTGAGCAATACCAAGAGCATTGTTTAAGCTGTAGATCGCTGTTTTTCAGACAATGCCGCATTTCTAATAGCCTTCATGCCACAACGAAGCAATCGCGCTTGCTCCACGGCAGTAAGGTGTTCAGGGAAGTGACTTGGTGATACCCCTAAAGGTTGCAAAGGGCTCCCTTCAATAGAGATACGAAAGCCAGTGATATGAAAGGCAGATAACTTTTCCAAGTCGACATTCCAGGCGTCAAAATCCATTTATTACTCCTCGCTTTCAATTGTTACCATTTTTACCACCACGACTCTTTCGTAGCAGATTACCCAAAGCGCTTTTACTGTCTATACAACCAGCCCTCTGAAGTCGCGAACTTTAAAGCTTTTCTGTGACCTTCGCCACAAATATTTACCCCAGTGTGAATATTCACCATATTTCGATGAAATTTGTCACAATCACTCCCATTCAATGGTTGCCGGCGGCTTGCTGCTTACATCATAGGTCACCCTGGAAACGCCAGAGATCTCGTTAATAATCCTGCTGGAAACCTTTTCCAACAACTCATAGGGCAAGTGCGCCCAGCGAGCCGTCATGAAATCGACAGTTTCTACCGCGCGCAGCGCAATGACCCACTCATAACGGCGCCCATCGCCTACAACGCCAACCGATTTCACTGGTAAAAACACAGCGAAGGCCTGGCTGGTTTTGTGGTACCACCCGCTTTCGTGCAGCTCCTCAATAAAAATGGCATCCGCCTCACGCAAAATATTTGCGTATTCTTTTTTCACTTCCGCCAGTATCCTTACACCTAGCCCCGGCCCCGGAAACGGGTGACGGTATACCATATCGTATGGCAAGCCGAGCTCAAGGCCGATCTTGCGCACCTCATCCTTAAACAGCTCTCGTAATGGCTCAACCAGTTCAAGCGCCATGTCTTCAGGCAAACCACCCACGTTATGGTGGCTTTTTATTACATGCGCTTTGCCAGTCTTGGCGGCGGCGGATTCAATCACGTCCGGATATATGGTTCCCTGAGCCAACCAGCGGATATCTTTTAGCTTAGCTGCTTCTTGATCAAACACCTCGATAAAGGTGTTGCCTATTATCTTACGTTTCTTCTCCGGATCAGTAACAGATCGTAACTTACCAAGAAACAGCTCTTCTTCTTTAGCGCGGATAACTTTAACGCCCATATTCTTGGCGAACATATCCATTACCTGATCGCCTTCATTTTTTCGCAGCAGGCCGTTGTCAACAAATACACAGGTCAGCTGGTCGCCGATGGCCCGATGCAACAGCGCAGCAACTACCGAAGAGTCCACCCCCCCCGACAAGCCCAGCAACACATTGTCCTGAGCTACTTTTTCACGAACACGCCGAATGGCGTCCTCAACAATGTTTGCCGGGGTCCATAACACCTCACATGCGGCCAGGTCGAAGAGAAAATGCTCAAAGATTCGCTTACCCTGTAAGGTGTGTGTCACTTCTGGATGGAACTGCACGCCATAAAATTTCTTCTCCTCGCACACCATGCCTGCAATAGGGCATGAGGCCGTAGAAGCCAATACTGAAAAGCCCTCTGGCAGCTCCACTACCTTATCGCCATGACTCATCCATACATCCAGCAAGGCACTGCCGTCATGATCCACATGATCTTTGATGTCATGAAATAAGGTGCTTTCGCTTTCTACCTTGACCTGTGCGTAGCCAAACTCGCGGAGGTCCGAACCCTGCACTCTACCACCCAGCTGCTCTGCCATGGTTTGCATGCCATAACAGATACCCAATACCGGAACCCCCAGTTTGAAGATAAGCTCCGGCGCACGCGGCGAATTGTGCTCCGTAACGGACTCCGGACTGCCTGCGAGCACCACGGCTTTTGGTGCAAATTCAAGTATCTCCTGCTCATCCATATCGTAAGCACGGATTTCTGAATAAACGCCAATTTCACGCACTCTGCGAGCAATTAACTGGGTATATTGGGAACCGAAATCCAGAATCAAAACTCGCTGCGAATGGATATCTTGGGTCATGAAAGTTACCTGATAATGAAAATATGGAGAGAATATGGGGCATAAGATGCCCCATTAATATCACTAATTAACGTCCGCTGACGGGATAGTTAGGCGCTTCTTTGGTAATACTGACATCGTGAACATGGCTTTCACCCATGCCTGCAGATGTGACCCGAACAAACTCTGGTTTACTGCGCATTGTTTCCATATCAATGGAACCAGTGTAGCCCATGGCTGCGCGCACCCCACCCATCAATTGATGGACGATGGCGCGTATAGGCCCCTTGTAAGGCACCCTGCCCTCAATGCCTTCTGGCACCAGCTTTTCAGCCCCTTGAGAAGAGTCCTGGAAATACCGGTCGGATGAGCCCTGAGTTTTAGACATGGCACCCAGGGAACCCATACCACGATAGGATTTGTAGGTGCGGCCCTGGTAGAGCTCTACCTCGCCGGGCGCCTCCTCAGTCCCAGCAAACATGGAGCCCATCATTACCGAGTGAGCACCTGCGACAATCGCTTTTGCAACATCGCCGGAAAAGCGAACACCGCCATCCGCAATCACTGGCACGCCCGTACCCTGCAGGGCTTCAACCACATTGGCAATGGCAGAAATCTGGGGAACGCCCACACCAGTGACAATACGTGTGGTACAAATAGAGCCAGGACCAATGCCCACCTTAACCGCATCCGCACCTGCCTCCACCAGCGCAAGGGCTGCAGAAGCGGTGGCGATATTTCCAGCAACTACCTGCACCTGTGGGTACGCAGCTTTGATCAACTTAACCCGCTCAATAACGTTCAGGGAATGCCCGTGCGCAGTGTCCACCACCAGCACATCCACTCCGGCTTCCACCAAGGCTGCCACACGGTCATCCGTATCCGGGCTGGTGCCCACGGAAGCCCCCACTCGCAGACTGCCTGCGCCGTCTTTACAGGCGTTGGGAAAGGTTTCAGCTTTGTTGATATCCTTGACCGTAATCAGCCCCACCAGGTCGAAGTCGTCATTCACCACCAACACCTTCTCGATTCGATACTTATGCAGCAGCGCTTGCACTTCCTCGGGGCTGGTACCTTCCTTGACCGTCACCAGCTTTTCCCTGGGTGTCATAATGCTCGCCACCGTGGCGTCCAGGTTGGTTTCGAAGCGAACGTCACGACCGGTAACGATGCCTACCAGGTCGCCGTTAAGCATTACCGGAACACCGGAAATATTGTGTTTACGGGTAAGCTGAATAAGCTCGTTGATGGTAGCAGTCGCTTCGATAATGATAGGGTCACGTACTACCCCAGCTTCGAATTTTTTAACAGCACGCACCTGCTTGGCTTGCTGTTTAATTTTCATACTCTTGTGAATAATGCCAATCCCACCCTCCTGAGCGAGGGCGATAGCCAGAGATGATTCTGTAACAGTATCCATCGCTGCTGAAATCAGCGGTATGTTTAAGGTAATATCGCGTGTGAGCTTGGTTTTAAGGCTCACATCTTTGGCTGTAACCGAGGAGTAACCAGGAATAAGTAAAACATCATCAAAAGTCAGTGCTTCTTGAGCAATCCTCAACATAGAAAAAATGCCTTGTAGGGAAATAGATTGTTATGCCAGCGTAACAACGGGTTTGAATAAACCGGCCATTATAGAGTTACGGGCGATGTTGAACAACTTGAGTCTTGTTCTTTGACTCACTTACCCTTAGAACGGTTACAATGATGCATCCGCTTCTAACTTCACTGTCCACCTGCTTAGCCCTTAACCAACGCCATGAGCAATTACGATCTGTTTACACCCGAGCGCAAACCCGCCAAACCCAGCCGCGCAGTGCTCAGTGTCTCTGAGCTGAACCGGCGGGCCAAGCAACTACTGGAAATTCACTTGCCATTGATTTGGGTAGAGGGGGAGATTTCCAATTTCAATAAACCTTCTTCAGGTCACTGGTATTTCGGCCTTAAAGACAACAAGGCGCAGGTGCGCTGCGCAATGTTCAAGGGAAGAAATGCGCTATTTCGTGGCAAGCCCAATGACGGCGATAAGGTTAAAGTGCGTGCCAGAGTCACTCTCTACGAAGGCCGAGGGGATTTCCAGCTTGTAGTGGAGCATATGGAGCATGCCGGTGAGGGGCTTTTGCAAAAAAAATTCGACCTGCTCAAAGCAAAGCTTCAGGACGAAGGCCTGTTCGATGAGGGCAACAAAAAAACACTCCCCAGCCAATCAAAAAAACTGGCAGTAATCACCTCGGCAACTGGCGCGGCTATAAGAGATGTCATTGCCGTGTTACAAAGGCGCTTCCCCTCGCTGCCAGTATCGATTATCCCTACCAGTGTACAGGGCGACAATGCCGCTCCGGAAATTTGCAGGGCGCTGGGCTTTGCGGATAAGCAGGGCTTCGATGTCATTTTGCTGTGTCGCGGTGGTGGATCATTAGAAGATTTGTGGGCGTTCAATGAAGAGTCGGTAGCACGGGCAATATACCAATGCCAAACGCCAGTCATCAGCGCTATAGGTCATGAATCGGATATCACCATCGCGGATTTTGTTGCCGACCTTCGTGCAGCCACCCCTTCGGCCGGTGCAGAACTTCTTAGTCCAGATGGCGATGAGTTACATATACGCTTCAGCCAAATGGAATTCAGGCTGAAAACAGTTATCAGGCAATATCTGAATCGTCGCTATGATGCTCTGGCGAGTTACCGCAGACTGCTACGACACCCTGGGGAACAGCTCAATAACTGGTTTCAAAGGCTGGATCAGCTGGAAGGTAAACTGCTGGGTAGGCTTGAAGCCTCACTACTGCAAAAAAAAACAAGCTTAAACACATTGCATGCCGCACTACTCCACAGCTCCCCCAGCGCGGCCCTCGACCGCGCACAGCAGAGGCTCCATAGCATCAGCAAAGCGCTAAATGTTGCTATGTCGCACCAATTGACGCTGCGAAAAGCAGCCCTGTCTAATGCAGCCAACACGCTACAGGTAATCAGCCCTCTAAATACACTCGCGCGTGGTTACGCAATCGTATCAGACACCAAAGGTAATATTTTACGGGACGACTCAACCATTAATATTGGCGATGAAGTCAATCTGCGGCTGGCCAGATCCAGGCTGAAGGCTCAGGTAAGTGAAAAAATTATAAATTCCGACGACTAGTCGCCCATGTGTCGCGGCAAGCGCGACATATTCTTATTTGTTAAGTGTGACCTCGATCACCCTCATTTTTTAACATACCGAAGGTAAGCACCAATAAGGCCAAAATCGCAAATAACTTAAATGTTAAACTGAATTTCAATAAGCTCCATTCTCCAGGTGTTTCCGTCCAAGCCGGAACTTCATTTACCCCTCCAAACTCTAGCGATTCAAGCACACGCTTACTTAAGTAATCGTTATAAATGTCATGTAAGGCAGCAAAATCTAAGACCGTTGCAAAAAAAATTCCGGCCAATACTATAAACATGCTTGTGAGTAACAGCTTTTTTTAAACATAACTTGCTTCTCTTTTTAGCTTGAACTTAACGCTTTTGTCAATTGAGTTTTAGTTGTAGTAAAGCTTTGGGTTAAAGTGGATAAATCACCCCATAACGGAGTACAGCCAACTCAACCGGACAAACTTGTTAGGCGTAACTTTTCTTCCAGGACTGTAACTCAATTATATTTCCCTCAGGATCTGCCACATACTGAAATACCAGATCACCAACACCATCTATATACCTTTCAGTTAACTCACCAATAACAGAGCCACCTTGCTCAATAAGCTTATCTGATATAGCCGCGACGTCATCAACGACAAATGCAATATGTGAGAACCCCGGAGTATTGGTTTCAATTTCAGGCCTTGCTGGCATTTCACCATATTCAAATATTTCCAAGGTCGGTCCGTTATCATCATATCCTGGCATTCGCAGATGGATGCCCCGAATAGTTGCGTTTTCGAGGCCAGTGGCTCGATCTAGCCATTTTCCAGAAAGATCTCTGTCGGGGAGAATTGGCTGGCATTGAAAAACGGACTCGTAAAATCTTGCCAATTTCTTCCAATTTTCGGCGATTAAATTTGTGTGTGTGTATCGAATCATTGTCATATCGCCAGCCCCCTTTTTCTGAAGCTATTTCTTATCCAGTTGATTCATAAAGATCCCACACGATATAAAATCTTTCTGAATCCATTGGAGGCAAAAACTGCCTTTCGAAACAGCTCGAAACCATTACACCTTCACTCACTTTTTTGCTATTAACCCAAACCTTATAAAATGCATATTAGCGCCAAATTCAACTTCAAGCTCCCTGCTACTCTTTGTCGTTTTTTTAGCGATGCATTTTGTCCAAAACTCCAAGGCTGGCAGATTAGCTTCCATAACCCTTATCTGCCATTTTCCTGGGTATTGCTCTAACAGCAAGTTGAAGACTGAACTACCAATGCCCTGCCCTTGGTAGCGACTCAATACAAAAAACTGCTCTATATCATAGCGTTGATCGTTATAAGGATACTTGCGCAGCAAGCAAAACCCTGCCAGCTCGCCATTAACATGGATAAAGTAAGGCCAGTGCACACCTTTTTTATCCCAATACTTTTCAAGGTGCCCTCTATTAAAACTAAACAATCCATCCATGTTGAGAGCCGCATCAAAATATCGGGCGAGCTCGTAAATATAGAGCTGGTAAATATTGAATAGCGTCTTCTTTTGACGCTTATCTATAGAGCTAATTTCGATATTCATGAGTACAAGGTGTCCAGCAGCCACCCAAAAGCAGCTATAGAATAATATTTGAAACTGGGGCTCCAGCTAAAATCGCTACTGCGCCGTGTTCACCTCTAGCACTTCTATGCTCCATTTGTAACCTTCAGCCCCTGTTGAGCAAACACTGCGTTCAAAAATCTTCTTGCCTGGAACAGGCTCGCCTTTCACACTGACCATGTGCATTCCAGCGGGAACATTTTCACAGTAGCCAATTATGCGTTTCTGCGCTGTTTTTATCGCGCTGACACCACTATAAAAATCCAGAAGCGGCGCGTCACTGGTGCAGGACTTACCATCCAACAGCACTTCCCAGCGACATGCTTTCACCATGCCTGTTACGCGAAAAACATCCTCATAGGCGATGCGCAAAACAGTGCCATCCTGTTTCTTCGAAAAATTCATAAAACGTTTGTCGACAACACCGCGCGTATTTTCCACATACGGGCCTTGTGCTGAAGCATGAAATGCACTTTGCAGGGTTAAAGTGTTCTTGAGGTCGTCCAGGCCTGAATTCAAAGAACCTGAAACCTTTTCTATAAATGCCTGGTCGTGTTTCAGGCTTGCCGCAAGCTCCTGGCGAACCTGGTCCATTACTTCTGAGCTTTTAAGATCGGATGATATCCGTTGTGCTTCATTTTTCAGCTCACTTACCTCTGCGATCATATTTTCTGCCACAGATACAGCCTCGGCAACTTTTTGATTTTTCTCAGAAAGGTGGGAAACCTCCTGCTTAATTGGGTCCCCACCCACATCAAGGCCAAATATATCTTTAGCGAAGAAGCCAAGAAAAAACACCACAATCACAAGCGCCACAGCTGGCACGACAAAGGTACTCCACATTGCCTTCCATATTTCAGATTTCGCTTCAGCGGATAGTGCGATTTCGGTATCACCATCATTATTACTGTCGTTCATAACGCTTCTAACCTATTGCCATTAGTCTGTGGAAAATATACTTTAAGACTCCGCAGCTATGAAGAGTTTTTAAGTTCGATTAACAACGTTGTTGTAACACAACGTCCAAAACTGGCGCCCAATACAACAACATTCAGGAAAAACCATAGAGCACCCTAACCATACCTTAGTCAACCTGCATTGATGCCGATATCAATATCGGATTATTTTTGCATTAATTTAAAATATGCACAGCGATTATTGCAGTTTAGGGTAAAAACAGATCAAATAGCAGGCTCGTAAAGCAGTAACGATGCTCGGTAGAAAGGATAAAACGACTATCCTCAGGTTTATAAACCAGTGAAAAGGCAGCTCCAGGTAATAGCTGAGTAGTTGCTTTTAAGGCAGTAGAAGCTACGCAGGTAGGTATACAAGAACCTGAAGGGAGAAACGGGAACATCAAAATGAGGTCGCACTACTGTAAGCTATTAACATCACTCTCCTATACCTGTTTGCCGTCGCAAGCTTCGCGACACACTTGCTGGAACACAGTGGCGATATATTCAGCCTGTCACTTGAAGAACTGCTCAATGTAAAGATTACCGTAGCGTCACTGCAAAGCAGTACTGAACTTCATGCTGGATCGACTGTTTCTGTGGTCACTCGCCGAGACTGGCAGGCTACCAGCGCTCGTCGAACACTGAGTGCCATAGACCACCTGCCCGCAACCATGGTACTCCCCTTTGCATATGGCACCGAAGTCATCGCCATTCGGGGCTATGCACAAACAACGTCTGCACGCGGTATCGCTAGCAGCCTGGATGGTATAAATCTAAACAACTTTGCCTTTGGCTCAGGCCAGTACGACACCACCAACATCAACCTTGGTGTGCTGGACCGCATCGAAATGATTCGCGGCCCGACTTCAGCCATCCATGGCAGTGATGCTTTTCATGGAGTGCTGTCGCTACACTCGTTCGAGTCGGAGAAAGACAGCCACGAACTGAGCGCAGAAGCTGACGCCGCTGGCTATTATCAATTGGGCATACGCAGCAGCAATGGCTTTAATGACAAGCTGCGCCTGAATCTCACCCTCGCTACCAGCGACGAACAGGATCAGCAACGACGCTATCACTATACAGACCCAATAGCCGTGCAGCGCAGTATCGAAAAAGCCCAGGAATACAGCTCTACAACCGCGAGCATAAACCTGGCCGCCGAAATGGAATCGGGCTGGCAGCTTCGCTGGGGGCTGGTAGCCGATAATTTCGATGCCAGCACCTATCCGGGCAGCTTCGCTATCTATGATACCGGGCAGCAGGCCAGTAGCCTGCTGAGCCACTTTACACTTTCCAGGCCTCTGGCGAATGAGCTTGAATTGCAAACACGAGTTCACTACAGAAAAAGCGATGTAACACGAGAAGCAATAACCCCGCCCGGGGCATTTTTCCTGAGTTCCAGCACCGAATTTAATGAACAGCATAGCGGAGTGGATGTACAACTGAGTAAGTCAAGGCGGGAAGGTGGGCGCAACCAATGGGCCTTGTCTGTGGAGTACAAAGCACAAACTTTGGATGATGTGTTTAGCACATCTCAGGATCTACCGGCAGACGCTCCACCTCTCAGCTTGCTTGGCAAACAACGGAGCCGGAAAATTGACAGCTTGGTGTACGATGGTAAAAGCCACTTATCCAAAGAAAAACGGGCCATGCAGTACGGTTTACGCGTGGATGACTATTCCGACTTTGGAACTCAAGCATCTCCGCGCCTGGGCTTAATTTATGCCGTAAATACACAATCTGCCGTAAAACTGCTCTACAGCCACGCCTTTCGCGCGCCAACCGCTTTCGAAATGTATAGCCAACGCTACGGCGAAATTGGTACTCAGGGTAACCCTGACCTGCAACCAGAGTTGATGGACGCACTGGAACTGGTGTATATGCAGCAAGGGGACACATGGAAAGGCAATATTGCGATATTTAACAACCGTTGGCACGACTCTATACGCATTAAGTATGAAGACGGTGTGAGCACTTATCTCAATATTGGCAGCAGCAAAGCCTGGGGAGCAGAAATGTCACTTAGCTGGTTGCCCCTTCCCTATCGCGTGGATTTTAATATCGCATATACCCGCAGCCGCGATGACGTTTCCGGCAATGAATACAGTGCATTCCCCCGCTGGCTATCGAACCTGGGGCTTGGCTATGAATGGCCTGCGCATAAACTGGATGTCTACCTTATTTCGCGTGCGTTTTCTGGTGTGGATGAAACTGCTCTTTACTTCGTTGATAACAGCGAGCAACTTCCATTTTACTTACGTAGCGACCTGACGCTTAATTACAACATCAGTAATACCTTACGCCTGTCGGCAAGTATTATTAACCTGTTCGATAAAGACAATCACTTACCTTCCGTGACGGGCCTTGAAAATGGCATTCCTGATTTTCCGTTAACGGCTAGCCTTGGAATGCACTTTAGGTTTTGAATTGCACCCGTATAAACTTACAAAATAAGCACCACACGCGAGGCAAGCACATTGGTGTTTGATCGAATATCCTGCTTGTGATTACTGATGTTACGGGCATTGAGGCTAAGCATAAATTTGCTGCTTAACCACCAGGATAAACCCAGCGTCGCGATATCCATTTCACCACCATCAATGGACTTATCGCTCAGGTCCAAATGAGAGAAACGCAGGCTTAGCTCAAGCGCACCAGCCCCACCTTGATAGACACTATTTGAAACCGGAGTACCTCGAAACACCCCGCTTTCTTGTTACCCTCTGTGCCGTCCTCCAGTGTTCTCGAGCCATAAATAAGCTCAATACCAAATAACAAGGCCTTATCCGGCTGGTACACCATATTGGCGGAGATACTCTCAGCCGAATTTTTTACACGCATTGGCTATCCACCCTTCGCCGACCGAACCATTGTTGATTTTTTACCAAATTGCTCTGGCTCGAATGCCGATAATCGTGGTGGAGTCCACCTCCGGTTTCAGGGCTGGGTTCATTACAAACTGAATATCGGGAGTGATTTCCAAGTAAGGTAGTGGTTTGATCAGGTAAAACAATTCAAAGGTGTACTGGTCATCGTCACCACCCTCCACTTCAGCCCAATTAATGGCGGCCCCCAGGTTATTATTCTTGCCACCCAGGCCATAATAGCCGAAGCCGGTGCTAAAGGATTTTTCCGTTAAGGTCCCTGCATCTTCACTGATACCGGCACGGAAAAACGGTAACCATTGGCCGCTCATACGGGAGTAGGAAAATACCGCCCCCTGCCCCTCGCCAGAGCCCTGCATTTCACTTTCGTCTGCGTGCCATAAGCTGATGTGTATATTGTCGGTATAAATCTGGTTTTTAGAAGCCGTCCAGCCCAGCTCGACCGATTTAAAATAGCGGCCTTCGTTAAAAAAGGTATCAAAACCATTAAAGGGGTCGGTAGGGTCACTTTCCATATCGGTTAAACCACCAATAAGAAATAGGTTTTCGTTTAACATGGTGCCACCAGCTACACCAAAGGCGGCATCACCGGGCAAAGCGACGGTTGTTACACCGGTGCTAAAAGCAAAGTTCATAAAGCCGGTCCAGGGGCTGGCCAAGGCATATACATCAAAGAAATCGGTCGAATCGAGAAAACCAGCAACAATCGTCGAATTACCCTCATTCAAGCGCTGACGCCAATAGAGGTTAGTCATGCGCGCCTCTTCATCACTAAAAGGAGGCGTACTCAGACCCAAAGTACCAGTATTAAACAAGAATCCTTTTACTGGTGTATCGGTATAGGCGTGGCGGTGTTCTATCTTCCAAACCAAACCACTGGCGTCGGCTTCGCCTTGATTGAATAGATCCCAGCTGCCATAAAAACGCAGCATGCCACTGCCGGATGAATCATCTGCCCCTTCCAGCACCTCATTTGCGCTTAATCCAACCATGGAATAATCCACCGCCATGCTCAGTCCTTTTTCAGCGATAGTCTCTTTAAAGGATTGTTCGCGGCCTTCTGCGTCTGCGGCGATTCGATTATCAACCGCTTCGGGGCTGCCGAAACCCGCACTCTCTGTTTCCGCTATACCTTTGGCACTAATACAAACGGACAGGCTGAGCGCAACGCTTATTAACAGCTTAAACTTTTTATTCATGCTTATTGATCCTGAATACAAATATTGAATTAATTACCGCCGAAAATGCTCAGACGAACACCAAAATAGTTCTTCTAAGAATCATCATATACTCGCCCTTCCAAGCCGGCGGATATGTATTTTGAAAACAACCAGTCAACCCCGGCCGGAGGCTGCCCTTGTCTTTTTCAACGAAAGCAGGAGCAGCAACACCCTGTATATCAGCATTGACGGCTAATTCCCGCCAGCAATTGCCGAGTTTTTCTGGCCTGTTTTTTTTTTGCTTTTTTAACGCGAGGCAGAATAAACAACACCAGGCCGGTAAACCAGAGTACGATCAAAATCAGTGCCGAAGGTAAAAACAACCAATATTTGGCAAAACTGCCGAAAAAACTGCCATCATGCAAGCTCTCGATAAAATCGGAACGGCGGTAAGCTACTTGAACCACTTCTCCGCTGTTAGCTGCGATCTGTACTTCCCAGCTATTGTTCCCCTGGACCTTAATAATGCCTTTGTCGGGGCGAAAATATAAACGGCTCACGTCATCCCACGATTTGATATTCGCTTCCGGTACCGTTGTGGCAATTTCTAGAACTTGCTCAAACCCCAAATTTAATTCACTCACCTGCTCCTGTTTCACCGTCGCAGGCTGAACCCACTGTAATTCTTTTTTCAACAGCAATAAAACACCTGTAATCAACACAATAATTAGAGGAGCTGCAATGAGTATGGCCCCCCAATTGTGAATACTGCGGCTGTACTTCATTAATAACTTATTTTGAACCATTGATGTGTTACCTGGAAATCTGAATGGCAGGTCTAATAATAGAAGCTTAGGTTCAAGCTGGTGAAGTAAAACCCGGAGCCGACACTCCTGCTCCGGGTTTTACTTGATTACATCGCTGCCTGATTAAACTCTGCCAGTGCAGATTCAAACTTTGTACCCAGGTTTGTCTCCGCCTCCACAATCAATTGCTTGATGCTTTCAAATTGCGCAACACTCGTATTATTGGGTGGCCCTTCCGAAGATTCAGCCATATTGTGCAACCACACGAGCTTGGAGAACAGTTTCGCAGGCTGGTTAATAATCTCCGCCAGAGTGCGCCCTTTCGGTATAAAGGTAGACTGATACTCTTCCAGGGCTGCCGTTACGGCATCGGCTTTCGCTTTTAACGCCGGGTTGGCTTCGGCTTTCTTGGCAACTTCTTTTTGCGCAGCAATCGCTGTAGCAATTTTTTCTGAAGACGCTAAAGAAACCTCGTACATTTCCATCCAATACTCGTATTTCCTGTCAATGTCACGGGGGGAGTACGGCTCGTTGGGGTTAATTTTCAGCATAAAGTCGCTGGTTTGCACATCACCATCTACTTCGAGTTTAGCGGTGTATTTACCAGGTTTGGCGAAGGGGTCTACCTTGAGCAGTTTGGGTTGCGTCCAGCGCATATCCCAAACGAACTTGTTCAAGCCGTTATTGAAGGACAGGTCTTTATTGTCGCGAACATTAAGGGTCATATCCGCTTTAGTGTAAACGCGCACAACCTTATCTTCGTCATTTAATATGGTGAGGCTGATATCTTTAGGCTCTTTGGTAAGTTCAAAGTACATCGTTACCCCACGCGATTTCGCATCACCGGTGGTTACCCACTTGCGGCGTTTTTCACCATTGACCGTGCCCAGCTCGTAGTACTGTGCGTTGCCGCGCTGGTTTTGTACAAAGTATTTTTTCATGCCCATGGGGTCACCACCAGGGGCATAATCCAGCCACCAGCTCCAACCGAAGCGGGTATGGTCCGAGACATCAAACAAAGTCGCTGGCGTCTTACCGCGCATGGCTTGCGCACGTATTGGCGTTACATCATCCATAACCCAGAAACCGCGACCGTTGGTGGCAATAACAAGGTCGTTATTTTTGACTTCAAGGTCCACAACAGGTGTTGCGGGAAGGTTTTCGCTTAGCGGTTTCCAGCTCTGGCCATCATCAAAGGAAACAAACACACCGACTTCTGTTCCCGCATAGAGCAGGCCGGGTACCTTGGTATCTTCACGCACTGTTCTAATAGTTTGATCCTGTGGGAAGTTGCCACTGAGCTTAGTCCAGGTTTGACCATAATCAGCGGTTTTATACAGGTAGGGTTTGTAATCATCGCTGGTGTTGTAATTAGAGAGTGCGATGTAGGCTGTCCCCCTATCGTAATGGGAAGGTTCAATTTCTCGAACGTGTGAATATTTGGGCAAGCCCTTCATGGTCACGTCAGTCCATTTCTTTCCGCCATTCAGGGTAACGTGGATTAAACCATCATCGGAGCCCGTCCAAATCACACCTTTTTTCAAGGGTGATTCCGCAATGCGAGCGATGGTTGAGTACACTTCCTGACCAAAGTATTCGGGCAACCAGGGTGTCCCGGTGATGACCTGTTTGTCTTCGTAGTCGTTGGTTAAATCATCGCTGATTTGTGTCCAGGTTTGCCCTTCATCTTTGGATTTAAATACAACATTGCCAGCAGCATAAATGGTGTCGGAATCGTGTTCAGAAATAAACCAGGAGCTATCCCATTGATGACGCGTGGGCATTTCATTAGCACCGCGACCAAAAATGGGGTCTGGCAAGATACTGCGGAATTCGTTCTGCCCTGTTTTGATATTGGCTTTGGTAAAGGGTGTGCCACCGCCCATTGGCGTACCGGTGGACAACAGGTAAGCGACATTATTATCGTCTGGGTCTGGAATAACGGACGAGGTTTCACCACCGCCCACTAATACGTTTTCGTCTTGTGAAATTCCACCCCAGCGAGACGCGCTGGGCACTTTGAATGCAAGGCTGTCCTGGGAGCTGCCGTAAACGTTATAAGGGAATTCATTATCGGTATTAACACGATAAAACTGCGAGTTTTTCTGAGTATACTGGGTTGACCAGGTCATACCACCATTAAGAGTAACGGCGACGCCACCATCATTGGTGTGAATCATTCGGTTGGCATCTTTCGGGTCGATCCAGACATCGTGGAAATCATCTTTAATACCAGGCTCAACGCGCCAGGTTTTACCCGCATCTCGTGAGGAAAAAAGACGGTTATTCGGTGACCATACTTCGTCTGCGTTACCGGGGTTGGCAATAATGTGACTGTAGTAAAACGGACGACCAATAATCTGGAAATAATCGGAAACAAAGGTCCAGGTTTTGCCGTTATCTTCTGAACGATAAACGCCACCTTTGGTTTCGTTATCAATCAAGGCATACACACGATTTGCATCAGCCGCAGACATGGAAATACCGATTCGCCCAAAGTCCCCTTCGGGCATACCGGGGTTGCGGGAAATATCTTTCCAGGTTTTACCGGCATCGGTGGAGTGCCACAAACCACCATCCGGGCCGCCTGTTTTTGGCCCCCAGGCTTTTCGCTCAAATTCAAACATCGCGGCAAACAGCTCGTTGGGGTTTGAGGGGTTTAGTACGAGGTCGATTACCCCGGCCTTTTCGCTTTTAAAAAGTACCTGTTTCCAGCTGCTACCACCGTCGATGGTTTTGTAAACACCATGATGCTTACTCGGCCCAAACGCACTCCCAAAGGCGCCTACATATACGATGTCCGGGTTGTTGGGGTGAATTAACACCTGGGAAATATGCTTGGTATCCTTAAGGCCAAGGTGCTGCCAGGTTTCGCCACCATCGGTGGTTTTATACACACCATCGCCCCAGGAAACATTGTTACGCATTTGCGGCTCACCGGACCCCACGTACATGATCTCCGGGTTGCTTTGACTAATATCGATAGCCCCCAGAGAACCCGTTTTAAATTGCCCATCACCAACCGGCACCCAGGTATCCCCGGCATCGGGGGTTTTCCAAAGCCCGTTGCTTGCGTGGTAAAAAACATTTCGATCTGTAGGGTGACCAATAACATCAGAGCCTCGAAGCCCCGTCATAGGGCCAATAAAGCGCCACTTGAGGGCACGCAGATTCGCCACTTGCTTCTCAGGAAAATCCACCCTGGGTATTTGCTTGGAGGCTGATTTACCGTAACAGGTCGCAGCCATTGACAGCGATAAAGTTAACAGCGAGCTAATGAATAATTGCTTCCACATAGTTGTTCCCTTATTGTCTTGGAGGGTTGTCACAAAAGTACGCCTTCGAACTGATGCCAAATCGCCAGATCGAAGAATTAATTTAGCTAGTGCTGGTTAGCGTTCTACTTGGAATTCCACCCTGAATTATTTCAACACGGTACAAGGTATCGGAAATTTACGTCACCGATGGATTAACTGGCACCGGAGTATACGAAAAACGGTAAAACAAAGTTCAATACTATTAACCCGGCAATTAAATAGATGATCCTATCTATTTAATTGCGCGCCCTGCGGGCAATGGCGGTGCGTTCGTGCACCGCCTATTAACTTAACAATAACTATTGCCAAGTTAATGACGAACAACTAAATCCGGGAATTACCATTTTCCGCCAGGCGGAACTGAGCAGGACTTTTTCCAGACACCTTTTTAAAAGCCCTTACAAAATGAGCGGGGTCACTGTAGTGCAATTCTTCACTGATCTGATTAACATTTTTACTGCTGTTTAACAGCAGTTTGCTGGCACGCTCGAACAGTGATTGATTCAGCAAGGCGCTGTAGGATGACCTTTCCTGAAGCAGCCTGCGCTGCAGGCTTCTTTCGCTCATATTTAGGGCCAGGGCAATTTCTGCGAGCGAGGGCCTCTTTTGATCCAACCGTTCCAGCAAGGCACAGCTAACTTGCGACACGAATTTCTTAGCCTCGCCGCTTCCCTGACTGTCTTGCTGTGTGTGCATTGAACGCTCACCATGACGCTGAGTTAGTACGCTGAGTAAATTCGAGTGACAGTTTAAAGGCTGTTGACTGTTTAAAACTTACCCCCCGGCTGCCACAGGAAACCTCCCGCCAGATACGTGAAAACGGGCGAGGCGTGCGATATACCTCGCTTACTCTTGCTTACTTCAGTTTTATTTCCATTTAGCTCTTGTCGTAAAGTGGCAAATTGGCGGAAAATGGCAAAGCTTTTGCGCCGTAAAACCATTACGCAAGCCGCCGAGGGAGCACGCCAGTGGCATCAAAATACGCACACAACATTCCACTGATTAAGGCAGAACACGTTTTACCCTTAATTCAATTTGCCGATAGCCATGGGGCAAATACCGAAGCACTTCTGGAAAAAGCCAGGCTGCCTGGCCGCATACGTGAGCAGCCCGATGGCCTGGTGCCAGAACACCGAACCTGGTTGTTTGCAGATATAGCCGCTCATTCTTTAGCCATGCCGGATTTTGGCCTGCAACTGGGCAAAGCCTTCCACATTGAGCAACTTGGTAAATTGGGAAAACAGTTGGATGCCTGCCCCACCCTGTTTACCTGCATCGCCGCCTTCTGTGAACTGGTAAAGGAAGAGAGCAGCAATGCGCAGTTCTGGCTAAGCGCTCAAGGTGATACCTTGTGGTTTTCCCGTGGTGGTGTTCCCGGCATTCACTTTGGCGAAAAGCATATCGAGCACTACGTTTTACTGCTGATGATTGAAATCGTGAGGCTTAAGCTCGGGCGCTTGTGGCAGCCCAAGCACATAAAACTAAAATCTCCAGCCTGTAAATTAATTGCCAATGATCCCCTGTTTTCTGAAACCGCCATAGCCTTCAATCAAAACTACAGTGCTATTGCAATAAGCCGCAACGAAGCAGCAATCCCAGTCAGCAGCAACGCTGAAATACTGCTAAGTGGCCACCCCGCTGAACATGTTTTTGTTGACAACATGGTGAGCGCATTAAGCCTTTACAAGCAAAAAGAGTTCGTGGGCATTGATGAAGCTGCCGATATTCTCGGCATGAGTTCACGCACACTGCAAAGGCGATTAAAGGACAACGGGGTAAGCTATAAAAGCCTGATTGATCAAATGAGACTAAAGGCCAGCCTTAATCTCATGCAGGATGACAGCATCAGCCTTACGGATGTTGCCCTGGAGCTTGGCTACAGCGACAGCGCCCATTTTTCACGAGCGTTTATGCGTTGGACAGGTTTGCCTCCGAGTAAATACCGTAGAAGCCATTTGCTTGAGGGTATTGAGATTTAACTGGCTAAATTATTCAGCCGTTTGCAAAAGGGCCCGGAAATTACTAGCTTTAGCGCAGACATGAATCCGGTATTTGCCACTGCGACACGCTGCAAGTGCCTCCCTGTAAGCTCTACGCCAGCATCCATCGGCAACTGCTCCTGCGTTGCCCTAATAAGCGCCATCCATGGCGCGATCGGCAACTGCTCCTGCGTTGCCCTAATAAGCGCCATCCATGGCGCGATGCTGGCGAAGGTAGCAGTAACAAACTCCGAATCCATGTTTTCAGGCTTTGTGGGACAGCAATGCCTGCATATAAAACATCGCCGGGTACTAGCGGAGCCAAACGCTTAACGAGTACCAAATTTCTCCATAAACTCCTTGCGCACTTTTACTCGTTCAGCAAATTCTTTGTCCCACTTTCCCTTTGGCGCCTGCTCCCAAACGCGCTGATATACACGCATTTTATTGCCGCCGTATATTCTAGCCAGTTGCTCATTGGTGTAGCCACGCTTCCATAGCTCATCGGTGATAGCAGGAAGTATTCGCGCCAGCGGTGCTGCGTCGTCCGCGCCTTTATTAAAAGCATCGATCATATAGCCGCCATCGGCATACATGGTGGCGTTTTTCTTGGCGAACTCCACCACCAGTGAAACATCAAACATATCATCTGTTGCAAGACCGACGTAATCTTCACCCAGTAACTTAACGTAATAATCAATCATATCTGCAGCTTGCTTAGGCGTTATATCATCTGGCCAGATGCCATCCATCATCCATTCGGTAAAGGTGGGAGATACATATCCACCCGATTTTTTAACTCGCAATACCTCTTCGTCTGTAACATTCCGATAGCAGCCTTTGGGGGTAGCATCTTTTTCGTTCTTGTAGAGGCCGGCCGGCAGGGAATGTGTAAAAACGTAAGGCACGCCGGGATGATGTTTATCCATGTGGTCCATGGCATCCATTGCCGTTTTTTTACCGGTATGGCTAAGATCTAGAATAATGCCGTATTTGACCATTTCGTCGATAACGGCGCGCCCCCAAGCGGTGAGGCCATCATCGCCACCGTTGTAGGCCACCAGAGAACCAGAACCGGTACGAAAGCGATCATTGTATGCGAGGATCATACTGGTTATGCCCATTTCCCTAAGCATAGGAATTCGACCCAGGTCTTCTTCCAGTATTGTCGCCGTTTGTGAATTCCAGATAACTGCAGTTTTATTGTTGATATGAGCTGCTTCTATGTCACGTACAGAGCGAACAAAGATGTAATTCTCAGGCTCCTCTGCCATCGCACCCCGGTGGGCTTTGTGCTGCTGCATAAGATTATCCCAATTCATTGAAGCTGCGGCGAGTGTAATTTCGTGGCCTGTAATTCCAGCTTCACGCGCCTCTTGGTAATAACTGAGCAGCTGCTCATTCCTGGTCCAGCCGGTGCCGTAGGGGCTGGCCATCATACCAATTACCACTGTATCTTTGACAAATTGCTTAGCTTTCTTGGATGCAGGCCATTTTTTTGCATCAAGGGATGCCTGGCTTACACTTGCGAACAGTAAAAAAAAACCAACAATTGCTGACAGCGATACGATACGTCCCATATTTATCTCCTGATAATTGAGGTGAGAAAGTTAAAGCAAGCTTGCCGGCGATTAAGGTAACTATTAACCCGGCAATTAAATAGATGATCCTATCTATTTAATTGCACGCCCTTGAAATACTGGCGCAAATGTGTGAATTTGCTGGTATTTCAAGGGCTTACATTGCCCTGCGGGCAATGGCGGCGCTTCCGTGCGCCGCCTATTAA
>CAJIBL010000267.1_pt1 | contig 52076 bp, 54 predicted proteins | sample 9199351 | NCBI WGS metagenome assembly CAJIBL01 (sample SAMEA7708304, study PRJEB35096) | sediment metagenome | biome: marine neritic benthic zone biome [ENVO:01000025]; feature: sediment [ENVO:00002007]; material: shallow marine sediment [ENVO:03000034] sea grass bed [ENVO_01000059] ...
CTTCTGATCATTAACGAGTGCGCGCCATTGCTCAGAGGTTTTACGTTGATAAGGTCGAGTCATGATGGATACCTGTCGTTGGTTAAAAACAGATTCCAGTGTAAAGTGTGAAAATTAAGCTAGGAATAACGGCGTGGAATGAACGCTTACGTTCCGACCCCTGTCGAATTTATCAATGCGTCGCAATATTGAATATATTTCTCTTGTGCTACGTTAGAGTCGTGTTTTCTTGCTTCAGATAAGTCAATTCTCCCATCGCGAATACACTTCTTGAGGACACACAATGAATGGTATAAAGTTTTTAACCCTGGTGGCGGTGTCTGTGGTGGCTTCGCTGATTGTTGACAGTATCAGGGGCACGCTCCAGCAACAAAAGGCTGATTTCTAATGGGTAACTTGATTATGAAAATATTGCTTTCAATGCTGTTCAAGCTGCTGACTGAATCGTTCATCAAGCGGGTGATTCTTATCGGCCTGCGCAAGTTGAGTGAAGCTACTGAAAACCAGACTGATGACGAAATTTATCAGGCAGTGAAAGAAGCCCTGGATAGGCCTGCTAAGGGCGAGGGGGCGTAATGGATGAGCTGTTAAAGGTTGTTGCTGCTGGTGGTGATGTTGGAACGCTGGCTATTGTGTGGGTATACGTGAAGCATTCCAACATGCTTTCTGAGTTGAAAGTAAAAATTGAGATGATTGAAAAAGCATTGTACTCGTGAGTTTTATTTATTGACGGCCTGGAATATCGCTTCTTCTGGGGACTGAATAGCAGAAAGTATATTTTCCGAGACCTTGTCCATAAGCATTTGCCCCCAAAAGGGGTTAGTCTGATCATAGTAGATAACCCTGATATGGGTTAGGTCGAATGGTACGTCATCTTCATTTGAAGACACCAAGACCACAGGTTTTTGCAATGCATGGGCTAATCCAAGTTCGTAAAAAACATTTGGGTTTCTAGTGGTTAATTCTGCAATTAGAACGGTCGATTCATTGATGCCAGACCATATTTGGTCAATTATTTTCCCAGTACCAAATATTTCTGCATCGGCGCGAATTGGAATGAGCCCTGCTTTTTCAATTGCGGGCTTATATATGGTATCGTAGTAACCTCCATAAGGGTTACGAAAAGGCATCATGACGAAGCAAGAATCATTAGAGCTGACTTTCGTATTCTTCTCTAATTTTTTAAAGGCTTGATGAACCATTTCCTGGCCTTCAACCTTATCAATTATTCTGTTTTTACCTTCATGCTCAGTTACTAGTTCAGCAGATTTAAGAGTATCAAAGAAAATAGCACTAAACTCATTTAGCTTATCCTCTGGAATTTTGAATTTTTCAATTAGTGCATTATTAAAGAATTCTTTATCTGGTAGATTTTCACCTCGATAATGAGTATATATGTCCGAGATAACAGGAGCAGCCATCACTGCTTGTCTCATCCCATTAATATAATCGTCGCTCTCCTGAGGCCTGAGAATTTTTCGGGCTAGTTTGGTAAGAGAAAGTCTGCCTTGCGCGGGTCGCGATAGAAGCCCATATCTAATTGCTGTGTTGATTTCAACGCCATAGGGGCCTTTGTTGAACTTCATGCCAGCATATTTTGCAGACTCTTCGTCGGTACAATCGCGGCCGGCGTTTTGATCCAAAATCGCTCTCGGGATACGAAGAGACTTTTCTAAAGAATATCGAGGGTAGGCGGGGGCTCGTCTCTTGTTCGGAGTTTTGGTCTTGGCTCTGGCTTGTTTTTTGGCGGGAAAGGTTTCTTTTGCAGTAGGTGCCTTTTTAGAATCATTCATTTAAGTCCCTCAAATTGAAGTCAACGATCTAAACGATTATAAGCATTGTTAAAGCTTTTTGCTCGTAAGGGTAGAAGGTGTGGCCATTTTTATAAGTTTTATGTGGGCGTTATGTGGACATAAAAAAGGGCTACTATCGTAACCCTTTGATTTTTAACGATTTTATTGGTGGAGGCGGGGGGATTTGAACCCCCGTCCGTCAGTTCTCCCTCCGCGGCTCTACATGCTTAGTTTCCGTCTATTGATTTAACTCTTTTCAGCCCGGCGGGCAGGACGAGAAGAGCGAGTGGGCTTAAATTTAGAAACGTTACCGCTCACCGAGCAACGAGTCGATCCAGTTCTATATGACAGTCGTTACCGCGATACTGGCACCTTGGTCACGACCGCTAGCAGGGATTAAGCTGCTAGAGCGTAAGAATCGTCGTTTGCGACTATTCTGATACAGCTTTGGATTAACGTGATTGGCTGTCATCACGGCATGCACCTTGGGCTTCGATACCGGCGTCGAATCCTAATCGCCCCCGTGGGCTAGCTTTTTAAGGCTAGCCATTCAGTGTACTGAATTGGGGCCTAGTTCGCCAGTTTCAATTGTTGTTTTCTCGCATTCTTAAGCTGGCTGGGTTGTCTGAACCAGGTGTTCATGCGGTTTAGTCGCTTTATGGTGTGGCGTTTGCAACGTGCTTGTTTGTTTACGTTTTTGGCGGCGGTTTTGTTGCAAGTGCGACAAGGCATGGCCTGCCGAGCGCACTGTTGTGCAAGGAGTGTTGAACGATTCGGCAGCTATGAAACATTTTCTTGATTGGTCTGAATACAAAGATGCGGGTATGGGTGACGCCTATGCGGATATTCCCCGCCATGGTGGCGACTACGCTAAAGCAATTGCGGTTTGCATTAACAGCCGCCAGTGTGAGGTGGATGGCAGCGGGCTGATGTGCCCAAGCTACAAGGCAACGGGCGACACCAGGCTGTCGTCCGGTGGTCGTGTGCGTCTGCTAAAGGCTGCGCTTGCCAGTGATGAATTCCACCAAACGTTGTTCGACAAGGAGCTGTTACAGGCGATGGATTCGTGCGTCGGCTGCAAGGGCTGCAAGCGAGAGTGTGAAAATAATATCGATATGGCCCTCATCAAAGCTGAGTACACGGCACAATACCGGTCGCGTTTCGGTTCAAGTTTAAGGAGCCTTTTGTTTGCCCATACTCCCCGGTGGTTGCATGCTTTGCCCTGGCTTCGCTTTTTAATTCGCCTGCGCAACCGCTCCGCGTTACTGCGTAAAGTGAGTGAAAAGCTTATTGGACTTAGTGCGGATGCCTTGCTGCCAGAGCCCCGCAAGCCGGCTAAGCGTTCTGTACTCAGGCACGCAGGGCTCGCGCCGGTCAAATGCGATGTGGTGTTGCTGGCAGATACTTTTACCAGGCATTTCGACCCGCAGATAGTTGATGCGGCACACGCGTTTTTAAGCAAAGCGGGTTATCAGGTAAGTTTGCTGCAGGCGCAAGGTGAGCGGCCATATTGCTGTGGCAGAACTTACCTCGCCCAGGGCATGGTGGAGCGTGCGCGCAGTGAATGCACCCGGCTGGTAAAGGCATTGCTGCCTTATGCGCAAGCCGGTAAAACCATTATTGGTGTTGAGGCTTCCTGTATTGTGGGCTTGCGTGATGATGCAAAGGCCCTTGGTCTGGGGGCGGAGCTGGAGGCTGTTGCGGGAGCCACCTTGCTGTTTGAGGAGTTTGTGGCACGGGAAATAAAGGCAAAGCGCCTATTGCTGCCGGTGTTGACGCCGCCAGAGCAGGGCAGTTTTATTCACGGGCACTGCCATCAAAAAGCGGTGGGTGCGTTAAAGTCTGTGCGCAGAGTGATGAAGTGTGTGCCTGAACACCAGTTTTCAATTCTGGATACCGGCTGTTGTGGCATGGCGGGCACCTTTGGTTTGGAGGCGGAGCACAGGGCCTTATCAAAAGCCATTGCCGAGCATGAGTTGCTACCCGGGCTTGAAAAAGCAGAGGCTGGGACGCTGATTGCAAACGGCTTTTCCTGCAGGCAGCAAATTAGGCAATTAAGCGGGCATAAACCTCTTCACCTTGCGGAGTTTTTGCAGGCTTGTATGGAGTAGTCGCGGGTTATCGCGGGCCTTGGTTGTTTTTAAGGGCGCTGTAGGCACTGTAACTGGCTACAACATAGGGCACCAGGTAGGTCGCCAGCATTTTTAGCCAGTCGCTGGGGGCCATGCTTCCGGCTAGGAGTTTGTCGCTGTAGTTGATAAGTGCGAGCACTGTTCCAACAATCAGGGCGATTTTGATGGCGCGTTTCTGCAGGCTGTGGTTTGCGAAAAAGCTTGTCACTAGCTGCTTTGCATGATGCGCTGTTTCTGCAAATTCCAGTCGCGCTCTTTTTCAGTTTGTCGCTTGTCGTGCAGTTGCTTACCTTTGGCAATGGCGACTTCACATTTCACCAGGTGCCGTTTCCAATACAGAGCAGTGGCAACAATGGTGTGCCCTTTTTGCGTAGCGGCTTCCTTGAGTTTATCCAGTTCACGCCGATGCATCAGCAATTTGCGTGTGCGGGTGGGCTCTGTAACAAAGTGGGTGGAAGCCTCTGGCAGGGGGGTAATCTGTGCGCCCAGCAACCAGGCTTCGTTTTTGTCGAATACTACGTAGGCTTCTGTTAACTGCCCTTTACCGGCGCGCAGGGCCTTAACTTCCCAGCCTGCAAGGGCGACGCCCGCTTCAAAGCGGTCCATGATAAAAAAGTCATGCCGCGCTTTTCTATTCTGCGCAATGGTGTTACTGCTTGGTTTTTTCTTCTTGGCCATGGCGGCGGATTATAGGTGCACCGGGGGGCTGGAGCCAGTGAAAAAGCATGCTTTGGCCTTAAGTTTGCGTGTCTTTACCGCTACAATCCAGAAGTTAACGAATAATAACTCTCGGGGGAGACAATGGATCAGCGCAAAATGCATGGCGTGTGGGCCAATCGCTGGACCTTTATTTTGGCGGCAACGGGTTCTGCCGTGGGCTTGGGCAACATTTGGAAATTTCCGTACATTACCGGTGAGAACGGTGGTGGCGCCTTTGTGCTGGTTTATCTATTGTGCATAGCCGTGGTGGGTATTCCTATCATGATGGCAGAGGTGTTGATAGGTCGGCGCGGTCGCATGAGCCCCATCAACTCCATGCGTTATGTCACCCGCGAGGCCGGTTTGCACGGGGCCTGGACGGGTATCGGTTGGATGGGCGTGTTGGCCGGCTTAATGATTATGGCCTTTTACAGCGTTGTGGCTGGCTGGGCGCTGAGCTATATCTTTTCCTCTGGCTCCGGCGCTTTTACCGGGATAAGCGGTGAAAGCGCAAATAGTCTGTTTATGGGCTTGTTGGGTAACTCTGAAAAGCAGCTGCTGTTTCATACTCTGTTTTCTGTTATGACACTGGCGATTGTTGCCGCCGGGGTTACCCGTGGCCTGGGCATGGTGGCGCGGGTGCTGATGCCTTTTTTGTTCGTGGTACTGATTATTCTGCTCATCTACGGCGTAGTAAAAGGCGACTTCGCCGCCGGCTGGAGTTTTTTATTCGACTTTAAATTCGACAAGCTTAGCTGGAACGGTGTGTTAATTTCCCTTGGCCATGCCTTCTTTACGTTAAGCCTTGGTATGGGCGCGATTATGGCTTATGGCGCCTATATGCCGGATCATGCCAATGTGGGTAAAACCATTGTCACTGTCGGCATTCTGGATACTGTCGTGGCTTTAATCGCCGGGCTGGCGATTTTCCCTATCGTGTTTGCTTCTCCGGGTTTGGAGCCCGGAGCAGGGCCGGGCTTGTTGTTTGAGAGCTTGCCAGTTGCTTTCGGCAATATGCCCAGTGGCCAGTTGTTTGGAACGCTGTTTTTTCTGCTGGTGTCGGTTGCCGCGTGGAGTTCAGCTGTTTCCCTTATAGAGCCGGGAGTTGCCTGGCTGGTGGAGTCCAAGAAATTTAACCGCATTGCGTCCACCATGGTTTTAACCTTTTTGGCGTGGTTAGGGGGTGTAGCGAGTATCTACACCAGTTTTATGTTTGACCTGCTGGATACGCTGACTTCCCAGATAATGCTGCCGCTGGGAGGGCTGGTGATTGCTATTTTTGTGGGCTGGCTAATGCGCAGAGCGATTGTCAGTTCAGAAATGGATGCGGAAGGGCATCCCCTGTTCGAGATCTGGTTGTTTCTGGTTCGCTACGTTTCGCCTGTTCTGGTGGCTATCGTGCTGGTGGTTGGCCTTTACGACAAGTTTAAAGGCTGGATCGGCGGCTGATGGCAAAGCGGGTAGAGCGCTCCGCCTTGGTTAATCACAGCGCGGAGAGGATGTTTAAGCTGGTTAATGATTTTGAATCCTACCCGGAGTACCTTCCCGGCTGCGTTGGTGCGGAGTTACTGGCGCGTGAAGATAACTGGCTGGAGGCGCGGCTGCACCTGGCAAAAGCCGGTATCAGGCAGTCTTTTGTTACCCACAACACCCTCGCTGCGCCCGAGCGCATGCACATTCGCCTGGTTGAAGGGCCTTTTAGATCTTTTGAGGGCGAGTGGTATTTTAAGCCGCTGTCCAAGAGCGCGTGCAAAGTAAGTTTCTGGCTGGAATTTGAGTTTTCCAATAAACTCGTCGCCCTTGCTGCTACTCGCCTGTTTGAGCAGGTTGCCTCAGAGCAGGTAACAGCACTGTGCCGGCGGGCGGATCAGCTCTATAAGTAACTTAAGGTAACTGAATAAATATGAGTGATATGGAATGCATTCGCGTGGAAGTGGCCTATGCGCTACCCGAGAAGCAGAAAATTATTGAGTTGCTGGTGGACCCCGGTACAACCGCCTTGCTGGCGGTGAAGAAATCACGCATTGCAGAGTATTTTCCCGGTCTGGATATCGAAAATACTAAGATGGGTATTTTTGGTCAGGCACTTGGTACCAAGGGGCTTAAGTCACCGAGCGAGCACGTGTTGCAAGAAGGGGACAGAGTAGAGTTGTATCGCCCTCTAATTGCGGACCCAAAAGAGGTGCGAAAAAAACGAGCGGAAAAGGCAAAGCAGAACAAAGCCTGAGTCTGTACTCAGGCTGCGCTTGCTCCAGCGTCGATTGCAGGCTCTGTTTTTGTTTTTACTTCTGTCTCTGATTCTGCCTCAGGGTTTGCTTCTGTTCCAGGGTCTGTTTTTGTTTCAGCCTCGCTCTCTGGCTTGGTAGCCGCGGGCTCGGGTGCTTTATTCTCCTGTTTCGCGTCTTCCTTTTCGCTCTTCTCCTGTTCCTTTTCGATGTGCTCGCGTATACCTTTGTTCAGTTCTGCGGCTGCCGAGCCTTTCACTTTGGCTTCGCTGTAGTTACCATCCCAGCTGGCCAGTTTGCCGTTTTCGAAAAATACCTGGAAGTGGTATTCGTTGATTTGCTTATTACCGCGTTTGAGAGTGAAGTAGTAATCCCAGCGATCCGGGTGGAAGGTGTCCGCCACCATGGGGTTACCCATGATGAAACGCACTTGCTCGGGTGTCATTCCCACTTCAAGTTGCTCAACCATATCTTCTTCAATGAAGTTACCCTGTTGAACATAAATGCGGTATACCCAGGGAAACTGGAGCCTGGAACAACTGGCGCCAAAGAGAATGACTATTATTAAGAATATGGTTTTAAAAACAAATTGCATGCCGGGGGTTTCCGAAAGTCGACTGGCCGTGGATAATACCCGATCCCTTCGTTACCTGAGAAGCCCAAAGGAGCATCTAAATGGCTGTAGAGAATCAAGAACTGCGTAAAGCTGGCCTTAAAGTTACGCTACCGAGGGTTAAGATTCTACAGATCCTGGAAAATTCCGAAGATAGGCACTTAAGTGCTGAAGATGTTTACAAAATGCTTCTGGACGCCGGAGAGGACGTAGGCCTGGCAACCGTTTACCGCGTGCTCACACAGTTTGAGAGCGCCGGGCTGGTTGAACGCCATAACTTTGATGGTGGTCATTCGGTGTTCGAACTGGACCGCGGAGACCACCACGATCATATGGTGTGTGTGGAAACAGGCAAGGTAATTGAATTCCATAACGATAAGATCGAAGAGCTTCAGCATCAGATAGCCGAAGACCATGGCTATCAGATAACGGGCCACAGCCTGGTTATTTATGTGAAGCCGACCGAATAGCTCGTTATAGGCGCTAGGCGCCGGCGGCCAGCATCTCCCTTGCATGTGCCAATGAGCTTTCTGACTCTACCGAGCCGCCCATCATGCGTGCTATTTCCAGCACTTTTTCCTGCTCATCCAGCACCTGTATTTTACTGGAGGTCATTTTCCGGCTTACGGCCTTGGATACATGCATGTGCTGATGACCTTTGCAGGCCACTTGTGCAAGGTGGGTAACGCACAGCACCTGAGCATTGCTGCCTAGTTCTCTAAGCAATTTGCCCACTTCATCACCAGTGGTGCCGCCAATGCCAACGTCCACCTCGTCGAAGACCAATGTTGGTGTGGTGGTTTTTTGCGCAGTCACAACCTGGATCGCGAGGCTAACGCGGGATAGTTCACCGCCAGAGGCAATTTTGATCAGCGGTTTGGCGGGCTGGCCGGGGTTGGTGCAAATCATGAATTCAGCGTGCTCGTCGCCGCTATCGCTGGGTTGCTGCTGTGGTGGTTTGTTCAAGGCGATGCTCAGCGTGGCGTGGCCCATATCCAGCTGTGCCAGTTTACGATTAACCGCTTTGCTCAGGCGGGCACTGGCAAATTCTCTCTGCTTGCTCAGGTCTTGCGCAAGCTCCTGATAGGCGCGCAAGGCTTCGGTTTGTTCCGTTTCCAGCTTTTCAATCTGCTCATCACCGCTTTGCATCTGAGCTAACTCTGCGCTCAGGTTGTGGTGCAAGCCTTGTAACTCTTCCGGGCCTATGCGGTGTTTTCGTGCGATTTCATATACTGCGCTGAGTCGTTGTTCCACTTCTGCAAGGCGCTCGCCGTCCTGCTCCTGGTTATCGAGAAAACGGTCAACTTCGCTTTGTGCCTCCTGTACGTAGATAAGCGCATTGTTGAGCAGTGATTCGGCTTCGTTAAGGCCTGCCGGTTTTTGCTGCAGACTGCTTAACAGCTGCACAGACTGTCGCAGTTGATCTTCCAGGCCCTGCTCGTTATGGCATAGCGCATTGAGTTGAGCGCATTGTGTATTCAGGGTTTCCATATTCGCCAGTACACGCTGTTCCTGTTCCAGCTTTTCCAGTTCACCTGCTTCCAGCGACAGCTGATCCAGCTCTTCAACCTGATAGCTGAGCAACTGAAAGCGGGCATTAAGTTCTTCATTCTGGTTTTTGATGCTGTTGAGGCGGTAGTGGATAGCATGCCATTGGTGGAAAGCCTGTTTTACCTGGCGTGCGAGGGGCTTCAGGCCACCAAAGGCGTCCAGCAGGCGCTGATGGTTTTTGCTGTTCAGCAGGGATTGGTGCTCGTGCTGGCGGTGAAGGTCGATAAGCATCTCGCCGAGGGCACGCAATTGACTGAGGGTTACCGTCTGGACGTGAATAAAAGCCCTCGAGCGACCTTCGGTGGTGACGGCTCTGCGCAAAATGCACTCATCGCCTTCGTTCAGCTCATGTTGTTCCAGCCATTTGCGTGCGTGTTTGTGCTTGCTGATATCAAAGCTGGCGTGGATATCTGCTTTTTTGCAGCCTGCACGCACTTTCTCTGCGTCAGTACGGTCGCCAAGGGCCAGCGCCAGGGCATCGAGCATGATCGACTTGCCTGCGCCGGTTTCCCCGGTAATGGTGGTCAAGCCGTTTTCCAGCTCCAGGTCCAGGGTGTCTACCAGGGTGAAGTCACTAATATGTAGGTGGGTCAGCATGGTGAGCGCCTCAGAAAGTATCTGTTTTTATGTACAGTGGTAATTTATACAGTAATTGTGGCGGGTATGCCAATAGATTTTCTCTCAACAGCCCTGTTTACGGCCTTGAATGTATGGTTGATGTCCCCATATTGCTTGCACCCATCATTAACCAGAGAGTTGGAGTGGCGAGTGAGTAACACCGATCAACCGCAAAGCGAAGCAACCGAAGAGCTGCCAGAAAACGAACAACAACAGCAGCCTGAAGAGGAACTCTCAGAAGGCGAACACAGCATCGATGAGCTGCTGGCGAAAATCGAATCCCTGGAGGCCGAGCTGGGCGAGGCCAAAGAGCAGGCCCTCAGAGCTGCGGCCGAGGCTCAGAACGCGCGCCGCAGGGCGGAGCAGGATGTCGAAAAAGCGCACAAATTCGGCCTGGAGAAATTTGTCGGCGATATGCTGCCCGTGGTCGATAATCTCGGGCGAGCCATTGAGGCTGCAAGGTCTGAAGGCGCAGAAATGGCTGCCGTAACAGAAGGCGTCGAGCTAACCCTGAAGAGTCTGCTGGACGGCATGAAACGTCATAACGTGGAGCAGGTTAACCCGGAAGGCGAGCCATTTGACCCTGAGTTTCATCAGGCGATGACCGCAGTTCCTCAACCCGATGTTGAGCCCAATACGGTGATCAACGTTTACCAGCATGGTTACACACTGAACGGGCGTTTGGTGCGTCCGGCGATGGTTGTTGTATCCAAGGCTGAATAAAAAACACCCGGTTCACTTGAATAAAGTGCAGGTGAACCAATATTGAAGAACAAGTAATAAGACTGTATTTCGCAAACAGGCATAAGCCGGTTTGCACAAAGTAACTGGAGACATTCAATGGGCAAAATTATTGGTATCGATTTGGGAACAACAAACTCTTGTGTGTCCCTGCTGGAGGGTGGCAAGCCCAAGGTTATTGAAAATGCCGAAGGCGATCGTACTACTCCTTCCGTCGTTGCATTTACGGATGACAACGAGATTCTGGTAGGCCAGAGCGCCAAGCGTCAGGCGGTGACAAATCCGCAAAACACGCTGTTTGCGGTTAAGCGTCTGATTGGCCGTAAGTTCCAGGATGACGTGGTTCAGAAAGATATAAAGATGGTGCCATACACCATTGCCGCTGCCGACAACGGCGATGCCTGGGTAGAGGTGAAGGGCGATAAAAAGGCGCCACCTCAGATTTCTGCCGAAGTACTGAAGAAAATGAAGAAAACCGCTGAGGACTACCTTGGCGAGACGGTTACTGAGGCGGTAATTACCGTCCCTGCATACTTCAATGATTCGCAGCGTCAGGCCACCAAAGACGCCGGTAAGATCGCAGGCCTTGAGGTTAAGCGTATTATCAACGAGCCTACTGCGGCTGCGCTGGCTTACGGTATGGATAAAACCCCTGGTGACCGTACTATCGCGGTATTCGATCTGGGTGGTGGTACTTTCGATATCTCGGTTATTGAAATTGCCGATGTTGATGGTGAGCACCAGTTTGAAGTGCTGAGCACCAATGGCGATACCTTCCTCGGCGGTGAGGATTTCGACTTGCGCTTGATTGAATACCTGGCGGATGAGTTCAAGAAGTCCAACGGTATAGATCTGCACAACGATCCATTAGCCCTGCAGCGTCTGAAAGAAGCTGCCGAAAAAGCCAAAATCGAATTGAGCTCCAGCCAGCAGACTGAGGTGAACCTGCCTTACATTACTGCCGATGCATCAGGTCCCAAGCACCTTGTTGTGAAGTTGTCTCGCGCCAAGCTTGAGTCACTGGTTGAAGAGTTGGTTGCCCGTTCCCTTGAGCCGGTAAAAATTGCCATCAAGGATGCCGAACTTTCTGTAGGCGAAATTGATGATGTGATTCTGGTGGGCGGTCAAACCCGTATGCCACTGGTACAAAAGAAGGTTGCAGAATTCTTCGGCAAGGAGCCCCGTAAGGATGTAAACCCGGATGAAGCGGTTGCCATGGGCGCTGCGATTCAGGGTGCGGTATTGTCCGGTGATGTTAAAGACGTGCTGCTGCTTGATGTAACCCCCCTGACACTGGGTATTGAGACCATGGGTGGTGTTGCCACACCATTGATCGACAAGAACACCACTATTCCTACCAAGAAATCGCAGGTGTTTTCAACGGCGGATGACAACCAGACTGCGGTAACCATTCACGTGGTTCAGGGTGAGCGCAAACAGGCAGCGCAGAATAAATCTCTCGGTCGTTTCGACCTGGCAGATATTCCGCCCGCGCCACGCGGTGTGCCTCAAGTTGAGGTGACATTTGATATCGATGCCAATGGTATTCTTAACGTTTCTGCCAAAGACAAAGCAACCGGTAAAGAGCAGTCTATAGTGATTAAAGCGTCATCGGGTTTGAACGATGATGAGATCGACAAAATGGTGCAGGATGCTGAAGCAAATGCTGAAGCCGATCGCAAGTTCGAAGAAGTGGTCACTGCGCGCAATACCCTCGAAGGACTGATACATGCAACGAAGAAGACGTTGGAAGAAGCGGGCGATAAGGCGACGGCAGATGAAAAGTCGGCCATCGAGTCTGCCATTAAGGATGCGGAGGAAGCAGTTAAAGGTGACGATAAAGAAGCTATGGAGGCGGCTACGAAGAAGCTGAGTGATGCATCCGGCTCTCTGGCGCAGAAGATGTATGCTGAGCAGGCTCAGGCGGCACAGGGTGCTGAAGGCGCTGGCGCACAGCCCGGAGCAGAGGAAAAACCTGCCGAGGAAGGTGTGGTAGATGCCGAGTTCGAAGAAGTAAAGGACGATAACAAGTAATCAACTTGTGTTGTCAACGCCGCCTTCTGGCGGTGTTTGGAAGTAGATAGAGCGCGGCTAATTTTTTAGTCCGCGCTTGTTGTTTTTAACGTGGCTGACTTTTATCTATGGCAAAACGCGACTATTACGAAGTGCTGGGCGTATCTAAAGATGCTTCTGCTCTGGAATTGAAAAAGGCCTACCGTAAGGTAGCCATGAAGTATCACCCGGATCGTAATACCGAGGGTGATAAAGATGCCGAAGATAAGTTCAAGGAAGCCAGCGAAGCCTACGAAGTTCTCTCTAATGAGCAGAAACGGTCCGCCTACGACCAGTTTGGTCATGCAGGTGTAGAAGGGCAGGGCGGTATGGGCGGCGCGGAAGGTTTCGGCAGCTTTTCCGATATTTTCGGCGATGTATTTGGCGATATCTTTGGTGGCAGCGGTGGGCGCGGTCGCGGTGGACCTTCCAGAGGCTCGGATCTGCGCTATACCCTTGACCTCTCCCTTGAAGATGCCGTGCGTGGCACAACCGTAAAAATCAAGGTTCCAACCCTGGTTACCTGCAGTACCTGCGGCGGTGATGGCGCCAAACCCGGTACAAGCCCTACAACCTGTAATACCTGTGGTGGACACGGACAAGTGCGAATGCAGCAGGGGTTTTTCTCTGTGCAGCAAACCTGCCCTACCTGTCGCGGCAAAGGCAAATCCATTGCTGACCCTTGTAACAGCTGTCATGGTCGTGGCCGGGTGGAGGAAACCAAAACGCTGTCTGTAAAAGTTCCGCCGGGTGTGGACACCGGTGACCGTATTCGTCTTGCTGGTGAAGGTGAGGCAGGCGGTGATGGCGGGCCTTCCGGAGACCTGTATGTGCAGGTAAATGTTAAAGAGCATGAGTTTTTCCAGCGGGACGGTAAAAACCTCTATTGTGAAGTTCCCATCAGTATTTTTGATGCCTGTCTTGGCGGAGAGATTGAAGTACCTACGCTCGACGGCAGGGTGAAACTGAAAGTTCCTGTAGAAACCCAAACCGGTAAGCTTTTCCGCTTGCGTAACAAAGGGGTAACGCCGGTTCGTGGTGGCGCAGCGGGTGACCTGTTATGCAGGGTGATTCTGGAAACGCCGGTTAATCTCAGCGCCAAGCAAAAAGACCTGTTAGAACAATTAAAAGCCTCGTTTAAAGGCAAAACTCACTCACCGAAGCAGCACAGCTGGTTTGACGGGATGAAAAGCTTCTTTGGTGATATGAAGATGTAGCGCAAGCCACAGCGCTAGGTGCTTGCTGAACTCTCCGGGCCCTCGCTGCGGCGCATATCAAGGGCAACTGCTCAGCCAGCAAAGCACTCAGCACCTCACACTTCCTTGTTGCGTGCTAAATTACCGCGCTAAATCCAACAGAATAAAGAAGACTGAAACCATGACAACAAAAATTGCTGTAACCGGCGCCGGTGGGCGCATGGGCAAGATTCTTATTGAAGCTGTTCATCTGGCTGATGGGGCTGAACTGGCAGCGGCTATTGAACGACCTGATTCAAGCTTAATTGGTGCCGATGCTGGCGAGCTGGCTGGTGTTGGTAAAAACGATGTCATGGTGGTAGGCGATATTGAGCAGGTTGTTGACCAGTTTGACGTGCTTATCGACTTCACCGTGCCGGTGGCAACGGTGGCCAATGCCCAAGTCTGCGGTGCAGCAGGCAAAGCCATGGTAGTGGGTACTACGGGTTTTAATCCAGAGCAAAAATCAGCTTTCGATGAAGCGGTCAAAACCATACCTGTTTGTCTTGCCTCCAATTTTAGTACCGGTGTAAACCTGTGCTTCAAATTACTGGATATGGCTGCCCGGGTTTTGGGCGACGACGTGGATGTGGAAATTTACGAAGCTCACCATCGCCACAAGGTCGACGCGCCCTCTGGCACGGCGCTGAGTATGGGTAGGGTGGTTGCCGATGCTCTTGGCAGAAGCCTCGATCAGGATGCTATTTACGGAAGAGAAGGCCAGACCGGTGCACGCCAACGTAATACAATAGGCTTTGCCACGGTGCGCGGCGGTGATGTGGTAGGTGACCATACGGTTTCCTTTATGGCCGACGGCGAGCGAGTCGAGATTGCCCACAAGGCCTCCAGCAGGATGTCCTTTGGCCGGGGGGCGGTTAGAGCCGCGACCTGGTTGATGAGTCACGGGCCCGGTAGCTATGACATGCAGAATGTTTTGGATTTGAAATAAAACTGACTTTTATGGGGAAAAGGATATGAAGTATTTGTTGGTATTGGTGTTATTGGGTGTTTTTGCCGGACAGGCGCTAGCTCAGCAAAACAAGAGTTTCCGCAGCGGCAAGATGGATTCGAGCTTCCTGTTGCGCTATCAGGAAGACATGTCACTGGAGTATGAAGGTGGCAGTTCGGTTGATGTCGGCAGCGACTATGGTTGGGGCTTCCGCTTCGGCTATAACTATACCTCCAATTTAAATGTGAGCTTTCAGTTCGACTGGATGAGTGCGCCATACTCGGCCTACCTTGCGCCTGCGGACGACGAAACCCAGCCACAGACGGTTCGTCACAAGCTGGATCAGTGGGGCGGCACGGTAAAAGGTATTTATCACTTTTCAGAAAACAGGCTCACCCCTTATATCGAGGGCGGCCTTGGCTGGACCACTATTGACAGTAACATTGCCAGCGGCCCCCCTGTCGGTGGTTGCTGGTGGCACCCCTGGTGGGGCTATGTCTGCGATACCTGGCAGTCTTCCTACACAGATTCAAGCTTTGCCTATGAGCTGGGCGCGGGGCTGCGTTTGGAATTGAACAGCCGTACCTTCATCCGCGGCTCTGTATCCCGCAAGTGGATAGACAGCGATTTTGCCACTAGCCAGCCGGACTTTTACTACGCGCAAATAGAAATTGGCGCGATGGTATGGAATTGATCCAAGGCATATTCATTGCCTACGGCATGGACAGGTGAGAAGCCTTTAGAGTAGAATCCGCCCTCAGATCAGGCACACGCCTAGCTTCGATGCAGTGGCTCGATTCAGTCGATCACACATGGCTTCGATGTTCATGATTTCAAAAAGCGGGGTTAGGCCCATAGCCTTTGCCTCGCTTTTTTGTAGCTTGAAAAAGACAGATAGCAGCCACGGGAATATCTCCTTATCTCTGGGAAACGCGCTCATATTTATAACGAGTGCGCTCATTCGTGCGGCCTGTCGTCAGTAAATGAATAAATAACAATTTGGAGGGCGCTCACTTGGCACAACCATCCCAGCAACTACTGTTTGGCCAAGCTCGTAAGCCTGCACTTCTCGTACTTGAGGATGGCAGCGTCTTTAAAGGTGTTTCGATTGGTGCCGACGGCATGTCTGTCGGAGAGGTGGTGTTTAATACTGCGATGACCGGGTATCAGGAAATTCTTACTGATCCCTCCTACGCTCGTCAGATAGTTACGCTCACTTATCCCCACATCGGTAATACCGGAACCAATAGTGAAGACGAAGAGCGTGAAAACATCTGGACAGCAGGTCTGGTGATCCGCGATCTGCCTTTGCTTTCCAGTAATTTCCGTAACGAACAGCCTCTGGACGCCTATCTGGAGGCAAAAAATATTGTTGCCATTGCTGATATCGACACTCGCCGTCTCACGCGTATCTTGCGTGACAAAGGGGCTCAAAATGGCTGCCTGATGGCGGGTGATGTTGACCAACAAAAAGCACTGGCTGCGGCTAAAGATTTTGCAGGCCTTCAGGGTATGGATCTGGCGAAAGAGGTGAGCACTGCAGACAGCTTCAAGTGGGATGCCGGCAGTTGGGCCCTTGGCGAGGGCTTTTCCTCGCCGCAAGATAAGCCTCTCAAGGTAGTGGCCTATGACTTTGGCGCCAAGCGCAATATTCTGCGGATGCTGGTTGACCGCGGTTGCGACCTCACTGTTGTGCCGGCGCAAACCGCTGCCGACGATGTTTTGGCAATGAATCCCGATGGTGTTTTCCTTTCCAACGGGCCCGGTGACCCGGAGCCTTGTGACTACGCGATTAAGGCGATCAAGACCTTACTTGAAAAAAACATACCTATATTTGGTATCTGCCTCGGGCACCAGCTACTGGCGCTGGCCAGTGGCGCTAAAACGGTGAAAATGAAATTTGGTCACCACGGTGCTAACCATCCGGTGCAGAACCTGAAAACAGGAACGGTACTTATTACCAGTCAGAACCACGGTTTTGCCGCTGATGAAGCCTCCCTGCCGCCCAATGTGGAAGTTACTCACAAATCCCTGTTTGATGGCTCACTGCAAGGTATCCACCTTACGGATAAACCCGCGTTCAGCTTTCAGGGCCACCCTGAGGCCAGCCCCGGCCCTCATGATGCCGCAGACCTGTTTGACCACTTTATCGAGTTGATGCAGCAAAATCGCTGATATCCGACGGAGACACAATGCCAAAACGTACAGATATAAAAAGCATTTTGATTATTGGTGCAGGCCCGATTGTTATCGGCCAGGCCTGTGAGTTTGATTATTCGGGGGCACAGGCCTGCAAGGCGCTGCAGGAAGAGGGGTTCAGGGTTATTCTGGTGAACTCCAACCCGGCTACCATTATGACCGACCCGGCAATGGCCGACGCCACCTACATTGAGCCCATCACCTGGGAAACGGTTGCCAAGATTATCGAAAAAGAAAAACCTGATGCTGTGCTGCCTACTATGGGCGGGCAGACGGCCCTGAACTGTGCGCTCGACCTGCATAAACACGGCGTACTGGATAAATTCGGTGTTGAGCTGATTGGTGCCAAGCAGGACGCCATCGACAAGGCGGAAGATCGGGATCGCTTTGACAAGGCGATGAAGTCTATTGGCCTGGAGTGCCCCAGAGCGAAAATTGTTCATACCCTGGAAGAAGCTTTGGAAGTGCCGAAAGAGTTCGGCTTTCCCTGCATCATTCGTCCGTCTTTTACTATGGGTGGTTCAGGTGGTGGTGTTGCCTACAACTGGGAAGAATTTGAAGAGATCTGTAACCGTGGCCTGGACTTGTCCCCCACCAGCGAGCTGTTAATCGACGAAAGCCTGCTTGGCTGGAAAGAATACGAAATGGAAGTGGTGCGGGACAAAAATGACAACTGCATTATTATCTGTTCTATCGAAAACTTTGACCCGATGGGCGTGCACACCGGTGACTCTATTACCGTTGCGCCCGCGCAAACCCTTACTGACAAGGAATACCAGATCATGCGTAACGCCTCCATTGCGGTGTTGCGTGAGATCGGTGTTGAAACCGGTGGTTCCAATGTGCAGTTTGCGGTAAACCCGGATAATGGCCGCCTGGTGGTTATTGAAATGAACCCCAGGGTTTCCCGTTCTTCGGCATTGGCTTCCAAGGCAACGGGTTTCCCCATCGCTAAAGTGGCGGCGAAGCTGGCCGTGGGTTACACCCTGGACGAGCTGCAAAATGAGATTACCGGCGGTGCTACTCCGGCCTCTTTCGAGCCTTCCATTGATTACGTTGTTACCAAGATACCACGCTTTACCTTCGAGAAATTTGGTGACGCCGACGCGCGCCTGACCACGCAAATGAAATCTGTGGGTGAGGTGATGGCCATTGGCCGCACATTCCAGGAGTCGGTGCAGAAAGCCCTGAGAGGGCTTGAAGTCGGTTCTGCCGGATTTGAGCCAAAGGTTGATTTGAGTGGTGATGATGCCAAAACTCAGATTCGCCGAGACCTGGCAACGCCCGGTGCAGAGCGTATCTGGTTTGTGGCGGATGCCTTTCGTGCTGGTATGAGCATCGACCATGTGTTCGAGCAAAGCAAGATAGACCGCTGGTTTCTGGCGCAAATCAAAGACCTTATCGACACCGAGCTTGCGCTTTCCTCAAAGCCGCTGTCGGAGATTGATGCGCAAACCATGTTCCAGTTAAAGCGCAAAGGTTTTTCTGACAAGCGCCTCGGAGAATTGCTGGCTGTCACTGAGAAAACGGTGCGCGATCATCGCCACAAACTGGATGTTCATCCCGTTTACAAGCGTGTTGATACTTGTGCTGCCGAGTTTGCCACTTCCACTGCTTATATGTACTCCTCATACGAACAAGAGTGTGAGTCTGAGCCATCTGGGCGGGAAAAAATTATGGTCTTGGGCGGCGGGCCGAACAGAATTGGTCAGGGCATCGAGTTCGACTATTGCTGTGTACATGCGGCCCTGGCTGCGCGTGAAGACGGTTATGAAACCATTATGGTCAACTGTAACCCTGAGACCGTTTCAACAGACTACGATACTTCCGACCGCCTATATTTCGAGCCAGTAACGCTGGAAGATGTTCTGGAGATTGTTCACAAAGAAAAGCCAAAAGGTGTCATTGTGCAGTTTGGAGGGCAGACGCCACTTAAACTGGCCAACGACCTGGCTGCTGAAGGCGTGCCAATTATTGGTACCAGCCCGGAGGCCATTGATCGCGCAGAAGACCGCGAACGCTTCCAGCAGATGATTCAGCGCCTCGGCCTGCTTCAGCCTGCCAATGCCATTGCGCGCAGCACCGAAGAAGCGCTGCTGGTGGCCGACAGCGTGGGTTACCCACTGGTGGTTCGACCATCCTATGTGTTGGGTGGTCGTGCGATGGAAATTGTTTATACCAAGAACGAACTCAGTACTTACATGAAGCAAGCAGTGCAGGCTTCAGATGACGCGCCGGTGTTGCTGGACCACTTCCTCAATAATGCGATTGAGGTGGATATAGATGCAGTTTCAGATGGTGAAACTGTCGTTATTGGTGCAATCATGCAGCATATTGAACAGTGTGGAGTACATTCTGGAGACTCCGCGTGTTCTTTGCCTCCGTACTCCCTGCCTGATGATGTGCAGGATGAGATGCGCGAGCAGGTGCGCAAGATGGCGCGTGAGCTCGGTGTTATCGGCTTAATGAATGTGCAGCTGGCGTATCAGGACGGTAAAATCTATGTTATCGAAGTGAACCCCCGCGGCTCCCGCACTGTGCCTTTTGTGAGTAAGTGTATTGGTATCTCGCTGGCGAAAATAGCAGCATTGTGTCAGGCGGGTAAATCACTGGCAGAGCAGGGCTTTACCAAAGAAGTTATTCCCGACTATTACTGCGTAAAAGAAGCGGTATTCCCCTTTAATAAATTTCCTGCAGTGGACCCCATTCTCGGCCCTGAGATGAAATCCACTGGTGAAGTGATGGGTGTTGGTGATACCTTTGCTGAAGCCTATGCCAAGGCTCAAGCCGGCAGTGGTTCAGCGCTGCCTCAAGGTGGCACAGCATTTATCAGCGTCCGAGATTTTGACAAGCAGGGCATCATCGTGGTCGCCAGAGAGCTTACCGACCTTGGTTTTAGTCTTGTTGCTACTCACGGAACGGGCAGAGCGCTTGAAAATGCAGGCTTGACCGTTAAAACTGTGAATAAAGTTGGTGAAGGTCGCCCGCACATTGTCGACATGATTAAAAACCGTGAAATAGACATGGTTATTAATACAACTGAAGGCAAAAAAGCGATTAAGGATTCTGCCTCGATTCGTCGCAGTGCAGAAAACAACCACGTTTATTACACGACTACCCTGGCAGCGGCGCATGCAATGTGTATGGCTATTCGTTTTGGTAAAGAACAAGAAGTAAGACGTTTGCAGGATCTGCACGAACGTATTGCTTAAAATCAGGTTTTAGATAATGCAAAAATACCCTATGACAGTTGAGGGCGAAAAAGCCCTGCGTGAAGAATTGGAAAAACTGAAAAAAGAGGACCGCCCAAGAATATCGGCAGCCATTGCTGAGGCTCGTGAACATGGCGATTTGAAAGAAAACGCGGAATATCATGCAGCGAGAGAGCAGCAGGGTTTTTGCGAAGGTCGAATTCAGGACATAGAAGCGAAGTTATCACATTCCCAGGTGATTGATGTCGCCAGCATTCCCCCGGGTGAGAAGGTCATCTTTGGTGTGACCGTTAAATTGATTAACGTGGAAACCGATGAAGAAATCTGCTACAAAATCGTCGGCGAAGATGAGGCCAGCATCAAGCAAAACAAGATCTCTGTTACCTCCCCAATCGCTCGGGCCCTGGTAGGTAAGGAAGTGGGTGAGGTGGCTGTGGTGAGAGCGCCTAGTGGTGAGATTGAATTTGAAATTGACGAAGTATTACATATCTAGTTGTAAACAGTGCCAGTCTTAAAAAAGCGAGCTGTGCTCGCTTTTTTTTTGCCTGCCGGGCCTGTCAGAGTTCCGCTAGTACCTTTGCACTTGGCATGATGAGCATTCACCGGGATGTTGAGAGATTGTTACAAGTAGAAGTCGCTTTGTGGGGCGTGATAGAGTCCATAATCCATAAGTGTTCCGGATAAAAAAAGGCAGGCCTCTGGGGCCTGCCAAGTCACGGCTTTGCCTTTTGCGGTTCGTCAATGTCCAATTAACTTGGAGCTATTGTTGCGAAAAACTGGGGAAGGAATATGAACGGAATAAGGATGTGCATAATGCTGAATTTGCCTGCCAGAAAAGCATTGGAATCATGAAATAAGGTTGAAACAGTACAGCAACCAAAGTTCTGCTATGCTTTCAGGCTAAGAATTAGGTGTCCAATTGGAACAGGAGAAAATCTATGGGTTTCGTGAAGAGAATAGCAATAGTTCTTGTTAGCGCGTTGTTTGTTGCGCAGGTACAAGCTGAAGGCGGATCAGCATTTCAGGCTGAGATGGACGAATTCAAAAAGGTTATGGAGTCTGGTCACTACACAAAAATTAAGAATGCCTACGATGATCTTCAGTGGTCTGGAATATCATCTCCTGAAGTCTATGATCCACTTGAGAAGCTTGTTTTAGACTCTTACAAGGGTGCTGATTCCGGTAAAGATGCTGAAAAGCTTTCCTGGTTGGTTAAGGGCTTAGCGCTTTCCGGTAATGCTAAATATATGGATACACTGAACCTGGTTTTGGCGAATAGCTCTTCCGGAAAGGTCAAAAAGCACACTAATAAAGCTATAGATCGTTTACCAAAATACAAAGTCTGGAATGAAGTTATTGCTAAAGGTATAGCTCAGGCAAGCGAAGATGGACTGAATGAGTTGAGAATTGGGAATATGCTATCTTCTGGTGATTATTACCTCATTCGGGCTGCTGCGAAACGGATTCATTTCGAGTATTTTGACAACAGTAAGCTGGTGAATCAGGCTGCAGATACTTTGCGCACAATCTACCCTGATGCCTCAGAAAGCATTGAAGTTGACGCGGCTGCATGGTTGTGTAAAGCGCTTGGTGCCAGTGAGGATGAATCACAGCAGGCGCTATTGCAAGAGGTGGCTAAAAAAGCCAAGAGTGGCAAGGTTCGCAAGCATGCAAAAAAGAACCTGAGTTAGCTCCGGTTTGAGAGCTATTAACTTGGCAATAGTTATTGTTAAGTTGATAGGCGGTGCAGGGAAGCATCGCCATTGCCCGCAGGGCAATGTAAGCCCTTGAAATACCAGTAAATTCGCACACTTACGCCAGTATTTCAAGGGCGCGTAATTAAATAGATAGGATAATCTATTTAATTGCCGGGTTAATAACTTAATCGATTAGGTCTATTTGAATAGGAGAGCTGTTTAGCTCTCCCGGGATACTTTGCGAAATATCAGCGATGTATTAATGCCGCCAAAAGCAAAGTTGTTGCTGGTGATGTAATCACACTTAATTTCTCTTGGTTGCTGGATAATAAAATCGAGCTCAGGGCATTTTGAGTCCGCATGCTCAAGATTGAGGGTGTGAGTGAACAGTTCATCGTTCATCATGTTTATTGCAGCCCAGGCTTCGATGGCTCCGCAGGCTCCGAGAGTATGGCCAAGGTGGCCTTTTATGGTGCTGATAGGCGTTGTGTTGCCGTATACTTCAGCGGTTGCTTTTGACTCTGCAATGTCACCGCGTTCAGTTGCCGTTCCGTGTGCACTCACGTATCCGATTTGGTGTGCATCCAGCGCAGCATCTTCCAGTGCCAGCTCCATGGCGATTTTCATGGTCTCAGCATTAGGCTGGGTAATGTGGCCTCCATCAGAATTGGTTCCATAACCCACAATTTCTGCCAAAATAGGCGCGTTGCGCGAGAGTGCATGCTCTCTCTCTTCCAGGATGAGAGTGCCTGCGCCCTCACCGATGACAAGACCATCGCGGGTGCTATCGAAAGGTTTGGGAGTTAAGGTGGGGGTGTCATTTTTTACGCTGGTTGCGTAGAGCGTATCGAAAACGGCGGCTTCAGTGGGGCAAAGCTCCTCACCGCCCCCAGCAATCATTACTGTTTGTTTTCCGTATTTAATTGCCTCATAAGCACTCCCAATAGCCTGACTGCCTGAGGTGCAGGCGCTGGAAGTGGTGAAAATTCTACCCTTGAGGCCAAAAAAGACTCCAAGGTTGACCGGCGTGGTGTGTGACATCATTCTGAGGTAGGTCGTTGCTGTAACGCTTGTCATGTCCCCCTCGATTATCATACCAGCGAAGTCCTTTACTGCATCGGTGCTGCCCGTTGATGAACCGTAAGCAACGCCGGTGTAGCCACTTTGCAGTATGGGGTCATTAAGCAACTGTGCGTTTTCGAGTGCTTTTTCTGTTGCCACTGTGGCCATAAGAGCAACTCGTCCCATTGAGCGAGTCTTTTTGCGGCTGTAGTGACTGGGGGTATGGAAGTTATCAACAGGCCCACCCAGGCGGGTATTGAGATCGCTGTAGCGATCCCATTCCGGCATATGCCTAATGCCCGACTTTCCTGCGTTAGCGCGTTTTTTGAACTCAGGCCACTCGCTGCCAAGTGCCGAAACTACTGACATCCCTGTAACTACAACTCGATTCAAACTCAAAACATACCACCGTTAATTGATATCACTTGGCGTGTAATATAACCCGCCTTATCGGACATTAGGAAGTCAACCAGGTCGGCGACTTCCTGAGCCTTCCCTACTCGGCGTAAAGGTACCAGAGAGAGGGCTTCATTGGGAACAGCTTCCGTCATCTCTGTATCGATAATTCCTGGAGCCACGCAGTTTACCGTGACCCTGCGTTTGCCCAGTTCAATGGCCAGAGACTTGCTTGCACCAATTAGCCCTGCTTTCGAGGCGCTGTAATTGACCTGGCCGCGATTACCCATTAGCCCTGACACCGAGGTGAGGGTAATAACACGGCCGCCCTCTTTCAGGCGTAGCATGGGCATAACTATTGGGTGAAGTACATTGTAAAAGGCATCCAGGTTAGTGTGTATAACCTTGTCCCAGTCACTTTCACTTAAAGCAGGGAAGGCGTTGTCCCTTGTTATTCCAGCGTTACACACTACGCCATAGTAGGCGCCGTTGGCGTCCATATCGCTTTGCAGTGCTTTCGCTGTCGCAGCTCTATCCGACACATCAAACTGCAGCACTCGCGCTGTACCGCCTGCGGTGATTATTTCTTGCGCAACTGCTTCAGCTTGCTGCTTCTGACTCCTGCAGTGCACGACAATTTCATATTTGGAATTAGCCAGTGTGAGGGCGATAGCTTTTCCTATACCCCTGCTGGAGCCAGTTACTAAAATAGTTTTCTTCACGCTTTATGCCAGTTATCTATTGAGTTTTGCGAATAAAATCGGCGGTATCTTCAGGCATAATGCCTTTTATCTGTGCTTCCGCTTGTAAGGTATTGCCAGTCGACAGGACTTGGCTGTGAAACAGTGAAATACCTGAGTTATCTTCCATGATGGCTTCCACTCTGACTAAAAGTATCTCGTTTGCTGAAAAATGGGTCACTGTTGAGCTGAACAGCCGAGTACCAAGAAGAAACGCGATTTTTGGTGGTACCTGTCGCTGTCGGCAGCTTATCCCCGCATAAGCGCAAATAGCTTGCGCCATGTATTCGATTGATACCCACGCGGGTATGCCTTCGCTCGTCTTGAAGGGTGAATTTTCATGCGCTACCTGTGCTTCCAGCCAGCCGGGGCCGAAGTTGGTAATTCTGTCTAACAAAAGCATCGGTGCCCGGTGAGGCAACAGCCAAGCGGGGTCAATAGGTAGTTTGTTAAGGTTTTTTGACAGCATTCAGATTGATGGCTCAAATACAGGCGTGAATTGTACACATAGCAATCTTCAATTTCGAGCTTGAGAAGAGGTTCCCTGTACAGAAACCAATATCATTACAACCAGGACGTTCAATAAAGTGCCCAAAGCCAATGTTTGGCCGAAGTCCCTGATCATTGGTGTGCTGCTGAACCCCAGCAAACCGAAGGAAAGAAGGCTTGTAAAGCCCGAGAGTAGAATTGCTAACACTGTTTCGTCTGAGGGAAGCACATTCTGTCGCTGATAGAAAATTGCGTAGTCAATTCCCAGTCCAAGCACCAGGTAGAGTCCAAAAATGGTGAAGCTACTTACACCTCTTCCCAAAATTGAAAAGTACAGGAGGCAGATAACGCTTACGCCAAAGGGTAAGGAAAGTAGTGAGAAAGCTTTTTTCCAGCCAAACTGGCTTGTAAAGAGTGCGAAAATACCGATGTAGGCAAATAACATCATTGCCTGAGCGTTCTTTCGTATTGTTTCGAGCACTGAGCGGATATTTTGAATTCTACTAACTAGTACGATTGACTCATCGTTGAGCTTCTCTATGGCTTCCTGCAAATGTTGTGGATCAGGTCTTTCTAACAGCACGACTGCCGCTTTTGTCTCTCCATGGCTCAACCAATAGCGCGAAACCAGGGGCGACTGAGAGTTCAACTTGCTTGGTTCTAGGGGTGTGAATTTCATGCTATTTGCTTGCACAAAGGCTGACTGTATGTCTGTGTGATTAAATCCCATATTGCGCAGCAGGGTTTCCAGTATACCTCCCTTTGCGTACAGCTCTCTGCTTGCCTCAAAGTTCCTTCGTTGCTCATCAATTGGTGGCACAAGCTCAACAATGCTCGAATAGCCCTGCAACAGGTTTTGTGATTTCAAGTTATCTAGCAGTGGCCGAATAGAATCCAATTTGTTAAGCACCAGAGCATCGGTATTGCCCATGATCAAAAGGGCTTGAGAAGGGTCGTAATTACCGGAGATTCTATTGGCCTCCAGTGCGTCGGCTATGAGTTCCTCCGAGCTTTGATACATCAATCGAGGGTTATCGTTATATTCGTAGCTTACAGGGAGTAGAGCCAAGCCGGTGATCAGGACAAACAGCAGAAAGCGGTAGGTATTTTTTTTCTGGCCCGCATAACGTGAGCGTATTTGCTCTATTAGCTTAAGGCTGCCCGGGAACAGGCTATTAGGCAGTTCGACGGTGGCGGTGTCTTTGGCTGTGCTTGAAAGAAAAAATAAAGCTGCGATTAAGCCAATGGATGAGAAGCTAGCAACTTGCACTAATATGCTTAGCCCAGAGAACGCAAGGCAAAGATAGGCGATTACGCTACTAAGTAGGCTTAGTACAAGAGGTTTCTGAATTTCAGTAAATCTATTTGGTGTTTTCGTTTTGTTGATAGCACAGGCATGATCTTTACAATGAAAGTGTATTGAGTAATCTGCGCTAACCCCTATTAAAGCCGCGCCAAAGACCATTACTATAATGTGTAGTTCGTTGAAAATGTAATTGCAAATAACAAATGAGGCGGCAATGCCATAGCTAATGCTGAGTGTCGACATCAGCAGGGGTTTCCACCGGCGAAATACGAACCAAAACATCACCACAATTGCAAGAGTAGACGCGCCTGCGATAGTTGTTATATCTCTTTTCATGTTGCTCGCTGCATATTCAGCATGAAAGAGGGGGCCTATGCGAAGCACGCGTATATTGGAGCTTTCTTTTTGCAAGCTGTGCTGCAGCTTATCCACTTGAGAGCGTAGGTCCTCTTGTAGCGTCAAGTCAAAACCATTGCTTGCCAGTTCATAGCTGATTAATATATTGGTTGTGTTTGATTTTGTGTCAATGACACCCCAGTATTCGCCGAATGTGGTTGTTTCTGAATCACCCAGGAACCCTAATAATTTGCTGCTGAAGCTTGCCAGAGGGTCGTTAAGGAAATTTAGCTCAGGAAGCCTTTGATGGCCTGCAGAGAATAGCTGCGCCTGAAGCAGTTGTTGTATAGTGGCTGGATTGCTGATTGGTGATGTTATGTTAAAACGGTAGGGGAGTAATTCCTGTGTCAGAGAGGAGAATTCTGCGTAGTGATCATAGGGTGTCAGGTGTTCCTTGTTTCGCTGTTCAAAACTATGGATTTGGGCAGAAATAACTGTTTCATTTAAGACCTCCAGTTGCTCATTGGGTATCTGCAGAATCAATGATACTTTTTTCTCAAAATCTTTCTTTTCTGTGTTGCTCCAGTGCTGGATAATATCACTGCTCTTGTCATTGTTAGGGAGAACTGAGGCCATATCAGCACTAAGATTCCAGCGTTTATGCACGCTGTTTGATAAGGCTATTGTAAATAGAATGAGACTGAAAAATAAAAGTAGGCTGTAGTTTTTATGCTTTAATAGCTGCTTGTACATGCTTACTTTTCTCTCACTGGCTTAATAGAGTGCTGACAAATGTGTTGTAAGAAGTCCTCGTCGTAGGTGCACTCGTCATTGAAAAAGAGGTTGTCGAAATCGCTACTGACTAATGCAACATCAATTATTTCGCCGTTGACAAAGTTAAGGGTGTAGCCCTCGATAGCCTTGTTTATATGGATGTTGAGGTTTTTAAGGTTTTTCCTGGCGTGCTTGTTTTTGGGGGTGAGGATAAGTGTTTTTGACCGCTCGTTCTGAGTGACTTCGGTTAAAAAATATTTGTCGAGTACTTGCCATTCTTGAGAAATTAAAGCATTGATGATTGAGCCAATTTTTTTTTGGTTCTTTATTTTGCTTTTGGATGCTTTGAATTCGTTTTGAATAAGGTTGAACTGGTATATATCTTTTTGTTGATAAAGTGTCGCCTGCTGGACCGGAGCGTCAGTTATCCATATGAATCCATGGTCGGTGCTAAAAAAAAACCGCCCTGATGATTTTAGTTTTGTATTTATTCCCGGAAAGGTTTGTAACTGAGTAAATGTGCCACTTAGCCTTTCTGGTTTTTCCAGGTCTAATTTTTTCCAGGAGAACTCTTCAGCCGTAGATCCGACGGAAAAAATAAAAAAAGCAAGAAAAATATTACTTAGGTGTGGATGGCTCGCTGGCCTTTTGATGTTTTTGTCAAATGAAAGGTATGGTTTTGTTCTCGATTTATTAGCTTTCACTTTTGTTTATACCAAGGCTTCTAATCATGGCTTCAGGGCTTTGAAAACACAGTTTTTTGGTTTTAAGGTCAACAGCTACTTGAGAGGTATATGCCTTGCATAAGCGCTCATTTGTTTCGGCGTCAGTTATCAGGTATTTTAGTTTTAGCCGGTATTCCCATTCTGCCAAACTGGTTTGTATTCGTATTTTTTGTTGAAAATACAGCGGTTTTACATACTTTATTCTCATGTCGATCACGGGCCATACGTAGCCAGACCTTTCCATTGCTACGTAGTCGTAACCGTATGTGCTCAAAAAATCGCAGCGGGCAACTTCAAAATATTTTGCGTAATTGCCATGCCATACCACACCCATTGAGTCCGCATCATAGTAGGGGATTTCAAGTGTGATTTCAGTCTGCATGATTTAATTTTCGCCTGAGAATGTAAGGGATGCGAATCAACATTCCGAAAAATAGACGTGTGTGCATCTTGGAAATGGCAATGTTGTCGTGCAGCAGGTCAAAGTGTGAGGTGATATCGGGGTGGTACCTCACCTTTGTGCGAACCTCCTGCACCTCTATTCCTTGCCAATGAAGCTTAACAATAATGTCGGAATCGAAATCCATACGCTTGCTTATATTTCCGGAGTGTATCAGCTTGCAGGTGCTAGCAAGAGGGTACAGACGAAAACCACATAGTGAATCGTTAATGTCTTTGGATAACGTGTTAACGTAAACCCAGAAATCTGTGAGTTTTCTTGCCCATATTCTATTGTTGGGTGCATTAATATATATACGGTTTCCAGTCACTATAGCCTTGGGGTTTGCTTTCGATTTTTTAATAAACTCCGGGATATCTTCCAGATTATGCTGGCCATCAGCATCTAGCTGAAGTGCGTGGCTGAAACCGAGGGTCCAGGCCTGCTTTAATCCCTCGCACACGGCTACTCCTTTACCGCTGTTGTTTTGCAAGCGGATAAGCTGTATCCACGGGTTTTTCCTGGCGATTACATCAATGGTTGAGGCATTTTGTTGGTCACTACCGTCGTCAACCAGCAAACAGTTTAACTTCAGTTTGGCAAGGTTTTCCACCATTGGCAGGAATTCTGCGCTATGGTTATATATCGGAATAATAAGGCATAGCTTGTAGTCGCGATCCATCACATTTCCTTTAGCCGAAGTATGCCAGAGCAGTAACGCTGATCACCGCCTTGCCAAATGAACTTGAGTGTTGTGCCTGATTTCTTCAGTGTTAGACTTAATGCGCTGTGTTGCTCCACAATGTGCATAAATTTGAGGTTTTTTATAGTGCTTTCATCGCATTTAAAGTTATGCTCTTCTGCCAATGTGTAGGTCCAGTGAAGTAAAGTTACACCCGGTAATATTGCCAAGTCGGGAAAATGCCCTTCGAAATATATTTTAGGTATTGGGCTTGACAGCAGCAATACCAACTCTTCTGCAGATTTGGATGCTAGTTTGAAGGGGGGGGAGGGCAGATTTTTTAGCATGAGGCGTTGCTAAGTGATAGCCAATTTGCCAGCTTGTTAGCTGGTGCCTAGTAGTTTGTGGACTGCATCTATAACGTCACTCACCGTTCGTACATCTTTGAAGTCATCAGGCTGTATTTTCTTTCCGGTAAACTCTTTAAGTTTTACTACTAGATCGACGGCGTCAATACTGTCAATATCTAAATCCTCATAGAGTCTTGCTTCGGGTGTTATGAGTTCTGCTTCAGTTTCGAACAATTCTTCTAGCGTGTTTTTAAGGTAATTGAAAATTTCTTCTTTGCTATAGGTAGGCATAGGGGTTTAGTCTTTTTGGGTTTATCATCTTGGGCTATCCCGACACATTGACATAAATATAACACAGCAATGGTGCTAAATCTTCCGTATATTAGCTCTAGTTTATAGTATTCTTGATCGCGTTATCAAAGTACTGCTCAAGGTCTCTGCAGAGTGAGCGTGCGTTTTTGCCCTGGTATGGTGTCGCTTGGCAATACTTGGTGATATCCAGTTCATCTTTGATCTCCAGGTGAAAATGAGGTGTGCTTTTTGGTACCTTGTACCATTTTTGTCCTTTGAGTAAGGTAGCTGGCTTACAGGTTATGATGATGGGGAGAACTTTGTTGCAGCTCGCTAGCGCAATATTGGCCGCTCCCCTAAGAAACTTGAGTGGCTGCCCCGGTGTACTGCGTGTGCCTTCAGGGAAAACAACCAGAGTCTCTCCACGCGCGATACTATCTCTGCACTTGTTTAACAGCTCAGGATCGCCATTAGCGATATAACCCGCAGCTGAGACTGGTGCCCAGGTGAATGGGTTTTTCCAGAGTGCGCTTTTCACTACGCAGTTGGCGCCTTTAGCCATGCCAATTATAAATACAACGTCGAGCAGAGTTGGATGGTTGGCAAGAATGAGTTGGCCTGCTTTTATCTCCTCCCTGTTGCTAATAGAGTACGACAATAACCCCAGCCACTTTAGAAGTTGTATGTAAGCCCAGAAAGTAAACGAGATAGTCTGCCTGGTGCGTGCCCGTTTTGCTTCCGGTTTTGTTGTGAGGGCGCTTCTTATCACCATCATTAATGCGAGAAATGGTCCCCCAATACCGAAAATAACGAAGGCCAGGGCCGTGGCGAGAACTCGGCGTATTGTCCCGCACCAGCTGCTTGTGTTCAGCGAAGGCTCAGATCCAGCAGTGTCCATCGATTTCCACCATCAGCTCTCGGCGACAGATATCCGCTTTCAAATACAGGCTCGGACAGCCATACGTTCTTTCAACTATCTCTGCAACCGATTTGAGGTCTTCAGTGTTTCGAACGTACACCTTAAGAAAGCTGGGTTCGGGTTTAAAGCCCGTCTTTTTTGCAACATGACCCAACAAGTGGTTTATGTTCGAGATGGTTGTTTTAGTTTGCTCCCTGGTTTTGTAAGGATGGATACTGAGGTGCCCCTCGACACTGGCGGTACCCGACAAAAACAAGGCTCTGCGTCCACCAATGGAGGCTATAGTCGCTCGGGCAAAGCTCGGGCTCTCAGGTCCGTAGCGCCGAGGGTACTGATAAGCGCTGATTTGCAGGGGGTTCTCAAAGTGTTGTCCAGGGTTTTTGGTCGACAGCTGGTAGATCGTTGCAGCGCTAGCTTGAGTGCCAAGAGCACTGGCAGCGGCGAAGTCTTCAGCCTTGATCGCTCGGTTCAAATACGCTCTAGCGCGCCCCTGACAGAATTGTTTATAGACCTCCTGGTCTGCCTCTCCCTGATTGATAGCGGGTAGATAATTCCAGGTGCGCACCACATGCTGCATACCGACCGAGCTGCTGTGATGGAGAAGCCAGCTGTATGCTTGTTCTGTTTTGTCGCTTACTTCGTCATACTTATAGGAAAAAGACACGGCATGAAGGCAAAAGTAGGGCGTGATTATCCACTGTCCCATGTCATCTTTGCCTGTTTCAAAGGGCGGGGGAAAGCTCCATTGCTCGAATACAGCTTGCTGGTGTAAATGCTGTAACCCTGTCTGAATAGTTCGAGGGGGCGTGGATATTGAGGCGGATTGGCCATTGAATGAGAAGAATACCTTGCTCTGCACCTTGCTTGTTGACGGATTGTCACAGAGGGATACTTCTAACAGTGGTGATTCAGTTGCTTCCACGGTTGCTATTTTGCGGCATGCTTGTTAAAAATTGGCTCGCATTATGCCGCAGATTGTTTTCCTATGCGAGGTGAAAACAAGGTTTGAACGGCATTGATTGGCGCTTTGGGCTACTGTAAAGTACGGCCGCTTTGGCGGTTTTACGTCGCCTTAATAAAATTTGGGTTCGTGGGGCCTCAATATGAGTCAGATCGAAAAGCAAGCCGTTGCACCTCATCCGGTGCTATCTGAGTACTACGGCTCTGGTGGAGAAAGGCGCAGTAAAGTCGACCAGATGTTCGATTCTTCCGCGAAACATTACGACTGGATAACTCGGGTGATGAGCTTTGGTTCTGGTGGCTGGTATCGCCGTCAGGCGTTACAGCGAGCTGGAGTAGCGGCGGGTCACAAGGTGCTTGATGTTGGCGCAGGGACAGGTGAGGTCTCGCTTCTTTGTCAGGATATGGTCGGTGCTGCGGGGTTTGTAGTTGCTTTGGACCCCAGCAAGGGGATGCTGGGTGTTGCAGTGCAGAACGGTGTTCGTAGGGCCACTCTCGGGCTTGGTGAACGGTTACCATTCCCTGAAGGTACTTTCGACTTCGTAACAATGAGTTATGCTTTACGCCATGTTGCTGACTTACAGGAGGCTTTCTCTGAGTACCGCCGCGTATTGAAGCCCGGCGGCAAAATTTTATTACTGGAAATAACTCGACCGCAGGGTGCCTTTACCAAAGCATTCCTGAAGGTATATATGAAAGGTATCGTGCCGCTGCTTACTCGCTTGTTTCGCGGCAGTAAGGAAGCGGAAGAGCTGATGCGCTATTACTGGGATACTATTGAGCACTGTGTCCCTCCGGAAAAAATTCTTGAAACCATGGCTGGTACAGGTGTTCGTGAAGTAAGGCGGCATAGAGTTATGGCGATATTCAGTGAATATACAGGTGTTAAATAAATGAGCGGTATGACAAAAAAAGAGCGGGAGTTCGCAGGCAACCTTATCGAGGCTCTTGATCTGGAGGATGTGGCTCCAGAGGATATCAAACCTGATGCGCCCTTATTTGGCTACGGTCATGAGCAGAGTCTGGGGTTGGATTCGATCGATGCCTTGGAGATTTCACTAATGATTGCGCAAAAATACAATGTGCAGCTAAAAGCTGACGACGGTGATAACGAAAAAATTTTTGCTAGTCTTCGTGCGCTCTTAGCTCATGTGGAAGAACTGTCAGCGCAAGCGTAAAAATGCAAGTAACGCTGCTGATTTGTTATCCATTGCTTGCACATCTAGCATCTTTAAAACATAGCAGTTTTTTTGCAGCTGCCGCCCTGTGTTGCTTAACTATCGGTATTCTTTACAAACCTCTCTTGCAGGGTCGTAAAATACCTCTTGCGCTACTTGTCTTTAGTATTGTTGCAATAACTCTTGCCCTATATCTCGATTGCTCAATAGCCTTGTTAAAGGCGCCTCCAATAGTGTTTCCGGTGCTTTTGTTCTGCGTTTTTACATATTCTTTGCTACCTGGTAACGAGCCAATAGTCACCGCTATTGGTGAAGCCGCGCGTGGGCCTCTGGGTGATGCGATGCGGTCTTATACCAGAGGGGTTACCCAAATGTGGGCTGGTGTTTTTTGTTGTTTACTTGTTGTTGCTATAGGGACTTTGATTCGTGGCGACTTGCGGTTATGGTCTTTGATTAATAATGTAGTAATTTATCCTTTCATGGCTCTGCTTTTTGTTGGTGAGTTTTGGTGGCGGAAATATCGCTTTCCCGCTCATGATCACCCTAGTTTTGTTGAGTATATATCGATAGTGGTTTCTGCAAATATAGGAAGGTTAAGGAGTAGTGAAAAGTAAGGTTCCCTTATGTGGAAGGGCTCTTGATGAGCCTGTAGCAGTATATTGTGGGCGTGAAATTAGCGTGGCAGAGCTGTTTGGCTGTGCTTATCATGCCGCTAAAGGGCTGCCCGAGGGGGTGAGGTTGGTCAATATTTGCAGCAATAGGTTTCACTTCCTGGTCTATTTTTTAGCCGCGATGCTTCAGGGTGGGCGTAGCGTCTTTCCATCAAACAAACTAAACAATACCGTTAGCTCCCTGTTGCAGGGTGGTGCCAGCGTGGTTTCAGATTCGCCGCTTGACTTTGTACAAAAGCAAAATCAGATTAATGTGCAAGAGATTAATATTCGTGAGGTCGGGAATTTCGATGGCAACATTGCGTTTGTCGAAGAAGAATACGTTGCCGCTGAAGTATACACTTCAGGCAGTACCGGCGCTCCTTCCAGACTTTATAAAAAATGGTCGACCTTGTACAGCACGGCTTTAAAGCTGGGTGAGCGCTTTGATAGCGAGGTAGGTAACCAGGCGCTTTTGGTGTTGGCTACTGTACCCTGTCAGCATATGTATGGACTAGAAACCTCAGTGGTAATGCCTTTGTTCTCAAATTTGGTGGCTGCTGAGGGCACACCTTTTTACCCATCGGATATACTCGGTGAGCGGAAAAAATCCGAAAGGCCATGCCGTCTGATTACCACTCCCGTACACATGAGGTCTCTAGATGGTGCCGATTTGCAAGGTAATGCTTCTTTTTCGCAGCTCATATCTGCTACGGCACCATTGGATGTTAATTTGGCTCGTTCAATTGAACGAAAACTTGACCTTGAAGTTTGCGAAATATTTGGCTTTAGTGAGGCGGGGAGTATCGCCACCCGGATAACAACGAAAGAAGAGCAATGGCGCTTGCTCTGTGGCTATCATCTGGAAAGCTGGCAGGACGGTGCTGCGTTATATTGTCGTAAAGATGAGCCGCCGCATGTATTCCCGGATAATATTGAAGTCCTGAATGATAGCTCGTTCAGGTTTATGTCGCGTGCGAACGACACGATTAACGTGGGCGGGAAGCGCATGTCGCTGAATGAACTGCTGCTAAAGCTTCTGGCTTTAGATGATGTTGAAGATGCTTATCTATACATTCCAGATGGGAGTGATCGTCCAGCAGGGTTCGTCGTTTGCAAGGGTGAGATTCGACAAGTTCTGGAGCAGCTTTTTTATTCAGTTGACCCGGTATTTCTGCCAAGGCCGTTAAAAAAAATCGATAAAATATTGAGAAATCCTACGGGAAAAGTTACTGCTGTTGAGAGAGTGCAGATGGAATCCTTCGTCGATAGAGCAAAGGATACTGATGATGTTATAAGGGTTCACTGGACTATAGATCCTGCTTACGAGTGTTTCAGTGGGCACTTTCCTGGTAATCCTTTATTGCCGGGTGCTTTCGTTTTGTGCTGGATTGATGTGCAACTACGTGAAAATATCGGAAGATCTGTTAAAAAGATTCGCAGCGTAAAGTTTCTGCGGCCTGTTACGCCAGAGTTGAAGTTGTTGCTCATTGCGAAAATTGATGGTGACCGTGTTGCCTTCAATCTGGTGGGGGAGAGCCAGGAGGATATTTCCTACGTTAAAGGTAAAGCCATTCTACAGGAGGGCGCTGATGAATAGCCCGTCGTCCTGGTATTTGCAACAAGAGCGCGGCTCGAAACTCGGGATGAGATTTATAGTGTGGGCCGCTCTTAGTTTGGGGCGCCAGTTTATATGCTTGCTCCTGATTCCCATCGTTTTGTATTACTGCATCTTTTTTAGAGCAGCCAAGGTTTCCTCCAAAGATTTCTTGCGCCGAGTGCTTTTAAAAGAGCCAGGGTTTTGGCAGGTTTTTAGGCACTTTTATAGTTTCGCTCTGGTAACCACGGACAGGTTGTACTTTCTTGCGGACCGTTGGCAGTTTTTTGATATCCGGGTACACGCCGAAGCAGACTTCAGTACATCGATTTCTACTTCTAAAGGTTGCTTGTTACTCATGTCTCATGTAGGAAGTTTTGATGTGGTTCGTGCAGTAGGCAGGTCAAAACGGGGGTTGAGAGCAAAAGTGCTTATGGATCGTAATTATGCCCAGAAAGTGATGGGTTTAATTAATGAGTTAAATCCTGAGTTGGCGGAAGATATTGTCGATGTAGAGCAGCCCCCGGCCACGCTGATGTTATGTTTGCAAAATATTCTGGCTAATGGTGAAGTGTTGGGGGTGATGGCTGATCGAGTGCATAAATCCGATAGAACGCTGTTGGTAAATTTTTTGGATGAAAAAATAGGCCTTCCTGCGGGGCCCTGGCACATGGCGCTCGCGCTTAAAGTCCCCGTTGTTGCATGTTTTGGAGTCTATTCTGGAGTCATGCCAGACCGTCACGGGAAAAGAAAACCGCGTTATGATATTTACTTTAAGAAGCTCTACGACGGAGCTCCGGTTTCGCGAGCCGAAAGGCAACAGTGGGTTCAGGTGGCGGCGCAGAGTTATGCTGATGCTCTCCAGGAGAGAGTTAAAGAGCAACCATTCAACTGGTTTAATTTTTTTAATATTTGGGTAAGCGAAAAAATTGAAAATCACTAGTATTACCGCAAGCTCTGCAGCGGGTGTTGGACGTAAAGAGCACCTAAAAAGCATACTATCCGAAAAAAGCGGTTTAGCCAAAACGAATTTTGATTCGCATATGTTGCTGGATACTTGGGTTGGAGAAGTGCCACAAATAAATGCGGTTCAGCTGCCCGGTGGTTTTACGGACTATGACTGTCGCAACAACCGGCTAGCATGTCTCGCTTTAGAACAGGATGGTTTTCTTGGGGATGCTAAAAGAATTGTCAGTAAATATGGTAAAAACCGAATTGGGGTATTTATTGGAACTAGTACATCTGGTATTCAGGCCACGGAGCTAGCGTACAGAGAAATGCTTCTTGAGGGAGTGAGTCGTCTGCCAGACTGGTACTGCTACGATACGACGCATAACAATTATTCCGCCGCGAGCTTTGTTGCGCGCATTTGCGGTGTTGCAGGCCCTTGTTTTACGGTGTCTACAGCTTGCTCAAGTAGTGCGAAGGTATTTGCCAATGCCGTGCGCGCGATCAATAGTGGGATGTGTGATGCTGCGATTGTAGGTGGTGTAGACAGTTTGTGTTTAACAACCTTATATGGTTTTAACTCATTACAATTACTTTCTGCCGCCCCCTGCAAGCCCTGCGATAAAGATAGAACTGGTATATCTATTGGGGAAGCCGCCGGGTTTGCTATTATTGAACGGGATTCTGACCGTGGTGTGATGAATATTTTGGGATTCGGTGAGTCTAGTGATGCATACCATATGTCAAGCCCTCCTCCAGACGGTGGCGGAGCAAAGAATGCAATGAAATTGGCGCTGGATATGGCGGGGCTTTCAGTCTCCGACTTGGGGTATGTCAACCTGCACGGGACCGGAACGAAGGTCAATGATTCTGCAGAAACCAATGCAATATGTGACCTGGGAATTAAACATGTACCACTGAGTTCGAGTAAAGCTTGGACGGGACACACTCTCGGTGCTGCTGGAATATTGGAAGCATGTATTTGTAGTATTGTAATACAGGAAAAGGTGGTTCCAGGAACTTTAAATTGTGAGTGTGTTGACCCGGAAATTACGGTAAATGTTGTAACTAGAAACGAATGTGTTAATGATGTGGAAAACGTAATGTCTAATTCATTTGGGTTTGGCGGAAGCAATTGCAGTTTGATATTTGGAGCGTTCGGTGGTTGATTGTTATCTCAATGCAGTGGGTATTTGCTCCGATGGTATTGAAAACTGGCAGCAGTTTGAGCGTTTGCTAAGAGATCCAGCTGGGTATACTCCAGAGAAAATGACTCGTTACTCGCCTGCAATGTTACCCCCAAACGAACGGCGGCGAGCATCACAACTGGTACGCTTGGCTTTCCGCAGCATTGAACAGCTTGGTGATTCTCTTGACGATTGTAGTTATTCAATGGTCTTTGCGTCCTCGGGAGGAGATTATGATATTTTTCATAAAGTTTGCACAGCGCTGGCTCGTGACGAAAAGGTAATTTCACCAACTCAATTTCATAATTCAGTTCACAATGCAGCAGCAGGGTATTGGAGTATAGCAACTGGTAATCGGAAGGCATCAACTACCATCAGCGCATATGATTTTAGTTTTGCCATGGGGCTGCTTGAGTCGCTTTGGCAGCTAGAGGCGGGAGAGGAGGCTGTTTTGTTCAGTTGCTATGATATGACTCCTCCGCCACCGTTGAACCAGCTCCGCCTGATTAAACAAGATTTTTCTCTCGCACTGGCTTTATCAAATAAAAAAACCTTATCCAGTCTGGCCCGGCTCAGTGTTTCCATTAAAGATGAAAAAAGTGCTTGCCCAGAGATATTACCCAGGTCACTGGGAGAGCTAGAGGAAATGAATGCTGCAGCACGGGGACTTTCCCTGTTAGCATCAATAAGTTTTAGAGCGCCTAGCGTCTATTTCGAGTTAGAAGGTGGCAGCTTCCTAAAAGTAGAGCTTGAGTACAGTGAATAGTTTGCCGAGTGTTATCCAGAAAAATGAGATAGCTTCGTTGTTGCCGCATACAGGAGCTATGTGCTTGCTGGATAAGGCCTTGCTCCTTGGGGAAGGAGCAATTATTGCGCAATCCAAGTTAGGATCATGTAGCACGAATCCCATGAGTTTGAGCGGTCAAATGAGTGCTTGCGCAGTTTTGGAGTACGCGGCGCAGTGTGCTGCGGTTCAGTTGGCGTTATCAGGTGATCTTGGTTCTAATTGGAAGGAGCATTGGGTATACGTTGTGTCAGCAAAAGAGCTTGTACTTGGGGCTGAATTGATGCCGAAGGGTTTTTTATACGTTCATGCACAACAGATATCGATATCTGAGTTGGGTTGTGCATATAAGTTCTCTGCGTATTGCTCAGACAGAGAGCAGGAGCTTGGAGGTCATTTGAATAAAAAGCATGATTGTAGCCCAATAAGCGGCCGTTTTATTCTGATGGCTTCGAAGGATTAACCAGAGGGTAGGGTTTACCATCGGTGTAAAGTGTCAGGAAACAGCGCTCTGTCCTCCTGTGTTGCTGCCTCATTACATTCTGCACGAATGTAGGGCATACGCTGATATAAGCTTTTATCCAATAGCCAGAAACCTTCGCTGCAAAAGCCGTTTATCTCAATAAGCTCTTCAGCTTGTGATAGCAGCATATTTTCAATGTTTCGAGCCTGGCGTTCCGGGTTAGGCCTGCCTTGCTGGCTACCTCCGGAAGGCGAGCGACGTTTTTTGGGCGCCTTATCCTCCACTGTGCTTGCATCTGGAACCAGCTGCAGCTGGAAGTGTTTAAGGCCACTGCTGGTGATGCGTGTTTTAAAATCTGCACGCATATTATCGGGTAAACCGGTGCTGGAGCAGGCAGAGAGAAAAAGCAGGCAGCTAAGGCCCAGTAGGTATTTTATCATTGATGTAACTCGTATTTGTAACCTGCGCCGTAGACCGAGTGGATAACTTCTTTTTCCGGCGATAAATCCTGCAGTTTTTTGCGCAATTTTTTTACATGGCTGTCAACGGTTCTATCGCTAACAACCCGGTAGTCACTGTATATGTTATCCATAATGAACTGTCGGGAAAAGATTTTCCCAGGCTCACTGTATAACAGTTTTAGCAGGCTGTATTCAATGGTGGTAAGCTCTGCTGTTTGTCCGTCAACGGTTACTTGCTGGCTGTCGTCATTTAATTCAACGCCACTCCTTTGTACTTGGGGCGTACTCTGCATGCGACGTAATACCGCTTTAACGCGGGCCACGATCTCTCTGGGGCTGCAAGGTTTACAAACGTAGTCGTCCGCTCCCAGCTCCAGCCCAAGCAACCTGTCGATTTCCTCAACTTTTGCCGTAACCATGATAATCGGAATCTGCTGTTTTTCTGAGTGGTTGCGAATGTCCTTGCAAATATCCAGGCCGCTTTTTCCGGGCAGCATTAAATCCAGCAGAATAAGGTCCACATTATTGGATTCAAGCCAGGGTTCCACCTCATCTCCTTTGGCAATAATGTGGCTGTCAAATTCAGCTGCTGACAGATAGTCCTGAACCAGTTGAGCTAGATCCGGCTCGTCCTCGACAATTAAAATTTTTGTCATAATAAACACTCCTTAGTTATTAGGGATGCTCTTATTCATCAGAGCTTTCCAAGTTCAAATCGTAGTGATATTTCCAGACCGCCAAGTTCTGATTGTCTTGCTGAGATATTGCCGTTGTGGGCCACAACAATATTTTTACAAATACTTAAGCCCAAACCTGCACCTCCTGTTGCGCGATTGCGTGAGGATTCCAGGCGGAAGAGCCGGTCAAAAATCGCGTCGAGCTGCTCTTTTGGTACTGAAGGTGCACTGTCTTCAAGGGTGATATCGATGTGGCTCTTGTTATTGCTGGCTCGCAAACGGACTTTCCCGGGTGCGTCTGTGTATCGCACGCTGTTTTCCAAGAGGTTAGTGAACAGCTGTGATATGCGCTTGGGGTCGGCAAATATGAAGGCCTTTTCGTCCAGTGCGTTTTCAACAATCAGTTCCAGGCCGTCACTGCAGAGCTTTTGTTCGTAGTCTGGGGCGATATCGTCGATGACTTCAGAGAGGCTCAAATTCTCCTTGCTATAGCTGAGTGCGCCCAGATCAGATAGAGAGAGCTCATAAAGGTCGTTGATTAATCGGCTTAAGGAATCGATCTTGGTTTTCAGCAGCGCGAGATTTTCTTCGGAGGTGGGGCGGATGCCGTCTTGCATGGCTTCAATTTGACCCTGCAGCACGGACAGCGGGGTACGCATTTCATGGGAGATGTCTGCTACCCATTGTTTGCGGGCCGACTCATTGGCGGACAGCGTGCGGGCAAGTTCGTTGAAGTTGTTACACAGTGCTCCCAGTTCATCGGAAGCTGCGCGGTGAAGCCGCACGGTGTAATCCCCGGAGGAAATTTTTTCTGCGGCTTTGGAGAGTTGGCTCAAGGGTTTAACCAGCCAGCTGGAAACCAGCAGTGCAATCAGCAGCGAGCCGATAAAAATGCCAACACTCAGTAATGCAAATGCTTTTAATTGCTGGTTGACGAACAATCTGTCAACCGAGCGCATGAAATCCTTGGGTTTGATATAGCCGATGTAACCGATAAGCTGTTCCTCGAGATAGAGCTCTCGCCAGGAATATTCGGCATTCTCAACTTTTTCGCCAACGATAACCTGCTTCTGCGCATCCACCAGAATCAGCTGGTCTATAAACGCCCGTTCCTGAGCTTTAACACTGGGGTGCAGAGGGGGTTCGTTTTTACTCAGGGCCTCGCGGGATTGCTGTTCAATAAACTCGCGGAAGGTTTGATATTTCAGCCGCCGCCAAAGGCGCTGATCGTCTTTCAGAGAGGAAAGGGAGCTTTCCTGGGCGTAAATGTCATTGATGGCTGTTTCCAGGTACTGCAGGCGATTGATAGCCTGCTGGCTGACATAATTGAGAAAACCCTGCTTTACGCTGGCGTGAGTAAAGAGCAGCATGGCGGTGGTACTTAGCACCAGGGTCAACAAAAAGGTAAGCCACAGCTTGAATTTTATGCTTTTGATCATCGCCTTTGCAGTATCACTAATCGCATTTTTCGCGGCAAGCGGGTGCGATAGGCTTCCTAGTTTTTTGCACGTTTATCATCCTTACACTTTCTTAATTATCGTCGCCTGCTGCTCATGGCCGCGTTTGCGCGAAATGCTCTGACTCAAGGGGCGCTAACGGACATTGGACTTGCGTGGGTCAGGTTTCTGTGCCTCACGATAAAGCAATGCAACCTTGCCGATTTCCTGGATCAGCTGTGCTTTGCAAGCGGAACACGTTTCCCCAATCAGGCTTTTGCGCAGCTCGCGGTCGGTAACGGCGACTTTAATTTTGATCAACTCGTGATCCTCCAGCGCTCTCTCCAGTTCTGCCAGTACCGTATCGCTGAGCCCCTTGCCAGCGATGGTGACGATGGGGTTGAGGCCGTGGCCGATGGTGCGAAATTGTTTAATCTGCTGGGATTTTAAAGACATGTAAGCTCTCTAAGCGTATAAAAGGAGGCTATTGTAAGGGAATAGCGCGGCAGGCCCTACAGGAATTCGACCTACAGCCTCCGAGCCCCTAAAATGCGCGGTTTGTTATGTGTAAAGAAAGTGACTATGCCCAGATCGAAAAGCAGTGACCGCTGGTTGAAGGAGCACTTCAAAGACCCTTATGTGAAAGCCTCACAAAAAGAGGGGTATCGCTCCCGAGCGAGTTACAAGTTGATAGAGCTCGACAAAAAAGACCGCTTGTTCAAACCTGGGCAGACGGTTGTAGATTTGGGAGCTGCACCGGGAGGGTGGTCGCAGGTGGCCATGCAGGCAGTGGGAGACAAAGGCACGGTTCTGGCCTCAGATATTTTACCTATGGACCCCATAGCGGGTGTTAACTTTGTGCAGGGTGATTTCACCGAGGAAAATGTGCTAAACGCCTTGCTGGATTGCATTGGTGGTGCAAATGCCCATCTTGTAATTTCCGATATGGCCCCCAACATGAGTGGAATAAGCAGTGTAGACCAGCCCAAATCCATGTACCTTGTTGAGTTGGCATTGGATATGGCCCAGCAGGTATTGCAGCCAGGAGGCAGCTTTGTCAGCAAGGTTTTTCAGGGCGAGGGTTTTGAGGAGTGGTATCGCCTCTGCAGGGACCGTTTTCAGAAGGTAGTGACTCGCAAGCCGGATGCTTCGCGCGCGCGCTCAAGAGAGGTTTATGTTGTTGCCAAAGGTTATAAAGGCTGATGGCGTAGAGGGCTATACTGATAGCCAGTCTTTATAATTTGCGGTTTGTTAGGTAAGTATCTAATTGTAATCCCTGCATTTGAGCGGGGTGAAAACTCCAGGAGAAACAGCCCTTGAATGATATGGCTAAGAATCTCGTACTGTGGCTGGTGATTGCAGCAGTACTGTTTACAGTTTTTCAGAACTTCAATGAAACTGCACCGCGGGATGAAATCACCTATACCGAGTTTATGAACGAGGTTGTGGACCAACGCGTGCAGGAAGTGGTTATAGAAGGCCGCACTGTGCGTGGAATACGCGGTGACAATTCGTCCTTTTTCGTGATTATCCCCGAAGTTCTGGATATGAAGTTTATGGACACTCTTCTGGACAACAATGTGGATGTCAAAGGCGCGCCACAGGAGAAAACAAATCTGTGGCAGCAGCTGCTTGTTGCCAGCTTCCCGATTCTTCTATTTATTGCGGTGTTTATCTTTTTTATGCGCCAGATGCAAGGCGGCGCCGGCGGTCGTGGCGGCCCTATGAGCTTTGCCAAGAGTAAAGCGCGTTTGCTTGGCGAGGATCAGGTAAAAACCACCTTTGCCGATGTGGCGGGTGTTGATGAAGCGAAAGAAGATGTTCAAGAGCTGGTTGAGTTTCTCAAAGACCCGTCCCGCTTTCAGCGTCTTGGTGGTCGCATTCCTCGCGGCGTGCTAATGGCCGGGCCTCCGGGAACCGGTAAAACGCTGCTGGCCAAAGCCATTGCCGGCGAAGCGAAAGTGCCCTTTTTCTCCATATCCGGTTCGGATTTTGTTGAAATGTTCGTTGGTGTTGGTGCATCACGCGTGCGAGACATGTTTGATCAAGCCAAAAAACAGGCGCCCTGTATCATCTTTATAGATGAAATAGATGCCGTTGGACGACATCGTGGTGGTGGGCATGGCGGGGGCCATGACGAGCGCGAGCAAACCCTGAATCAGCTGCTGGTGGAAATGGACGGTTTCGAAGGAAACGAAGGTGTGATCGTTATTGCTGCTACCAACCGCCCGGATGTGTTGGACAAGGCCTTGTTGCGTCCTGGCCGTTTTGACCGACAGGTGTTTGTCGGTTTGCCGGATATCCGTGGTCGTGAGCAGATCCTGAAAGTACATATGCGCAAGGTGCCAATGGATGATCAGGTACAGGCATCCATTATTGCTCGGGGGACGCCAGGCTTCTCTGGTGCTGACCTGGCCAACCTGGTAAATGAGGCCGCTCTTTTTGCAGCACGCGCCAACAAGCGTCTGGTAACCATGGAAGAGTTCGAGAAAGCGCGCGATAAAATCATGATGGGTGCCGAGCGCAAGTCCATGGTGATGAGCGAAAAAGAAAAGGAAATGACCGCATATCACGAAGCGGGTCATGCCATTGTTGGTTTCCTCACGCCTGAGCACGACCCCGTGCATAAGGTAACTATTATTCCGCGCGGCCGGGCGCTGGGGGTTACCCAGTACCTGCCGGAAGACGATCGCCATAGCTACAGTCGCCGTTATATTCTCAGTCGTATCGCGTCAGCCTATGGCGGCCGCATCGCCGAAGAGATGACGGGTGGTGAGGATGGCGTTTCAAACGGCGCCACCAGTGATATCGAGCAGGCGACCGGTATGGCGCGCAACATGGTAATGAAATGGGGTATGTCACATAAGCTTGGTCCCCTTCATTACGGCGACGATGAGGGAGCCTACCCCGGCACGGGTAAGCGTCAATACTCGGGAGATACCTCTGCCGTGATTGACGAAGAGGTGAAAAAGATCATCGATGACTGTTATAAAGTTGCCGAAACCTTGCTTGAAGAGAACAAGGATATTCTTGAAACCATGAAAGATGCCTTGATGGAATACGAGACCATCGATGCTGACCAGGTTGACGACTTGATGGCACGGCGCAAGGTGCGTCCACCGCGTGACTGGCAGAATACCGGTTTTGGCGGCGGTGATAGCAGTGATGGCGAGGCCAAGTCTACCGACGGCACAACCGTTGGCGGGCCAGCAAACCAACATTAAATAAAAACACATATGACCCACCGACTCCCGGTGGGTCTTCTCTCGCTTGTTAGCGAGCATTCACTAAGCTCAGACATGATTCTTAATTGCGGATCTCGAACTGTCGATTTGTCCACGCCCAAAGTGATGGGGGTGCTCAATGTTACGCCAGACTCCTTTTATGACGGTGGCAAGCATTATGGTTCTGGAGGATCATTTTCTCTCGACAGCGCGCTTCGTTCGGCGGAAAAGATGGTGGCTGAAGGCGCTTGCTTCATCGATATAGGTGGCGAGTCTACCCGACCAGGGGCGGTAGCCGTTAGCGTTCAGCAAGAAAGTGAGCGCGTACTTCCAGTGGTGGAAGCATTGGCTGGCCGAATTGACGCAGTTATCTCCGTAGACACTTCTACTCCAGAGCTCATGCGAGAAGCCGTCAGCCTTGGCGCCGGATTTATTAACGATGTCCGGGCCCTGGAACGAGATGGCGCGATCGAAGCCGCATTAATTGCAAAAGTTCCCGTTTGTTTGATGCATATGCAGGGCAAGCCCCGCACAATGCAAGACAATCCCGCATACCAAAATGTGACTGCAGATGTACTTCAGTACCTGCTTGGTCGAGTCGAAGCCATCCAGAGTTATGCCAACGCAGCAGGCCTGGCGCCAGCACAAATTGTATTTGACCCGGGTTTCGGCTTTGGCAAGACCGATGCGCACAATTTGCAGTTGTTGAAAAATATCGTTCAGTTGACAGGGCATGGTTATCCCGTACTGGCGGGTTTGTCGCGCAAATCCATGATTGGCCGCTTATTGCAGCGCGAGCCTGATGAGCGCCTTGCTGGAAGTTTGGCGTTGGCTATCATCGCATTGCAAAATGGTGCAAGTATTATCCGCGCTCACGATGTTGCGGAAACAAGCGATGTTATTACCTTAACTGAACATGTTAAAAACTTTGAGGAATAGAACAATGGCTCGTAAATACTTCGGTACAGACGGGATAAGAGGGAAGGTAGGTGAAGGCGCAATCACGCCACAGTTTTTTCTGCAATTGGGTTGGGCAGTGGGCAAGGTGTTAGCGGAGCAGCAGAACCGCTCCGGCAATGGCACTGTGCTAATCGGCAAAGACACACGGATTTCGGGCTATATGTTTGAATCTGCAATGGAAGCGGGTTTGATTGCTGCAGGCGTAAATGTCGGCTTACTCGGCCCAATGCCCACTCCGGCAATCGCATACCTTACCAGAACCTTTCAGGCCAGTGCGGGCATCGTGATCAGCGCCTCACATAACCCTTACAGTGATAACGGTATCAAACTCTTTAATACCATGGGCAGCAAACTGGCTGATGATGTCGAGCTGGCCATAGAGGCGCAGATAGAAAAGCCCATGACGACATCTGGCGAGCTAGGTAAGGCACATCGGGTGGCCGATGCTGAAGGTCGGTATATTGAGTTCTGCAAAGGCTCCCTGCCCTGGGGCTTCAGCCTGGCGGGGCTTACCATCGTTGTCGATTGCGCGAATGGTGCAACTTATAACATCGCACCTGCAGTTTTCTCTGAGCTGGGGGCTAGAATCATTAGCATCGGAGATGAGCCGGACGGCCTGAATATCAATCTCAAATGTGGTTCGACCAAAATGAACCAGTTGCAGAGGCAGGTGCTGGAATCCCACGCGGACCTCGGTATCGCCTTCGATGGAGACGGTGACAGGGTTATGTTCGTGGATGAGCGGGGGGAGGTCGTGGATGGCGACCAACTGTTGTTTATCATTGCCGCTCACCGTAAGTACAGCGGTGGCTGCTCAGGGGTTGTCGGCACACTAATGAGCAACTTTGGTTTCGAGAAAGGTCTGGAAAGCCTGGGTATTCCCTTTGAGCGCGCCAAAGTGGGGGATCGCTACGTTATCGAGTCCATGAAGAAGAACGACTGGTTGCTTGGTGGCGAGTCTTCCGGGCACATCATATGTGCAGACCTTACAACTACCGGAGACGGCGTGATTTCTGCGCTGCAGGTGTTGCATGCACTGATGGCTGAGCAGCAAAGCCTGTACGAGCTTAAGCAGCGGATGCAAAAAATGCCACAGGTGATGGTTAACGTGCCTATCAAAAACCGTACTGATCTGGATAAAAACGATACCATTCAGACTGCAGTAAAAGATGCCGAGAAGCGTATGGAAGGTAATGGCCGGGTGTTGCTGCGGCCCTCAGGCACTGAGCCGGTGATTAGGGTTATGGTAGAAGGCCAGCAGCACAGCCTGGTATCGGAGCTGGCCCATGAATTGGCCGAAACGGTTGGTGGGGCCTTGTCGTAATTAGGCCTCAGCCGCAAAAGATAAAAAAACAAGTGATTACATCGTTGTAACTGATGGCGTTCTCCGCTACTATTTGCGCCCGTTTTTCTGGGGCCGAAGCGCTAGGTATTTGCCGCGAGTGAGCACTCCACACACACTACGGGACTAAAGGTAAAAACAATATGCGTCGACAAATCGTTATTGGAAACTGGAAAATGAATGGCAGTAATGCTGCCAATCAGCAGTTGCTTGAAGGCATTACCACTGCCTGGGCAGGGGTTCATCAGGCTGAAATGGCTGTATGCCCGCCATACCCCTATTTGAGTGCAGCCGCTGGCCTGCTGGAAAACACCAATATTGGCCTTGGCGCACAGGATGTAAGCAAACATGCTGCAGGCGCGTATACCGGTGAAATATCCGGTGAAATGCTGGTGGATGTAGGTTGCCGCTACGTGCTTGTAGGGCACTCAGAGCGCCGTGATTATCACAAAGAAAGCTCTGCACTGGTTGCAGAGAAGTTTCAGTATGCCTTGAACTGTGGCTTGATACCTGTGCTATGCGTAGGTGAGACCCTGGAAGAACGTGAAGCAGGCAAAACATTTGATGTAGTTGGCAAGCAATTGCTGGCTGTTGTTGAGCATTGCAGTTTGCCCGGTGTTGCCAAAGGCATTATTGCTTATGAGCCCGTTTGGGCCATTGGTACGGGTAAAACAGCTACACCGGAAATGGCGCAGGATGTGCACTCCTACATAAGGGAAGTGCTTGGGCCAGAAGGCGACCAGATTCGCATTCTCTATGGCGGTAGCGTAAAGCCTGAGTCTGCAGCAGGCCTGTTCTCGCAGAAAGATATAGATGGTGCTCTTGTCGGTGGCGCCTCATTGAAAGCCGACGACTTCGTAGCCATTTGTCGCGCTGCGGAGTAAATAAAAATCAGAGAGTAAGCAATGGAAAACATCATTTTATTGGTTCACCTGTTAACCGCCCTTGGCATAATCGGCTTGATTATGATGCAGCAGGGTAAAGGTGCAGACATGGGAGCATCCTTTGGTTCGGGTGCTTCACAAACCTTGTTTGGTTCAGCAGGTTCGGGCAATTTCTTTTCCCGTCTGACAGCGGTATTGGCAACGGTATTCTTCGTTACCTCTTTTTCGCTGGCGGTTATTGCCAAAAACCGAAATTCAGTGGGGGATGAATATGCACTTCCCGAGTTGGAGCAAATTGAAGCCCCAGCAGCAGAAAGTGATATCCCGGCGCTGGAAACCGAGAGTGATGTTCCCGCTCTGGAAGAAAGTAGCGATGTTCCCAGTGCAGAGGCTGTTGAAGCCGCTGCAGCTGAGCTGGGAGAAGCAGGCGAGGATCTACCTGCCGTACCGGTAGAATAGTAAAAACGCTTTTTGCCCAAGTGGTGGAATTGGTAGACACGCTATCTTGAGGGGGTAGTGGCGTAAGCCGTGCCGGTTCAAGTCCGGCCTTGGGCACCATTTACAACATCCAAATTGTTTCAATTTGGTTCAATAAACTTCCCAAACCCAAGTATTACCTGGGTTTGCGGCAAGTCAGGCGTTTCAGCCTGTTTCAAATATCATCTTATAAGCGCAGCGTTTTTGCTGCTACATTTGCTGCTACTTCGGTTCAATTTAGGGGTAGCAGCAGATGGCATTGACAGAACCCAAAATCAGAACGCTCAAGCCTGGCCTAAAAGACCTTTGGACAACGGATGGCCATGGGCTGCGTTTGCTCGTAAAACCGAATGGCTCTCGCTATTGGCGTTTCAGCTATCGTTTTGGCAAAAAAAAAAACAGAAAACACTCGCTAGTTTCTCTCTATTTGCAGGTAGTGAATTTGCTTGAGCAAATACGAGAGATTACCGGTCGATATTACCTAGTTTGCGCCTCTGAAAGAATCCGTAACATTCCAATGAAGTCAGGAGTTGCAAATCCTCAGTATGGCGTCTAATACCTCAAAAATGTTATATCGAGTATAAAAAGTCCATATTTGAGGTTTTATACCTGTACTTACGGATGTATGATCAATGGATACCCACCCATTTTGAGGGTTTTTCCGTGCCGGTAGAACGTTTGCTTGATGAGAAGGACATAGTCGAGTTGTTAGAGCAAAACAGCGCTCCTCCATATGGGCCAAGAAACGCTGCATTAATCCTCGGAGGAGTCTGTTGGGGGTTGACGCCTCTGGAGCTATCCAAACTCACAACAGAGACAGTTGTAGCCCCCAATGGAGAATTTTATAGAATCTGGACTCTTCCAGTTGACGAATCTTTCAATAACGAAGAAAGAGAAATTTTTACTGAGGATCATTTAGTACCGCTCTTCCAAAGATATGTCGATTTTCGAACTGGCAGAGAATGGAAAACCACTAAACACAAAAGATCGTTCCAAGGGCTAAATCCGAAAAGCAATTTCTTTTTAAATGATTTGGGCGAGGCCTACGGCACTATTACAACAGCCTCAGGCTATACTCAAGCAAAGTATGTTAGTGATCATATCCGGCGTATGATAAAAAGAACAAACCTATACGGCGCAACCCCTGCGAGCTTAAGAGACTCGTACATAAAACTGATGTACGAAGCAGGCTGCGGCTGGAATGAGCTTAAAAAGGTATCGGGTATTAAGCACAAAAAAACACTTGAGAATAAAGTTCGACCACACGAGCGCGAACTGGAAAGCTTGATAGGTCTAATTTTTTCTCGAGTCAAAATGCCAGAGGCGTTAAAGTAATAAATGTCATCGAAGCCCGCTGAGGACTGGTTTCGACCCAAAGCGGATGTTAGGCAAAAAAAGGCAATACCTGACCCCATAATTTCCAAAATAAGGATCGAGGTGTACTGATCATGATCATCCGACGCATCCATAGGACAGCGAGACACGCAATGTTTACTCTGGAGTGTTGGCATGTCTGAAAAATGGATTTTAAACGATAAATTTAATGTCAAAAAAGATGAGGCACGCAAGGGAGGAACAGCAACGGTTTATAAAGCTATAGATATTGAAAATGGAAACTTTGTCGCTGTTAAAGTGTTCGACAATAGCGATATTAAAAAGGAATTAACTCTAGAAGCATACCAGCGCGACTTAAAGTCACTTCAGGATTTGAATGGACATCCTCACATCGCACAACTAGTCGATTTTGGCCAAGATGAATCTACGGGTAATCATTTTATTGTCATGGAGTGGCTAGAAACAAGTCTTCTAGATGAGGTCAATAGCCATGAAATCACCTGCTGGGATGACTTTTATACCCATTATGGGAAGCCGATTTTGGAGGCTTTAAGTTTTTCGCATAAAAGGGATATTGTTCATCGTGATGTTAAGCCTGGAAATATTTTGTTTTCGAACGACGGAAATTTAAAGCTTGTAGATTTTGGAATATCTAAATACAAGATCTACTGGGGAGCTAATGTTACTTTTCTAGGGTGGAATTCCAAACCCTACTCTCCACCAGAAGATGACAACTTTCAGCATGTAAATACTAGGGATATTTATGGATTTGCAGCTTTGTCACTAGCCTGTCTAGAACGACGGGATTTAGGTGAAAATGAAAATCTCATCGAATTAATAAAAAACCATTCCCTAGATAACGGAGTGGCGGATATTTTAGAAGCATGCTTAAGCTTTAACCCTGAGGATAGAATACAAAGCGTTGAAGAACTTATTGACTGTCTAAACAGTTTTTGCTCGACAACCCAAAGAATTGGCGCTGATTCTTCTCAAGTATGCTACTTGAATTTAACTAATGCCGCCATACAGGCTCTTCAAATATCCACAGGAAATGCAGACCGGTCTTCTATTGAAAGGCATGTTGCCAGAGAATTGAATGAAGCATGTTCATTTGAGCGCGATAATAATAGAGCTTATTCTTTTTGCGGAACCGAGCACATTTTTAAAGTTGTTATTGATGATACTACAAAGTCATATTTTGTAGTTGTTGCGGTATATCGAAAAGAAGCGTGGATTCTAGAGAATATTAGAGAAAAAAATTATAATCCATATTGTAACTTTATTGTTGCCAGGCCACCGAAGAGTGATTCAGTTCGACAATCCACAATTCAGTTCATAGACAACTTTTCAGATTGGGAATCTAATTTCGAAGAAAGAAATCTACTATTTAAAGAACGAAGATTAATAGATTTATGGAAGGCCCAGCTTATGCTCCAGTTAGATCTAGAGAAAATTGCTCAAGATGAGGTTTTATACAATTCATTTCTGGCAGAAGATGGACGCATAACCTTTAATGTAGAGCCTGGGGACTGGGGCTATATAATAGGACAGGAACGACTCGTTTGGTGTGAAGGAAAGACAAAGTTATCGTTCTTCATAGATGGAGCATCAAATGACAAAATCTATTCTCATTTAGAGCGTGTTGATCCAGACTCTATACCCACTAAAGGAAAGCTAACTCTTGATACTCAATTACAATCCATAGCCAGAGTTCGACAGGAGGTTGCGTTAGACGATATTCTCTTCGATAGAGCATGTAGGTCAGACTTGAAGAAACTGATCTTTGATCCTTCTGTGTCGGCAAGCCCAAATGCTTTTTCTGTCGAAAAATATTTCCAAGACGATTTAGACTTTGCAAAAAAGGAAATTGTTAATTCCGCCCTTGGTCTGGATGATTTTCTGGTTGTTAACGGCCCTCCAGGCACAGGAAAAACAAAACTTATTGCTGAAATTGTACTTCAGGAATTAGAAAGAAATCCAAAATCAAAGATATTGGTTACATCTCAAACGCACAATGCAATAGATAACGCATTAGAGCGAATTCGGGAGTTAAAGTCCGATGACGAAAACCTGCGGGCAGTACGGATTGGGAGGAGAGATGATCCGAGAATATCTGATAGCACTAAAGACTTGCTTCTAGACGGACTGGTGGCCACATGGTTAGCCAATGTAAAATATAGAGCAACGGGCTTTTTGGAAAAATGGTCTGAAAATAACAATGTAGATAAGAATGAAGTTGAACTTGGGCTTGCTGTGAGATCATTGAGGGTTGGCCTAGAAGAGCATAAATATTTATTAGATGAGCGTGATTCTTTACAGAAGGAGATTGATAGTCTTGACGCTGAAATAAGAAGAATGAAGTCAAATGCGGCGTCTCCCTCAGAATTGTCATTGCCAGTATTTAATAGAGATAAGTCTCTAGATAGCCTACGGGATCTTAACGAAAGAATTGTTAGGGCAAGACGATCATATCGCGAAGCGCAAGCACACTTAGAAAAATCTTTCCCAGAATGGACTGATTTGCCACTAAATTCGCCAAAGGAGCTGCACGAATGGGAGGATGAGTTCCTGTCAGCTTCTTCCACCAGAGAGCGATGTAAAGATGTAATTGAATTACTTCAGGACTGGTTTGATAGGTTTGGAAGGTCTTCCGATTTTAATGCGGCATTTCTAAGTGAGGCAGAAATAGTTTCTGCAACGTGCATAGGGATAGGGCTGAAATCATATAAGAATATAACTTTTGACCTTTGCATAATCGATGAAGCTTCAAAAGCTACTCCAACAGAAACATTTTTACCATTAGTAAAATCGAAAAAGTGGGTTTTAATTGGTGATCAAAATCAACTTCCCCCCTATGTGCAGGACGGAGCTCGCAATGCCGACTTGCTTGACAAACACAATATTTCTGAGTCTGATCTAAAAACTACGCTTATGGATATATTGATAGAAACACTACCCCGGAGCAATATTAAGTCACTAGATACTCAATATAGAATGTGCCCCCAAATAGGAAATCTGATTAGTGACTGTTTTTATGAAAAATATTTAAAAACAGGTCGCGGATCGCCCGTGGAATTCGAAAAGCTTCTGGCCATAGCCAAGCCGGTAACCTGGTATTCGACGTCAAAAGAAAATAGCCGCTTTGAGATGAGGCACGGAAAGAGCTTTATAAATAGGTGTGAATCCTACTATATAGTGCCCATCCATAAACGCACAAGTATTTGAAATTAAAGAATAAATTGAGGAAAACAATTTTACAAACCTTTTGGGCCTTTTTTAATGGTTTTC
>CAJIBL010000867.1_pt1 | contig 51524 bp, 52 predicted proteins | sample 9199351 | NCBI WGS metagenome assembly CAJIBL01 (sample SAMEA7708304, study PRJEB35096) | sediment metagenome | biome: marine neritic benthic zone biome [ENVO:01000025]; feature: sediment [ENVO:00002007]; material: shallow marine sediment [ENVO:03000034] sea grass bed [ENVO_01000059] ...
CTGCGCTGAAAAACTCGAGTTTAATAGATATTGAATAAAATGAAGGAAGAAAAGCGCGTAATGCATACGGGTAATACTCCGTATCCAGCGTGAACCGTATGCATTGTAATGATGCGCTAAAAAATATCCGTTTATGGATGGGCACTAACTAGTTCGTCGCCAGGTCAAACACCAACAAGGAGAAGGTTACAGCTAGCGCCTGTTAACTCGATTAAGGCCATTAAACGCGGCCACGCGATAGGCCTCGGCCATGGTCGGATAATTAAATGTACTGTTGGCAAAATAGTTGATGTTGTTCGCTTTGCCCGGCTGGTCCATTATTGCCTGACCGATGTGCACAATTTCCGACGCCTCGGCACCGAAGCAATGAATACCCAGTATTTCGTATGTGTCGATATGGAACAGTATCTTTAACATACCCACATCTTCGCCACTGATCTGCCCGCGAGCGGTATCTCTAAAGAATGCGCGCCCCACTTCGTATGGTACCTTTGCCTTGGTTAATTCAACTTCTGTTTTACCCACTGAGCTTATTTCCGGAATGGTGTAAATTCCGGTTGGCGCGTCTTCTACAAAACGAACGTCTTTCTCCAGTATGCCATTCACCACGCAACGCCCCTGGTCGTAAGAAGCACTAGCCAGGCTGGGCCAGCCAATAACATCGCCGGCTGCAAAAATATTTTCCACTGTGGTTCTGTATTTGCGATCAACCTCCAGCTGGCCACGGTGGTTGGCTTCCAGACCAACATTTTCAAGACCGAGGCCATCGGTATTACCTGTGCGCCCGTTACACCATAGCAGCGCATCTGCACGAATGCGCTTTCCCGACTCGAGCTTTAACACCACACCATGATCAGTGCTTTCGATGGACTCGTGTACCTCGTTATGCCTTACCATTACACCGTTGCTGCGAAGGTGATAACTCAGGGCATCACTAATCTCGTCGTCCAGAAAAGACAAAAGGCGATCCCGTCCATTTATCAGGTCAACCTTTAAACCCAGCCCGGAAAAAATCGATGCGTACTCACAACCAATAACGCCTGCACCAAATATAATCAAGGTACGCGGCGTGTGTTGCATTTCAAGAATGCTGTCGCTGTCGTATATTCTCGGGTGGGAGAAGTCCACTTCTGGAGGATGATAAGGTCTGGAGCCTGTAGCGATAAGAATATTCTTTGCCACCACTACATCACGTGCGCCCTGCTCGTCCGTCACCTGAACTTCATTTTTTCCCAGTAAGCTGGCATAGCCCTTATGTACCTGAATACGATTTCGACTGAAAAATTCAGTGTGCATTTTAATCTGCTTGGGAATCACTTCAGATGCTGCCGCTAAAATTCTCGGATAGGTCAGCGGCTGATTGTCGGCTATGTGCCTGAACAGCGGGTGCGATTTGTACTGGATCGCCTGTTTAACAGCATTTCTTAACGCTTTTGAAGGAATCGTGCCTTTATGGGTGCAATTCCCCCCCAGTGCGGCCTGCGCATCCACTACGCCAACGGTTAAATTATTTTTTGCCGCAGCCATTGCTGCTGACTCACCTGCAGGGCCGGCACCAATCACCAGTAAATCGTATTCGTAATCCGCCATTAAAAGTCCTCTGAATTTACTTCTTGGTCGCGTCGTAGGCTAGTTCCGTTTTTTGTTTCGCATCTTCATTAGCCTTACGCTCCTGTTCTTGCTCGCATTTTTCAATGTCACCGCCACAAATTTCACACTCACCATCAATGCCAACAGCTGACAGCCCGCCACATGACCCCTTGATAGGTTTATTACTGAAAATAACACCTACCGCCATCCCGGTTACCACCAATAACAAAAGCAAAAATGCCAGTAAATACACCATTATAAAGTCACTCTGTATTGTTCAAATTGCGGCGATGCCCTGGTAACAAATTTATCGCCCTCTCGAATAATAAAATACGCAGCGATATCTGCGCTTACGCTTAACTCATAGCCTTTTTCGGGGCCCAAAACATTCAGCGCCGTCGCCAGGCCATCCGCTTCTGCCGCGGTAGCGGCGACTACGGTTACGGATGCCAACTTGTGGGTCACAGGCCGTCCTGTATCTGGATCGATGGTATGGGAAAAACGCACACCGTCGATCTCAATATAGTTGCGATAATCTCCCGAGGTGGCAATGCCTCCTTTTTTCGGAGAAATTGCCTGAACAACACCCGTCTGCGCCAACGTTGGCTGCTCAATACCAATACGCCACGGCACTCCCGCCGGATTTGTACCTGCCAGTGCGATTTCCCCGCCCAGTTCAATCATATAATCGTTGATGCTGTGGGATTCAAAGTGCCGCGCAATAGCATCAGCACCGTAGCCCTTGGCAATTGCAGACAGATCGATTGCCACCGGCTGCAGCTTGCGTACCTGCCTTTTTTCCATATCCAGGCTCAGGAAGCGGAAACCCACTCTCTCTTTTACCGCTTGAATTGTGGCTTCGTCCGGTTGTTTTGCCTGGCGCTGCGGGCCAAAGCCCCACAGGTTTACCAGGGGGCCAACAGTCACATCGAAAGCGCCGCCACTCTTCTGACAAATTTGCTCGCTCAGCACCAGAATATCAAACAGCGATTGCGAAACCACCGTCGGCAGTTGGTGCTCCACTTGATTGAGCATCGATAGTTCCGAATCGGAAATATAGGTAGACATGACCTGATTGACGTTTTCCAAAAGCTTGTCTACCTGCATCTGCAGTACGCCTTCAGCAATGGCCACCTCCGGCCCTACCACTGCGGTGATGTGATAAGTGGTGCCCATAGTGCGGCCTTCCAGCTGATAAACCTCATGCTTGGGCTTACTCTCACAGGCAAACAGCAGAAAAAAACAAAGCGAGGCCAGGGCTACCTGTCTCGCTTTGTTTATGGCTTTTATTAAAAAGCGAATGTTTGGAATCATAAAAGTGGTATCGGCCTAACCTCCAAAGTCATCCAACATAATGTTTTCGTCTTCCACACCCAGGTCTTTCAGCATTTTGATCACCGCAGCGTTCATCATGGGAGGACCACACATATAGAATTCGCAGTCTTCCGGAGCCGGGTGGTCTTTTAGATACTCATCGTAAAGTACATTATGGATGAAACCGGTCATGCCTTCCCAGTTATCCTCGGGTTGAGGTTCTGAAAGTGCCACATTCCAGGTAAAATTCTCGTTTTCGGCAGCCAGTTCATCGTACTCTTCCTGATAGAACATTTCTCTCAAGGAGCGCGCGCCATACCAGAAGGACATCTTACGCTTTGAATTTAGCCTGCGCAGCTGATCAAAGATGTGTGAGCGCATAGGCGCCATGCCCGCACCACCGCCAATAAACACCATTTCTGCATCAGTTTCCTTCGCAAAGAACTCACCAAATGGCCCATAAACCGCAATTTTATCCCCGGGTTTCAGGTTGAATGTGTAGGAGGACATGATGCCTGGAGGAATGCCCTGTGAGCGGGGCGGCGGCGTAGCAATACGAATATTAAACTTAACCACACCCTTCTCTTGCGGATAGTTCGCCATGGAGTAGGCACGAACAGTGGTTTCGCTCACCTTCGATTCCAGTTTGAACAGGCCGAAGCGCTCCCAGTCACCACGGTACTCTTCTTCGATTTCAAAGTCAGAGTACTTCACATGATGCGGAGGACATTCCAGCTGCACATACCCGCCGGCACGGAAATCGACATTTTCACCTTCAGGCAATTTAAGGGTGAGTTCCTTTATAAAGGTCGCCACATTGGGGTTTGACTCAACGGTACACTCCCACTGTTTAACACCAAAGACTTCTTCATCCACCTCGATTTTCATGTCTTCCTTAACGGCTACCTGGCAACTCAAACGCCAGCCTTCACGCCCTTCACGCTTGGTAAAGTGCGCCGCTTCCGTAGGCAGCATGGAACCGCCGCCTTCCAGTACCTTACAGGTACACTGGGCGCAGGTTCCGCCACCACCGCAGGCAGAGGCCAGGAACAGGTTGTTCGACCCCAGGGTTTGCAGCAGCTTGCCACCTGCGGGAACGGTAATGGTTTTTTCACCATTAATTTCAATATTGACGTCTCCAGAGTTCACCAGTTTGGATCGGGCGCCCAGAATTACAGCCACCAGAGCCAGCACGATAACGGTGAACATGATCACGCCAAGAACAATTTCAATACTCATGATCTTTCTCTTCCCCGCCCCTTAAAGTGAAATGCCGCCAAACGACATAAAGCCCAAAGACATCAGGCCAACCACGATGAAAGTAATGCCCAGGCCTTCAAGCCCTTTGGGGACATCACTGTATTTCATCTTCTCCCGGATACCCGCCAAAGCCGTGATAGCCAGCGCGAAACCCACACCTGAGCCCGCGCCAAATACCACGCTCTCGCCAAATGAGTAGTCCCTCTCCACCATAAACAGGGAACTACCCAGAATGGCACAGTTCACAGTAATTAATGGCAGGAATACCCCCAGCGCGTTGTAGAGCGCGGGTACGTATTTGTCGAGGAACATTTCCAGAATCTGCACAATGGCAGCGATAACACCAATATAGGTGATCAGGCCAAGAAAGCTAAGGTCCACCTCAGGTAAACCGGCCCAGGCAAGAGCGCCGTCGGCCAGCAGGTAGTTATACAGCAGGTTGTTTACCGGCACGGTGATAGTTAGCACCGCGACCACTGCCACACCAAGACCAAAGGATGAGCCAACCTTTTTCGACACAGCGAGAAAGGTACACATGCCCAGAAAGAAGGCCAGCGCCATATTCTCAATAAATATGGAGCGGACAAACAGGGAAATCATCGCTTCCATTAGACGGCCTCCCCTGGTTTGCTATTGGGTGCAATCTTGAACTCGGCCTTTTCAACCTGAGCAGGTCTGTAGGTACGGATAGCCCAGATAAATAATCCAATCAGGAAGAATGCACTCGGTGGCAACAGCAACATACCGTTGGGGATGTACCAGCCGCCGTTATTCACGGTTTGCATGATTTCCACACCGAACAAGGCGCCAGCACCAAACAGCTCCCGAACCACCGCCAGTGCCAGCAGCATGGCGCTGTAGCCAAGGCCGTTACCGAAACCGTCGAGCAGGCTCGCCAATGGAGGGTTTTTCATGGCGAAGGCTTCCGCCCGCCCCATGACGATGCAGTTGGTGATAATCAGACCAACAAACACCGACAGCTGTTTGCTGATATCGTAGGCGACCGCTTTAAGCACCTGATCAACCAGGATCACCAGCGAGGCAATAATGGTCATCTGCACGATAATGCGGATATTGTTGGGAATATGTTTGCGAATAACAGACACAAACAGGTTTGAAAAGGTCACCACAACGGTGAGAGCGATACACATCACCACGGTTACTTTTAAACTGCTGGTCACAGCCAGTGCAGAACAGATACCGAGTACCTGAAGACCGATGGGGTTATTATCTAATATGGGCTTGAATAGAAGCTCTTTTACTTTCATGGATTAGGCCTCCCCAGCTTTCAGCTTGTTGAGGAAAGGCCCGTAGCCATTATCACCCAACCAAAATTTCATCATGTTATCAACACCATTACTGGTTAAAGTCGACCCGGACAGGCCGTCCACCTGATATTTGGCATTTGGATTGCCTGACACTACGCTGCCTTTAAGCACGTCAAAGGCGACAGCGCCATCAGCACCGTAGATTTCCTTACCTTTCCACACCGCCTGCCATTTGGGGTTATCAATTTCCGCCCCCAGCCCTGGTGTTTCCTTGTGGTCATAGAAGCCAAGGCCCACGATGGTATTCATATCGGCTTCCACTGCGAGGAAACCATACATGGTGCCCCACAGACCGTAGCCAGAAATAGGTAAGATCACCGTCTGCAAACCACTGTCTGCCTTGACCAGATAGACCTTGGCGTATTTTTCCCTGCGGGACAGACTGGCTATGTCATCTTCGGCAGAAAGCGCGTCCGAGAGTTTGGGGTCTTTTACCGAAGCACGCTGGTCAAAGCTCTCGGTATCGATTTCATCGGTAAAGCGGCCGGTTTGCAGATCAACCACTCGGGTTTCGATGGGCTCAAACATCTCGTCGATACTTTTTCCCTCTTCCAGCAAACCTGCAGCAGATAAAATGTTGCGCTTGAAGTCCATCTCCTTGTTGGCAACCTGCAGCGGCTTAAGCACCACCGACGCAGTGGAAACCACCACAGAGCACACGATACACAGCAGCAGCGCGACAGAAATGGTTTTTTTAATCGTATCGTTACTAGCCACGTGCCAACCTCCTCTTGATATTCGACTGGACCACGAAGTGGTCGATAAGAGGCGCAAACAGGTTAGCGAACAGAATTGCCAGCATCATGCCCTCCGGATAAGCCGGGTTAACTACCCGAATAGTCACCACCATAAAGCCGATTAATGCACCGAACCACCAGCGACCCGCGTTGGTCATGGATGCAGATACCGGGTCGGTGGTCATAAAGAACAGGCCAAAGGCATAACCACCAAGCACCATATGCCACCAGAAGGGCATCTCGAACATGGGGTTGGTATCGGAGCCGATGGCGTTATAGATAAGTACCGTAGCTACGGTACCCAGCAGCGTGCCAACCACAATGCGCCACGAAGCGATGCCCGTTGCCAGTAGTACAACACCGCCAATAATCAGTGCCAGGGTTGAGGTTTCACCAATGGAGCCCTGCATTTGACCAAAGAATGCATCAAGCCAGGTCAGCTGGGAGTTGAGTACTTCCATACCCTGCTGAGCCGCAACCGAAAGCGCGGTAGCGCCAGTGAAGCCATCCACAGCAGTCCAGACAGCATCGCCGGACATGGACGCGGGGTAGGCAAAAAACAGGAACGCCCGGCCGGTAAGTGCCGGGTTAAGGAAGTTTTTACCAGTTCCACCAAAGACCTCTTTGCCCAACACCACACCGAAACTAATCCCCAGCGCAGCTTGCCACAATGGCAGGCTCGGTGGACATGTCAGCGCGAACAGGATCGAGGTAACGAAGAAACCTTCGTTGATTTCATGGCCGCGTTTGACCGCAAACAGCACTTCCCAGAAACCACCGACCGCGAATACCGTGATGTAGATAGGCAGAAAGAACACTGCGCCATATACAAAGTTATCCCAGACACTCGCCGCATCATGACCTGCGAGCAGACCGATGACTACGCCGTGCCAACCCTCGATAGAGTCTGCACCAATAGCCGTAAGGTAAGTATTTGCCTGAAAACCGAGGTTGTACATGCCATAAAACATGGCCGGAAATACGCACAACCACACCATGATCATGACACGTTTGAGGTCTATGCCATCACGCACATGAGCGGTTGTTTTGGTAACATCGTTTGGCTGAAACAGAAGCGTATCTGTGGCCTCGTAGAGCGCGTACCACTTTTCCAGCTTTCCGCCTTTGTGAAAATGTGGTTCGACACTGTCGAGTAAATTACGTAACAATTTCATATTTATTAACCCTCCTTCTCGATACGTGCGAGGTTATCGCGAAGAATCGGGCCAAACTCGTATTTGCCAGAGCAAACAAAGCTGCACAGTGCCAAATCCTCTTCTTCCAGTTCCAGGCAACCTAATGCCTGGGCCTGCTCGGTATCACCAACAATCAAAGCCCGAAGTAACTGGGTTGCCAGAATATCCAGCGGCATCACTTTTTCGTAGCTCCCGGTAGGCACCATGGCCCGCGGGCTGCCGTTTGCAGAGGTGGTGAAATCAAATCTTTTGCCTTTGAAAAGACTGGAAATATAAATGGGAAGCGCAGAGAAGCGATTAACTCCTGGCACCACAAAGTGCAACATGGGTCTTTCACGGCCCTCCAGCAAAACACTCACCTGATTGTGATAACGCCCAAGAAACGCTGTCGGCCCGTAGGAGTTTCGACCACCAAATACAGAGCCTGAGATCAAGCGACTCTCGCCGCTTTTTAACTGACCAGCAGTCAGCTCTTCCAGGCTGGCCCCTAGTCGTGTTCTGATCAGGCGCGGATTTTCAAGCTGCGGCCCCGCAAGGGAAATAACCCGGTCGGAGTTCAACTTGCCGGTGGTGAATAAGTCGCCAATGGCAATCACATCCTGGTAACCCACCGTCCAGGCCACTTTGCTCATACTTACTGGTGCAAGGTAGTGAATGTGTGTTCCAACATTGCCCGCAGGGTGAACACCACCGAAACTTTGGTAGCGAACATTTTCCAGCTGCGGCTGAGGAATATCGCTGCCAGCGGCATGGGTAACAAACACATTACCATTTGTCAGCCGGGACAATACCGCAAGGCCGTTGCTAAAGCTCTCAGCCTTCTCGTTAACGATCAGTGCCGGGTCGGCGGCAAGAGGGTTGGTATCCATCACGCTGACAAATAAGCTGGCAGGAACGGAGTCAATTGCCGGCACCTTGCTGAATGGACGGGTACGAATAGCCGTCCACAGCCCGGAAGTCACCAGGTTGTTAACAACCTGCTCGCGCTCCAGACTTGCCAGTTGCTCTGCGCTGTAACATTCGAAAGTCTCGCAGTGGTCGCCTTCTACATCGATGACAACTGATTGCAGTACACGTTGCGGGCCACGGTTGACTGCAGCGACAGTTCCGGACGCCGGAGCTGTATAGCGCACACCTTCGGTTTTTTTATCGGTGAATAGAAGCTGCCCTTTTTTTACGGTATCGCCCACTTGAACTGCCATGGTCGGTTTCATCCCGTGGTAATCGAAACCTATGACAGCTACTGAACGTACCGCAGGACCATCTTCAATGGATTGCCGGGGCTCCCCGGTTATGGGTAAATCCAATCCGCGACGGATCTTTATCATACGTCTTTGCCTAATTTTAGAATGGTTGTAAGTGAAACTGCTGCAATACACCGATGACCTGATCCTCAGGCGGCATTCAACAATGTATTGGAAATCAGTCGGCCGTATTTTTCCCTTGATCGGCTTACACCACGTCCCGGTGGTTAGCTGCCAACTTGCTTGTTGGTGTCCGACTAGCTCAACACCTGAGGTGCAGAGGCTGTATTGAACTACCGAAGCTTGCGAGATTTAAGCCAGGCAATGGATTAACACAACAAAGAATAGAACAAGTTAGCGAAAATTCTGTAGCAGCGCCGTCGGCCAGCCTAAATAATCGCCAGTGATGCCAACGCCCCAAAAAAATCGCGCCAATTATAAGGAGGCCAGGCCTCTAACGCTAGCCAATCGGCCAAAAAATCCTAATCTACAGAGCCTTAGAGGTGAATTTGCCTTGTAATCCCATGCTGAACTTAATACAAATCCAATTTGCCTGACCACTTCACCATTCATTAGAATCCACACCCCTAATCCGGCCTGTAGATAAACATGACATATCAAAGCCCAAACAACCCACCGTTGCCAGAACGAAGCGGTGACAAGCACGCCTGGGGTAACTTGCAGGGCAATTCCTGCGATGCCTACATCATGGCACAAAGTATTACCGATAACGATAAACATACCCTGGTTATTGCGCCAGACATGGCAACAGCCGAAATATATCGTCGTGATATCGGTTACTTTTTTAAAGGCCTGAAAAACGCTCCCCGAGTTATGCTCTTCAATGACTGGGAAACGCTGCCTTACGACAGCTTCTCACCGCACCAGGACATCACCTCCGAGCGAATGCGCTGTCTCTACCACATGAGTGACAGCGCTAAGTGTGTGGTTATTGTGGCGGCAACAACGCTGATGCAGCGTTTGCCGCCCGTGGAGTTTTTGCTGTCAAAAAGCCTGATACTGAAAATCGGCGAAAGACTGTCACGGGAGCAGTTCAGGGACAAACTCGTCAACGCGGGCTATACCGCCGTGGACATGGTCTATCAGCATGGCGAATTCGCGGTCAGGGGCTCGTTGATAGACGTTTACCCGATGGGTAGCCGCGCGGCCTATCGAATAGAGCTTTTTGACGACAGTGTGGATTCCCTCAGAGAGTTTGACCCTGAAAGCCAGCGCACAATCGAAAAAGTTGAGCAAATAGAATTACTCCCGGGTAGAGAGTTCCCACTCGATAAAGCCGGTATCTCTGCGTTCAAAAACCGCTGGCATGAGGCCTTCGATGTAGACCACGGCGCCTGCCCGGTCTATCAGGATGTTTGTGCGGGCCATTCACCCGCCGGGGTTGAGTATTACCTGCCACTGTTTTTCGATCAAACCAGCTCTCTTTTTGACTACCTGCCCGAGCAAGCCGAAAACACAATAGTGTTTGTCCATGAGTCTGTTGCAGATGCCGTTGAAAACTACTGGCGAGACCTTGAACAGCGTTTCCAGAGCCGCAGCGGCGACCTGGAACGCCCCATTCTCCCAAGTCATAAAGCTTTTCATCCTGTCTCGGATATTTACGCAAAACTCAAACGTCACCCTCGCGTCTTGCTTCACAGACAAGCTGTTGATGAACGCACTGGAAACTGTAATTTTTCCTTCAGCCCTGCTCCAGCTCTAACAATTGACAGCAAAGCAAACAACCCTCTACACCTGCTCGAAAACTTTTTATTGGAAACCGAGAAACGCTTGCTGATTTGTGCAGAAACTGCCGGCCGCAAAGAAACCATTAAGGAGCAGCTGCAAAAAATTCAGGCGGATGCTGATGAGCTGGATAGCCTTGCAGAGTTTTTGCAATCAGACAGTACGCTGGCAATTACCATTGCGGACATAGACAGCACAGTAAACGCCAACGACCCGGCAATAATCCTGGTTGCAGAACAACAGCTTTTTGGCAATCGTATTTCTCAAAAACGTCGCCGTAAAAAAAGCAGTGACGATGCAGACAATGTCATTAAAAACCTTACCGAGCTAAAAATCGACGCCCCCGTGGTCCATCTCGAACATGGTGTCGGCCGCTACAAGGGCTTACAGACCATCGAGCATGATGGTCAGACGGATGAATTTCTGGTGCTGAACTATGCAAACGACACCAAGCTTTATGTTCCGGTAGCCAATCTGCATTTAATCAGCCGCTACAGCGGCTCCGAACAAAGCCTGGCACCGCTGCATAAACTTGGCAGCGAAGTGTGGCAGCGAGCCAAGCGAAAAGCGGCAGAGCAAATACGTGACGTGGCAGCAGAGCTTCTGGATATTTATGCAAAACGAAAAGCCCGCGAAGGCTTTGCTTATAGCAACCCCAAAGATGCATACGAGCTTTTCAGCGCAGGCTTTCCGTTTGAAGAGACCCCCGACCAGGAAACCGCTATTCACGCCGTTCGTGACGATATGCTCTCCTCCCAGCCAATGGATCGCCTGGTATGCGGTGATGTCGGTTTCGGTAAAACCGAAGTCGCCATGCGCGCGGCGTTTATTGCTGTGCAAAACAGCAAGCAGGTCGCTGTACTGGTTCCTACGACCCTGCTCGCACAACAACATTTCGATAATTTTAAAGACCGCTTTGCCGACTGGCCCGTTAATATCGAAGTCGTCTCACGCTTTCGCAGCAATAAAGAACTGGATGAGGTACAAAAAAAACTGGAAGCCGGAGCGGTGGATATCGTGATTGGCACTCACAAGCTGATACAGGGTAACTTGAAATACCCTGACCTTGGCCTGTTGATCATCGACGAAGAGCATCGCTTTGGCGTTCGCCAGAAAGAAGCGCTGAAAGCGCTTCGCACAGAAGTCGACATACTTACGCTCACCGCCACCCCTATTCCGCGGACACTGAATATGGCCATGTCCGGCATTCGTGATTTGAGCATTATTGCCACGCCGCCGGCAAAACGGCTGTCGGTAAAAACCTTCGTACGGGAAAACGATGACAACCTGGTGAAGGAAGCAGTACTTCGCGAAATCATGCGCGGCGGACAGGTCTATTTACTGCACAACGAAGTCAAAAGCATTGAACGCAGAGCCGCTCAAATTCAGGAATTAGTTCCCGAAGCCCGCATTGGTATTGGTCACGGTCAAATGCGGGAAAGAGAGCTTGAGTCGGTGATGTCCGATTTTTACCACAAGCGTTTCAATATCCTGATATGCAGCACAATCATCGAAACAGGAATCGACGTGCCCACCGCCAATACCATTGTTATCGAGCGCGCTGACAAGTTCGGCCTTGCTCAGTTACACCAACTGCGTGGTCGCGTGGGGCGCTCACACCACCAGGCATACGCCTACCTGCTCACACCCCATAAAAAAGCCATGACCGCAGACGCCCTCAAGCGGCTTGAAGCCATTGCCGAGGCACAGGATCTCGGCGCAGGCTTTACGCTTGCCTCCCACGACCTGGAAATACGCGGTGCCGGTGAATTGCTGGGTGACGAACAAAGCGGCCAGATGCACGCTATTGGTTTTTCACTGTATATGGATATGCTGGACCGAGCGGTAAAAGCAATACAGCAAGGCAAAGAGATAGACCTGGAGTTGCCGGAAGAAAGCAGCCTGGAGATAAACCTGCGTATTCCGGCGCTGATACCGGAAGATTACTTGCCAGACGTTCACACAAGACTCACACTCTACAAACGCTTGTCCTCGGTTAAAAGCGAGCAGGCCCTGGAAGAATTGCAAGTAGAAATGATTGACAGGTTTGGACTGCTGCCGGAGCCCATCAAAAACCTCATCCGCCAGACACGTATTCGTCTTTGTGCAGAAAGCCTGGGAGTATCTAAAGTGGAAGCCAGCAGGCTGGGCGGCCGAATCGAATTTGCCAACAAAACCACCGTAGATCCACTGACAATTGTTAAACTTGTTCAGAAACAGCCACAGCATTATCGGCTCGAAGGCGCCAACCAGCTCAAATTCACCTTTGACATGGACAACGCAGATCAACGCTTACAAATCGTAAACAAGGTGATTCAACAACTCAAACAGGCCAGTTAATGAATTATTACCCGAAGTTTCTCCTAGCAGGCATTTTAAGTATTTCCGCAAGCACAATTGCACAGGATTCTCTGCCACCAATAGAAAACCCCTATGAAAACTGGTATCAGGTAGAAATACTGGTGTTTAAACGTTCAGAAACCGCCAGTGCCTATGACAAAGAGGCTTGGCCAAAAAATCTGGCGTTGGCTTACCCGCCAAACGTCCAGCACTTGATCGATCCGAACGCAGCCAGTGAAAACGCTGAGGAGATTGACAACAAGCAAGCAAATAACCAGGCGTCCATCGCCAGTGGAATGCCGGCCTCTGAGCACCAGACAAGCCTGATAGCACCGTTTGAGTTGCTCGACAAAACACATTTTTTTATTGAAAACGCTCGCAGCGCCATCAGGAGAGAAAGAGGCGTAAAAATCCTGTTTCATGAGACCTGGCTGCAACCCATACTAGCCCTTGATGATGCTCCGGCAGTGCTGATAAAAGGCGGCGAAAATTTCGGAGAACATGCCGAGCTCGAAGGCAGTATTACGCTCAGCCTCAGCCGTTATCTTCACATTCATACAGATTTATGGCTGACGAGTTTTGTTGCAAACTACGGTCAGCAAGACGAACACTGGCCGGATCTGCCGACGCAACCCAGACCCGTTGATCTTTCTGATTTAGGCACAGGCGAAGTTAAGCTCGATAACCCCTTGAGCCGATTATCTGAAACCAATACCGGCTTTGAGCTTAGCTTTGAGCAAAACGAACAAAATCTGCAGGCGCAAAACACCGAGAGCTTCACTGATTACAGTAAACTCACAGAGCGACCATACTTGATTAACGAGATTATTACATTGACGCAGAAACGCCGTATGCGCAGTGAAGAACTGCACTACATTGATCATCCGCGCATGGGGATCTTAATTAAAATCGCAGGCTACGACGGACCAGGACAGCAACAAGCGTCTAATTGAGCAATACCTATATTAAGGTTTACTGCGTAAGGAAACGCTGCCAACTGCTCACAGTTGCCGGTAATAAGAATCTGATTAAAAAGAACACCTGAAAAGGTGTTCTTTTTTTATGTGAACTTAGATGCAGGCAACATCTTCCGCTTGAAAGCCCTTGTCACCTTTTTGTAATTCAAATTCAACTTTCTGCCCTTCAGCTAAGGAACGGTACCCATCGCCCCGAATATTTCGGTAGTGGACAAATATATCTTCTGAATCTTCACCGCGAGTGATAAAACCATATCCTCGTGCATTGTTAAACCACTTTACAGTGCCGAGTTCTCGAGCTGCCATATCGCAACACCTCTTGTGTCTTCTACTTTTATGTTAACGTTATTATTTTTCTTACTGGCTTTGAGAAAACGAATATTTCGATCTGAAATAAGCCTCATACAGACGTATGAAAATCACTCTCTCTAGATGTCGTCTAATAGTGCCAAAGCAACGCAGCAAGATCAGCGAACATTAAGGTAAAATCATGGATATGTCTAGTTTGAAGTCAGAGTATCTTGCAGTACTGTTTTTACTTTTGTGAGGCTCTCCGCTAAAACGGATTTAATATCCTCTATAGATATTGGCGCCACCGATCCTGAAAGCGCTTTTACTCCGGCAGCCCAATTGCAGACAATGCACAGCGATAGATAACTTATCCCTCTTTCCCTTGCCAGCGCTGCTTCTGGCATCAGGGTCATACCTACCAGATCGCACCCGTCTTTTGCCAGTTTCCTAACTTCTGCAGCGGTTTCCAAGCGAGGCCCTTGTACACAACCATACCAAGCTTTATTAAAAACGGTGCAGGAATATTTACTCAAACAGCTCTCTAGGTGTGTGCGAAATGGGCTTGCAAACGGGTAAGTAAAATCAATGTGTTCCAGGTTTTGCTGGAACGCGTCAAAAAAAGTATGTTCTCGCCCCCAGGTGTAATCAATTACCTGATCAGGCAGCACCAATGAACCAGGAGCCATTTCGCTACTAATCCCGCCAACGGCATTCACAGCAATAATGTGTTTTATATCCAACTGACTTAGAATATCGATATTTGCGCGGTAATTGATTTTATGAGGCGGTAAGGAATGATCCCAACCATGTCGGGGAAGAAAATAGACCGGGCGCTTCCCCAGATAGCCACACTGCAGCTCAAGGGAAGCGGATGCATAGACTGAACTGACTTTTTTTGTCTTGGGTTTTACCGCCGACCACTCATAGAAGCCGGAGCCACCTATGACAGCAACGGCGCCTTGCGGGATCTCATTTAACATTTAAAGCGTATATTCCATCTGCGTTACGAAATTTTCCTGCGTAATCCATACCCATACCCACAACAAACTTGTCCGGTACGCTCAAGGCGTAAAAATCGGGTTTGGTATCTGGCATAGAAGCCTCTGTATCCAGGTGCTTCCAGGCGAGCACTGCGCTGTAAACAGCCTTCGCTCCTTTTGAAAGGCACCACGCTTTGACTTGTTGTAAAGTAATTCCCTGATCAAAAATATCATCTAACAACAGAACCGTAGTACCTTCGAGTTTACAGCTTGGATAGGCATGCCAGTGCAACTGCCCTCCTTCAGCCTTATCGCGGTAACGGGAAACACTGATTGAATCCAACTGTAAATTAAAATCAAGTAAAGGTAATAGCTGTCCGGCATAGACGATACCGCCATTGAGCAAGGTAATTGCCACCACCTCGCCCCCCCTGAACTGCTCATTAAGCTGCTCTGCTTGAGTGGCGATAGCCTTGCAAACCTGCGGCAAGGAATACATATGCTCGGCAGATTGCAGCGCCTTTATCATTTGCACACACTCACTGCCGCATCGCCTTCGCTATTGAGCTGAACCGCATTGGGAATATGTATGGTAGAAGTTGGGAATGCGCATTGCGCGTTATGCCTGTCAACAATGCCCAAAATCTTCAGTAATACATCCTGTTTGATTTTATGAAACTCAACCCAGTTCGTAGTATGTGTGAAGCAATACACAAAAAAGTCCACTGAACTGCTGGCGAAAGCATTAAAGTTAACGATCAAGGTGTTTTTTTCATCGATGTCGTCGTGGTTTTCCAACATTGACTTAACATCTGCAACAATGTCAGCCATTTTATTTACGTCGTCGTAACGAATGCCAATCGTTTCGTATATGCGCCTATTGGTCATACGCGAAGGGTTTTCTACAGAAATCTGGGTAAAGGTTGAATTGGGTACGTAGAGTGGTCGTTTATCGAAAGTTCGGATTTTTGTCAGCCTCCAGCCGATATCTTCGACCGTACCTTCAATGTTTTTATCGGGAGACCTTACCCAGTCTCCTACGGCGAATGGGCGATCCAGATAAATCATCAAGCCGCCGAAAAAATTTGCCAGTAAATCTTTTGCCGCAAAACCCACGGCAATACCACCAATACCGCCAAACGCTAGCACACCTGATACGCTATAGCCCAATGACTGTAATACCACCAGTACAGCTGTAATCAGCACCGCAATACGAAGCAGTTTTCCAACCGCCATGGCTGTTGTTCTGTCCATGGGCTTCTGGCTGTAGTCCGGGCTCATCAAATTGCTTTCTGCGCGCTTTATGAAGCCACTGAGAAACCAGGCAACCACAACAACCGCGCCAATGCGACGCAGCACATCAATCGAACTCAATAACAGCGATTCGGACACCTCGCCCGCCATATCTGCAGCGGTAATCACGCCAAAGCCCCACACAAACCATTTTGCCGGCTGCTGCAGCGCCAACACCAAAGCATCGTCCCAAGCGTTTTTCGTGCCAAGTGCTTTACTCTCCATCTTCTTCAGAAAACGGCTCAGCACAGCTGCCGCGACCAGGGTAAGGAATACCACAATGAATATGTCGACTATCCACACATTGGATTCGCCTACACCCTTAACGTAAAGCTCCTTTAAAGAATCAGTCCAGTTTGCCATCAGTTTCAACTCTTGTGGTTTAAATTGACAATGCTCTCTTTAGCTGCGAGGTAACGCGGATGCGATTGTAATTCTTCCCACGCCAATTGTCTGCGGCCCCTCATTGCCGCCAGGGGCTGATCATGCGCATTACCATACCTCTGCTGAAGTGCGGCCAAAGCGCGCTCAGCGGCCTCTCTATTGTTACAGACCAGTATTGCATCACAACCAGCCTCAATAGCTCTGATTGCCCTTGCGCCTACATCGGACTCTATCGCGGCACCCTGCATACTCAAATCGTCACTGAACACAACACCGCTGAACTGCAGCTGCTGCCGTAATATCTGTTTTAGCCAATATGAGGAGAAGGTGACAATGTCTTTGTCCTGGGAGGGAAACAGTATGTGCCCTGTCATCACTGCATCGAGGCGAGGCATTAGCGCAGTGAAGGGTTTTAGGTCGCGCACGGCTATCTGTTCGAAATCACGCTTGTCGACGGGCAGCTCAAGGTGGCTGTCAGCCTTGACAGCGCCATGCCCGGGAAAATGCTTTGCTGTTACCGCCATCCCGGCTGCGTGCATACCCTGGATGAAAACATCTGCGGTGTTAGTAACCAATTGAGGGTCTGCGCCGAAACTGCGATCGCCAATAACCTTGCTCACATAATCGTCAACATCAAGCACAGGCGCAAAACTGATATCAATATCAAAGGCCAGCAGTTCACTGGCAAGCAACCAGCCTATATCCCTGACCACCGGCTCTGCGCTCAACCCTTCTAGCTGAAAATGATTCCCCAGTACCTGCATGGGGGGAATCAGCGTCAAGCCTGACTTCAGGCGCTGCACCCTGCCACCCTCCTGGTCCACTGCAATGAGCAGCTCTGGGCGCGTTGCGCGGATTTGACAAATGAGCTGCTGCAACTGCTCTGGATCTTGATAATTTCGACTGAACAGTATTAATCCACCAAGCCAGGGCTTGTCCAGAAAACGCTTGTCGCGTTCACTTAAGCTCAGACCCTGAACATCAGCAATGAGGCACCCCATTGTTGTCTATTCCTTGGCAACATTAAGGATCGACGCGAGCGAGGGTGTCATCAGCTGCATAACCTGCTCCAGCTCCGTGTCGTGGCCGTAGTCACTGTTTAAAATTGCGCGAAGGGAATCGAAACTGGAGAGCGTAAAAACCGCTGCACCAAGCATGAAATAAAGGCGCCAGTAGAATTCAACCATACTCAGGCCCGGCGCTGCTTTTTGTACCATACCGGCAAAGCGCTCATAGGTTTCACCATAGGCACCCACAATATATTGTCGCAAGTGCTCCTGACTCTGCGTGTAAGCAAGGCCCAGCAGGCGGGTAACCCGCTGAACGCTCATGCCGGAGTCTTCCGTAGACTTAAGCAGTGCGCTGGAACAGCACTCGATAATCTGTTCAATTGAGACACCTTGTTCGCCACTTTTTTCAAGTACCGCGTCCAGCTCGCTGTTCAGGTGCTTGCAAAACGGTTGCAACACACGACTGAACACCGCCTGTATCAGCTCCTTTTTTGAACCAAAGTGATAATTCACCGCCGCGAGATTAACGTCTGCCATACCAGTGATAGTACGCAAGGATGTTTCCGCAAAACCTCGCTCTGCAAATAAAACACTTGCTGCGTGTAAAATCTTTTCAACTGTGTCCCCAGGAGCCATATGCCCTCCACTTCGATGTATGTGTAATGTCTTCCCAAGGCACTCAACGGCGTGCCTAAAACAGGGCTTTTTATAGATTATTTTAGTATTTGCCAATTCTCGGCTATAGCGGGTGATTTTATCAGGTAATTTCATCTAGCCCTAAAAAAGCACAAATAAATTTTAAAAATCAGATATTTAGCGCAGTTATCGCAAGTTCTCTGAGACTTAAACGTGATCAACACTGTCGGCGGCCTCGGTATTGCTAAGCAGTGCGCGGCTGAGTGTGAAGTGTTAGCTTAACAGCACCAAGAGGAGATTTTTTATGGCAAAACTGTTTCCCAATATCGGCAGCTGGTATCAAGATGCGCTCAGCTCCCAGGTATTTGAAGTTGTCGCCGTCGACGAAGACCAAGGCACCATCGAAGTTCAGTTTATCGACGGCGATATCGGTGAGTATGAACTGGAGGTGTGGGGGCAGTTGAATTTAGTCGCAGCTGCAGCTCCGGAGGATGCAAACGCCGGTTACGGAGGTTCCTATTCAGAGCCATGGGAAGAAAACCCCGCGTATATCAATGGCAGCTGTAGCCCCCTTGAAAGCATTGAGCCAGAGTCATTCCCAGGCTACGACGACTTTATTTAGACTGCAAACACCGTCCACTATTTCTGCTTTTCTTGATGCAGCAACGCATCGCCCCGTGCTTTCAGCTTTTTCTTCCTCCTTATACTGTCAAAAGGGTCTGCTGAATCGCGCTCTTCCGGGATCTGTGCTGGCGCCTCTTTTATCTTTTGCCTCGATAATGGCGGCTTTTTTACAGGCCTTTTTTTTGCTGTACCACGCAGAGATGGCACAGGAAAATTAACCAGGTAGTAAATAACAGTCGCTGCCAGTAACACCGCCCATTTCAATAAATAAGCCCCAGCCAAGTTCCCCGAGTTGGCTGTTCTGGCATATTCCATATAGTCATCATGAATCAGAGCAACTAGAAAGTAGGCAACAAACAACAGCGCCGTAGAAACAATCAAACGTTTATATCGGCGCCAAACCACCGTAACAAACATCGATTTCGCAAGAAAATTAATCATGCTTACCCCCAGAACGAGAGGCCCAGCGCCGCAAGCAGAACCAGGATACCTTTGTCTTTAAACTCGCTTTTGAGTTTGTCCTCCTCTTCTTTAACAATAACTTCCAGTACCTCTTCCTCGTAATCCTCCGGTCGGCGCCCATGCAGCAAAATACGCGTTGTAGCCCTTTCGATAGCCTTCTCCCGTATTTTTACAGCAATAGAGGATTTCAGCTTTGCTATTCGCTTGCGGAAAAAACCGCCTTCTTTGTCGCCTATTACTTCATTCTGCTCTTCTGCCATAGGGTTTCCCTGAAACATATTGATGCAAAGTTTAACAGATTGCTTTAATTTACCTTGCATAGACAAAAACACTGTATATAATACCACTTACTGTATATTTACACAGAAAAGGCTGATTTATACTCACGCTGCTCCGGAGACCGCTAATGATTAAGTTAACAGCCCGACAACAACAGATTCTGGAACTCATTAAAGATCACATTCAGGACACTGGCTACCCACCCACAAGGGCGGAAATAGCCGAGATTCTGGGCTTCAAATCCGCCAACGCGGCAGAGGAACATCTCAAGGCACTGGCGCGAAAAGGCGCCATCGAAATGATTGCAGGCGCTTCACGCGGTATACGTCTGCCAGAGTCTCACTCCGGTATTCCCCTTGTAGGCCGGGTTGCAGCAGGCAGCCCCATACTCGCCGAAGAGCATATTGAAGACTACTGCGAAGTGCCAAACAGCTTTTTCAACCCCAGTGCCGACTACCTGCTCACGGTCCATGGCATGAGTATGAAGGATATCGGGATACTGGATGGTGACCTGCTTGCTGTTCACAAAACAGACCAGGCACGCAACGGCGATATTGTTGTTGCACGCATCGAAGATGAGGTCACGGTCAAGCGATTCAAGCGGGAGCGCAATAAGGCTATTGTCGAGTTGTGGCCGGAAAACGCCGACTTTGACGTTATTGAAGTGGATCTGAGGGACGAGAACTTTACCATTGAGGGCTTAAGCGTCGGCGTCATTCGCCGCACATAGGAGTACATTATGGCCAGTCCTGCACTAAAATATGCCCCTCAGGAAAGCAGCAATGTCTCAGGCATAACAGAGATCCATATCACCCAGTCTCAAGGGGGAGCGCAAGTCAGCCGCGAGGTGCTGCTACCGATGCTGGCACACCTGAGCAAACAGGGTAAAGATCGCTGGTTTACCTGGATAGCGCCCAAGGGCATCAGCAAAAGCCTGCTATTACGTTATGGCTTTGATTTGAACAAAGTTCAGCTGGTACACACAGACAGCTCGACCGACATTCGCTGGCTCATCTGGGAGGCGCTTAACAATGGCAACAGTGAAACGGTTGTGGTTGAGGCCAGTTCGCTTTCCAAGCTTTCTGCCGCCGATGTAAGCGAGTTTGAAGCAGCCAGTATTAAGGGCGCTTGCAGAGGCTTATTATTACGAGGCTAGAGAGCAAGGGGGCTAGAAAGCGAGCAGCTGGAACTCAGTGTAATATGGTAGGTACGTCTTCCGCGTCGTTGTTGTTGCCCTCTTCATCAATCTCCCCATTGATTTCATTGGCAGCATCCAGACCCGCTTCAATCATGGCCTTCGCCACGTCATATTTCGCATCATTCAAGAAAAAAAGAGATTCTTTGGAAAACGTAATACGTACTAATGGCTCGCCTTTTTCATCAGCGCGCTGCAGTACGATTTCTCCGCTATCCAATTCTGTAATCTCATACAAATCTGACATCAAGTTTCTCTAATCTATTGTTTCTCTACCGATTCTAACACCAAAAGCCGTCTGAAGAATAAAATTTTGTTGCGTCACTCTTCTCGGGCAAGAAGCCGCTGCCGCTGAACCGTGCGGGTGAATTCTTCGAGGAGTTTTTGGACATGCTTCGCATCAGCAAGTACGTAATCGTTTGCAGTATCGGAAGCGATGAGGAGTTCTTTCTTTACCGAGGAAACCTTGCTGAAGCCGGCGTACTGCAAATTTTGATAGAGAATTTCCAGCCAGCTTTTTGTGCGATATAACTCTTGCAGTTCCAATAAACGGAAGTCCTTATTACCGCTTGAAAACAAGGCCTCCTCAATTGAGCTGCAAGTACCGCTAACTTCCTGGCAATAGCAGTTCAGCGCCAGGTGAATTTGCAGCAACGCGCCGTGAACCAGAGCCTTTTCCAAAGCGCTGTCCTCACGGCTTTGCTGCCGGGAAAGCGCGAGCAGCTTACCGGCATGATTAATCAGTAAGTCCACTCGTTGCGCTTCAATCATTTTTTAGCAGTTTTTTTTCGGCCTTTAGCCGCAGTCTTTTTAGTTGCCGTTTTTTTCGCGCTTACATCCCACTTTCCGCCGTTGTAAAAGGCCTTCCAGCCAGTTGCTTTGCCTTCAACTTCCGTCTGCACGTACTGTTCTTTGTTTTTTCGACTGAAGCGAATAATGGTGTCGAAGCCATCTTCGTCTTCTACGGGAGCGCTCAGTAAGAAATGGTATTTTGGATCGAGCTGCTCTTTATGAGGCAGTATTTCTTTTACCTTGGGAGCACGGGTTTCCCGGTTTTTAGGAAATTGGCTTGCTGCCAGGAATAAGCCACTGGCACCATCACGCAATACGTAGTGATCTTCCACTTTGTCACACGCCAACTCGGGCATGTCGATTGGATCCATCTTGGGTGGCGCGGCCTCTCCGTTGCGCAATAGCTTGCGGGTATTGGTACAGGAATCGTTGGTACAGCCAAAGTATTTGCCAAACCGGCCGGATTTTAGCTGCATATCCTTGCCACACTTATCACACTCAATGACCGGCCCGTCATACCCCTTGATTTTGAATGTGCCTTTTTCAATTTCGTACCCGGAACAGTCGGGGTTGCGTCCGCAGATATGTAACTTTCGCGTTTCATCCAGCAAATAACTGTCCATTGCGGTGTTGCAGATACTGCAGCGTCGCTTGTTGATCAGCTGTTTAGATTCCGCCTCATCGTCGTCATCGACGTTAACCGCTTCATCGCCAGACACCAGATTCATGGTGTTTTTACAGCGCTCTTTTGGCGGTAAGGCATAACCGGAGCAACCCAGAAAGACCCCTGTGCTACCGGTACGAATCTGCATTTTGCGGCCGCAGTTAGTGCAATCAATATCGGTTTCCACCGGTTCGTTGCGCCGCATCCCCTTGTCGCTGTCCTGGGCCTGCTCTAATTTGACGGTAAAATCATCATAGAACTCATCCAGCAGTGTTAACCAATCCTTGTTGCCCTCTGCCACCTGATCCAAAGCTTCTTCCATGTTCGCGGTAAAACCGTAATCCATCAGATCAACGAAGCTCTCTACCAGGCGTTCGGTAACGATGTCTCCCATTTTGTCTGCATAGAAGCGCCGGTTCTCTACGTGCACATAGCCGCGATCCTGAATGGTCGAAATAATCGCCGCATAGGTCGAGGGGCGGCCAATGCCGCGTTTTTCAAGCTCTTTTACCAGGCTCGCTTCAGTGTAACGTGCAGGCGGTTTGGTAAAATGCTGAGTGGGGCGCAGCTCGTGCAGTTTAAGTACGTCCCCGACTTTCACATCCGGCAGGATGGTGTCTTCTTCTTTCTTGGCAACAGGCGGCAAAACACGCATAAAGCCATCAAAGCGTATCACGCGACCGCGAGCACGCAGCTCATAGTCACCGGCAGCGACTTTCAGCGAACTTGAAGTAAATTCAGCGGGTGTCATCTGACAGGCAACAAACTGTTGCCAGATGAGGTTGTAGAGCCTCTCAGCATCCCTCTCCATACCGTTGAGCTTGTTGGGCAGCGTCGTTACATCGGAAGGTCTGATCGCCTCGTGAGCTTCCTGGGCGCCCTCCTTGCTGGAATAGAGGTTATGTTTTGCGGGTAGATACTTATCGCCATACTCTTGCTGTATGAAATCACGGCAAGTTCCAACAGCTTCTTGACTGAGGTTGGTGGAGTCGGTACGCATGTAGGTAATGTAGCCTGCCTCGTAGAGGCGCTGCGCCATCATCATGGTTTTTTTTACGCCGTAGCCCAAGCGGGTTGAAGCCGCTTGCTGTAGCGTGGAGGTGATAAAAGGTGCATTGGGGCGGGACTTGGTGGGCTTGTCCTCTCGCGCGGCAATAACATACTTTTCTTTGGCAAGCGCCGCTTTGGCGGACATTGCCTGTGCTTCGTTGACAGGTTTGAAGGCCGCATCCTTGAACTTCTTGACTTCATACTGGCTGCGTTCGCCTTTGGTGGTATCGAGGTCCGCCTTGACTTCCCAGTATTCCTCGGGAATAAAGGCCCGGATCTCGCCTTCTCTTTCGGAAATCAGCCTTACTGCAACGGACTGCACCCTGCCTGCAGACAAGCCTCTGGCGACTTTCTCCCACAGCAGCGGAGAGACCATATAACCCACTACACGATCAAGAAAGCGTCTCGCCTGCTGAGCGTTCACGCGCGCCTGATCAAGCCGTCCCGGGGCTTTAAATGCCTCCTGTATCGCCGACTTGGTAATCTCGTTAAAAACCACTCTGCGATAACGCTGGCTGTCACCGCCTATTGCTTCACGCAAATGCCAGGCAATGGCTTCCCCTTCTCTATCAAGGTCCGTTGCCAGAAAGATCTCATCGGCATCCTTCGCAAGTTTTTTTAACTCGTTAACAACCTTTTCTTTGTTGGGGAGGATTTCGTATTGCGCCTGCCAGTTGTTATCGGGGTCGATCCCCATTCGCTTGACCAGCTGCTCACGTGCCTTGTTTTTCTTGTATAAGGCTTTTTCCTCCGGCGACATTTTACGTGTCAGCGCAGCCTGTTTGGCCCTTGCTTTTGCGTCAACCGGAGCTTTGGAGGAACCGCTCGTGGGCAGGTCCCGGATATGTCCAACGCTCGATTTAACAACGTATTGCTTACCGAGATATTTATTGATGGTTTTCGCCTTTGCAGGTGATTCCACAATAACCAGCGATTTCCCCATATTGCCTTCTATTTATCCAATTGTTATCAAAACGTTCACTGCTTGTATCGTGCCCAGATGCTTGAACAAATCTTAGCCACGCTTGAGACAGAGGACCAAAGGTGCGCATATATAAGTCCTCGTTCAGTGTAGGTCAAGCTCGCTCTTATGCCCACGCAATGACAAATAGCGCTACCCCCGCACCAAAACACAAACTATAATCAACATAAACATAATCTCATATGCTGTTGTTTTACAACGCTTTTATAATATTCAACAGCATAAATATTTTAGTTTCAAAGTCGCCCACATTCTTTTAAAAAATCCAGCTAAAATTATTTTAACAAGCAGCTATACAGTTCACATTTAGCCTTATGTCTGACCTTTCACTCGTTGTGCTTTTTCTGATCGTTGCCATGACGGCGCTGATGTTAGTCAGTGCAGTTAACCAGCGGCAAAGACGCTCGCGCCTGATTTCGCAAAAACTTACGCAGATGAAACGGCGCGTTACGGACATGGAAGAGCTCGCCGTCAGCATCGACTCCCTTGTAGACTCACCGCACATTGCCAGGTACGTGAATGATGAAGTTTTGGAGATGATAGACAAGATGCTGCTGCTGGATCGCGGCAGCCAAGGCCTGCTGGTGATGAAGGAGAATGCAGAGCGCCTGGCAGAAGAGCTGAATAACCCCCACCGCGAACGGGAAACCTATCGTCTGCAGGAAAGCGACTCTGCCATTGCACGCTGCCTCTATCAACTGAATGACGCGGGCAGGATTATCCGCAAGCGGCAGGCGTCTGGTCATCTGGAGATTGCACAGATGGAAAGCTGCATCCACGACCTGGCCTGGGCACACCTGATGGTGGCAGTGGTCAGTAACGTTGCCCAGGGACATAAAGCGATGAATCGCGGAGATGTGTTACGTGCATTTGCCTTCTACAAAAAAGCGCAGCAGGTGGCAATGCAGACGAGCACTACCGATGAGCGAAGGCAGGAGCTGATTACGCAGATCACAGATATGCTTAACAACAAGCGAAAGGCGCTGGACACTAAGTTTATGACTGAAACACAGCACAACCCGAGTAAGGATAGCGCTTCGCTTCCCCCCAGCAACATGTTCGGCGAACCGAGCGTTTAACGCTTGTTAAGCTCCAACAACCACCTCAGTTCGCTTTCCAAAAACACCATACATTTTTCCTCAGCAGAGTCATTGCTGTTACCTTCGACCCAGCAACCTTCAGTCCAGTATAGGCTGACACTCTGATCACTGACACGCACCGCGCGGATGGGCGGTGGAAGTTTGGGCAGCCATTTCAATATCTGCTGATGGATTTTCCCCGGTGCATGATCACCGGCAACCCAGTCCCACTCCTCAAAAAAGTTTATTTCGTGCTCAAGGCTTTGACGTGCAAGGCACCAGGGCTTGAATGTGCTGCGCTGTTCGGTCTCAATCAGACTGTAGACAGCCAACTCTCGCGGTTCGCCCGAGGCGGGATTTCTGCCCAGACGCACGTGTATACCACGCTTGGCCGCTTTGTTACGTATACGGGCCAGACGCCGCTGTTGCGCAGTGGGCTGCATTAACATTACCGGCCCAATTAACATCGCTGCGACCATAATCACCGCTATAACGGTCAACCACATAGCATCACCAACAAGCATCTGGATTTAGGGATATAATCTTACACAAGGGATTATGCATCTCGCAGGGATGGTTTCTCAACAAAAGCAAAGCGTCAGAAGAAGGAAGGAGGCATTATGAGTACTTACAAGCACATTCTCGTTGGTCTGGATCTCTCAAATGACTGTAAAACCATCCTCGATAAGTCCTGCACCCTGGCAAAGGCCTTTGATGCGCAACTGAGTGTTGCACACATTGTGGAGCCACTCGCCTTTGCTTACGGTGGTGATGTGCCGATCGACCTGACAGAAGCGCAAAACCTGATGGAACAGCAAGCCAGAAAGCGTCTCGACCAGATTGTTGAAGAGGCTGCTGCACTGCCATCAAAAAGGTACGTATGCATTGGTCAGGCGGCTCATGAGTTACACAGGTTGGCCGAGGAGCATAACATTGACCTCATCGTCGTCGGCAGCCATGGTCGCCATGGCCTGGCACTACTGTTTGGCTCAATTACCAAAGGTGTCGTACAGGGAGCCAAATGCGATGTACTGGCTCTGAAGCTATAACCCTCAGGCCATAGACTCCAGCTCTTCCCAGCGTGCGAAGCGCTCTTCCAGCTTCGCCTGCACCTCGGCTAATTGCTGCATTTTCTCATTAACTTTCTGTTGATCCTGCTGAAAAAATTCCGGCGCGGAAGTCTCCTCCTGTAACGCTTCCAGCTGCGACTCCAGTTTCTCCAGCTGTGCAGGGATGGCGTCCAGCTCGCGCTGTAATTTATAGCTCAGCTTTTTCTTGTTTGCCGCCACTTTTGCCACGGCTTTTTCAGGCAGTGTGGACCTTTCCTCTGCCAACTGCCCCTGAGCGTGCTCCGGCCACACGCCTCCTTGTCGAAGCCAGTCGTTATAGCCGCCAATATACTCCTTAACCAAGCCCTTCCCCTCAAAACCGATGGTACTGCTGACCACATTGTCGAGAAACTCACGGTCGTGACTCACCAGTAGCAATGTGCCGGAATAGTCCACCAGAATCGATTCAAGCAGTTCCAGCGTTTCAGCGTCCAGGTCGTTGGTAGGCTCATCCATAACCAGCAGATTACTGGGTTTACTGAACAGTTTGGCCAGCATGATGCGATTGCGCTCACCACCGGACAAGGTTTTAATAGGCGTGCGCGCCCGCTCACCAGAGAACAGAAAATCCTGCAAATATGACATGATATGGCGCGAACGACCGTTAATGTCGATGTAATCACGACCTTCACTGATGTTATCCACGGCGCTTTTTTCGCCGTCAAGCTCATCGCGCATCTGATCAAAATACGCCACCGTGAGCTTCGAGCCCAGTTTCACAGATCCGCTCTGAGGCTTGAGTTCACCAAGAATGATTTTCAGCAGTGTGCTCTTGCCAATGCCATTCGGCCCGATCAACCCTATCTTGTCTCCGCGAACAATGATGCTGCTAAAGTCGTCGATAATTTTAGTCTCGCCATAGCTGAAGCCAACGGCTTTGAGCTCAGCGACAAGCTTTCCGGACAAGGAGTCAGCACCGTGCTCAATCCGCGCGGTCGCCTGCATCTCACGGCGCTGCGCGCGCTCATCGCGCATCTTTTTAAGCGCCCGCACTCTGCCCTCGTTGCGTGTTCGCCGCGCTTTGATGCCTTGTCGTATCCAGGTTTCTTCCTGCGCCAGTTTTTTATCGAATAAGGCATTCTGCTTGGCTTCTGCATCCAGCTGCTGCTGTTTAAACGCGAGAAAGCCAGCGTAATCACCTTGCCACAAGCGCAACAGGCCACGATCCAGCTCGGCTATTTGATTGGCCACTGCGCGTAAAAAGCTCCGGTCATGGGTTATAAACAGCAGTGCGCCTTTAAAGTCCACCAGTTGCTGTTCCAGCCAGCGGATCGCTGCGATATCAAGGTGGTTGGTGGGCTCATCCAGCAGCAGGATATCCGGCTCGGTTACCAGCGCCTGCGCCAGCGCAACACGCCTGCGCCAACCACCGGAGAGATTATTCATACGCTCTTTTGCATTCAGCTCCAAACGGCTCAGCACCTGTTCAATACGAGACTGAATCCGCCAGCCGTCAGCCGCTTCAATTTGATGCTGTACCCGCTCGAGGGCCTGGATATCAGCATTGTCACCAAGGGCCACCAACTCATCGTACTTGCGAAGGTGTTCGCCCAATGATGCCACACCATCGGCCACAAACTGATAGACGCTGCGATCGTCTGCAGCAGGCAATTCCTGCGCGAGACTGGCGACGGTTGTGCCATCGTCAAGCCAAAGCTCCCCCTCGTCCAGTTCCGCTTGTTGCTGGATACATTTAAGCAAGGTCGATTTGCCGGCGCCATTGCGCCCGAGAATACATAAACGGTCACCGCGCTCCAGTTGCAGGCTGAGACCATCAAACAGAATCTGCTCGCCATAGTGCATATGCGCGTTATCAAGCTTTAATAGAGGCATAAGATCAAAATATTATTGTATTTCAATGAATTAAACTAAGAATCTGAAGTTTATTCCAAATTAAAAGTGGAAGCGCTGCATTTTATCGGCAACACTTGTTTAGATGCTATGCGAATAAGCGCAAATTTGGTTAAATGTAAATTGCACTCATGGGACACATTAATTAAGTGATATTTAGAACGCCTTTTTTCAGACTGCTACTAGTCTTTACTTTTATTCTTCCCGGAACAAGCACAGCCCTTACAACGTTTGCTCCAGAGCAAAGCTCACCCGGTAATATTGCAAGCGCCACAAAAAACAAGCACCTGCCACTCAGCGACCAGCGCTTCCATTATGAAATGGCTAAAAGCGCCTTAAGTGGTGGCAAGTGGGAGAAATTCCACCAGCATTACAGCAAACTGGGGGACTACCCTTTAAGCCCCTATCTGGACTACTCTGTTCAAAAACACCAACTCCACAAATTAAAGCTGGATGAGATTGATCACTTTCTTTACCAGCAGAAGGGCTCGTTTCTGGAAGCCCGTTTACGGGAGCAATTGCTTTACACGCTGGCAATAAAGAAGGATTGGGAGAGCTACCTGAGTTATTACAGCCCCTCCCTCGATTCGAAAGAACTCCATTGCTACTGGCTTTATACCCGTAGCTTTGAGCACGACGAAAACGCCCTTCACGAAGTTGCTGAACTATGGCAACAAGGGCGATCACACCCCAAGAGCTGCGACCCCCTGTTTAATCGCTGGCGTCGGGCAGGCCTGCTCACCCAGGAGGTAGCCTGGACACGCTTCCATAATGCCATGCAGGCAGGCAAACGCAGCCTTGCTCGCTATATCACGCGCTTCCTTGATGAAAAGCACAGCAGCTACGCAGAACTCTATCAGCACGTGCACGGCTACCCCTACTCCATGCGAGAAACACGCAAGTTTGCAGAGCAGAGCCCGCAGATGCAGCATATTATTGCCCATGGCATCAAGCGCTACGCACGCAAAAATCCCAAAGACGCGCTGCGCCTTTGGGAGCTCTACGAAGCTCAACAGCTTTTCCCGCAGCAAATCAGTGCCGATGCAAAGCTGTATGTTGCGACCCGCCTTATTCGCAACAACGAAATGGAGCTGGCAGAGTCCCTGATTGCCAACTCCCGCGAACTGCCTGAGCGAGCAGTAGTCGAAGCGCTGATAAGGCAGTCTCTTAAAACTGAAAGCTGGGACAAGGTGCTCCAGTGGGTGAACGCCCTGGACCAAAAACAACAACGCAGTGATCGCTGGCTATATTGGCGGGCGCGCGCGCTTGAAGCGCTTGAGCAAAGCGATGAAACACTCGGTAGTGCGCAACAAATCTACCTTTCACTGTCGAACAATCGCAGCTTTTACGGTTTTCTCTCGGCTGATCGTATGGGCCGGAGCTACTCCCTGGAACACATACCCGTTGAACTCAGCCCTAGCTCTCTGCACAGCATTTCCAATATTCCGGGTATCAGGCGAGCCAAAGAACTGTGGCTTAAAGGTGACCTGAGGGAAGCACGGGCTGAATGGGCATTCTCTATCCGCGATATGGCTAGCGATGAGCTCGTAGCTGCGGGCGAACTGGCCCGCCGCTGGGGCTGGTACAACAAAGGCATCACTGCCATGATCAGTGGCAACCTGTGGGACCACCTGAGCATCCGCTTCCCCCTTGCCTATGAAGACGAAGTGCATCAGATGTCTTTCACCACCAATGTCGCGCCAGACTTGATCTATGCCGTTGCCCGACAGGAAAGCGCCTTTGCAGAAAATGCCACCTCCTCAGCCGGTGCTATGGGTTTGATGCAACTGATGCCAGCCACAGCCAAGAGCACCGCCAGGCGCAATGGTATCAAACACCGCAAAAAAGACCTGTTTAAACCAGAGCACAATATCGCGCTCGGTGCCCACTACCTGAGTGAGTTACTTACCCAGTATCAGGGGAACCGCATCCTTGCTGCAGCAGCCTACAACGCCGGCCCCCACAGAGTTGACCGCTGGCTTGGCCGCAATCCGCAAGATGTTTCTTACGATATCTGGATTGAAACCATTCCTTTCAAAGAAACACGCGGCTACGTGCAGAACGTACTGGCCTTCTCGGTTATTTATGGCTATCGCATGGGCAAGCCACGTAACCTGGTAAGTGAGTTTGAGGCCAACAGCCTGCTCTAATGGGCGATGCCGGGCTTTGTCGTTCCGATCAGCAAAGCTCACCGCTGGCAACAATTTCTTCTATGCTTTAATCACCGATTGCAAAAGCACCATAACTGTTTAGGAAGAAACTATGAGCGAGGCGGCGCCCCAGGAATCACAACCCGATGCCAGCAACTGGTCGCATATTAAGGAAACAATCAACATGCTCTATCTGGCGGTATGCCAGATAGAAGCCACCATGAACGACTCTAACAAGTCAGTTGATACCCTCACTCACTCCTTCACCAAATTGGCGACACATACTGCAGAGGTCAGCCAACACATCCAGGAACTTACCCAGCCTGAAGAATTAACTGTGTTTAAACAGGATCTGCAGCAAACCGCGTCAGAGATGCAAAGCAACATTAACGCCTCCATCCAGGCATTTCAGTTTTACGATCGGGTCTGCCAGCGCCTCGACCATGTAGCACGCAGCCTGGAAAAAGTCTCAGATTTAATGCAGACGGATGATCGCATGTTCAGCCCTGCAGAATGGCAGAAGCTGCAAGAAAAGATAAAAGGCAGCTATACCATGGAAGCCGAGCGCATCATGTTCGAGTTTATTATGCGTGGCGGCAGCGTCAGCGAAGCGCTGGAGATTTATCGTCATCATTTCGAATCGGAAAAAAACAATGATCGCGATATAGACAATGACGAGATAGAGCTTTTCTGAAAAAGCTCAAGAAACCAGTAGCTGCGGCTCCTGCTCCAACTCAATGTCAAAACGCGCTTTAATGTTTGCCTGAATGGCTTTTGCAAGGCGCAGCACTTTGCTGATTGGCATCATATTGGGATTGGTAATCACCAGCGCCTGCTCGTCATGCACTTTTACACTAAACTCTTCCCTGCCCTTCCAGCCCGCCTTTTCGATCAGCCAGGCAGCAGGAATTTTCTTGTGCTGCGGGTCCACATCATAGGTAACCAGATCTGGATAGAGCTGCTCAAGTTTCTCCACCACATCAGATTTAACCACCGGATTTTTAAAAAAGCTGCCAACGTTTGGCACATCCTCTGGTGCAGGCAGCTTTGAACGACGGATATCTGCAACCGTGTGGGCAATAATTTGTGGATTAATGGCTTTGCGCGGAATACCACTTAAAGCTGCGCGCAAAGCCGGATAACTGACATTTAGCTCCGCTTGCTTATAAAGGCGAAAACTTACTGCGGTAATGACAAATTTTTTCGCTAAACGGTTTTTAAATACACTGTCCCGATAGGAAAACTCGCACTCTTCTTTTTCGAATCGATGCATCTTACCGCTGGACAACTCCAGCGCATCCAGATAGTCAAATACCTCACAAAGCTCCACCCCGTAGGCGCCGATATTCTGAATCGGTGCAGCACCCACAAGGCCCGGAATCAAAACCAGATTTTCAAGCCCGTAGTATTCTTTTGCCAGGCAGTGATGAACAAAACGGTTCCAGTTCTCACCTGCGGCGACTTTCACCCAATGGTGTCTGTCACTGCTTTCCAGCAGCTTGACACCGCGCAACACTGGCTGTAATACAAGCCCTGGGACTGTCTCGGGCAACAGGCAGTTACTGCCGCCGCCCAGGATATTAACAGCTTGATCATTGTTTTTTGCCCAAAGCAAGGCCTCCTTCACTTCATCGATTGAAGTTGCTCGGACAAAATACTCCGCAACAGAGGGAACTGCCAGGGTATTAAGTGGTTGTAAATTTACGCGTTTCAGCAACTTCATTAACTATGCTGCCTGATATTTTCTAGAAGTCCGGTGCAGGCATCCTCAAGCAGGTCCAGCACCTTATCGAAGCCTTTTGCGCCGCCGTAATAGGGATCGGGCACTTCGCTGACTTCCGTGTTTTGCGCAAAGTCGAGAAACAGCGCGAGCGTGCCTTTGTAATAATGGGGTTTCATTGATTCCAGTGCTGCCAGATTGTCGCTATCCATAGCTAAAATATAGTCGTACTCCAGAAAATCGCTGGCACTTACCTGCCTGCCCCTCAAACCCGAGAGATCGTAACCACGCTTGCTTGCGGCAGCGGCTGAACGAGCGTCGGGCGGGTCTCCGATATGCCAGCCAGACGTACCGGCTGAGTCAACAACAATAGCGTCTTCCAGTTGCTCCTTCTGCACGATGGAACGGAATATGCCGTGTGCAGTTGGAGAACGACAAATATTACCAAGACAGACAAACAAGACTTTAACTGGTTTCATAGCTTATTGATCACGAAAAATAGCGACGCACACGCGCCAGATCTTCTGGTGTATCCACACCACCGGGAACCGCGTCACATGCATCTGCAACATGTATTTTTAAACCGTTGGCCAATATCCGCAGCTGCTCCAGTTTTTCAATTTTCTCAAGCGCAGCAACGGGCCAACCAACAAAACTGTTTAACAAGCCTACGCGATAAGCATAGATACCGATATGGCGCCTGCAGGCAGGGTTCGCATTTTCTGCACCCGAATTTGGCGAGACAAGGTAGTTTTCCCTGTCCCACGGTATTGCCGCTCGAGAAAAATACAGTGCGTATTGCCTTTGGTCGCAAACCACTTTGACCGCATTCGGGTCCATCACGCTTGTAAAATCTGTAATGGGTTCACAAAGCGTTGCAGCGCTTGCGTCAGTGCTCTGAGCGAGATTGACCGCCACCTGATTAATTACCGTTGCTGGCAGCAAGGGCTCATCCCCCTGCACATTCACCACAATCTGATCGTCGCCCAGAGCGTATTTTTCCGCCACCTCCTGCAAACGATCAGTGCCTGACTGGTGTTCGGCCGATGTCATGCAGACTTCTCCACCAAAAGTACTGACAGCCTGAAACACCCGCTGATCATCCGTCGCCACGATCACACGCGAGGCATCGCTTTGTTGCGCGCAAAGATAGACCCGCTCAATCATCGACTTCCCAGCAATATCAGCCAGCGGCTTGCCTGGCAAGCGCTGCGAAGCATACCTGGCGGGAATAACGACTGTGAATTTCATTTTGTTGCTCCGAAAGTTGCGATTTTTTGATCAAACTGCCGCAAAAAAGCTGGGCTGAGTTCAGCCCGGATTCGCAAAAGCCACCAGTTTTCTCTGGCAAAACCACCGCATTTAACAGCATCTTTAGCTGTCATTAGCACGCTCATGTGGTCGACGACATCCAGGTCACTGACCTTAAATCTATGATGATCCTTAAAACCCATACTCACGAAATTTTTGTGCCCCACAAGCTCAGCCACCGTGTTAAAAAACTTTTGTGGCTTACCAATACCGGCAATCGCACAGAGCTTAGTTGCGCCACTAAAGAAATCCAGGGCTTGAGTCTCACCTGACAATACATTCTCAAAATGGGAAGGAAGGATTTCAAATGCAAAATAATTTTTATGCGTAGTGCTTTTTTGCACAATAAAATCGACACTGTTTAACCGGGAAGGCGGCTCTCGTAAGGGCCCCAAAGGAAAACAATGACCGTTGCCGACGGCGGCCAATTCGTCTAATACAACAATTTCCACGTCACGCGCCAGAGCATAGTGCTGCAATCCATCGTCGGCAAGCACAATATCGCAATCCGTATGCTTCACCAGCAAGTTAATCGCTTCCGTTCGTTTTTCGGCCACACAAACAGCAACACCTGCACTATGAAATATTTCCAGAGGCTCATCGCCTACATCGTCACTGCTGCTTTTTTTGGATACCAGCTGCGGCCCTTTAGTCGTGCGTCCATAACCCCGTGAGATAATACCGGGCTTTAGCCCATTTTTTTTCAGGTGCTCTGCCAGTGCAATAATCACTGGCGTCTTACCGGTTCCACCCACCGCAATATTGCCAACGACAACCACCGGCAGATCCGTTTTTTTCTGTCGGCTGGTTAAAATAACTCTGCGAATAACAACAAGCGCGCGAAAGAGCCACTCAAGAGGCAACAGCAACCACAGAACACCGGGGTGGCTATACCAACGTTTCTCAACATACCTGCTAAGTACTGATTTTCTAAATTCTGGCATCGACCTTATAAGTTAGCCTTCGTTAGCGCTGCCTTCAGCCTGGGGAGCTTGTGTGGTAAGACTCAGATTGGCGTAACCCATTTGCCCCGCCAGATCCATGACAGAAATAATGGCCTGATAGGGCGTATTCTGGTCACCGGTAATGATAAAGGGTATCGACGTATCATCACCGGCTTCTTCTGTGATGGCTACTCGCAGCGTTGCGAGTTGTTTATTCACCAGAGCACGACCATTAACGGCAAAGCCACCCTGGGAGTCCACCACCACTTCGACTTGATCCACTACTGTCGGTTGTCGATCACCATCGGCTTCGGGTAAATCAATTTTGAGGTGAGTTTCCTTGGTGAAAGTGGTAGACACCATAAAGAAGATAAGCAGCAAAAACACCACATCGATCAGTGGCGTCAGGTTGATGCTCTCCTCTGCTTTCACTTGACGTTTAAATTGCATCTGCCAAGCCCCTGCTATGCCACTTTCAGATCAACACGACGATCACTGTGTAAAGCATCTACCAGTTTTACGGCTTCCTGCTCCATCGTGACTACCAGTGTATCGACCCGCCGCACATAGAAGCGGTGAGCAATCATTGCCGGAATGGCAACGCACAAGCCCGCTGCCGTTGTGATCAGCGCTTCAGAAATTCCGCCTGCAAGTACCGCCGCATTTCCGGCGCCTTCCAGGTTAAGGGCGGTGAATACCTTGATCATCCCGATCACAGTGCCAAGCAACCCGAGTAAGGGAGCAATGGCAGCGATGGTTCCCAAAGCACCAAGGTAGCGCTCCAGCTCGTGAACCACCTGACTGGCGGCTTCTTCAATACTGTCCTTCATCACATCGCGTCCGTGTTTGGAGTTACTCAAGCCCGCTGCCAGAATTCTCCCCAGGCTGGAGGAACGTCGGAGTTCCTTCAGCTTTTCACTGTCGAGCTGGTTTTGCTGAATCCAGCTCCAAACCAGGCCCAATTGATGCCTTGGTGCAATTTTTGTGGGATTGAGCGTCCAGTAACGCTCAGCGCTAATGGCAATCACCGCAATAGAACACAAAATAATCGGGAACATTAACAGCCCGCCCGAAGAAAGTATTTCTAACACACCCAACTCCTGATCATTATTGGTAATTTTTGTCGCGCGATATCATACCTGATAGTGCGCCCCAGTTGGCAAAGTTGTGCCAGGGCCGTGGCGCGCTTTGGCGCTGTTTTGTGACATTGAGTTGCCCGGAGGCATCCCAAACAAACTCTATGGCGCCGTGTTGCGCTGTATGCAAAGTCTCGCTGCCGTGCTGCCGGTAAAGCTGAACAACTCTTTTATTGGGATGATGATAGCGATTTTTGTAGCCGGCACTAAAAACCGCATACCTTGGCTTCAGGTGGCTCACAAAGGCGCGCGAGGAACTGGTCTTACTGCCATGATGAGGGACCAGTAGCACATCAATATCCGGCGGCATACCCGCCGCTTGCAGTAGTTTTGCTTCTACCGATTGTTCAATATCTCCCGGAATCAGTACCTTCAACTCACCGAGTTGTAACAGCAGCACACAGGAACGGTTATTGGGCTTCGCTGGTTTACTGGTGGGACCCGGCCAAAGCACCGACACTTCGAACGCGCCAACAAGCCATTGCTGACCGGCGACACAGGGTTCAGGGATGCCTTTGAGCCGCTCCGGCTCGCCGCTAAGGGTACGCTCAGGGGGTAGCAAATCGGCCAGACCGTAAAAGCCGCCGGCGTGAACATTATCACCGTGGCTGATAAGTAAGGTATTCAATTTACTCACCCCCTGCTGGAATAGATAAGGAGCCACGATACGCGTGCCCATATCAAAATCGCCAAAACGAGAGCCCGCGTCATACACCAGCGTCTGTCCGGCACTTTGCGCCACCACCGAGAGCCCTTGCTGCACGTCAATAACGGTAAGCCTGGTCGGCTGTTCTCGTACAGGGAAAAAGAACACCAGCAGTAAGGCGACACCGCATAAACGTAAGCGCAAACCCACAGGCGAAAGGCTAAACACCACTGCCAGAACACCCACAAAAACCATCCACACAGACTGCGCGGGCTGCACCCGCCAGCGTAAATCAATGCCAGAGAGCCATTCCAGAAGCAGCCATAAATAACTGAATAGCCCGTCAGCAACATTCATCAGCTGCAAAGCCAGTGGCTCAAAAAAACCGGATATCGCAGCCGATAACAGCAATAGAGGAACAATTGCGACAGATACCACTGGAACGGCGATGATATTGGCAAAGGGAGCCAGCGCTGAAACAGGTAAACCGAGTAAGGACAGCGGCACCGCCAGGCCAATTAACAAGTACCACTGAGCCCTGATAAGCCCGGCCAAAACAGATCTTCCCGCAGGTCTTCCCGAAAAACTAAAGACCAACACCGCTACCGCAGCAAAACTCAACCAGAAACCGGAGGACAGCGGCGCAAAAGGGTCCAAAATTAACACCAGACACAAGGCCCACATGTAAACGTGCCAGTAATTCACCCTGCGCCCCTGGGCCAGCGCCAGACTGAACAACACCACCATCACCAGCGCGCGTTGAGTAGGTATGGCGAAACCGGCCAGACCCGCATACACCAGTGCGCACAAAATCGCGCATAAAGGGGCAAGCCAAAGCAGGCCCTTAGGCCTCAACAAGCTCAGTAAATGCGCAACAAGGCGCCCGAGAAAAAAACCAAATGTTGCGATTAAGCCTATATGGAGGCCGGATATCGCCATCAGGTGCACCGTTCCGGTCTTTTGCAGCACCTGCCACTGGTGTTGCGAGATATCGGACTTATCGCCTATGAGCAGCGCCTTTAGTAGCGGGTCCGAGGGGCGTTGCTTAAACAGCGATTGCGAAAGTTGTTGCCGATAGTGGTCAAAACCCTGCCTTTCCTCGCCGAGTAGCGTAAAGCCCTCCCTGTCGCGCACATAACCAGTGGCCACAACGCCTTGCGCAAGCAACCACGCTTGATAATCAAAGCCGCCAGGGTTTACGGTACCGCGCGGCTGTTTGAGACGAAGCGTAAGCGCCCAGCGACTTCCCGGCTTGAGCACTGAGCTGCCTGGCGGTTGATACCAGCTGAGCCTCACGCGCTTTGCCCTTAGCGAGTCATCATCTGCATTTTTCACTTGAGCATAAAAGCTGGCACTGGATCGCGTTGCCGACAGGCTGCGATACTGGACCAAGCTATCAACCACTATTTCTGCCGCTAAATCTCTACCCTCCAGCGCCTCGGCAAGTTGCCCATGGGAGATGCCAATGATTTGATACCCATTAATAGAAAAACCGCACCCCGCCGCTATAATCACCATCAGCGATGAGCGAATTGATTTATTTTTCAGCAAAGCCATTAGCATCGCCGCGACAAGCGTTATGCCACAGATGGCGAGCACAGCTATCCACAGCTGAGCCCTACCCAAAGGCAGACAAACAGGCATTCCTGCGGCAACAGCAAAGGCTGAAAAATAGATTAATCGAAGCATTGTTTTTTATTTCGGAATCCTTTCCTTTAGCTGAACGTCATGTTGAGGTTTATTGTGGCAAACTCGGTTTTGTATGGGCATAATAGCGCGCCGCTCTCCGGCGAGTCAGGTGCATCATACCTTCTGGCCAATTCCTGCGGCAGGTTTGTTTGCAGAAACTTTAAACTTTTGTGACAACGCCGATATCACACTCCCGAATGCTGTAGATTATGCCCCGCAAACTTTTAAAACGATGGAGCCCGGACCCCGCCAAAATCCGCAGCGCGCCAGGGCTTCAGTTTTTGGGGAAGATGCTCCACGACCCCAACCTGTTTCATCTGAACAGGCACTCGGTTTCGGTCGCGTTTTTTGTCGGTTTGTTTGTGGCGTTTATGCCCACCCTTGGTCAGATCCCTATCGCTGCCTTCGGCGCGCTGCTGTTTCGCTGCAATTTACCCATTTCAGTTGCACTGGTTTGGATCAGTAACCCAATTACCTTTCCGGTTATTTATTTTGCCACCTACAAACTCGGCGCTCGCCTGCTACAGCTGCAGCCAAGGGAATTTGATATTGAAATGTCCTGGCAATGGTTCGCCTCAGAATTTCTCATTATCTGGCAACCATTGGTACTTGGCAGTTTTATCGCAAGCCTGTTTTTTGGTTGCATGGGTTACGTTGTTATTCAGTGGTCATGGCGCTGGCATGTGGTGCAACGTTGGCAGGAACGGAAGAAAAAACATCACTCATAGCGCAACGCGTCCGCCGGTTGAAAGCGGCTTGCTTTCCAGGCGGGGAACAACGTTGCCAGAAAACACAGCGAAAACGAGGTGATAAAAACACGCAACAAATCTGAAAAACGAATTTCCGTAGGCAAATAGGTGAGCGGATAAACATCTGACTTTAAAAACTGATAGTTCATCAAACGCTCCAGCAGCTGCACAAAATCCTGAACCCCCAGGGCCAGCAGGCACCCCACGGCAATCCCCATTAAAGTACCAAACAAGCCAATAAGGCTGCCCTGCACAATAAATACCGCCAGAATACTTTTTGTACCAGCACCAAGTGTTCTTAGAATGGCGATATCACCCTGCTTGTCGACGACCACCATCACCAGTGTCGAAATCACATTAAAAGCAGCGATCCCCACAATCAAGGACATAAGCAGGCCAACCAGGTTTTTCGACATTTGGATAGCGTGATAAATATTGCCGTGGGTACGGGTCCAGTTACTGCCGGTGTAGCCAATACCCAGCTTTACCAGATTGTCGTAAACCACTTCATGCGCTTCAAACAAGTCCCGCAGCTTCAGCCGCACACCTGAAACCTTGTGCGGCGAACCCGACAACTGTGCAGCCAGTGCCAGTGAACTTAAGGCCAGTGAATTATCCAATTCAGTATTGGATTCAATAATACCGGCAAGGTCCACGTACTGTATCTCCGGCGCTACACTTGCGTTGGCATTGGGCACAACCACCAGCAGCCTGTCACCCTGCTGCACACCGATTTTTTTTGCCACCGCCGCACCCAGCAACAGCGATGGCGTCTGCGCCAGCGTTTGCAGTTGAGAGGCGTCGGCATACTTCTGAATATCAGAAACATCGCCCTCCTGCTTCGGGTCGATGCCGTACAGCACAATCGCTTCCGTTTTTTTGTTGTGGCTGACCAGCGCCATTTGCTGCACAAAAGGTGCGGCGCCTACAATTCGTTGATCCTTTTTTAAGGTAACGATAAGGGACTGCCAGTCCTCTATGCCCTGCCGGTGCTTTATCGCAGCCTGTGGAACCAGTGCCAGAATTTTTTCTCTCAACTCGCGGTCGAAACCGTTCATTACCGACAGCACCACCACCAGCAGCGCAACCCCCACCACCAGGCCGGTAATCGATATACCTGACAGGAAAGATACCAGCTGATCCCCTCTGCGGGCACTGGAATACCGTAAACCGATAAAAACAGGAAATGGCAGCTTCAAGATCGCAATATCCCGTCTTCGAGGTGATAGGTAACATCCATCGATTTTGCCAACTGCTCATCGTGGGTGACGACAATAAAACTGGTTGCTATCTGTTCGCTTAATGCTTTCATCAACGCCTGAATCGCGCGCGCATTTTTTGAGTCGAGATTACCTGTAGGTTCATCCATTAATACACATGCCGGATCATTTACCAGCGCGCGGGCAATGGCCACACGCTGGCGCTCCCCACCGGAAAGCTCTGACGGCTTATGGGCAACACGCTCCTTAAGGCCCATTTGCTCAAGCGCTGCAGCGGCTTTATCCAAAGCCCTCTGCTTCTTCTGGCCAGCGATAAATAAAGGCATGGCCGTATTTTCAAGGGCTGTAAATTCTGGCAGTAAATGATGGAACTGATAAACAAAACCGAGTGATTGATTGCGTATTTTGCCGCGCTTGTTGTCACTCAAAAGGGAAAAAGATTCGCCTAATATTTGCACCTCGCCGCTGTCGGGCTTGTCCAGGCCGCCGAGTACATTTAACAGGGTGCTCTTGCCACTGCCGGAGGCTCCGACAATGGCGATGTGCTCACCGCGTTGCAATTGCAGGTTTACATCTTGCAGCACCTCTACCACTTGAGGCCCCTGGCTATAATTTTTTTTGATCTTCTTACATTGCAAAACAGTCATAAGCGTTAGATGTCGTAGCTGAGCGCCTCAGCAGGTTCTATTTTGGAGGCTCTATAAGCGGGATAGAGTGTGGCAATAAAAGCAATGGCAGCGGCAAATGCACACACATCCACGGTGTCCTGCCATTTCCACTCAGATGGAAGATAGGTAACAAAATACACGGTTGGATCGAAAATCTGCATGCCTGTTGCGTGCTCCAGAAAAGCACTTATCTCGGGCAGCCAAATGGCAAAAATCACCCCCAAAATCGCACCGAAAATAATACCAACAAAAGAAAGGCTCAAACCCTGCACTACAAATATATTCACTATGCCCCAGCGTGTCATTCCCAGGGTGCGCAGTACAGCGATGTCACTGCGTTTTTCAGATACCATCATCACCAGGCTGGAAATCACATTAAAAGCCGCCACGGCGATAATTACGCTGAGCAGCACACCGGTAATGGTTTTTTCCATCTTTACCGCCTGAAAAAGATTGCCCTGGGTCTGGCTCCAGTCTTTCAGCTCATAATCATCGCCCAGTTTTGCCGCTATCTCGCTCACCCCCAGAGGGGCAGCATAGATATCATCGAATTTAAGGTGCAAGCCATCAACAGTACTCCCCAGGCGAAACAGCTTTTGCGCATCCGGCAGATGTATAAGCGCCAGATGCTGGTCCACCTGAGCGCCAACCTCAAACACGCCAAGCACTGTAAAACGTTTGCTGCGGGGAAAGATGCCTGCAGGCGTTACAGAAACCTCGGGTAAGGTGATGGTCACATGATCGCCAACGGTTACACCCATGTAACGCGCCAGCAGGCTGCCCATCACAATGCCATAACGAATATCGCCCAGGTGATCGAGCGACCCCACCAGCATATGCTCATGCACCGCCGATATCCTAGCTTCATACTCAGGAACGATGCCTTGCAATACCACAGGCTTCACACTTCGCCCCCGCGCCATAAGCACCTTACCCTCGATAAAAGGCGCCGATGCCACAAGCCCATTGCTATTGGCCAGATCAGAGGATATGCCCTGCCAATCCTCCAGCGGTGTAACAGCACTGAGTACCCCGTGAGGAACAACCAGCAAAGTTCGCTGCTTTAGCTCCTTATCGAAGCCGTTCATTACCGACAGCACCACAATCAAGGCAAAAACCCCGAGCGCCATGCCGATCAATGCGAACCAGCTAACGAAAGCAATAAAGCCATTCCGGCGCTTCGCGCGAATGTAGCGTAAACCAATATAAAGGGGCACAGACTGTGCGAGAGTTTTAAACATGGTGGCGATTAAACAGGAGAAGGCTTTTGAGGACAAGATGCACTATCATTAAGAGCAATGAACTGCATGCATACTGACCAGAAATGAGTGAAAAAACGACAGCAAAAGACCCGGGGCGCGAACGTCGCGACTTCTTTCGTGTCAGCCAGGATGTGTTGTTCGATTTCAAGCTAGTGGACGTCTTCAGTGCAGAAAACGACACCCCGGAAATCGAATTCGAAGATTCTATCTCTCTTAGCCTGATTAACGAGCTACGACGCCTGGACAAGGACAGCGCCCAGACGCTGCGCCTGCTGACGGAAAAAAACCGCCTGCTTGGCGATTACCTGCAAACCCTTAGCAGCAAAATCGATTTGATTGCGCGCCATACGCTGTTTGCGCAGGATGGTGCTTCCGGTGAGCGACCGAAAACGCGCATTAGCCTGAGCGAAGAAGGCATGGCATTTATCGCCGAGCGAGCTTTGTATAAGGGGAATTATCTCGCAGTGAGACTCATTTTTTTACCCCACTATGTTCCCGTGGTAATCTTTGCAAAGGTCATCCGCTGCGAGGCCAAAGAGAATTTGTACCAGATAGCCGCCAAGTTCCACCGTCTCAGCGACAAAGACAGACAAGAACTGTCGCGGCAGATACTTAAAACACAGGTTAACCAAAAAAAAGCATCCGCAAAAAATAAGTAGTGCGAGGAAATGCCATGAAACAGCTTAATGCTCTTGTAGCCCCCATATTTTTCACCCTCAGCCTGTGCACGGCAGCGTCGGTGAGTGCCGATACCGTGAGAGTGCCACAAACGCCCTCTGCGGATCAGTTTGGCGGTGAACGCTGGAATGTGCCCATTCCTTTGAAAGGCATGAGCAAAGCCAAGGTGGAAGAAAAATTTGGCTCCCCCGACAGCCGCAATGGCCCAACCGGCGAACCACCCATTTATTTTTGGGAATACAATGAATTTACCGTTTACTTCGAGTCAGATTATGTGATTCATGCGGTACGCAAATTCCGCCCGGAATAAGCTTGGCTAAGGGGCTTGGTAATACTCCATTATCAAGTCCAGCGCCTGATCACGATACTCATCCTGTTCGAACAATAACTCATGCCGCGCGCCTTTGATCTGCACTGGCGTACCTCCTGCACAAATGCTCCCACCCTGTTTATTCAAGCCCTTACAAAATCGGTTTTGCGCTTCATTTATCACCAGTTGTTCAAGCTCCGCCTGCAACAAGAGCACAGGCGAACTAATACCTGCGGCGGACTCCAGAACCACTCCCCTGCTACGACAGGCCGCCTTCACCCAGGCATAGGTGGGGGCGTCCAGTTTTGCTTCGGGTACCTCGCGAAGCAACTGCCGGTAGGCGATAAAACGCTCGCGGGAGTGTGTTAAGCGATTATCCGCAAAAGCGGCGTCATCGCTATCGTAGCGGGATCTCGGCGTCCAGCACTCTGCGCAGAAAAAGGCTATTAGCTCGGCAATGGCACAACCAGCAGGAAAACCAAGCTCAGCCTCGATCATTGGCGCACTTAAGGCCACCGCATCAAAGGCGGCGCCGCTCTCCGCCAGGCTTTGCAGGGCAATGGCACCACCCATGGAATGTGCCAGCATCAGCAGCCGCCCCTGCTGTTGTGGCAAAACAATCTGCTCTAGAAAGATTTGCAGGTCAGTGGAAAAATGCCCAAACACCTCAACATGGCCTTTAAGGGAGTCTTCAAGAATCCTCGCTGAGAGCCCCTGCCCTCGATGATCCATGGTAAAAACAGTGAAACCTTGCGCATTAAAAAATTTTACCAGCTCGATGTATTTGATGAAGGGCTCACTACGTCCAGGCAATAACACCAACGTTGCGGTGGGCTTAGCCACCCTGGCGATACCATAAACAATTTTGATACCACCCGTACCTGTAAACGCTCCCAATTCGGCCTGCTGCCAAAATGGCGCCAGCTTTGATTGCACATTGGCATCACAGAAGGCCGAGGAGGACACGGATAACAAGACAACAAACAATAAAAACCGGCGGAACATAGAGTGTGGCTCTTTATCTGGTTGATTCAGGCAGGACTGTACTACAATACCCGCCCAGTTAATTTGTATTGCTCTGTTTTCATGCCCGAAACCAAACCCCCTTCTGAAACAAACGTTATCGTCGGTATGTCTGGCGGTGTGGACTCCTCCGTTTCTGCTTTGCTGCTGCTTGAACAAGGCTATCAGGTAGAAGGGCTGTTTATGAAAAACTGGAATGAGGACGACGGCACCGAATACTGCACTGCCATGACTGACCTGCTGGACGCTGCCGCCGTTTGCCAGAAGCTTGGCATTCACCTGCATACCGCCAACTTCGCCGCCCAGTACTGGGATAATGTATTTGAGCATTTTCTGGCGGAATACAAGGCGGGTCGAACCCCTAACCCGGACATACTCTGCAACCGGGAGATCAAATTCAAAGTGTTTCTGGATTATGCCGAGCACCTTGGCGCAGACTATATAGCCACTGGCCATTACGCCAGAACCCATAAAAACAATGGCCACACGTATTTACGCAAAGGTCTGGACCCCAACAAGGACCAAAGTTACTTCCTGCATGCCGTGGGCGAACAGGAATTTGCCAAAACACTTTTCCCCATTGGCGAGATCGAAAAGCCCGAGGTCCGTGCCTTGGCCGAGAAACACGACCTGGTTACCCACAACAAAAAAGACAGCACCGGCATCTGCTTTATTGGCGAGCGTCGTTTTAAAGATTTCCTGGAAACTTACCTGCCTGCCAGGCCCGGCCCGATAATGACGCCCGAAGGTAAACAGCTTGGAGAACACCAGGGCCTGATGTATTACACCATCGGCCAGCGCCAGGGCCTCGGCATTGGTGGCGTTGCCGGTGCCTCGGAAGAGCCCTGGTACGCCGCCGAAAAACGGCTGGACTGCAATACCTTGATCGTGGTTCAAGGTGAACACCGCCTGCTATATGAATCCGCCTTGCAGGCTAATCAGCTTCATTGGATAAACGGAGAAGCACTGGCACAAGGAACAAAGTGCAACGCCAAAACCCGATATCGCCAAGCGGATCAGGCCTGCACCTTGGAAAAGGTGGAAGGCGACACCATAAAAGTATCCTTTGAAAAACCACAGCGCGCCATTACCCCGGGGCAAAGCATTGTCTTTTACCGTGGCGATATTTGCCTTGGTGGTGCGGTAATCGAAAAGACCATTTAACAGTCAAATTTCGGAGGAAACTTGCAAAAATCCTGGCGCGATATCGCTCTTGCTCTCTCTGGCCTTGTGCAATGTGCTCTGCAAGTGGAAGAACTGGCTAAAACCGGTTATTTAAAAACCGAGCAATTTGAAACTGCTGTAAAAAGCCTGCTTAACCAGAACCCATCCTCAAGCGAAGAAGTGTTTGGCGGTGTTGAGGCCCTGGCTGAGGGCCTGGAAGCGCTGCAGGCTATGCTGGAAAATCATCGCGACCCTAAACATGCAGACACCTTGCGCTATGTGCTTGGTGTTATTCATCTGCAAGGTAAGCTAAGCAAGCGCAAAGATATGCTGCACATAATTGGCAACCGCCTGGAAAAGGCACAGCATCAAGTCGAGCATTTTGGCTACAGCCATGAAAACGTGATTGGCAATATCGCTGAAATCTACACCGACACCATCAGCAAGTTCCCCTTCCGCATACAGGTCACAGGCGAGTTTAATTATCTGCAGCAAAACCGCGTCGCCTCCCAGATACGCTGCTTGCTGCTGGCCGCCATTCGCTCGGCCACCCTGTGGCGGCAGGTGGGCGGAACCCGTTGGCACATGGTGTTCTATCGCTCCAAGGTTCTCAACGCAGTACTTGAACTCAGAAAAGAGATTTAGGCCCCGTGCCTGGCGCTTTTGTGGTAACTATCTTTTGCCGCAATTTTGTCATCCTGCGGTCATAAACGCCTGAAAAGCCATCACTTTTCCGTTACACTTCGCGCTCCCAAAATTCACAGAGACCTTTATAACCTATGGACTTATCTGCATTATCCGCAATCTCCCCGGTAGACGGCCGTTACGGCAACAAAACAGACGACCTGCGCCCAATCTTCAGCGAATATGGCCTTATTCGCTATCGGGTAGAGGTGGAAATCCGCTGGCTGCAAAAGCTGGCGGCTCATCCGGATGTGGTAGAGATCTCAGCCCTCAGCAGTGACAGTGAGGCACTTCTGAATAGCATAGTCAGCGAGTTTTCCGAGGCTGATGCGCAATCCGTCAAAGACATCGAGCGCACCACCAACCACGATGTAAAGGCGGTGGAATACTTCATAAAGGAAAAATTCAAGGGCAATGCAGAATTGGAATCCGTCTCCGAATTTGTCCACTTTGCCTGCACCTCGGAAGATATCAACAACCTCGCCTACGCGCTGATGTTAAAAAATGGCCGCGAGCTCGCACTCAAGCAGATGACGTCGTTGACCTCTGCCATTGCCGATCTAGCCATAGAATATGCCGCTGTGCCCATGCTTTCCCGCACGCATGGACAAACAGCTTCACCCACCACCGTCGGCAAGGAAATGGCCAATGTCGCCGACCGTCTGCAACGGCAACTGCAGCAGCTGCAAGCGATACCATTGCTGGGCAAGATTAACGGTGCTGTCGGTAACTACAATGCTCACCTTAGCGCCTACCCACAAATAGACTGGCAACTGAATGCACAGCAATTGGTGGAAAGCCTGGGCCTGAGCTGGAACCCCTATACCACGCAAATTGAGCCGCACGACTATATCGCAGAACTGTTTGATGCCGTTTGCCGCTTCAATACCATCCTCATCGACTTTAACCGCGACGTGTGGGGCTATATTTCCCTCGGCTATTTCAAACAGAAAGCCATTGCTGGTGAAGTAGGCTCCTCCACCATGCCGCACAAGGTTAACCCGATCGATTTTGAAAACTCGGAAGGCAACCTGGGCATTGCCAATGCCATTTTTAATCACCTCTCTGCCAAACTGCCTGTTTCCCGCTGGCAGCGCGATTTAACGGATTCAACCGTACTGCGCAATATGGGTGTTGGTTTCGGCTATAGCCAAATTGCCTACCTCTCTACGCAAAAAGGTATTGGTAAATTACAGATTAACGAGCAAGCACTCGCCGCCGATCTGGACAACAGCTGGGAGGTACTGGCAGAGCCCATTCAAACAGTGATGCGTCGCTACGGTATTGAAGGAGCCTACGAAAAGCTGAAAGAGCTCACCCGCGGCCAGGCCATTACACAACAAGCCATTCAGGATTTTGCCGCGACGCTGGATATTCCCCAAGAGGCAAAAAATGCTCTTGCCCAGCTCAGCCCTGGCAGCTATATCGGCAACGCGGTAGAGCAGGCCAAAGCCATCAAGAGCCGACTAGGGGCCTGTTAATACCTTAATTACATCTGCCTGAGTCCATTTTTCACTAAACTACTCTCTTCGCGCCTGTATTGGCGCGTTTTCAGTCCCAACATAGGCAATTTAATTAGCGTTCACAGGCGCTAAACTGATTGTGTTTGATATCGGGATGACCGCAGCCACCCCGATAAGCTACCCTTGGAAGTAAACACTCCGCTGCAACAGGAAGTCGCCATGAACAGCCCCCATCCCTTCCCTCTTTTAGCTTACCTTGGTGAAATGCCGGTAGAGACTTTTCTCAAGTATTACTGGCAAAAAAAGCCCCTGCTCGTCAAAAATGCTTTTCCTAACTTCTCTTCCCCGGTCAGCGCCGACGAACTGGCGGGTTTTGCCGTTGATGATGATGTCGTTTCCCGTCTGATTGTCGAAGATCAGGGCCAGTGGCAGGTTAATCACGGCCCGATACCCGAACAGGCCTTCCAGGATCTGCCGCAGAAAAACTGGACCTTGCTGGTTCAGCACGCCGACCTGCTGGACCCGGCGATCAACCAGCTGCTGGATGCTTTTCGTTTTATTCCCAGCTGGCGACTGGACGATATTATGGTCAGCTATGCCACGCCGGAGGGCGGTGTTGGGCCGCATTTTGATTATTACGATGTATTCCTGCTGCAGGCGCAGGGCAAGCGGCGCTGGCGTATCGGACAGATGTGCGACACGGACAGCCCTCTGCTTGAAGGCGTCGATATGCGTGTGCTGCAGTATTTTGAGAGCCAGGAGGAGTACATCGTCGAGCCGGGAGACCTGCTTTACATTCCGCCACGACTAGCCCACTGGGGTATCGCCATCGAAGAAAGCATTACCTACTCCGTAGGTTTTCGAGCACCCAGCTACGCCGACCTGGTATTGGATTTTGCCGAGGAAAGTGCATCCCTTGCTAACGAAGACATGCGTTTTAAGGACCCGGATGCGCCACAACAAAAACACCAGGCACAAATCACCCATGAGACCATTGAGCAGGTGTCAAACATGCTCAAACGCTATTCGGAAAAAGAAGGCTACCTGGCAAGCTGGTTTGGCTGCTTTATTACACGGGTAAACCCCGGAGGGCACGAAGCGAGCCAGGGCGACTACACCCTTGATGATTAGCATAAGGGGCTGAGCTGCCAACTCAGCAATTTCGCCCGTAGCGCGTTTTACGAAACCTCGGAGCACTGCCTGATTTTTATTAATGGCGATAAATGGCATTGTTCCAAAGAACTGGCTGTTCAGTTAAGCGAACATACAACTATCGCCATTGCGCAACTACAGGCACGAGATGAATATGTAATCAAACACCTGGCAGAAGAAGGCCTTTTGGAAAGCGTTAATGAGTGAGGCAAAAGTAAACACCGTTAAATGGCGGGAATGCGAGTCTTCTTTGCATGACATTCGCTTTGAGGTTTTTATTCAGGAGCAGAATGTCAGCCGGGAAGACGAATGGGATGGCCTGGATAATATCGATGGCACAGTGCATTTCACGGTAACAACTGAAGGCAAAACCGTCGGTTGCGCGCGCTTGCTGCAAAACGGGCAAATCGGTCGCATGGCCATTCTCAAACAACATCGCAACAAGAAACTGGGCGCGACTTTGCTAAAATACATTTGCCAGTTCGCGCTGACCCAGCAATTTATCGACGGCGACTACTCCCCCCTTTGGCTCAACGCTCAGCTGCAAGCCCTGGCTTTTTACGAAACTATCGGTTTTCGTGCCGAAGGTGAAGAGTTCCTTGAAGCTGGCATTCCCCATAAAAAAATGCATTTTGTGCTTAGCGCTGACACGCTGCAAAAGGTTTATGACAACAAAGTCTATCGCCTTACTGCCCCGGCACAATTTACTCAGCACCTTGACCAAATAGCACAAATATCCAGGCGTAGCCTGGATATTCTCAGCGATAATCTGGATACCACCTTGTGGGCCAACAGCAAACTGGTAGATTCCATTTCCACCTTCGCAAGGGATAGCCGCAATTCACGCGTTAGAATACTTATAAAAGACAGCAGTAATCTAGCTGGCCTGCGCCACCCGCTCATTGAGCTTTGCAAGCGCCTGCACAGCCATATGGAAATCCGCATATTAAAAGACATGGAGCTTAGTGTGGAAGACAGCTTCTGTATTGCAGACGGCAGGCAGCTGGTGTTTTTTAACAGCGAAATAGATTATCAGGGCTTTGCCAACTACGCAGCTCCCGCCGAATGCCAGCACTATAAAGAAGAGTTTGAGCGACTTTGGGATCATCACGGTGTGCATGATGATGATTTGAGAGTATTGGTGATTTAAAAGCAAATACCCACATTTATTATCCAGGCAATGAAATACAATATCCTATCTCATTACTGTCCTATTAACTATTTCGTCGCCAGGTCGATACTCTCAATTTTAACAGAGCTTGGAGATTACTAATTACGCGCATCTGAAATACTGGTGAAAATGCGCGAATTTACTGGCATTTCAAGGGCTTACATTGCCTTGGCAATAGCGGCGCTTCCGTGCACCACCTATTTACTTAACAATATGTATTGCCAAGTTAATAGCATACCTCTATTAAAAATCACTGTCTTTAAACTCACGCCGGTATTAATTCACTTTTTATTCGGTATAAGTTCCTTTTTAAACAGCACAAACTCAAATCTAATTTGCTTGAATTCACAGCAAGGAGGATTGATTGTGAAAACACTAATTTCGGGGTTAATAATAGTAAGCCTCGCTTTACCTGCCTTAGGCGAGAAAATCACTCTCAGAGAAAACCTTAGCAATGAAATTACGATAACAGACCCCAACAAAGGCATAGGCGGTATTACCATTTCACCTTGCCTGATATACAGCGACTACATTTGCCTGAACTGTGATTACTCAGGAAAATCTCTTCACAGAATATGCACTGTTCGCAACCTTAGTGGCTCGAACCTGGCCGATGCCAATCTGGAAAACATCAGCGCTAAAGACGCCGCTTTCGATAATTGTGATATGGGCATCGCCAATGCCCGCCATGCAGATTTCCGTAACGGCAGCTTTTACGGCACACAGTTTTATGAAACCCGCCTGAATTTTGCCAATTTTGAAGCGGCGCAGTTAAAGCCTCAGGGCGCTTTCAATGCAGAGTTCCATAATGCAAATATGCGTTCAAGCCGTTTACGCGGAAATTTTCGCGAAGCATCCTTTGATGCGGCCGATTTCACTAACGCAAACCTCGATGGCGCAGATATGCGCGGCACCAAGTTCACCCAGCACACCATTTTCTCTAACACCCATGTGCAAGGCACAAATTTCCGAGGCGAAAATAACGTTCAAATAACGTTTTTTACCAATGCTAATTTAGTGGGAATGGTGGGCATACCGATCACGGATAACAACATAGACTGGAGCGGAGCAACCTGCCCAGACGGTACGTCCGCGAACAGCAATGGTGCCATAGCTACATGTGTCGGGCACTTTGTTCCCTGAGATAACAATTTATACCAGAGCAGAAGTCGTTTTTTAGGCTTCCGCCAGCTCCACCCCGAGCACATTGCCATCGTAAGCAAGCTCATATTTCTTCAAACACTCAAGCTGATCGGCCAGTGGCCCATCAGCTTTTCCGCTTTGCATATCGAATGCAATACCGTGCGCACGACAGCGTATTTTGCCATCGGGGGTTTGTGTGCCATGGGTGAGCGGGACGTCCATATGGGGACAGCGGTTTTCGATGATGTAGGGCTGGCCGTCCATTTGTAGCAGCAACACATTATGCCGCCCTACGGTGAAGGCTTTCTGGTAGCCATCGTGCAATTGGCTGATTTTCTCCAGCGGGAAAAATGCCATTGTGAGCGCTTGTTACAGGCTTAGCTTGCGAATGCTTGCGTTGATGAATGCCTGCTTCAAATCGTCGTAGGTGTGAACGGCCGGGAACTGGGGAAATTCATCAATCACGTTTTGGGGTGCGCTGAACAGGATACCGGCATCGGCTTCGGAGAGCATGGTGGTATCATTGTAAGAATCGCCAGCAGCGATGGTGCGATAATACATGGTTTTAAAAGCACATATAGCCTGGCGCTTGGGGTTGGCCTGGCGCAGGTTGTAATCCACCACTTTACCGCTGTCATCCACGGTGAGCTTGTGGCAAAGCAGCGTTGGATAGCCCAGCTGCGCCATCAGCGGGCCGGCAAACTCGTAGAAGGTATCTGAGAGGATCACCACCTGGAAGCGCTCGCGCAGCCAGTTTAGGAAGTCAGCCGCGCCCGGCAATGGGCTGAGGGTGGCGATCACTTCCTGGATCTCATTCAGGCCCAGACC
>CAJIBL010001029.1_pt1 | contig 50848 bp, 38 predicted proteins | sample 9199351 | NCBI WGS metagenome assembly CAJIBL01 (sample SAMEA7708304, study PRJEB35096) | sediment metagenome | biome: marine neritic benthic zone biome [ENVO:01000025]; feature: sediment [ENVO:00002007]; material: shallow marine sediment [ENVO:03000034] sea grass bed [ENVO_01000059] ...
GGCTAAGCATGGTGCCTTTAAAAAGGCGGTGCCAACGTTCACAAACCGCTTTGTCGCTCCAGGCGTGCATGTCAGTGGCGTTGATATGCAGCACAAGGTGGTAGTGATTGCTCATGATCGAATAGGCACAAACATCAATGGCGAAGATATCAGCGAGTTCTAGCAAACGATCTTCAATCCATTGCCGGCGATGCTCATAGTCGCGCCCAGCGAAGTCATCGTGGCCGCACAGGAAGGCTCGGCGCACACAGCGGGCAACGCAGTGATAGTAGGGTGTGGCGTCTAAAGACACTAAATGCTTCCTTGCCATGGGCATATGGGTTTTCCTTTTATTGGGACTGTTTAAATATACAGCTTTAGCCTCTGGGGGGCAAGGTTTAAGATGGGTGTCCGGGTTATATCCTGGGTTATAACTATGGCATACAGCAAAGCATGAATGGTGTTAAGCGAATGAATGACAATGCCCATATAGAGTCGTTCTTTCAAGATTTTAAAACTGAAAGGATAAAGAGGAAACCCTTTAAAACAGTGGATCAGCTTAGGGGGATAATCAGCGAATACATGCGCTATTACAACTATAAGCGTTCTCATTCAATGATAGGGTATATCTCACCAGCAGAATTTGAGGGTAGAATAGGTGTTTAACAAACAGGTGTGTGCAAAAGCGGGTTAGGTTCCACCTCCGTTCCGTCGGCTTTTTTGTGGTAGGCATACCACAAAAAATTCCAACTGCACACCGGCGTCATAGGCGGGCGTTATGTTTCAAGAGTAAACCTATGAGTGAGTTGCAAATACAATTTACGTTTTTCGTAGTTACTTTTTTACTTGTGAGTTTAGTGGCTATTGCAAATGTGTACTTTGTCCATCGAAAATACCTCAAAATTTTGGCTGGAAAACCTTGTCCATCTTGTGGGAAAATCTTTGGTACTGCAGTCAAATTGGAACAGCGGTTTAGCGATGTGGAAAATAGAATCCAGTGGAATTTTCCAATTAAGATGAATATGACATCTATTTGGCCAGTAAAATGCCCTCATTGTTCTTCTGCACATATATATAGCTTTGTTAAAAAAGAATTTGAACCGTGGTAAAACATAACCAAGCTAGCAACCTGACACTGCATGCTACGCTTCTTTTTGGTGTGGCTGTGCCACAATACACCAAAAATCTGCTCCGCACGCAGTGCTGGTTCTAGCGGCTTAAGACTTTAGAATCCCTAAAAACGAATGAAGAGATTACTTGCATACTTAGGATTGGGTTTGGCGTTTTCAGCAGTCTACTTGTTAAAAATATCCCATGATTCATGGTTGGTGAATGATGGCATTCAAACCAATCTAGCAAGTAGTTATGCTTGGGTAATTGATCTCTTTAATACTAGCGCTACTCCCGGGAAGGTATCTTTGGAGGGTGACAAATTTAGTATAACTGAGGCTGTTGCCATTAAACTTACGTTGGTGATTTCCACGCTCATCGCACTGGTTGCTATTTTGGTCGGCCTGGTATCTGTGAAAATTAGGCAAAGCGCGCAGGTTGGTGCAATGGCGGTTGCAGTTGGTTTGGTATGCATTTTGGTTACAACTCTTGCCACTAAATAGAGCTAACAAACTCAGCCAGCAGGGCGTTAAGCAAATAATGAACAGAATAGTCCCAATGTTAATATTTTTTTGTTCTTTCGTAAGTGCTCAATATTACGTCGAGAAGCCCTTGTCGCGTACGGACTTAGATGAATTTAAGAAATATCTGATTGAGAAAAACACGTCGAAAAAAGATATTGAAAAAAAATTCACCTAATACGTGGATACTCTTATGTTGGAGTTGATTACAAATCAACTGACGTTTTCACGAAGCCTGTAAAGTCAGGGGAGAGGATTTGCTACATTGAGCAAGTCAGTTTTTATAAGAATGGGAAAGCTAAGTGGCAAAGTAATGACCGTACCGGTATCGGACAAAAGGTGATAGTAGTCAAAAAAGATCAATCTTGTCCCAGCACACTTGATGTTGAGCGTTTTATACACGTAGGGAATATTTCAGATTTCGAAATTGTAAGAATCATAGATAATCTTCCTGATATTGTTCAAAAAGCCCGCTCGTTAACTAAAAGCGATAGCTACGGCATTGAATTATTAAAAGAGGGTGGCGATGAGTTGAAATCAATAAGCACTACAGAAAGAGATGAGGGAAAACCTGCTGGTTACGAACTCAAATTCGGAAAAGGTGTTAATTGTGAAAGTATGCCTACAATTCATGTTTATGAAAATGAAAATGGTTTCAATGTGGTAAGAGTTGGCTTGCTAATGGTATGAATACGCCCTGACAAACGCTTGCAGTCTTACATCTAAACCTCCTTTTTTTCGTGTCACTCTCTGCGCTCAAACATTGGGGAGTACTACATGTACACCCAAGCTTAAAAGCTAAGCATTAACTCAAGCTCTGAAAAGTCGAAAATTCTCGAAAGTTTGCACATGACAGGAAATTGGCGTGCAGAAAAGGGCGCTATGAACATTATCGAGGCTTTGGGGTTGAGATGTGTCCACGTAAGCTTTACCTTTTAGGCGCTTCGCACCTCCACTCCTGCCGTTGATGGCGGTGTTGATGTGCAGCAAGATCGGAAGTTGACGAGAGGAAAGGAAAATTAGGGCTTGACATTAACGAAATAAATCATTAATTTGTTGCTCGCTTGATTTCAACAACTAGTGCTTCTGGACATCGGCCCCCAGAAGATTCTCCTGATTTGGCCGTGGTTAATGTTTTTATGTAAAAATTGCAGTACAAAAATCTCTTCTAATCAGCCTTCCTTTTTACACACTATTTCAAAACGCCCTAAGCAGTATCCTATTAGGCCATCGGCAAATAATTTTAAAGATGCAAATGGCAGAGACAAAACTACGGATGACCCAGGTGGTTTTGGCTATGAGATAGCAAAAGAAATTATCGTTTGTAAATCATGCTATGAAAAACTACATTCATAGTAGGAAATATGGAAAAAAATAAATAAAGCGTCGCACTATGCGTTCGCTCCGGGAGCACAGGCAGATCGTCTTGCACAGATGTATCTGGAAAGTTATTCGGCGATTACAAAATGAATGGAGAGTGCGCAGCGCAGGTTACCCAGGTATGTGTGCTGATCATGGCGCTTGAGCGCACTTGTTTCCAACAAGCTTGCGGAGTACATCCCGTTGCTGGTGTTAATTGCTCGAATCTTCAGGTGGAATGGTAACCAGAGTTGAGCGTCACCTGCCAGTAACCGACATCGAGCCATTTATCAAACTTAAAGCCAACCTCTTTAAAGTAAGCAACTTGTTGCATTCCGAATTTTTCGTGCAGGGCCACGCTAGCGGGATTAGGGAGAGTAATGCCACCTATTGCTACATGTATGGAAGTTTCTTTTAGTTTGTTAAAAAGTGCTGCATATAGCTTGGTGCCCCAGCCCTTGGATGTTGCTGAGGGAGAAAGATAAACTGAAATCTCTACGGTGTGTTTATATGCGGAACGGGTATGCCAGGGTGAACTATAGGCATAGCCAACGGGCGTATTGTTGTCTATGGCGACCAGCCAGGTGAGCCCCAGTGATTGGGTTTTTTCAATGCGGGCACGAAATATTTCAGCGTCTACCACCTCTTCCTCAAAGGTGATAACGGTGTTTCTAATATAGTGATTGTATATCTCACATAGCGCTTCTGCGTCTGTGTGTTTTACTTCTCTTATCATCGCTACACGGTATGTATATTTACAATTGCAGGCTCTTTGTTGTGGCTTATGAGTATAACTCTCAAGGTTATTGCTCGGTATTATTGGTGTTGATAAAAAAGCTACCGCTGCCGCCATCAACGCCAAGCTGCTTCAGTATATCCCATTCTTCGCTGTTACTTACGTTTTCTGCGATGGCCTTCATACCAATGGAATGAAGGATGGTGACAAAGCCTCTAAGGTAGGCCTGATGCGCGGAGTTGTAGGGTATGTCGGCGATAAAATAGGGGTCTATTTTCAGATAGTTCAAACCGAGTTTATGTACTTTGCCAATTTGCATAATTTCCTGCCCTCCGTTTGCAATACCCAGCTTACAGCCAATGGGGATCAGCTTTTCACTCATGGCTTTAATCGCATCCAGGTGTTTGAATAGATGGTACTCGGGAATTTCAATACTCAAAAATTTACAATAATCAGCATTACGGGTGATGCAGGCTACAAGGGCTTCTCTATCTTTGTCGCTGCTAATAGTTTTGATGGAAAGCTGGATTGCAAGGGTGCCTTGCTTGTTTTTAATCGCATTCAAGGCCATTTCTAAAAGCGTACTATCGAGCTTGTTGTTTAAGCCCAGGCGAGAAATATGTGGCATGTAAGCTGGCGCGTCGATGGCTCCTGTTTCTGTCTGTTGTAATTCTATGGAGGCTTCCTTGTGGATCAGCTCGCCCTGTGTGTCAAATACCTGCAAGTAGTCCAGCTGGAAAAGCTTATCCTTAAAGGCGTTTTCGAAGGTCTTTTCCCAGTAGGTGTCGTTTTCATCTGTGGTCGCCTTCAGGTCAACAAAAATCAGCGTCTGATCAGTGCTTTCTGCTAGTTGCTGCAGGCCATTATCAAGCTTGGAAAGCAGGGTGCTGATGCTGTCTGCTGCGCAGTAGCGAACGGTGGAGCACAGCAGTTGTATCTGGTTGAGGTTCTGCTCTTTGCATGTGCCAAGGAGTCGTTGATGTAGATCCCTGGCGCTTTCCTCTGCCTGCTCTGCGGCGGGAATGATAACGAGAAAATCGGAACCGTTGAGTCGTCCGGCAGTTGCCTGATTAGAGTGGTCGGCGCAGCCCTTTGTAATAACTTCGCCAAAACTCCGTAACAAAGTATCCATTGTTGGACGCCCAATTGACTGGTTCAGGTTGAATAAATCAACGATGCGGGCCAGTACCAGTGTTCCGCCGGAGAGTTCATTTTTTTTCTGCAGCAGTGAACTTAACTTGCCAAGCAATGGGCTGCGGTTGTTCAAGCCGGTTAGCTCATCGTACTGGGTTTTGGCTTTCAGGTTCTCCAGCTTGGCCGATTCGTTATCCAGCATGTGTTTAACATGTGTAGAAAGCTTGTTAAGCGATCGAATTAATTTTCGTAATTCTGGTGTGCGGGGTTCTTCGCTGGTAACAAAACGTTTTTCGCCAATCGCGCTTGCTTGTTCTACCGCCTGTTGTAGTGGCTTGCTCAGCCAGCGTAGCGCCACGCTTCCAAGTATGCAGAAGCCCAGAGTGAGCAGCGTAAAATAAAACAGTAATTGCTTAACGTTTTGCCACAGTTGCTGGTAGGCAAAGCGCACATGGGAGCTAAGCGTTAGGGAGCCCACCTGCTGCCAACCGCTGTTAACGCTTGCCACGCCGGGCTCAATGGTAATGGGGAAAAGCTTGATCAGCCATTGGGGGGCCTCGTTGTACTCCCTGTCGTCATACCGTGCCGCAATAATATTACCCTGGGTATCCACCAGGCTGATAAAGTGATAGTGCCCAAGGTCAAACTGGGAGTTTATCGCCAACTCCATGGAGACTTTATCCTGCTCTCCGCTTGAAAGGGAAAGCGCCAGGGTAAGGGCGTTGTCGTTATTTTTTTGGGTAAGGTGCTCTTGTAAATACTGTTGAGCAGAGATGCAGCTGAATACAAAGCTACCCACATAAGCGCTGAGTGCAAGGAATAGTATAAATAGCCAGAATTGTTTATACAGGGACATTCTGAGATCAACTCCTTTATTGAAAGCCTTCAATTTGCATGCGTAACAGTACATCCCGCCAGCGGGAAAGTCGCGTTCCGGGGTCTTTTACTTTCGGGTCTTTGCCGCCGCCAACCCATAAGCCTGCGCTGTTAAAGCTGAACACCGGGCTCAGGTCCACTCGTCTGGAGGCGGGCAGAATTTCCGTGCTTAAGTTGTCCAGCACCAGAGGGTCTGCATTGGGTTCGGTGTAGTAAACCAGCACCATATGGGCCTGTGATCGGCCGTTAGGCAAGCGGGCTTTTACATAGGTGAGGCGCAATTTTTTATTGTCCACCCCTAGCCTGAGCAGACTGATATATTTTGCGATACTGAAATCTTCACAGTCACCTTTGAGGGTGCCCATGGTCTCTAGCGGGGTTGCCCAATAGTCTTTTTTACCCCAGATGGCACTATCGTCGCCGAAGTGAATTCTGTGATTGAAGAAGTCGTTTACCTGAACCAGTTTGGTGGTGTCTGGTTGATGCCGGTTTTGCTCCAGCATAAAACGCCATTGGCTCAGTGTCTGTTTGCCGTTGTTGCCATAGCGTTCTTCAGCCAGGGATAGCAGGTTGTCCCAGAAGGGCTCTCCACGTAGGCTAAGTGCAGCGCAAAGCACCAGGGCAAAAAAGCACAGCTTGAAGAGAGGGGCGGTTAACACTCGTTGTCTACTCTAATACAAGAATCCACTGTTTAGATGCGCGGCATACTAAACAGGGCCACAGGGCGCCTCATGGTGTGAGATGCAGGTATCCTAAAAGCATAGTCTGTTTATCGGGGTTTTGTCGTGAAAGGCGCTTGTAGCTTGAGACCGGTGATTGCAGCAGCCATGGTATACTCAAGGGTATTGCAGCATCCCGAATCGCCGCTCAGGACCCCTATCTGCTGTTATGAATATTCCTGTTATTGATTTTGAAGCCAGTGGCCTGCACGCCAAATCCTACCCTATAGAGGTGGCCATCTACATTGATGGCGAAACTCGTAGCTGGTTGATTCGGCCCGAACCAAAGTGGCTGTACTGGTGTAATACAGCGGAAAAATTACACGGTATTTCCAGGGAAACCCTGTTTAAGGAAGGCCTGGCTGCAAGCGACGTTGTGGCGGGCCTAAACGCCTTTCTAGCCGATTTCAACGGTGAGATTTACAGCGATGCGCACCTCTGGGATGCCGACTGGCTAAGCAAGCTTTACCGCGCAGCCAAACAAAGGCCACCTTCGATCATTGCTTCCATCTACGACCTTTTAAGCACCGAGGAAGCTGCGCAGTTCAACAAGTCAAAGAATGAACTGGGTGCGGAGGAGCGGTTTCGTTTGCATCGGGCGGAGAGTGACGTAAGGCTGATTGCAGAAGCTTATAATCAGGCCAGGCAATAAACACCTGTTAATGCGTGCAAACAACAAGCGCACACCCAGGCAAGTTTGGCATCAGCTTAAGGGTTTCATAACCTTAAAGTCAGGGACGACTTGGAGGAGCTACGGGGAAGTATTCATGCGTTTTTGCAACCCTTAAGCTGGTGGAAAAGGTGTTTCGAAGTGCTGTTCTCCTAATTTGTCTACTAATCAACAGCCCTTACCCTTGCTGTTAAGGGTATTTGCCTGTCGGCACCAAATGAACGCCTGTTTATGCGTATTACCGGTGCCGCCTGCCGACGTTTGTACTCGTTTCTGTCTAGCAGGCGTCTGATCTTTGTTTTGTCCTGTTCGCTCATGGCACTAGCAATTTGTTCGTTCAAGGCGATTTCTTCGTCGGACAGTAAATCATATTCCAGTAACAGCTGCAGGTAGGCATCCAGTTGGTCGTAGGGCGGCAGAGCGTCGCTGTCCTTCTGCTCAGGGGCCAGCTCCGCTGAGGGTTCCTTGTCGATAATCACCTGCGGAATAACTTCGCGTTCAAATACTGCTTCATTGAGGTGTTTGGCTAGCGCATAAACCTGCAGTTTGTACAGGTCTGCCAGCACCGAAACACCGCCGGCCATATCGCCATATAAAGTGCAGTAACCTACCGACATTTCTGTTTTATTGCCTGTGGAAACCACCATTGCACCGGTGCTGTTGGAGTAAGTCATCAGCCGCTGGCCGCGAATTCTCGCCTGCAGGTTTTCCTGCGCCAGGCTGCTGGGCGCTTCGCCAAAGGCTTCGGTGTAGGCGGCCAGCTCTGTTTTGAAAGTGGTTTTAATCGGGGCATTAACTAATTGCACATTTAGCGCAGTGCACAGTGCTGCTGAGTCATCCACCGAGCCTGCAGAGCTGTATTGCGACGGCATAGTAACCGCAGTCACATTTTCGGGACCCAGCGCAAGTGCGGCAATGGCAATAGTAACGGCGCTGTCGATGCCACCGCTGGAGCCGATAACCACGCGCGTAAAGCCGCTTTTGTCACAGTAGTCTTTTAAGCCGGTGATCAGCTGACGAGTAATAATTTCGATATCGGAAACATCGCTATTTTGCACTGGCGTCGCGCTATCCAGATCGCATGTCGCGACGTCTTCGACAAACATTTTGCCATCGAACAGGCAGTTGCCGTCGCTGTTGTAGACCTGGGAGTTGCCATCAAATACCAGGTCGTCAATAGCGCCCACCTGATTGACGTAGACTACTGGTGCCTCGCAGCGCCGTGCAATGCCAGCGATCAGTCCGTGGCGGGTACTGCGTTTGTAAATATTATAGGGTGAAGCATTTATGCCGATCACTAAATCCAGATTATTACCTTCCAGGGCAGCAATGGGATCGCGGTTGTACAGCGGCTGTTCCCGGTCCTCCCAGGCATCTTCACAAATAAAAAAGCCTAGCCGGGTGTTGCGCCACAGGATAGTGCCAGGCAGGCGGCCGGGTTCGAAATGTCTGGCTTCGTCGAATACGCCATAGGTTGGCAGCAGTTGTTTGTGATAAACAAAACGGGTTTCACCGTTGTCAATAAATTCCAGGCTGTTGAAAAAATCTTTTCCGGAAAAGGGGTTTTCATGTACGGTGCCAATGACTACAGCTGCCTTCTTTCCTTTGCTTGCGCAGCGAATTTTTTCTGTCGCAAGTTTGTTTTGCTTCACAAACCCTTTTCGTTGTAACAGATCCTTTGGGTAATAACCGCTCACACAAAGCTCGGAAAAAACTATTATGTCTGCGCTGTTGCCATACTGCTCGATAACCTCAATAATTTTTTTGCTATTGCCCCGGAAATCACCGACGGTGTAATTCAATTGTGCAGTTACCACTTTCATTGTACAAACTCCTGTTTGCGGCCATAAGCACCGGCCAGCCAGGTAACGTAGTCCGGGTTTTCACACATGGTTTTACCTGCGCTATCGGATAATTTTGCGACCGGTCGGCCATTCAGTTCCACCACTTTCATCACTATATTCAGGGGAGTATAACCAAGGTCGTTGGTGAGGTTGGTGCCAATGCCAAAGCCTGTTTGAATGCGCGCGTGGAACTCGTTATAGAGTTCCAGCATCTTTGTAAAATCGAGACTGTCACTCCAGATGGCGCGCTTGCTTTGGGGGTTGAGCCCAAGCTTTTCCAGGCGCCCGATTAATTTATTGCACCAGATGGAAGGGTCGCCGGAGTCGTGCCGAAAACCGTCAAATTGTTTGGCGAAATATAAATCGAGGATCTCACAAAAACTGTCCATACCGATCACATCCGTAAGCGCGTCACCCAGGCTGCCCCTGAATTCCTGCGCCCAGGCGTTGAGGGCGGCTTTCTGCGCGTCCAGGGGGTGTACCAGGGCCTGCCAGGCTTGAAGGTATTCATGGGCCATGGTGCCAATCGCTTTTAGGCCCTGCTCTCTGGCAAAGTAATAATTAGATGTACCAACAAAATATTCGGGCACTTCCAGGCGAAGGGTGCGAAGCACCTCTGCCTGCCATGCTTTACTGAAGCGGCGGCGGGTGCCGAAATCGGTAAAGTTAAAACCCTCAAGTGTGCCTTGCGCTTTCAACAGTTTCAGTTTTTTCGCAAGGCGCTGGCGACCCTGGTCATAGTCCGGCTCGGGAACACTGTGCCTAAACCACAATTCGTTGACGATTGGCAGTATGTACAGTTCCCAGGGGCTGGTTTTAAGCATCGGCCCCTGGGCATAAATATCCAGTACGCCATTTTCTTCTCTAACAAAGACCTGGCTGGGGTCAACGCGGAAATCACTGAGGAAGTCGATATAGTCATCGCTCAGGTGGGGTTCGGCACTCAGGTAGCGCAGTTCGCTCTCGGTAAAACGAAGCTCGCCCACCAGCGCGAGTTGCTCGCGAATGGCCGGTATCAGGGGGCACAGATCAACCTCCTTGTTACGGCACTTAAAACGATATTTAGACATCGCCCCCGGATACTGGTGCAGGTTCACCTGCTGCATGCTGAACTTGTACTTATCGGTGTCCAGCAGGCTGGTGATGATCGGGTTTCCTTCGTCTCTCATGTGTCTGTCCTGTTTTGGATTGTGTCTAGCTGTTGAAAATCTTCCTGCGTTGCCATTGCTGCGCTAAATACAGGCTCTTACTGCCTCGCCTGCGCTTTTCAACAGTCTGCTATTAACCTGGCAATTAAATAGATGATCCTATCTATTTAACTGCGTGCCCTTGAAATACTGGCGTAAATGCGTGAATTTACTGGTATTTCAAGGGCTTACATTGCCCTTCGGGCAATGGCGGTGCGTCCGTGCACCACCTATTAACTTAACAATAACTATTGCCAAGTTAATAGTTCAGTTGCACTTTGGATAATTGCTGCCCCCTTGGCACGCATTTCTTTTAGTGCCTGAGCAATACTGTCGTCAGCTATACCCCGGCAGGCCTCCAGGTTTACGATCACTTTGAATCCGGCTTGCAGTAGCTGAAGCACTGTGAGTTTTACACAGTAGTCGGTGGCCAGGCCGCCGCAGATTACGGTGTTTACGCCATTCTGCTGGAGGTATTCAATAACGCCAGTGGAAATGCGGTCTGCAAGATCATGGTAGCAGGCGCCGTAGGGGTGCATGTCAGGTTCAATGCCTTTATAAACCGTGAAGTCATAGTCCGTAATTGCCGGCAAGCCATTGGGTGTTATTCAGTGTTGATCCTGTCATTTTCACCTTCTATAAAGAAGAGCTGTGCGTACTCCTGGTAAAGCGTGAGCAAGAACCTTGCCTTGGCATGTGGGGCTTGCCTGGGGGACGCGTGGACAAACACCACTGCCGCGACCTGGATGCAGCCCTTGCGCTCAAACTGAAAAGCAAAACCGGAATAGAGAAGCTCTTTTTTGAGCAGCTGGCTACCTACGGCTCGGAGGATATGGACCCGCGAGGCTGGTCAGTCACGGCCGCCTACCTGGCGCTGGTACATGAGAGTGAATTCGACATAGATGCTCTGCAAGGCAGCGAGCTGGTGCGCTGGAGGCCCCTGCGCAGCATCGGCACAGATTGCGAAATGGCGTTCTGGCATCAGCGAATAATTGACGATGCTTTCAAGCGTTTGAGGGATAAATGCCTGTATACGGATCTACCGGTTAATTTTATGCCGGAAACATTCACCTACCCGATGTTGAAGGCGGCCTACGAGCAGGTATTGGGCATATCTATCAGTCGTCAGAGCTTTGCCAAACGCATGGACAGCGCGGGTATCTTTGAAGATACCGGTGAGCGGGAGGCGGGCAGAAACCGGCCATCTCCCCTTTACCGGCGAAAAAGCAGGGGCGGCTTTTATATTTTTCCGGGAATCATTAAGGGGGCTTAGATGAGTGAAAAAATAGTGTTTTCAGTACGATTACTCTTCCAGAATGCTCAGTAAGTAAGGATGGTCGTGCTGTAAAAAGGTATTGTTGATATTGGTGTTGCTTAAATAGAAAATTTTCATGTCTTTCTGTTTGAGCAGGTCTACAGCTTCAGTGAAATAACGGACAAATATATCGTCCACCTGGCCATTGGCGTGGGCTAGTTTTAGCCCTTTTTCCAGTCGCTCAGCCAGTAAAGGCTGTCGCTTGTTGACGAAAAAATACATGGGCAGGTAGGTGTAAACCGCAAAGTTTTCAGCAATGGCCAATTCCGGCATGGCCTGCTGGTAAAGGCCCAGCTCCGCCTCTATTTCGTAAACACCCCGCATGAGCAAGTGAAAGCGTTCTGCTTTCAGCATGGCGAACAAACTCTTATAGGTCTCGCTGTATACCACTTCAAATTCGTTGGCTTCGAGAATGGCAGCGGTTGACCAGCCTCTCCCCTGACCTATTTTCAGTGTTTTCAAGGTGCTAAGAGTCTGGATTGCAGGATATGCGGGCTGGTTCTTTTCAAGTGTGAAGAACAATCGATAACTGGGCAGGCCTTTCAGCAGAGGAAAGCGGACAACATTCGCGCCCTCCAGCCACTTAGGCATGGGCATAGACAAGGCAACGGAAATTTTATCGCCTTGAGCAATTTCAATCAATTGACGGCGAATGGACATTTTCTGATCGTAGAGGCGGATTTTATACGGGCCATATTCCTCGACGGTTAAATCAAGGGCGAGCCTGAGCAGGGTGTTAGCGTACTCATGATGAAAAGCGGCTCGTTCAACCAGAGGAACGGTAACGATCTCCACATGGGGTGTTACACTCTCCCCGCCGATATCCTGAGCGGGATCAGATGCCGCGGTGGAGGCGCTGGACAGACACAGCATTGTTAGCAGGGCGATTGTTCTCATTATCGAATGCTTATTCTGATGTCCTTCATGGCGGCAATAAGGCCTTGGCAAGACGAGTGTCAATAGACCACTAGTGTAAACGACCTTGTAGTAAATTGGCGCGATAAATGCGAAGTATCTTGTTAACCCGGCAATTAGATAGATTATCCTATCTATTTAATTGCGCGCCCTTGAAATACTGGCGTAACTACGTGAATTTACTGGTATTTCAAGGGCTTACATTGCCCCGCGGGCAATGGCGGCGCTTCCGTGCACCGCCTATTAACTTAACAATAGTTATTGCCAAGTTAATAGGGCTTAGGCGTGATGTCTATGGCCAAAGTGGTGGATTGATGGTTTAACAGTACTTTAACGCGGTTTTTGTATTGTTTCTGGCGATAAATATTAACTATTAACAGGGGTGGATTGATGAAAAAACGAGTATTTGTTCTGTTGGCCTGCTCAATGCTGGCGCTGCTTGGCTGCTCTCGCGGCAGTGATCTGCACGAAGCGATGGAAAGCATGGGTGACTCAATGAAAGAGATGCGCAAGTCCGAAGAGCTGGAAAAGCTCCGGCAGGAGTTGGCAGCGTTTAAAGCTGCCCTTGAAGTGGCCGCTCAGCAGAAGGTCAAAGAGGAGCATCAGGGAACTTTCGATGAAGGCATGGAGAAAGTACAGCAAGGCACCAAGAAAATTCAGCAGGCCATTGATGCGGGGAATGCGGAGCTGGCAAAGAGTATGCTAAAAGAGTTGCACGAGATCGAAGAAAAATACCACGAAAAATTGGGTATTGAGGACTAGCAGGCTTTTTATTTATGGCTACTTCCAGTGACGCGCCACAGGCGCGTACCCGTTTTTTGCAAAAGCCTGAAAACATGTTGCTCTGCATGAGTTTTGTAATGTCCTTTATGTTTGCCTGCTGGCAGGTGTTGCTCAATAACTTTGTGGTTGAGCGAGCGAACTTTACCGGCGTTGAAATAGGGATATTGCAGAGTATTCGTGAAATTCCCGGTTTTCTGGCTTTTACAGCGGTGTTTGTACTGCTACTGTTTCGAGAGCAGTATTTTGCCATGCTTGCTGTGGCAGTTATGGGGCTGGGTGTTGCGCTCACGGGTTTTTTCCCGGTGGCCATTGGGCTATACCTCACCACCTTTTTAATGTCCGTTGGTTTCCACTATTTTGAGACAATCAATAAATCCCTGACGCTTCAGTGGTTGCCCAAGGATAAGTCCGCCCATTTTCTGGGGCGGGCGCTGTCCATTAAGGCGCTGGCTTCGCTGTCTGCCTATGGTTTGATTTTTATTGCTATGGATCAGCTGGCTCTGGATTACAAATGGATGTATCTGTTTGCAGGGCTGGGTGGACTGCTGGCGATTGCGGCTATTTATAAGAGTTTTCCCAACTTCAAACCGGCAGTTGATCAGCACAAGCGCTTAATTTTACGGTCACGCTATTGGCTTTATTACGCACTGGTTTTTATGAGTGGTGCCCGGCGGCAGATTTTCGTGGTGTTCGCCGGTTTTATGATGGTCGAGAAATTTGGCTACAGCGTGGGCCAGATCAGCTTGCTGTTCCTTATCAACTATCTGTTTAACTTTTTCTTTGCACCTAAAATAGGCAAATTGATTGGCGTCATCGGCGAGCGTAGGGCATTGAATATTGAATACATTGCGTTGTTTTTGATTTTTATTGGCTACGCTTTTGTGCAAACCGGAACGATGGCTGCGGTATTGTACGTGCTGGACCACCTGTTTTTTGCGCTGGCGATTGCCATACATACCTATTTTCAAAAAATAGCGGATAATAAAGATATTGCCGCAACCTCAAGTGTCAGTTTTACCATCAATCATGTTGCCGCAGTGTTTATACCTGCCCTATTGGGCTTGGTGTGGATTTTCTCTCCCTCGGCGGTGTTTCTGATCGGCGCGTTATTTGCGCTCATCTCTTTACTGTTGAGCCTCAATATTCCCGACAAACCGCAACCTGGCCAGGAGGTGCTGTTTTCTCCCTTCGCTGGTTAAGCTTAGGCGTTTATGTCTCGCTTCACTGCTGTGCCAATAACTGTTTTGTCACATCAGCTCGTCGGGCTTGTTGTTGGTTGTTAGTTTGCAAAGGCCTGTAAGGGTGGTTCTGTATTGAGACTCTCGGTGTTAGCGGGTGTGTCTATATTTAGCAGGCTGTTAAAATGAAGCAGTTCCTGCCTATCTGGATAGGCCTGCATATAATCAAACAGTTTTTCGTAGGTAATCATGTCCCGCGTATAACTGCTTTCTTCCATGGGTAAAGTCTGGCCAATTTCGGCGACCAGCTTGGCTTGTTCGGTTTTGTCCTGATTAAGAAGTAAGCGGATTTCGCAGAGCAGGCTGTTGGCTATCAATAGAGCATCTCGATTATTCATTCAGTAAGTCCTTGTTCAGAGAGCTTGGCTCATAGATCAGTTAAATTATGTTCTTATAGTTATTAGTTTAGTGGCAAATCGTCATATGTCTGTAAAATAATTGCCTTAAGACTCAAGATTTCTATGCTGGAATTTTTGATAGTGCCAAGCATTCTAAAAGCTGACTTGCGTTTTGCTACTTGAGTAAATAAGTGACGGGCCGTAACAGTTTTTTCAGAGGTGCGACAGGATGGCGTTGAATACATTTTGTCATAATTGGCTTTTTCGGGATCAACATTCAGCTGCTTGATTTTCCAGACGAAAAGTCAGGATAAGTAGTAGTGCACAGTTTTTCCATATTTGCATGTGCAGGCTCTTAGTGCTACGAAAATCTCGATCGCGTGCACCGGCCCAATGAATTTAACACGTTAGTGAATGGCTTTGGATAAGCATGCTGTGAGATAGACCGGAGTTTTTATCCGTAAAGTCGCGGTGTGTTTTTGGGGCAGTTTTGATAAAAAGATGCTAGGGCCTGTTAACACTAATTTAATTGCCACTGTTGTGGCTGGAAACGCGCCAATCTAGGCGCGAAGAGAGAAGTTTAGTCATTCTAAATAAACGATGAGCAACAACGAGTGGCGCGTTTTCAGCCGTAACCCGAAGGGCCTGGCCATTTTTTCGCCCAACTACGTTATCAGTCACTTATTTGGAACAACCAAATCACGCTCCTTCTGCCTTGTTGGACAAAAAAATGGGCTCAGGCAGAGGTAATTAAATTAGTGTTAACAGGCCCTAGCGAAGGTAGCGGTAACAAACACCGAATCCATGTATTTATACTTTGTGGGACAGCAATGAAAAAAATAGTGATTCTCGCAGCTCTGACCTTGCCGCTTTTGGTTTGGTATTTTCAAGCAAGCGATTCAGATGAGAGCCTTGTGTCGGCGGAGGCAAGTGGTGAGGAAAACAACCAGCAAAGCTCTGGGCAGAATACCGCAGCTCGGCTCGGTGATGTTGTGTCGGGCGAGGCAGTAGTAAAAACATCGCCGCAAAACACGGTAGCAGCGCCTGAACCAACGGAACAAGCCGCCGAGCGCGAGCCGCTTCTGGATCAATGGCGCGAAGAGTTGAGCAGTTCCGGCAATGCCGAAGATTTACTGGTAGTAGCTACCTTGGAGCGTGATCCGGATGCTTATGAAGCGCTGTTGTTCGAAGCACTGCTGCTGGACCCACAGAACACCCTGGTTAATTTTATGGTGATTGAGCATTGTCTTTCATCGCCAAATTCCACCCAATGCGGCCCCCATGTGTTTGATGTGCTGGATGACCTTGATAGCAATAATGGTATGGTCCGGGATTTTAAAGCTATCCAGACTTATCGTGACGGTGATGTGGATACGGCGCTGGTGTCTCTGGGGGAAGCACTTTCAACAAAGGTTGCAGACGATTATCAATGGCAGCATATGGCAGCGGTGGGTGAGGCCTTGAGCCAGCGCGGCCAGAATCGCAATGGGGACTTTGTTAAGGCGGTATTTCAGGCGACCGCTGCGCGTTCCGGCGAGCGCATGTCTGAGATGATGCGAATGTGTCAGGAGCAATCGTCCAACGCCATGTGGCGAGATATTTGTTTTGGTCGTGGCCTGGCGTTGAGTAAGACCGGGCTTAGCATGAGCTCGCAAATGCTTGGCTACAGCATGGTGGTTAACTCCAGTGCCAGCTCAGAAGGCTTGCGTGACCACTATATGGATCAGATGATCGACAAGGGGCGTGAATACCACAAGCTCACCAAGGCCCTAAAACTAGACCTCAGTAATCCCGACTGGCAGATGTCGGGACAGCAATGGCAGCACTATGTTTCCATTTACGCCAATAGCGGTGAGCTGGAGGCTTTAAAATATCTGTCGAGTATCGGTAATTGAGTAAATGCTCGGATTAAACCTCGACAGTGTTTGAGCCCCCCACCACGTTTTTGACTGCCCGCCGGGTTCTTTTGAATCCGGCACTGATATCAGCAGAAATCATATAGAGGTTTGGCACCAGTATCAGGGTTACCAGTGTTGCGAAGAGCACACCGAAAGCCAGTGATACCGCCATCGGAATAACAATTTTCGCCTGCAGGCTGGTTTCAAACATAATCGGTAATAAACCCGTAAAGGTTGTGAGCGAGGTGAGAATGATTGCGCGAAAGCGCTTTTGCCCCGCATGTAATACTGCGTCCACCAGGCGTTCGCCATGCTGCCGGGCACGGTTGACATAATCCACCATAACCAGTGAATCGTTGACCACCACGCCAATCACCGCGGTAATCCCCATAATTGACATGCGGCTCAAGTCCAGGCCGAGAATCAGGTGGCCAATAACCGCGCCGATAACGCCGAAGGGGATCACCGACATAATCATCAGCGGCTGGAAATAGGATTTCAGCGGCAGTGCCAACAGTACATAAATGGGCAGTAATATGATCAGTGTGGCAAATATGGTCGTCAGCACACCTTCGCGATCCTCTTTCAGTTTACCTGCCTCTTCAATGATTACCGACGGATAGCGTTCTTCAATGCGTGGAAAAGTGCTGGTTTTCATTTCATCGGCAATTTTAAAGCTCTCACCTTGCTCAAAATCGACAGAGGCCCACACGCTAATGGCTCTGTTACCGTCTTCGCGATAGATCTGATTGACGCCTTTGGTGAAGTGAATTTCCGCCACTTCCGACAAGGGTACTTCAGCGCCGCCCGGGGTGCGTATGAGTACACTGTTGATAGCACCGAGGGTGTTTCTCTCATCGCGTGGGTAGCGCACCATCACGCGAATTTCCTGACGGTCCCGCATGATGCGCTGGGCTTCAATGCCGTAGAGGCTGAAGCTTGCCTGCCTGGCAACTTCTGCTGTTGTCAGGCCAAGGCTATAGGCAACAGGTTTGAGTTCAAATTGAATTTCCCGCGTTGCTTGTTGTTCGCTGTCATTAATTTCGGAAACGCCTTTCATGGTTGCCAGTTCGGCTTTAATGATGTCGGCGGCGCCTCGCAGGTCTTCCATCGAGCGGCTCTTGAGACGGAAATTAATATCGCCGTCACTGGTACCACCATGGCCGATGCTGTCGATAATGGTGATATTTTTCATCCCGGGAATATCGGGCATTTGTTCGCGCCAGCGCCGGGAAAGCTCGAAGGTGTCCATCGGCCTTTCATCGGGCACAACCAGTTTTGCTTCTATACGCGCTTTGGTGCGGCCCTGATCATACATCAGCACTTTGTCCACCATAGGCTGGCCGAACTCCGTTTCAATTTGGGCTTCCACATCGTAGATAAGTTTTTCAATTGTCAGCATGCCTTCCATCAATGCACTTTCTGGTGCATCCGGGTTCATTTCCAGAATAACGTTGGACCAGTCATGGGGGATTTTTGGGAAGCCAATCATGCGTATGGCTCCTGAGGCAAATGTGCCTACCATTAAGATCACCATGGCAACAAACACCGCTAACACCGTGTAGCGATAGTGCAGGGCCTTTTCAAGAAAGGGTTTGTAATGGTTCTCGATTATATTCTTCAGGTTTTTATCGACCCAGCTCCTCAGGCGCGTGAGGGGGTTATGGGGATTATGATTCTCTGCAGACATGCCCGCCAGGTGGGCCGGCAGGATAAGTTTGGATTCAACCAGTGAGAACAATAAGCACAGTACCACCACATAGCCAATGGCGTGGGGGAAGGCCGATTGCGGACCGCTTTCGAGCACCATTGGCATAAAGGCGGCAACGGTGGTTAAAACGCCGAAGGTTGCAGGCACGGCCACCCGCTGTGCCCCCCGGATAACGTTATCCAAAGACACGCCGCGACTCTGGGTTTCTGTATACACGCTCTCGCCAATTATAATGGCGTCGTCGACGACCACCCCGAGTACCATGATAAACGCAAATAAACTGGCCACGTTGATGGTGACATTAATCCAGGCCAGTGGCAGAAAAGCGATTGCCCCCAGAAAGGCTACCGGTAAGCCCATCATTACCCAGAAGGCGAGTTTCAAACGAAGAAAAACAGAGAGGATTAAAAACACCAGAATGCCACCCCAGAACATATTTTCCAGCATCATGTTCAGGCGGCCATTGAGGTAGTAGGTCATATCTGCCCAAGGTTCAAAGCGAATGCCTTCTGGCAGGGTTTTTTGGCGCTTGTCCACATAGTCCAATACGATTTTGGATACGTCGGTAATGCTTTGGTCGCGCGAAGCGCCGACAAAAAATGTCAGCGCGTTCACGCCATCAAGCTTGGCGTAGTTAACACCTTCTTCAAAATCGTCGAGCACCCTGGCCACCTGGTGCAGGCGCAATTTACTGCCATCTGCGAGGGTGCGCAGGGGGATGTTTTCGTACTCGGAGCCAATATAGGCCTGCTCCTCAACCCGCACCGAAACAACCCCGTCCTGTGCGCGAATTTCTCCTGCGGAACTGTTGGTGGAGTAGTTGCGCACCGCCTGGGCAATGTCGGAAAAACTCAGCTTGTACTCACGCAACTTATCCTGACTGACCTCTATCGCGATTTCGTAGGAGGGGCCGGCGTAGAATTCGGTAATGTTGACGTCTGGCAGAGCACGCAGTTCATCGTGGATGGTTTCACCGAGGCGTTTTAGCTGCTTGATGGGTACATCGCCCGCGATGTTCAGCCACATCACCTCTTGTCGGAATTTATTGTATTTTACCCGCGGTGGTTCCATGCCGCCGGGAAAGCTGGAAATGGCATCCACCGCAGATTTAACTTCGTCCAGTACTTGCTGTACGTCGTAGCTGTCGAGCACTCTCAGGTTGGCAGATGCGTAGCCGCGATTGCTGCGGGTTACCATGCGGTCGATACCCTCGATGCTTTGCAGGGCTTCTTCCAGTTTGGTGGTAATGCCTTCCTCTACCTCCTGTGGCGATGCACCCCGATAGACCGCGGACACTTCAATGCGGTTGCTTTCAGGCATGGGGAACATTTGCTTTCGTATATTGATGGCCGAATACAGGCCCAGCAGGATAATGCCGACCATCAGCAGGTTGGCAGCTACGGGGTTGCGGGCGAACCAGGCGATAATGCCTCGGTTGGTGTCGAGGTGCTTGTCATGTGTGCTGGAGGGCGAGGTCATTTAGCTCTCCTTGTCGGTTTTAGTTTCTTCGGGCTCTGATGTTGATACTACAGATTCCTGTTCACTCGCCTTGGTGCTATTGGACTTGAGAGTCATGCCTTCCACAGGGTAGGGCAGGGAGGATGTTATCAGCTGGTCACCATCAGCCAGACCTGCGCCGATAATGCTGTACTCGCCCTGGTGGCGAATCACTTCCACTTCAGTGAATTTCAGTTTGTTATCGGCAAACAGCGCAAGCCGGTTTTCTTTCAACAGGTGCCTGGGTACAGACGCTGCCAAGGCTAAGGCGCGCCCCTGAATCTCTGCCGAGACATAGGTGCCAAACGGCAAGCGCTGGCGGTTCCCGACAGTGGCGCTTTCGGAGAGCTTGTAAGGGTCGCTCACCTCAGCCACCAGATAGAACATGCGGCTGGTGTTATCCACCACGCCTTCATCGCGAACAATCTTCGCCTGCCACTGCAAAACTTTGCCGGACACCGCTGCAGTGAGCGTGGTACTTGCGCCAATTCCCTGAGCCTGGAGAAAGGCCATATCGTCGCTGGCAACGGGCAGGCGCACTTCGGCGGTCTCTATATTCATTACCTCGCCGATAGGGTTACCCATATTGACGAAGCTGCCAGGGCTTGCATGGCGAGCCGTGATGAGAGCATCGAAGGGAGCAACAATACGCGTTCGCTCCAGGTCTTTGCTCGCCTGTCGAACGCCGGCCTCTGCCGCTTTAACAGCAGCGAGTGCTTGCTCCTGCTGTGGCTTGCGCAGGCCCAGTTCGGAGGGCTCCGCGTTGGTTATCTTCTCCCATTCCGCCTCAGCGACTCTGCCCTGGGCGCGCTCAAGGATAAACTGCGCTCTGGCGCTGGCCAGGGAAGCATTGCTCTGCTGGAGTTTGACCTGGTAGTTAAAAGGGTCGATCTGTGCCAGGAGTTCGCCTTTTTTCACCACCCCACCACGGACAAACTTGTCGGAAACCTGGGTGATTTCACCGTTCACCTGCGCCAGCAGCCGCGTTTCATACTTCGCTTGAACCAGGCCCTGTGAACGCACCGTAAGTGCAACAGGTTTCAGTTCCACTGGCTGAACCTGCACGAAGGGTATGTCATTTTTTTCCGGTTTCTTTTCCGGTGGTTTTTTGCTGGCGACAAGTGCCCAGACCAGCCCCCCAGCGATAGCAAGAATAAGGAGGGGAAGAACAATACGTTTGGTATCGCTGGTCATGATTCAAGGTTCTCCAACGGGGCGACGGTATTTTTGATACGCATCGTGACAGAAAAGGGGTGAGTAGATCGTTAAAAATCTCTCCCAGTGGATAAAGCGCTGCTATTGGGCGAAAAAAGCTGGTAGTGGTTGATAGTGCTGTAAGCATAGTATTTATCAGCACCGGCCTGATGATATTGCAAGTTGAACTATTGGGGAAAGAAACTGCGTTTTTCTATTTCGCAGTTATAAAGCAGGATTTTTCAAATGACTATTAATTACCATGGATAAAAATAGTGGTGAGATGTGAAATGTATAAGATTATAACCCTGCTTGTTGTAGCATCCTTTATTGCTGCTTGTGGTGGCTCTGGCGATAGTGGCACAGACCCCAGCTCCAGCTCTTCAAGCTCCAGCTCTTCAAGCTCCAGCTCTTCAAGCTCCAGTTCCTCAAGCTCGAGTTCATCGAGTTCCAGTTCATCGAGTTCCAGTTCATCGAGCTCCAGTTCATCGAGCTCCAGTTCATCGAGCTCCAGCTCCTCCTCTGGTGTTGCAGCTCCCCTGCGCAGAGAGCTATCACCGCAGAGCCCCATGTATCTTGTGCATGTATCTTATAACGTTGGCGACACCCCGCAGAAAATTGTGCAAGCCATTCCACGACACCTGCTTCCCTATGTGGTGCTGAACCTGAACCCCGTAGGCACAGAAGATAATAGTGAAATCAGTGGTTACCAGCTGATGAGGGAGTGGCTGCAGCAAGCTTACGATCTGAATGTATGGGCCATGGTGCAGTCCTCTTCCGGTATTCGCAATCGCATGGACAACGAAGATAGCACGCTGTACGAGCAGCTTTACAAGGACTTCCCCAACATGATTGGTTATAACTGGTCGGAACAGTCCTGGGGTTTTTCCCGCTCAGACGATGACGGCGTTGATACCTTCGCCCAGCGGCTGGATTTGCTCTCAGAGCTGCTGGAAATCAGCAATCACTACGGTGGTTACGTCTACGTCAACGACGCCATGTCGATCTCCAATAAAAGCTGGAACACCATTAACAAATTTAAAACCCACAGCCGTTTTCGTGAGACCACAAAAGCGCACAGCGAGCACTTTATAATTGGTAATAAAACTACCCATGGCTGGGGTTATTACGATAATGAGAGTATGGCGCTTGGCGCCTTTCTTGGTGGTTACGCCGGGCACTATGCCATACGCTACGACCAATATTCCTGGGTGTGGTCCGGCAAGGCCGAACTGTTTGGTGAGGAAACCACCCGCGAAGAAGCTGAGAAAAAAGGCAGTTTAACCTGGTTTAGCACCCCGGAAGCGCTGATGGGCACGCACATTGTCGAACACCTTATGTTGAGCGGCGCAAGCGTTATTGACGGGCCCGAAGTGGAATGGGCCTCGGCCGTTTTCCACGGCGCACCCACGCCGAATTTAAATAACGTAATGCTTGATGTGCTGAGCAAGGTGGTTGACGGCACGATTGTCATTCCTGCGCGAGCAGAGGTAGCCGCACGCACAAAAGTAGCCTTAATCAATGATACCTCTACGGTGAATACCCCGGCAGACATGTTTACGGGGGTGTATAAACTGGATAATGATGGCGAACTGAGGGAGAACAGGCGTTGGCTGAAAAAAACTGGTCGCTACCCCACCATTCCCTACATGTATGGCAGCCCCGAAGACAGTGGCTACTCGCTGGAAATTCAGCGGTCGGAATATGATTCTACCTGGCCGGACCAGAGTACCAAGCTTGCGCAGCTCAACGCACTGTTTCCGGTGGAGTCCACAGGCGATATGTTTGTGGCTCGCGTGGCGAATAATTGGCTTAGCTATAATCCGTACATGAATACGGATCAAAATGCTGCAGGTGAATTTCAGCTTAAGTACAACTCTTGCTCTTCAATAGCAATGAATTACACCCCGCATACCTTTAGTGTCATAAAAGAGCAGGCGCAGGATATTCATATTTACCTGAATAACTACCGCACGGACAAAGACCCAATTTGGGATCAATATTACACAAACCCCGAAAGCCCACCCCGGCAGGGCACCATGGAAAATACCATCCTGCCGATTTTTGTAAGAGAGCCAACGGATAGCGCTCTGCGAGAGAGTGTGATTGTACTTAAGGGCTGCAGTAGTGAACCACAAATTAGCATAACGGAGCGAGGCGCTCACAAGCCTGGTAGCGTTAGCAGCAATTTTGACAGTGGCGAATACACCATCACCGTGCAGCACAACGGCCCCCTTGACATCGCACTTTCAAATGCGCTCGGCGATAACAGCGACCGTTTGCCGCTACCTTCCTCCAGCCCTGTCATTGAACCAGCGCTACCCAACCCTGATGCCAGCGTGGCTGAAGGTATATGGCTGGAAGCTGAATGCGGCAGTCCGGGTAACTTGTGGACCTTGGCGAATGACGCCACTGCATCAGGAATGCGCTATGTATCAGTTGTTACCGCAGAAAACGCTACTGAGGTACCCGGCACAGAGGGCCAGTTGACATTCAGTTTTGACATTGCCGAGAGTGGCTCTTACGGAATCTGGTTGCGCGTTATCGCGCCCTCCGCCAGCGACGATTCTTTCTGGTATAAAACTAACGACGGTAGCTGGGGCTATAAAAATCAATTGGCGACCAACAAGGTCTGGGCCTGGAAACAGCTGACAACACGTAGCCTGAATCAGGGAAGCAACAGCCTCGCCATTGGTTACAGAGAAAACGGCGCGGAACTGGACAAAGTGTTTATTGGCACTGGCACACCAATTGGGGCAGGGGAGCCTGCTAGCAACTCCTGTAACTATTAACTTGGCAATAGTTATTGTTAAGTTAATAGGCGGCGCACGGAAGCGCCGCCATTGCCCCCAAGGCAGTATGAGCTCTTGAAATACCGTTTAATTCACGCAATTGCGCCAGTATTTCAAGGGGGCACAATTAAATAGGTGGGATAACCTATTTAATTGCTGGGTCACCAGAAATTTAAGTTTGTCAGGCCAGAAGAGTCAGTAGCGTTCGCCCTGAACGGCTCCCAGAGGAAAGGCTTCTTCCATGTGCTTTAATTCGCCGCTGCTTAGAACAATATCCAGCGCGCTTGCATTCTCAATTAATCGCGATGGTTTGCGGGTTCCCGGAATGGGCACATGGCCTTTGCTGCAAAGCCAGGCCAAGGCAATTTGCGCTGGCGTGCAGTTTTTTGCAGCCGCCAGGGCGGTGATGCTTTCTACCAGTTTCAGGTTTTTCGGGAAGTTTTCTTCTGAGAAGCGCGGGTTACCCAAGCGCCAGTCATCGGCCTGTAAATCCTCTCTTGTCTGAATTGCCCCGGTGAGAAAGCCACGGCCAAGGGGGCTGTATGCTACCAGGCCAATTCCCAGCTCCTGCAGAACCAGTAGCTCCGATAATTCCAGGTCACGGCTCCAGAGTGAATACTCTCCCTGCAGGGCTGTTACCGGGTGTACCGCATGGGCGCGACGAATCATTTCTGCGTTTGACTCGGATAAACCGATATAGCGAATTTTACCTTCCTGCACCAGATCCCTGAGCGTGCCGACCACCTCTTCAATGGCGATATTCGGGTCCGGCCGGTGCTGATAATATAAATCGATTGTTTCCACTTGCAGTCGTTTGAGGCTGCCTTCACAGGATTTACGAATCTGTTCCGGTGATGAGTCGAAACCAAGCCACTCTCCTTCGGCGTTGCGCTTCACACCGAATTTTGTTGCCAATGTTAATGTATTCCTGTCTATGTGCAGCGCTTTGATTCTGTCGCCAAGCATTTGCTCGTTGGTGAAGGGGCCGTAAATCTCAGCGCTATCCCAGAAAGTGACGCCCTGTTCAATGGCTGTTAACAAGGTAGCATCAACCTCATCCGGACGTTTGTTGCCGTAAAATTCGGACATGCCCATGCAACCCAGTCCCATGGCAGAAACCTCTAATCCTTGTGAACCCAATTTAACCTTTTCCATCTTGAATCCTCTGTGTGTGCTGACGGTGTGGCAAAGTATCGGCCAGTAATAAACTTGTGCGTTAACACAGATCTCCGGCCAGCTTGCCTAATCCTCCGGGAATGTTTTTTTTACTCCACTATTCCAGCGAACTTGGCCATACTATTAACCCGGCACAAAGCCTTGCCGGTTTAATATTCCTAATACATCAAGGATATATGCGAACATGAGTACTCTTTCGCAAACAATGAATCGTTTTTTAACTCACGAGGGTTCGGTAGAAGGGCCTCTTGAAAACACGCTGATGTTCCGCGTAGATAAAGCCCAGCAAGCGACCCCCATAATTTATGAGCCCAGTATTTATTTTGTAGCACAGGGCTGCAAAGAAGCCTGGCTGGAAGATCAGCGCTACGTGTATAACCCCGGCCAGTTTTTATTGCTAACGGTGCCATTGCCCCTGCGGTGTCGCGTGTTTCTGGCCTCGCCGGAGAAACCCTTTATGGCCTTGCGCCTGGGTATTGATCCGGGTGTAGTAAATGAACTGTTAGCGCAAATGCCGCAAAGCAATGATGGCCTTGACCAGAGTGAGCAGGGGATATTTGTCTCCCAAATGACAGAAAGTCTCAGAGGGAGTGTTACACGTCTTGTCGAGACCCTGAGCGAAACCAGCCAGAAAAACGTTCTGGCCCCCATGATATATCGCGAGATACTGTTCCATGTGCTGCAGGGGTCGGAAGGCAAACGCTTAAGGGATTTTGCAACCGCCGACCGTCACAGCAATCGTATTGCTTTAGTCATCGATTTTATCAACCAGAATTTTGATCAGCCTATTCGCGTGGAAGAACTTGCGAGCATCGCCGCAATGAGCGAATCGAGTTTTTATCAGCACTTTAAAAACGTAGCACAACTTTCGCCGGTTCAGTATCTTAAAAACATTCGCTTGCACCACGCCAAGCACCAGATCTTTGTAGAGCAGCTGGCGGTGAGCGAGGCGGCCTATCGCGTCGGTTACGAAAGCGCGTCCCAGTTCAGCCGTGAATACAAACGGCTGTTTGGGTTCTCCCCGGCCCAGCACTTGAGGGAGGCGGGTTAAGGTGGAAGGCACGGTTTAATCTCTTTTAAACACCAGAGTGAAGCGATCGCTTGGGCGGAATGGACAGTTCCCTGATTGACAATAGAAATAACTAATTGGAATAGGCTGATACGTTCAGAAGGAAATTAATGAATATGATGAGCGTATGCCTATTTGTAGTTGGGTTTTTCGCCAGTAACAAATACAAGGTGACAATAGTATCGGATAAGCAGACTATCTCATTTTATGTATACTTAATAATACCCTTTGATGTCTAGAGTATTTGGCTATGGTAGTGCGCTTGCTTATCTTGATGTTGTTGCTTCCTGGCAGCGCATTGTTTGCGGAAAAGCTGGTGGTGCTTCCCCTGGCGGATTCACAGGATGATAGGTCTTATGATTTTGCATTGCTACAGGAGGCTTTGAAAGCCACTGAAAACGAATACGGTGCCGTTACCATTGTGTTATCGGGTAGACAAATGGTGAGGGAAAGGCTGATTAAGGAGATGAACTCGGGCGACCTAACGATTGCTGCATCCACTTATAAACAAAGCCTGGTGGGCAAGACTCTGGTGGTGCCTTTTCCAATTCTCAGGGGTCTGGAAAGCTACAGAATGTTTTTTGTTAGCCAAAAGACAAGTATGCGTACCGATAATGTCTCAGAGTTTAGCCATTTGAAAAAATTTCGTTTTGGCCAGGGTGCTGAATGGTCAACAGCCAAAGTCCTGGAAGATGCCGGTTTGCCAGTTGTCTATTCAAAGATAAACGAAAGCTTAATCGATATGCTCAACCACAATCGCTTTGACCTCTACATGAGGGGCTCTACCGAAGTTGTTGAAGAGTGGCCATGGGTAAGTGAAAAATACCCCAATATCCGCATAGACGAAAACCTTACGATTTATTGCTATTTACCCTTATATTACCACGTGCCGCTAAACAGGCCTGATCTAGCCAAAAGGCTTGAGCAGGGCTTAAAGATATTGTTCGAAGAGGGGGCGATAGACCGTTTACTTGCTCCATCGATCGAGAAGATTGAAAAGCTGGTTAAGCAACCTGGGCGCAAAGTGCTGTATTTGGAAAACACCAATCTGGCGCCCGGTATGTACGAGAGAGATAAACCCTATTTGCTGGATTTAGGCATTATTCACGAGCAATGAGCGATGCTGGTTGACAGATTTCATCTGTTAGCCCGGCAATTAATTAGATAGGATCATTGTTGTCCCATTAACTATCTCGTCGCCAGTTCGAAACTCTCGATTTTAAAAAGATTTGGAGATTACTAGCTTTGGCGCAGACATGAATCCGGCATTTGCCACTGCGACACGCTGCAAGTACGTCCCTGTAAGCTCTATGCCAGCATCCCCCGGCAACTGCTCCTGCGTTGCACTAATAAGCGCCATCCATGGCGCGATCGGCAACTGCTCCTGCGTTGCTCTAATAAGCGCCATCCATGGCGCGATGCTGGCGAAGGTCACAGTAACAAACACCGAACCGATGTTTTCATGCTTTGTGGGACAGCAATGAGATAGGATTATCTATTTAGTTGCCGGGTTAATAATCAGGCCCGGGTCTCGAGATAAAGCTCAAATATTTTGATATTGTTTTTAGTTCTCTTTCCATTTTATGCTTTCTTTATTCCCAGCCAGATGGGACATTTTAGGTTTCGCCCTATTGGAGCTCCGATCTCATCACACATATTGCCCGGCGCACCAGGCTGAGGACCAGGCCCACTGAAAATTAAATCCTCCCAGCCAGCCTGTTACGTCTAGCACTTCGCCAATAAAAAACAAACCCGGTATTTTTTTAGCTTCGAAGGTTTTTGAAGATATTTCGTCGGTGTTGATTCCACCCATGGTCACTTCTGCTGTGCGGTAGCCTTCTGTTCCTGCCGGTAGCAATTGCCAGTTATGAATATGTTTTACCAGTTTTTCGCTGTATTTCATTGAAATATTGTTGATGCCTTGGTGGATATCAATACCGCAATGCTCTGCCAAATACAATTGTACAAAGCGCCTGGGGAAAAAACCCGTCAGCAGTGTACCGAGTTCTTTTTTGTTTTTTTTCTCTCTCCAACTGCTCATGATGTCTTGAATATTTGCTGTGGGCAGCAAATCAATTTCTATACTTTCACCCTTTTTCCAGTAATTGGAAAGCTGCAATATCACCGGCCCGCTCAAGCCTCGATGGGTGAATAGCAGTTCATCCCTGAATGTTTTGGTTTTACTGCTGGCACTAACGCTAAGAGACTGGCCTGCAAGGGCCTGGGTTAGGCTGTGGGTTTTGTCTGTAAAGGTGAACGGTACCAGGGAGGCGTGGGTGGGCAGGCAGTTCAAGCCGAATTGCTGGGCTAGCTGGTAGCCAAAACCGGTGGCGCCCATACTGGGAATGGACAGACCACCACTGGCGATTACCAGGGATTTAGCGTTTAACTTGCCAAGTGAGCTGTGTATTTCAAACGGATTTTCTTTTTCAATTTTTTCAATACTGCAGTTTGTGCGTAGCTCTACGTCGGTCTTTTCACACTCCTTTAGCAGCATGTTAAGAATGTCCGAGGCTTTGTTATCACAAAAGAGCTGGCCTTGGGTTTTTTCATGGTAGGGAATGCCATACTCTTCTACCAGTGCAATGAAATCCCATTGTGTGTAGCGGCTCAATGCCGATTTACAGAAGTGCGGGTTCTGGCTTATATAGTTTTCCGGCTGAATATCGAGGTTGGTAAAGTTGCAACGCCCGCCGCCAGACATCAGAATTTTTTTACCCGGCTTGTTTGCGTGGTCCAGAACAATCACGCTTTTACCGCGCTTGCCTGCTGTTGCGGCACACATCAGGCCTGCCGCGCCTGCACCGATTATGGCTACGTCGTATTGCATAAGTGTGGAATTAAGGGCCAATGATATTGAGGGCGAACGCGATAACTATCACTTGCGGAAGCGTAAGCAGTGGTAAAAATAAAGCGAGCTTCCAGGAGCGGGTAGTATCTTTGAGTACCATAATTTCGGTGTAGTCGGTGCTTACGCCTGTCATTAAAAAAGCGAAGCTGTTCCCCGGTGCCGCCGCGCGATTAAATATATCGGCTGCGATGGGGGTGGAGCCTTCGGAGCAGACTTCCAGCACCGTTGCCACCAGCAGGGTAACACCCAGGCCGAGGGCTGTTGGCCCAAAAAAAGTGCCGAAGTAGTCGGCTGGAACGAAGGTGCGTATCAGGGCTGCCAGTACAATGCCAAACAACAGCCAGCGCAACACCATACGCGATTCGCGAATGCCGTCTTTGGCAAACTGCCACAGGCTTTGGTGGCTTAGATCAATTTGTTTTAGCGCCTTTAGAGCCGTTGGCCAGAAAGCAAAATCTTCTGGAAGCTCGCTGGTATTGGGGTTTGCCGGCAGCGTGCCCCTGTTCACCAGCAGGTCGAATAGCAGGCCGGTAATAATGGCGATAATGGCGGAGAGTACAATGAAAATCAGCGTCCACTTAAGGCCGATCATTGCTACCAGAATGAGCGTAAGGGAAAAGGAGTTCCAGGGGCTGGCGATAAGGAAAGCCATTACCTGGCCGGTTGATGCGCCGCGCTCATACAGTTTGGCACCAACCAGTAAGATGCCATGGCTGCATAAATCCAGTAACAAGCCTGCGCCGGTTGCGCGAAGCATTCCCTGCAAGCCGCCGTGGGTGCCCAGCAGGCTCATCACCAGCTCGCGCGGTACCTTACAAAGCACAGCGACCATAAATACGCCCAGCGCTGCGCCCCAGGCCATGGAGTTAAGAATATCGAAAACGCCGTGTGACAGGTGGCCAAGGGTGGAATCGAGTAGCGCGGCGTTTTGCCAGCCCATCACCAGGTGGAAAACATAGCCGCTTGCAACGATAGCCAGAGAACCCCAGAGCAGGTAATCGGGTCGGCCTTTATTGCCTTCACAGCAGGCACTTGCCGTTTCACTTGTTTCCGGCGCAGGTGTGCTACCACAGCAACTGGGTTTGGCGGGCGCTTTTTTATTGCAGCAGGATGAGTTTTGTTCAGTCATGGGGGAACTCTGTATCGCTGTGAATTCATATCATACACAACATAAAAAAGGCAGCCTAATAGGGCTGCCTTTTTGCGCGCATAAGTTTTCTTGTTACCAGTCCCAAAGGGTTCCGTCTTCAAGGCGGTTAACGGGCAAACAGGCGCGCTTGTAAGGGTATTTAGCGGCCAGTTTTTCATCAATATCAACGCCGTGCCCTGGTGTTTCCCCCGGCGTGAAGAAGCCATTGTCAAACTGGTATGCGCGGGTAAACACTTCTTCCATTTGCTCGCTGTGAGCCATGTGCTCCTGAATACCGAAGTTTGGCACCCAGTAATCGAAATGCAGGGCGGTGCCCATGGTGATCGGAGAGAGGTCCGTGGCGCCATGGAAACCGGTCCGTACATGGTAGAGCGAGGCCAGGTCGGCGATGCGCCGAACGTGAGTAATGCCGCCCGCGTGAACAATGGTGGAACGGATATAGTCGATAAGCTGGTTTTGTATAAGGTCACGGCAATCGTGGATACTGTTGAACACCTCTCCCACTGCCAGTGGTGTAGTGGTGTGCTGGCGAATCAGTTTCCAGCCTTCCTGATTTTCTGCGGGAACGCAGTCTTCCAGCCAGAACAGCTTGAAGGCCTCGGACTCTTTGCCAAGACGTGCGGCCTCGATAGGGCTGAGGCGATGATGAACGTCGTGCAGCAGGTGCAGTTCGTCACCAAACTGCTGGCGTACCGCTTCGAACAGGCGGGGGACGTGATTCAGGTATTTTTCGGTACTCCACACGGCTTCGCTGGGCAGGTCGGCGTCGGCGGGCTCGTAGCTCTTTCCCGGTTTGGCGACGCCGTAGGTTGAGGCAACGCCGGGGATGCCACATTGCACGCGAACAGCTTTGTAACCCATCTCAACCTTTTGCGCGACCTGTTCAAGGGTGCTCTCAATATCGTGCCCGTTAGCGTGGGTATACACCATCACCCCGTCCCGGCTGCGGCCGCCGAGTAACTGGTAAAGGGGCATTTCGGCCATTTTGGCCTTTATGTCCCACAGGGCGACATCGATGGCGGCCAGCGCCGTCATGCCAATCGGGCCTCTGCGCCAATAGGCTCCGCGATAGAAGAACTGCCATATATCCTCGATACGCTGGGGGTCGCGGCCAATCAACGAGGGGCACAGATAATCTTCAAGGTAACTCACAACCGCTTTTTCGCGGCCGTTGATCGTGGCGTCACCAAGGCCATATACGCCTTGGTCGGTCATTATTTTCAGGGTGACGAAATTGCGCCCGGGGCTGCAAACAATGACTTTTGCTTCGGTAATTTTCAAAAAGTTTGCTCCAAGGGAAAAGATCTAAACCTTATCGGACAAGAGACTAGTATGCAAGTTTACTAGGGTGTCAGTGGGTAGGTTTTGCTCATGGTTTGATGTGTACCGCTGTAGCCGCTGGTTCTAACAGCTTTTCAATATTTGCGAAGGTGTTGAGTGGCAAGTGCCTTTTCGGCTCGGCTTGTTGCAGGTATTCTTCGCTGCGTTTGTTGTACGAATGTGAAGGTTATATTCCAGAGCACTACTATATACACTGGATGAGGATGGTTACATAATCAAACAGTCCCTCACATCTATTGTTCTATACTTCTCACATCGTCGAAAACCATACTTCCACCGGAGCAATTCGTTATGCCATCCATATATAAAGGGTTATTGAGCGCGGGCTTGTTCGTTTTGGCGTCGCACTCTTCCTTGGCTATGAATATTACAAGCGTTGGTAAAAACAGTACCTATGGCGCTGTGTCAGCTGAAGGGACCATGGTGGGTACGCGTTTCAATCCTGCCTCAGCTACCCACGCCGCCTGGAAGATAAAGAACGGCAAATCTGTTGCTGGTGAGTTTAGCGGGGGAATGGGGATTGAGTATGGCGACGTCTCGGAGATCTTCGACCTGTTAAACGGGCTAGGTTCATCCTTTACAGACTCTGAAGAGGGGGCTGGCGGAGAGCAAAACGATGAAGGTGATAGAGAAAGCATTCTGGATGAGCTGAATATTGATAACCCGGAACTGGAAGCGCTGATTGATGGGGTTGCCGCAGAAGCCGCAAGGCTCGCAGCGGTACTCGCTATTGTCGCTACTGAGGGTTATGCCCGTGCCAATGTGGACAGCCAGTTTTCACTGCTGTTTAAGTCATCCGGTAGCGGTGCTTTCGCTTTTGACTACAGCCTGGCGTTAACTTCGGGCATTCTCGGGGTGGTTGACGAGATAGAGTTCGACCCAGCCACGGCGCTGAGCTCATTGCAAAACGCTTACAATCTTTCAAACGGTGACCCCAGCACTACCTTTGACTTGACGGGAGGGGCGTTTATTACGGTGAACCCGGAAGACGGCAGTGTGGACCTGGAGTTCGAAAACGACAGCTTGCTGTTCACGCGATCCGCCAGTATTCAGGAGTTCGCTTTCACCTACAGCAATAAACTAGGTAATTTCTCCAGCGGTAGTCTCTATTGGGGGGCTGCGCCTAAGGTGGTATATGCAGGTTTAAGCAATGCAGCACTGCGTATTGGTGATATTACCGATGCGGAAAAAGTCTTTGACGAGCTTACGGATGCGGAATTTATCAATGAAACTGCCTTTGGTCTAAATGCAGGTATTTTATGGGTAGGTGGAAATTATACGCTTGGTGCTTCTGTTGATGACCTGGTGGAAATTGATTTTGACTTCCCCAGAGTGGATACCAGTACTTATGAAAATGAGCAGATGAAACGTGCAGTAGAAAAAGCCAGAACGTATACCATGAAATCTCAGTTATCGCTTGAAGGAAACTATACCAGCAGCAGTAAAAAGTGGAGCTTGAATGCTGCGCTTGATGCAAACCCTGTTGAAGATATCCTCGGCTTTGAGTATCAATGGTTGAATCTTAGCGCTGGATTTCATTTGGGTGGTTGGGTATTGCCTGATGTCCGTCTTGGCTTTCACCAGAACCTCGCCGGCTCAGAGCTTTCATATTTTGCTGCAGGTATAACATTTTTAAAATTTTTCAACCTGGATTTATCGGCTTCGCCGGATTCAGTAAAGATTAACGAAGATACCTTGCCGCGTGGTTTAAGTGCTGCAATAGGCATTAACTATTCTTTTTAGGGGTAATTCAAACGTTTTGTTCTTCAGGCGCCTTGTTTTTTTATATGTGACCGCTTTTCTTCAATTTGCCTGTGCTGCGGAGTCGTTCGAGCCCATTCCGCTGGACGACTTTAGTGATGTTATTAAGCACTGGCACGATCAGAATGTCCCCTCCAAAAAGGGCTACTACCAGCCTCAACAAATAATAGAAATAGCGAACAATCTCCTGTTATACCAGCGAGAAAATGGCGGTTGGCCCACCAACAAGGACCCGCTGCGAGTGTTAAGCAAAGAAGAGCGTGCTCAACTCAAGGCTGAATATAAGGCGCTGGACTCTAGCCTGGACAATCGTAATACCTATCCTCAAATACGCTATCTTGCGGCCGTCTACCAGCAAAGTAAGGATAAAAAATACCGCGATGCTGCAATCAGGGGCTTGCTATATATTCTCGACCACCAGTACGCCAATGGCGGCTGGGCACACTCTCCTCCCCGTACTGACAAATATTACGGCCATATCACCATAGCTGACGAAGTGATGCCGGGTGTGCTCACCTTGCTTCGCGAAATAGTCCAGGGCGATGAGCGCTACAGGTTTTTATCGCAGACGATGGTTGCCAGGTGTGAAGACGCCTTGCGGCGAGGTGATGCGCTGTTGCTCAGCTTGCAGTTGAAGGTAAATGGCAAAGCAAGCGTGTGGGCTGGGCAATACGATAAAGAGAGTTTGCAGCCCACCCTCGGCAGAAGCTATGAATTGCCCTCACAGGTGTCGTGGGAAAGCGTTGCCGTGGTGCGTTATTTGATGTCAATTCCCCAGCCCAATACTGAAATAATTACCGCGATTGAAAATGCCATTAGCTGGTTCGAGTCTGTGAAAATAGTGGGCATTGCAGTTGAAAAGTTTGAAACAGAGCCGGTGCGTTTTAAGTACCACACCAGTACCTATGATTTACGTGTGGTGAAGAATGACAAGGCGCCGCCGCTGTGGGCGCGGTTTTACGAGCTTAAAACCAACACACCTTTATTTGCCAACAGGGATGGAACACCGGTGGCGAGCCTGGCAGAAGTTAAGCGGGACAGGCGTACAGGGTATGACTGGTATGGCACCTGGCCACAGGCTTTGCTGGATTTAGATTATCCACAGTGGAAGCAGCGAGTTGCGGAGCTTAACAATCAGGTGGGCAAATAGATCAGGGCGATTTATTTGATCGCTGGATTATTTATTCAGGGGCAGCTCAATAAAAAACTGCGAGCCGCCGCCTTCGCGCGGGCGGTAGTATAATTTGCCATCGTGGGCTTCAACAATGTTTTTGGCAATAGCAAGCCCAAGCCCTGTTTGCTTTTCCCCCCCGGTCGATCGACTGCTGAGCACAGAGAAGGCTTTAAATAACTTTTTTTGTTCGTCTTTGGCGATACCCTCGCCGCGGTCCGCCACGCAAATTTGAGCACTGTTGCTATCGCTGTGCAATGCGACGTCCACCTGTGCGTTTTTGGGTGAGTACTTTATGGCGTTGCTGATAATGTTATCCAGTACCTGCTTGATTTTAACATCATCCAGTTGGCTGAAAATGCCGTCGCAAGCCGACAGCTTTATCTCAATGCCCTTGCTGCTGGCCTCATCGTTGTAAAGGTCTACTCGTTCTCGCAAAGTTTTGCTCAAATCGATTTCCGCCAGGTGTAATTCAGACCTTCCGCTTTCAATAGCGGAAACGTCAAGCAGGCTTTCAAGCAGCTCGATTAAACCGAGGCTGTTCTTTTTAATCATTGCCGCCATCGCATTTACCCGTTTGCTGTCTACCTTTTGGTGCTCGATCATGCTGGCAGCCGTTTTAATCGCGGCAAGGGGCCCGCGGATGTCATGGGCGGCGGTACCGAGTATTCTGTTCTTGTCCTCGTTGAGCTTTTTCTGGTTGATAAAGGCTTCAATGCGATCGGCGCTGCGGTTTATTCGGCACAGTAATTCTTCAGGCAGAAAGGGTTTGGATAAATAATCATTGGCGCCTGCTTTAATAAATTGCGCAGACAGTGTTTTGCCACCCTCGCTGGAGACGCCAATAATTTCAAGTTCGTTACTGTTCTTGATTTCCCGCAGTGCCGCGGTGAGTTGCAGCCCGTCCACTTTCTCCATAAAACAGTCAACCACGGCGATTGATACTTTAGGGTGTTGTTGAATGATCTCCAGGGCCTGTTTGCCACTCTCGGCGGCATGAATCTGATAGTTTTGTAGCTGCAGCAGTTTTACCATTTTAGTCCGCTGGGTGCGGGAGTTGTCTACCACGAGCACCTCAACCTCCTTGTTCTGATACAGCCTGCGTACTGCCCACACCACGTATTCAAGGCTGTACTTGCCCGATTTGTGGGCGTAATCCGCTATACCTCTAGCCCACAGGTCTTCTTCAATGGCCCGGTTGCCGGTGGCGGTAAAAACAATAGCAGGAATGTTCTCGCGGGTGACAAGCTCTACAGCCTCACCTTTGGGGGCGTCAGGCAGGTGCAGGTCAACGATGGCCGCAAAGTAGTCGCCGGGGTTGTATTCCAACAAGGCTGCAGCACAGGCGTAGTCTTCTGCCACGTCTACATCAAAGCCGTGAGACTCACGGATAAGCGTGCTCAGTATGTTGGAGAAGGAGCGGGTGTCCTCGATTATCAGAACTTTTTCAGTCATAGCATCCAGGCGAGACGAGGCTAACTTCATTAACTTTAGTCTAAAACTTGCACTTTGAGTGATGTTCTGCGCCGACAGTATAAAACACTAAGATAGTGACTGCCCGGTAAGGCCAATAATGGCTGGTTATGGTCTTGAGCTACTGGTTTTGGTCAAGACAGTAAGCGGCTGTCTACATTGTCCGATTGCGTGTATTGCTTGCACATATGCTTAAAAATCAATGTTTTGTCGTTTTCGGTCAAGTCTAAGACAGAGTAAGTCGTCAATATTTGAGCAATCTAATTGGACTGTCCAAACAGTAGCACGAAAGCGTAAAAGACTTTTATTTGGCGGTGTAATCCTTTGCATTGGTCAGGCCGAATGGGCGCTTGATGTTCTGGAGGACGGTTTATGGATTTTCTGCTCAATAGATAAATATAACTGGGAGCACCCTGCATGAACTTAAAGAATATTTGCGTAGTCACTTTTACCATCACCTGTATTGCTGCCTGTGGTGGTGGAGGCTCGTCACCACAACCAACAGTTGAACCAACAGTTGAACCCACAGCACCTGGTGCTGAACCCACTCAGGAGCCCCAGGGGCCCTGGACCTGTCCTAGTGATGGCAGCCTGTATTTCTGTGATGACTTTGAAGACGGCACCTACGCCGACCGCTGGGATGACAAGATTTCGACCTATGGCTTATCAGACCCCGGCGTTTTTGATGTGCTGGATGAAGGTGACGCCGGTAAGTCCCTTCGTTTTACCGCAGGTACCCGGGGTGAGCTGGATGAAGGCGAGCTGATACTGGTTAAAGCCGAACAATTCAGCGGTATTAACAGTGACTACTTTGTCGAGTACAAAATACGCCCTCGCCAGAACGGTAATACTGGTAACAAGTATCTTTACAGCATGGTGCGCTACCAGGATTATCTGGAGTGGTATTTTGGCGGCCTGAACATGCAGAGCTCAGCTGCCTCCACCCAGGTGGAAGTCGGTACAGCGACCAAAAGTGGCGGTATTAGCCGCGAATCTCAGGTGAAGCAGCCCCTCCTGCTGGGTAGTAAAGATGCCACCGATGGCAGCTGGTACACCGTGCGTGTAGATGTGGTTGGCAATACGCTTACCAGCTACCTTAATGGCGAACAGCAAGGTACTTGGACTGATGACGCCAGCCTCTACAACAGTGCCGGTTTAATTGGCTTTTTCACCTTTAACCGTTCTTTTGAGCTTGATTATGTAAAAGTGGGCGATCCGGCCATCAAGCCGGTGCAGTTGCAACTGGACTATGGCGACAGTGCCTGGCTTACCGCCGCCGACGGTGACCCCTTGCTGGTTAATGTCACAGCCCTTCAAAGTGATGGCACTACTGCAGACGCTTTTTCAGTCGTGTCCAGTGATGACGGCGTTGTTGCGGTTTCTGCTGATGGCAATGTGGTAACGCTGCAGCCCCAGGCCGCAGGTACGGCTGAGATTACCTTTACCGCCGCCTCAGATGCCAGTGTGCAGCGTGTGATTTCCGCAGAAATTGAGCCTGCGTGGATTATGCCCACTACTGATTACAGCAATATAAGCTCACTGCTGAGCCCCAGCTCTACCGACGAATACATCGACACCACGCTTCGCATCACCTTCGACAGTGCGCCTTCTCTGGGTACAACAGGTGAGGTGCGTATCTTTGATGGGGACAGCGACGAAATTGTCGACCGCATTAAAGTGCAAGGCGAAACGGAGGAATTGGGTTTCGCTGGTCAGGAAAATGTTCGTGTTGTTAACACGGCCCTGATTCGGGTAGAGGGTAATGACCTTGTTATCAAGCCCCATAGCCAGGCTTTGAGTTACGGAAAAAAATACTATGTAGCGATTGGCCCGAACGTAGCAATGGGCGCACAGCTGAATGGTGTTGACTTCAATGGCCTGGGCAAAAACGCCAGCTGGTCGTTCAGCACCAAAGCCAGTGGCCCTGCCAGTAATTCAAGCAGCCTGACAGTGGACGATGATGGCTCCAGTGCGGACTTTTTGACACTTCAGGGAGCCTTGGACTGGGTGATGGAAAATGCAGATAAAGATGCTGCCTTTACCATAAACCTGCAAAACGGCAGCTACAACGAACTCTTGTTCCTAAGGGGCAAAAATAATTTGAGCATTGTTGGTGAAAGCCGTGATGGCGCTGTGATTGCTGCAAAAAATAACGATGGCATGAATGGTGGCAGTGGCAAAAGCGCCAGTCCTGGCAGCGCACCCGGTGGTGGCCGCGGCCTGTTGCTGGTGGAAAGCGTGGATATGCTTAGCCTGGAAAGCTTAACCATAAAAAATACCCACACGCGCACTGGTTCGGGTGACCAGGCAGAAACAATTTATTTCAATTCCAACAATCGGCTGGTGGCAAGAGATGCCGCATTTATTTCCGAGCAGGATACGCTGCTGCTGAAGGGCTACAACTGGTTCTACGATTGCTTGGTTGCCGGCAACGTGGATTTTATCTGGGGTTACAGTGTTGCAAGCGTATTTGAGAGCAGCGAGATCCGCTCGCTGGGAGATTCCAAGTCTGGCGAAGCCACTAGTAAAGGCGGTTACCTGCTGCAGGCGCGCACGCAAAACGCTACAGACCCTGGTTTTGTATTTCTGAACTCAAGGCTGACACATGCGGACGGGCCAACGGGCGTTACTATCGAGACGGGAACAACGCACCTGGCGCGCTCTGGTGGCAGTAGCAGTTACTACGACAATGTTACCTTTATCAATACCGCTATGGATGATCATGTAGCCGATGTTGGCTGGGCCTACTTTGGGATTAACGGCCAACCAGCGACCAACCCGGAGATAGCGACCGCAGATCAGGGCTGGCGAGAGTTCGGCAGCACCGACCTGGCCGGCAATGCGCTTGATCTCTCCGAGCGCTGCGGTGACAGCGACAGCTGCCATATTTTGACAGAAGCGGAAGTGAGTGATCGCTTTTGCAGCCGTGCACAAATTTTCGCCAGCTACAACAACGGTGCGGGCTGGGACCCTTACCCCGGCGATAGCAGTGACGATGACTGTGATGGACCTGTTGCGGAAACCTGGGCCGGTAAGGCCACTCAACTGGGTGCTACTTCAACAAGTATTGATGGAAGTATTGCTGAGCAGAGTGATTCCAGCGTTACCTTTAGCGCCAGCGGCGGAAAGTTTGAGAGCCAGAAAACCTCTCTGTATGTGGTTTCCCAGGATGTTACTGGTGACTTCACCTTCACAGCCAAAGTGAAAGCTGTGGGTACCCTGCGTGAAAGCAATAGCTACCAGTTTCCGGCGGGGCTCATAATGTGTGAATGCGATACCTCTAATGTCACTCGAAATGGTTTGCTGGCGAACGTGAGTGTTAATGACATCACCGAAGATTCCACCGAGCAGTTGGTGGCAACATACGGTCATGTATTAAGTGCAACCGATTCCTGGGCGAAGACGGGAAGTGACGCAGTGAGTGCTGGCGACAATCTGTATCTAAAACTGGTGCGGCAGGGGCAGGACTATAGTGCATCCTATTCAATGGATGGTGGCAGCTCCTATACGGATCTGGGTAGCGGGACGTTTACAGGTTTACCTGAGGCCTTGAAAGTGGGTGTGTTTGCCGCGCCCAATGGCAGCGGTGAGCAGAGTTTCACTTTTGAGGATATGGCAATAACACAATAGTTTGTGTGTTCATGGAACAGGGCTGGGCTGGCGTTTGCCGGCCCGGCCTTCTTCAGTTTAAAAAAAAGAGAGATAAAAATGATGTATTTAAAATTTACTTTAAGTGTGTTGCTGCTAGCGGGCATTGTCGCTTGTGGGGGCGGTGGTGGATCGTCGAATAAATCACCTGGGCCCACAGCGGGCCCCACTGCCGAGCCGAGCAATGAGCCTTCAAGTGAGCCCAGCTCAGAGCCATCGGCAGAGCCCGAAAGTGACGGTGGTTATGCTGGTTATAACTTTGACCTCAAAGGGGGTGCCGACGGCAATAGCTACACGGTTAATAACGGTGCCGACCTTCAGGCGCGGCTTGATTCTGCCAGTGATACCACTAGCCCCGTCACAATATATGTGGATGGCACCATTACAGAAGTCAATACCGGAGGCACATCCATTGATATAAAAGAGATGGATAATGTTTCCATTATCGGTGTCGCCGACCGGGGTGAGTTTGACGGCGTTGGTTTTAAAATTCGAAAAGCCAATAACATTATTATCCAAAACCTCAAGATTAAAGCGATCTACAAGGGTGATGCGATATCTATCGAAAATAATTCCGCTTCAGATACCACCAGTAATATCTGGATTGATCATAACGAACTATATGGCAGCTTGAGTGTTGATAAAGACTATTACGATGGCTTGATCGATTCTAAAAGCGGAGCCGAGAACATTACCATCTCATACAACTATATACATGATCACTGGAAGGTTTCTCTGCATGGCAGTAGCGATGATGATGCTGGTGAGCGAAAAATCACCTTCCATCACAACCGTTTTGAAAACCTGGTATCGCGTGTACCTTTGTTTCGTTATGGCACTGGCCACCTTTACAATAATTACTATAAAAATATCGATTCGACGGCCATTAACTCCCGCATGGAAGCGACGCTGCTAGTAGAAAATAACATTTTTGAAGACACCAAAAATCCCATTGTCTCATTTTATTCTCGTGATATTGGCTATTGGAATTCTATTGGTAACGAATTTACCAATGTTAGCTGGTCGACACCGGATGTTGATGAGGCGACAGCAGGCCCTGATGGTGTAACGGGTAATGATTCGAGTATCAGTGTGCCTTATGAATATACACTTGACCCAGTCGCTGGTCTGAAAGATTACGTTATAGCCAATACTGGTATTGGTAAAATTAGTCAGAGTGCCGATGAAATTCCCGAACCTGATACGCCGGCTAATCTGGTGCCAACGGCGGAACCTGCTGTTCCCGGTGATGTGACCTTGCCGTATGCTGAAAATTTTGCTGCTGCCAATACTGATGAATTTTTCAGTGCTGACTATCGTGATACTTCTGGAGGCAGTGGGACAGCCACGCCGATGTACCACAGGGTGACGGGAACGGCGACGATTACGTCCCAGCAGCTGACATTAACCGGCTCGCGCGTAACTATTGGTAATACAACGCCAGCAGTAATTACTACCGCCGGGGACGCAAGCACTACAGGGGTATTGGATTTGGATGCGCCATATCAGATTAAATTTAAGGTGCTCAGTGTCGGTGGTACTACCACCAAGAAGTTTCTTCTGTATGTGGATAACAATACTTCCGGTCAGGATAACTCGATACACGGCAAAGAGTCCAAGTTCTACTCAGCGGCATTGGACAGCTATGTTTTAGGTGAAACGGTAACTGTGCCTGGCTACATTGCAACAAACGCCTCGTTCATTACCCTTCGTACCGAAAGTGATTCCAGCATAACTATCGATGACCTGGTCATTGAGCTGCTTAACTAAGGAAAAAACGCTGGACAGGCACCTCAACTATTAACCTGGTATTGTTTTTTTATCCTTTATACCAGCTTAACAAGAGGGGCCTGCTCCGAGATGGAAAGCCTGGGGGAGGGCTGTTTAGGCCCCTCGGGTGCAGATATCAGTATTGGCTACTTTTTTACACTCTCTTGCGGCCCTAAATAACTTTCCTGTAAGCCGCCCGTATCAATGATAATTTTCTGAAATGTAAACGCCGGGTCGACCATGTAGATTCTGAGTTTGCTGTTTCCGGCTTTGATTTTATGCTTAGTGCTGCTAACCCGTACGCCATCGTTTACCTCTTTTCCCCAGTTGTTATCCGTTCCCATAAAATCCTTTAGCGTGTCAACTATCTGTGGTTTTTCGTTATCAATGGCAATTGCGTAGCGCAGCCCTCGTTCAGGGGATATTGGCCATGTGGGTGCAGAAATCAGTTGAATTTCTGCTTCACCATCGTTGAAGAAACTTAAGTCATATTCTACAAACGGCGCAGCATTTTCCGGGTTTTCAAAGCTGCGATCCGTTACCGGGAAGGTGGACAGGGAGCTTTGTGTGCGACCATGGAAGGGTATTTCTTGCCAACCAATACCCTCTACCTTGGTTCCCCGGCTGGCGCTGGCAGCTTCAATCGCAATATAGCCATCGGCTTCTAAAAAGCCCTTGGCTTTTTTCAGCAAAGCGCGAGATGGTTTAAAGGCTGTTACTGGCAGCCGCGCCCGAAACCAGGCTGGGCCTTTTGCGCTTATTATTCCTTTGCTAAGGCCTTCCGGTAGCTTTTTCCAGTCGATCTCGACTTCTATGTTTTCCGTTGTAGTAATAGTTCCCTCGGTGGAGCTGAGTTTAATCCAGTCGTCGCTGGCCTGTATGCGGTAGCTGAAGGCCTTTGTTCCCCGGTTGTATAGCGCCAGGTTTTTTGTTTGCTTGCCTGTTAAGTCAAAGCGCAACTGCTGATGGCTTTCTGCTGGCCATACCGAGCGATAGTTTTCAACGGCGATACCAAGTTCAGCATACGCACCAGGCGAATAATCATAACTTACGGGCATCTGGTTGCCTTGGGGGCTGTCCCAGTAGTGATAACCAATATGTGGCTGGTTCATAAAATGTTTCCACTTGCCTCCGTTGATGCTGTGGTACTGCTGGGTGAGTTCCGCGTCCTGCTGAAAGTAGTGTTTGGCAAGGTCGGCATAATCGTTGGCATTGGCACGGCCCTGTTCTGCGTAGAGTCGGTTTTTGCCCAGTGCCAGGTTCATCAGGGTGATGTTTGCGCTAGCTTTTACCGGGTGCAATACCAACTGAAAAAACGCAGATTTATGTTCAGCGGGAATTTTTTCGTAAAGGGCCTCGGCGCGAGTCAGCATTTCTTTCATTTCGGTTTCAATGCGTTCGGCTTCGTTGTAGTTGATCTGGCTGTACGTTTCCGGGCGCATACCTTCGGGTCTGCGCCGACCGTTGTGGCGGGTATAACTGGTCATTAGCCACTCAATTTCTTCAGCGAATTGTTCACCGAATTCTCTGCCAGCCCACAGCTTTCCGAATTCCTGCAGCCGGGTTTTGGGCCAGCGTTCCGGGTCCCAGGCCATGTTAAGAAAAAACTCCATGGGGTATTCCATGGGTTTCAGGTCGCCAACATTTACGATCCAGATTTGATTAGCCTGGTAAGCATATGCCAGGTTCATTTGTTCCCAGATCTTCGCCAGTGGTGTTACGTTTATCCAGCGGTAAGAGTAGGGGCCGCCAACATAATCAAAGTGGTAATACACGCCTGCACCGCCACTGCGTTTGCGCTCTTCAGGCGTTGGTAAGCGGCGGATATTGCCCCAGTTATCATCAGCCCAAAGCAGAATGACATCATCAGGCACTCGCATGCCGTTTTCGTAATAGGATTGCACTTCCTTATAAAGCGCCCATACCTGTGGTACCTCACTTGCTTCGCGGTCATCAAATACTTCGCTGAATATTTTGCGTTGGTCGGCAACAATTTTCTCAAGTAAGTCGATATTCTCCGTTTCACTCATTGGCTCGTCTTGCTGGCCGCGCATACCAATGGTGTACAGGCTTTCGTAGTTTTTATGCCGCTTGGCGCCCTCCAGCCAGAAGTGGTAAAGATTTTTTTCGTTTCTACTGTAGTCCCAGGGCCCTTCGCCGTGGCGGTTCCACTCCTTGTCTGCGCGCATCAGTGGCTCATGATGAGAGGTGCCCATGATAATGCCGTACTCATCGGCCAGTATCATGTTCTTAATATCATCGTCGGCAAAAGCGTTGTTCCACATGGCCGGCCAGAGGTAGTTGGCTTTAAGGCGCAGCATCAGTTCGAAAACCTTAACGTAGAATTCGTGGGTGTAGTTACCATGATTTGCGGCCACCCAGGAGCTAAGGGAAGGGGCTTCGTCGTTTAGAAAAATGCCTCGGTATTTTACTTTGGGGGCGTTCTGCTTAAGTGTGCCGCGCAAGGCATAGATTTCGTTTTTCGTCTGCGGCGGCACATCTGCCCAGTAATACCAGGGGGATACGCCAATTTGTTCTGAGAGGTCATAAATGCCATAGATGGTGCCACGTTTGTTGGCACCGGCGATAACAAGCGCCCTCTCTACACCGGGTAGCGGCTGGTTGACAACCTGCAAGTGGTAGGCGTCCCATTTGCCTGCGATGCGCTGGGGATTGATTTTTTTGCTTTCAATGAGTTGGTCAATAACTGCGCTTTTGCCGATCGTGCCAATGATGATTGCATCCTTTTTCTGGTTTGCTGCGGCATCGACAATTTCGGGTGTTTTGCCGCTAACGCGATTGAAGTCTGCTTGCAAGTCCTTAGCTGCACGAAGCACCCCTTTGTAGTCAGCGCTATCGACATACATTGTGGCCGTATGTGTTTTTCCCACCAGGGCAACAGCGCCACGGCGGGCCTTATCACTTATATATGTGCTATCGCCAAGGCTGTGAGCCAGACAGGAGAGGGTAAGCAAAACAACAGTAAAGCCTGCTAGCAGGTGTTGGCGGAAAGTAAGGTGATGCATCTTTAACATCCTTCATTATGGGTATTGGGGTATTGATGTTTCGGAATATTCGAAGATCAGCTTACAGAATAGTAGCAAGCATGATTGTTTGTTATAGTTTATTTGACTATATGTTTTGTGTCTATGCTCAGTTGCCACACTCCATGCTGGTTTGCGCGTTCTTACCTACACTTCACCAAAGGACAACGACAAAGGGCTTAAAGTGCGAATATGGAAAAAACATACAACTCGATGGCAGCAAGCTCTGGTGGTTCATGGGGAGCACAACCGTTGAGTCCTGCGTTGAGGAACCTTGATATAACTGCATTTTTACGCCTTGGTCTGAACGTTTTATTAATTTGGCAATACATATTGTTAAGCTAATAGGCGGTGCACGGAAGCGCCGCCAGTGCCCGCAGGGCAATGTAAGCCCTTGAAATACCAGTAAATTCACACATTTGCGCCAGTATTTCATGGGCGCGAAATTAAATAGACAGGATAATCTATTTAATTGCCGGGTTAATAGCTATGCTGCTTGATTAGCGAATTCCAAATGGACCACTAGCGTATTTTTTATGATAAACCTTCAAAATATACACAAGTTCTATGGCGCAGGGTCCCAGCGTTTACATGTACTGAAAGGGCTTGATCTGAGTATAGGCAGCGGCGAGCTTGTTTCCATTATGGGCTCTTCCGGCTCGGGTAAGTCTACGCTTCTTAATATTATCGGTATTCTGGATAGTTATGATGACGGTCTTTATGAACTGGCGGACATCCCCATTCAGAACCTGAGTGAAAAACAGGCGGCCAGCCTGCGAAACCAACACCTGGGTTTTGTATTCCAGTCTTTCAATCTGCTGCCCTTTAAAAACGCTCTGGAAAACGTTGCTTTGCCCCTGTACTACCAGAGTGTATCCCGCAAAATGCGTAACCGGCGAGCGGCGGAAATGTTGGAGCGCGTGGGTCTTTCTGATCGCAGTGTCCATTTGCCGGGTGAAATGTCCGGTGGGCAAAAGCAGCGCGTTGCCATTGCGCGGGCACTGGTAACCAATCCCAAAGTTATTCTCGCAGATGAGCCCACTGGTGCGCTTGACAGCGTTACCTCCCAGGAGGTGATGGCGCTTTTCAAGCAGGTTCATGAAAGCGGTAAAACAGTCGTAATTGTCACCCATGAGGATGATATTGCCGCGCAGACAGAGCGCATTATTCACATCAAAGATGGCCATATAGTGGTGTAGCGGTGATTATAGATAATCTGCAGGAAATCTACTTTACTCTGCGCAAAAATAAGCTGCGTAGCTTCCTAACAGCGTTTGGTGTGTTCTGGGGCATCCTGATGCTTATTCTCTTGCTGGGCGCTGGCAAGGGGCTTGAGAAGGGAATAGAGAAAGGTTTTGGCAGTGATGACCGAAGCAGTATATGGATTCACACCGGGCGAACAGCGATTCCCTATAAAGGTATTCCCCATGGTCGCTATGTGCAGTTCACAGAGGATGACCTGGCCGCTTTGCGCCGAGAGTTCGACGATATTCAGTATTTGTCTGCAGAAAACCTCGCTGGCCAGCGATGGCGAAGAACCATTAATGTAACGCATAAAGATAAATCCGGTGCCTTCAGTGTGCTGGGCGTGGCGGATGAGTATTTTAATATCAAGCGTTTTATCGAGTACAAATATGGTAGAACGCTGAATATTCTGGATGCGGATGGGCTTCGTAAAGTTGCCATTATTGGCACAGCTGTGCGTGACCGCTTGTTTGGCAAGGGTGTCGATCCCATTGGCAAGGAGATTAATTTTCATGGCATTGTGTTGCAGGTGGTCGGCGTTTTCTATGACCCGGGGCGGGATGGGCGAATGGACGAAAGGGTTTATATTCCCTTGTCTACCTTTCAAAAGACCTTTGGCCGCAGTAATAAAATCGGCTTGATGACACTTACACCAAAACCCGGTGTTGATTCCTACGCGCTGGAAGAGAAAATAGTCAGTTTTCTGCAGCAGCGTCACTGGGTTGCGCCGGATGATGTTCGTGGCATCCGTTCAAACAATAAAGCAAAGCAGGTAGAGGAAACAACACTGGTATTTAATGCTATTTCCTTGTTTATCTGGTTTGTTGGTCTGGGAACCCTGGCGGCGGGTATTGTCGGTATCAGCAATATCATGATTATTACCGTAAAAGACCGCACTCGGGAAATTGGTGTACGCAAAGCCCTTGGTGCAACCCCTTTATCAATCGTTTCCATGGTGCTTACCGAGTCAATACTGGTAACTGCTGTTGCCGGTTACTGCGGTCTGGTGCTTGGCGTAGGAGTGATAGAGCTGGTTGCCATGATGGTGAGAAATGCTGGCGGTAGCCTGGGTTTTTTTGGTGCTCCGGAAGTGGATATCGCGGTGGCGATTAAAGCGATTTTAATACTGGTTATTTGTGGCGCGCTAGCGGGTTTAGCTCCTGCACTGCACGCTGCAAGGATACACCCCATAGAGGCCATGCGAGAATAACATGCATATTCTGGATCGCGACATCTGGCAGGAAATTTTCGACAGTGTGCGTCGTCACAAACTGCGTGCGGTGCTGACAGCTTTTGGTGTGTTCTGGGGTATTTTCATGCTGGTCAATTTGCTGGCGGTGGGAAATGGCCTTGAAAACGGCGCCAATGCAAGTATGGGTAGCTTGCAAAATGCTATCTATCTCTGGTCGGGGCGGCCTACCAGTATTCCCCATAAAGGATTAACCAAAGGCCGCTATATTCGTATGAATGACGATGATATTGCAGCGATTCAACGTTTGAGCGAGGTGGATATTGTCGCTCCTTCCAATGGCATGGGTGACCAATATGTCTCCCATGGAGTAATGGGCGACACTTTTCGCATTTCTGGAAACTGGCCAGAGTTTTTTAAAGCAAAGGATTATCGTTTGTTGGAGGGCCGGTTCGTTAACAAGCTGGATTTAAAAGAAAACAGAAAAAACATTGTTATCGGTGAAACGGTTCGTGAGATTTTGTTTGGCAAGGAGGCCTCCGCACTGGGCAAACAGGTGAAAATGCTGGGCGTGCAATTTCAGGTGGTAGGTGTTGTAAGACCTTCTGCGCTAAATAACTGGGCGCAGAATGACTTAAGGCGCGTTTTTTTACCGCATAGCACCATAAGGAAAATTTTTAATCAAAGAGACACTGTACACAGTATGATGGTCACACCCGTGCCCGGTGTCGATGCCAACCGACTGGAAGAGAAAGTGATTGCCTTGCTGCAATCCCGTCATCGCATCCACCCCGATGATGTTGGTGTTATCGGCAGTTGGAATTCGCAGGATAGTTATGACAAGGTTCAAGGCTTGTTTGCGGGCATGTCGGCATTCAGCTGGTTTGTCGCCATTGGAACCATTATCGCTGGCGTGGTGGGTGTTGGTAATATCATGCTTATATCAGTAAAAGAGCGAACCAAGGAAATCGGTATTCGCAAAGCCATTGGTGCTACACCTGTTTCTATTGTCAGTGCTATTTTGCAGGAATCACTGATTATTACCTTTTTTGCCGGGTATTTAGGCCTGGTGGCGGGAGTGCTTATGGTGGAACTGGTATCCGCTATTGCGCCAGCTGAAAACCGAACCTTTATGAACCCGGAAATCAGCTTTTCCACTGCCATGTGGGCTATCGTGGTTCTATTAGTTGCAGGAGCCCTGGCTTCTGTTTTACCTGCTAAAAAAGCTGCTGGGGTAAACCCTGTGATAGCCCTGCAAGATGAATAATATTGAGCTTCTATACCGGGTTAATAGACAGTGCAGAGGTGCATGTTATGAGCCAGGAGCTAATGCGAGCCCTTAAAATCGAGGTTTTGCGCGTAAAGCCGCGCGCTTTTAAGGGCGACGATAATATAGGTCAGGAGGATCTATTGGATCGCCAGATTAATAAGAGGAATATTTTTTAATGAAGAAGGTACTGGGAATATTTTTTGGTGTTTTTATTGTCGTGGTTTTTATCGGAACGGGAGTGTTTCTGTACAATAAATCACAGCAGAAGCCCGTAGTTTTCGAGACCGAAAAGCCGCTGATTACCGATATTATTCAGAAAACGGTAGCCACAGGGAAAATTATCCCGCGCAAGGAAGTGGAGATTAAGTCTCAGGTTTCCGGGGTGGTTGAAACCATCTATTTGGAGGCGGGGCAGCCCATCGGTAAGGGCGATTTAATTGCCAAAATTCGCATTATTCCAAAGATGGAGCATCTTAATCGTGCGGAATCACAGCTGGAAACGGCGCGCCTGCAGTTTGAAAATGCCAAGCGCGAGCTGGAGCGTCAGGAAAAACTGTTTCAGGATAAGTTAATCTCTGAGTTTGAATACAATAAATATCGTCATACCTTTAATCTGCAGGAAGAAACCCTGGAAGCGGCCGAAAGCAACCTGGCCATTATTCGTGAGGGGGCTTCGCAAAAAGCGGGTAAGGTTTCTAACCTGGTTCACGCCACGCTGGAAGGCTTGATACTGGATATACCGGTAAAAGAAGGAACCTTCGTTACCGAAACTAACACTTTCAATGCGGGTACAACCATTGCGACCGTGGCCAATATGCAGGATATGATTTTTGAGGGGACAGTGGACGAAGCCGAAGTGGGCAAAATTCACGAGGGAATGGAGCTGCTGCTCAAGATAGGAGCAATGGAAACCGCGCCCTTTACCGCGCAGCTGGAATACATTTCACCAAAAGGTTGGGATGATCAGGGAACCATAAAATTCCAGATACGTGCGGCGGTAAAACTACAGCAAGATCGTTTTCTGCGAGCTGGCTACAGCGCCAATGCCGATATCGTGCTGGCGAAAAAGGAGCAGGTGCTGGCCATTAACGAACGTTTGTTGTTATTTGAAGGCGATGAAACCTTTGTTGAAGTGGAAACCGCGCCTCAGGTGTTTGAAAAGCGGCAGGTTAAAACCGGTTTATCCAATGGTATACACATAGAAATACTGGAAGGTGTTACAAAGGAAGTGTCCCTTAAAAGACAGTAGCGTACTAATCGCCGGCAAATAGGTAAGATCAGAAGCGCGCAAAGCGCGCGCTTCCGAGTTCATTGATTAGCCTTCCATATTTTCCAATTCCACGCCCTTGGTTTCATGAACATATTTGATCACGAAGAAGATGGAGATTATGGCACCCAAGGTGTACAAGCTGTAGGCGAAAGCGAGGCCTGCGCCAGCCAGCAGCATTGGGAAGGTCCATGACACCAGGAAGTTGGAACCCCACTGGGCAAGGCCAGCAATAGCAAGGCCAGAGCCGCGAATCTGGTTGGGGAACATTTCACCCAGCATAACCCACATTACCGGCCCCCAGCTGAAGTTGAAGAACACCACGTAAGCGTTCGCCGCAACCAGAGCAAGTACCCCCATGTTGCCTTGCAGGCTGAGGCTGCCCTGATCATCAACGGTGCCTGAAGCAAAGGCCACCACTGCCAGCGCGAGTGTCACAGACATGCCGATAGAACCCCACAGCAGTAAGGGTTTACGACCAATACGGTCGACTAAAACCAAACCGACAATCACGGCACCAATACTGAGTGCGCCAGAGACCACGTTAATGAGCAATGCGTCATTTTCACCAAAGCCCACAGCCTGCCACAGTACTGCGCCGTAGTAAAAAACCACGTTAATGCCAACAAACTGCTGGAAAGTTGCCAGACCGATACCTACCCAGACAATAGGCCTTACCTTTCCGCTTGCTTTGTCAATAAGATCCGAGAATGAAGGTTTGTGATCGTGTGCGATGGATGCATCAATCTCCTCCAGTTTGGCGGAACCTGCTTGCTTGCCATACAGGCGTTGCAGCACGGATAAGGCTTTTTCTTTTTGCTGCTTAACAACCAGAAAGCGTGGGCTTTCGGGAATAAACATCAAGGCAATTAAAAAGATGCTTGCCGGAATGAGTTCTATCCAGAACATCCAGCGCCAGGTTTCGAAGCCCATCCACAGTGGGTTAAGCGCGGAACCTGAAATATCAGCCAGTGCATAATTGCTTAAGAATGCCATAAACAGGCCGGTAATAATCGCTACCTGCTGAATGGTCGCCAGCGCGCCCCGGTAGCGCGCCGGTGCCACTTCCGCAATATACGCTGGCGCCATAACACTGGCAGCACCCACGGCAAGGCCACCTATTACACGATAGACAATAAACTCACCGGATGAGCCAGCAACACCTAGCCCCACGCAGAAACAATGAATAACATTGAGGCAATGATCAGCATAAAGCGTCGCCCATAGAGGTCTGCCAGGCGGCCGGCAAAAAAAGCGCCTACCGCACAGCCGAGCAACATGGAGGCAACGTTAAAGCCGCTGGCAACACTGTCGGAATTAAAGGCAACTTTCAGCCCTTCAACAGTGCCATTAATCACACCGCTGTCAAAGCCGAACAAAAAACCGCCAATAGTGGCAACACTACTGATGAGAAGAATAAAAGCAAAATTCTCCGAACCTTGCGTTGTGGTTTCATTCATTTGAGGGTACCTAATGGTTGAATATTATTTTATTCCGACAAGCTAGGGCCTGTTAACACTAATTTAATTACCTCTGCCTGAGCCCATTTTTTTGTCCAACAAGGCAGAAGGAGCGTGATTTGGTTGTTCCAAATAAGCGACTGATAA
>CAJIBL010000102.1_pt1 | contig 49879 bp, 42 predicted proteins | sample 9199351 | NCBI WGS metagenome assembly CAJIBL01 (sample SAMEA7708304, study PRJEB35096) | sediment metagenome | biome: marine neritic benthic zone biome [ENVO:01000025]; feature: sediment [ENVO:00002007]; material: shallow marine sediment [ENVO:03000034] sea grass bed [ENVO_01000059] ...
CAAAAGACGCGGAACTCCTCCTGGACAAAGTCGCCGCTACAGGCTGAGGTTATTCATCGCATTAAAGCCTCAATTAACTCATTGTGCGATATCCTGCAAGAACGGGATAATATTTTTTTGCTAAAAGTTGACAATTTGCCTAATGGGTGACCCCCTATGTCTCCATTAGATATGAGAGCGAATTCCAATAAATTCAACTATAACCCCACGAAGGGGGTGCATTTCACAGGTTTGCCTGGAGCAAAAGCGATAGGATCACTGCTGTAGTAGTGCGTTTGTACCTCAACGGTTTTAGTTACGATGAAGCAGAAATATTTCGCGATACCGATGCCGACCCTGCCGGGCGTGTTTCCATTGCAACGCTCAGCAGTGATGAAAAAACCTTTGTTGCCCATATGAAGATACTGTATTTTAAATCATCCGGTTACTGTCTTTGGTACAAGTGATTGGAGCAGGGACAATTCAATTACACCAAAAATATTTAACCCACATGATTTAGCATGTCTCTTCTCGCAAGCATCATACCAAGAATTTATTTTGACTACTTCTGGTTGTTCCTGAATATAGAGCTGACTTTGTAGTAACACCAGACTCTCTCATTCAGCGATATCTTGTTATTGAACATTTATTCGAAAACGAAATTCTAGAAAAATACAATATGAAGGGTGAAAACATACTTAAAACCAATGTGTTCGAGATTTCGGGGAGTAAAAACGATTTTTCTCAAGCATGTAACAATTTTGAAAAAGCTGCATTTGGAGAGTTTCAGCGGTTATTTGATAGATTTGAGGAGTTAGTTGGTTAGGACTTACATTTGATATATCGCTCCCCATCCGCTGCACTTAGTTTAAGTGATGTTGAGTGTTTTTACGTAGTGGCTGTAGCCGTGGTTACAGATATAAAATATATTGGCGATAGTCAATCCCCCGTACAGTTATTGACACAAGTCCAAGTTCGCCCTGTCGGGCGGTTCAAAACCAAACCTAGTTTTAGCGCAGAGCAGTAAAGATTACGCTGCAGGTTCTATTTTTCTAGCGGGTTCCGCTTTTTCTTCGATAACGGAAATAACCCAGGAGTGTATGCGAGTCACTATTTTACTGGTGTTATGGAGTAAGCCTTTTAATTCGTGAATAACCTCGCCATAGCGATTTAGCTTCGGTACATTTTTACTTCACAAAGATGAGAATACTTTGAGTGTGCGGTGTTTTTACTCACTACTCAGCACAGCCCTGCCCCCACTGTTGAAGCAATAGAGCGTAATCGAAGTAATTTACGATACCATCGCTATTGATATCGGCTTCGGGTGGAACAGACTCCTCACGAGTGCGACCATTGTTTGCTAGATAAAGTTGATAATCCAACTCTCCAACACAAGCATCGCCATCAATATCGCCATATACATTAACACGCGCCAAGGTAGATTCAACCCAGTTCGTGATGCGCGCATCGTTTGTGGCCAGCCCAGCAACCACGCTCGCACTCGATACCGGCTCATCTGCCGCCGCCACAAATCCGCTTAATTGAAAATGCAATCCGCTATGCCCTCCAATACTACTTTCAATTCGAATAACTGCGGCTCCGAGGTCAACATTTTCAAAGCGAAGCGAATCATTGTTGGCTTTAACGCAGGTGCTAGGTACTGGGTCTGTGGGCGTAAGCGGCTTGCACGTGTCCCCGCTGTCAAAGGCGACATCAATATACTGCAAAAGCGAAGAAGTAGTATCGACGGTACCAGAGACTATTCCCCAGCCCAGCATTTGTAAGTTATCACTTTCGGCTAAGGCCGTATTACTTACAGCGATTGGAGCGATATCTTCTCCAAAAGTGAAAGCCTCGCTGACTTTAATGAGCACTAGATCGCTAATATCTCGCTCTTCCGCCACCTCAGGGTAATACATTACTTGTTCAATGCTACGCACATCGCTTTGATTAATATTTTTATCACGCGAGTTCAAACGAGAGCTAAGAATACGCAGGGTGTTTAGTTCAAGCGACTGCGTACATGCAGCCAAGCTCATCGCCCATGTGCTCTCGACAATGACAGCACTGCAAAGGTGATTGTGGTTTTCGTCTGTTATCTCCGCCATAAAATTAAACTGCTGCGCCTCTGCGACACCGGAGGGTGCAGAACAGCCCGCTCCCCAGTCTTGCAACACAATCTCGTAGTCTAAAAAGTCGATGACCTCATCCTCATTGAGATCATATTGACGGCGAGATGCATCCAATTCTAGCCCGTAATTATCCAGCAGTAGCTCGTAGTCCGCATAACCAACACAATTGTCATCGTTAAAATCACTGCGTAAGGATTCGGGAGGCTCTTGCGTAGGCACCGCCGTTGGCTCCAAGCTTGGCAGGCTCCCCGGTAGATCATTTACCTTGTCTCCGCAAACGGCAAGACCTGCGATTAAACCCGTGCATACCAAAGATCGTAGCATCGCCCGAAGCGCCGCCATTTTTAACTCCTGCAGTTCCATCAAGCAGACTCCTTTTTAATTTAACAAATGCTCTTGCTGGTTCAGAGCAAGACAGTCGCCTTTAATTCACTAAAACCTGTGGACACGAGGTAATCAAGCAGGCTGAATTCTGGCTCACTATTTAATAGTGATGTGGCTGTAAAGAGTAATAAAGACATTTCTCTACGTCTATTATGGAATGAAAGGTTTTACAATTCGATACACGCCTAATAAATTTGAGCGGCAGTCTACGAAGCAAGTGACTATAGCTGCAAAAACAAAAATGCAGGTGCCACAAGAGAAATAGAGGCGTCAATGTGACAGCCTAGAAGAAAAGGCCTAAACGGCAATTTACCGTTTAGACCCCAAGCAATGTCCGCAATGGGTCGAAACCCGACCTTCTTTTTCCAGCTTAGCTCAAGGGCTGAACACCTGATTAGAGTAGAAAACGGAACGTCTGACAGGATAGATTGGTACCAATAAAAGCGTCAGATCAAGTCTGGACACGTTACCGCGTAAAGTTAGGTTAAAATCACTTCGTGCGCGATGATGCCGATGCCACCATTTGGGAAAGCGTCCAAAATACTCTGTAGTACACGCTCAGATACCACCAGTGAGTTGCCAATTTGCTCTCTAAAAAAGTCAAAAGGTGTGTTATAAACTATTTTATTTGGGCTATTGGAACCGAACTGCGTTCATGCCGAGTTAGGGTAACCCAGAAATTACCTTCAAGTGAGTACTGCTCACTCGCAATACATGCGGATATCGCCTCGAATACGCGCTGATAGTTCCACAAATTGATTAAATCGGTCGATACGACTAAAACATCTGCAGCGCTATCAGTCGTTAATGGCTTAATGTCGCTGACAAATGTGTTAAGAGCAACATGAGTGGGCAGAGCTGCAAAATGTTCGGCTACTATGTCATTGGGGTTGGATTTCATTTCCACACCGGGGAGTTCGTCGGGTCCGAGATCACTTTTAGCTAAGGTGCCCTTGCTTTTAATGTCATCATAGGCGTAGGCCAAAGCTTCCCCTGTTTCTCGTCCAGCATAGTACCAGGAGAAGTCGAGCGCTTGAATGCCTGGTGAGTTTGAGCAAAATTTAAACGACTGGTCGATCCCGCTCTCAAAACGATGAGCCAACTCATCTTGAGGCAATGTCTTTAGACACTGCTCAATGGTAGATAATATTTCTTCGTGCCCATTGGCTTTAAGCCATTCCTGTATAGCTTTCTCGCGTGAGGCTATGCGTTTTAAAAATTTGCTCATATACACTCCCAGCATACGCTCATTGGTTGTTCATTTTAATCTTGCCGAGACTACTGCCATTGTGTTAAATACGCAAAACGGCCTGATCAAACCGTTTACTAAGAAGCGGTGTTCTCCGCACCGAAGAGGGCTCAAGCTACGCAAACAAATCTCGTGCCTGTAAGCGAACATTCCACGCTGTTATTGCTTTAAATTATATGGGGACACACAGGCTATCTTGCACATGCACAATGAGCCCAACTTGATTTGACCGGCGCATGTCACTGTGGCTAAGCGGGTTAAGTAGCTTTTTTATCGCTCGCTTTCAGCTTATCTAAGTAATCCGCCCATGCCTGCATCATTTCTGACCTTTGACGCAGGTGCTTAGTACGATTGTATGCTCTTCCATTCGCATCTCTAACAGAATGCGCGAGCTGGTGCTCAATCCAATCCACAGGGAACTCCAGTACTTCATCAAGCATTGTGCGAGCACTTGCTCGAAAGCCGTGTGCAGTATGTACATCGTTGTCAAAACCCATGGTGCGGAGTGCCGCACGTATCGCATTATCGCTAATAGGGCGGGCGATGGTTTTCGGGCTGTAAAAGACGTAGTTACCTCGGCGATGCAGCTCGAAGAGACTTTGGAAGGTTGCCAGTGCCTGTCTCGCCAATGGGATAATATGCGGTTCTGACATTTTCATGCGCTCCGCAGGTATCTCTATGCGGGCTTCTTGGAAGTTAACCTCACCCCATGTCATATGACGCAACTCGCCGGGACGGCAAAACAATAGAGCACTCAATTTGAGCGCGGCGCGTACAATGGGAGTGCCCTGGTAGTCATCAATAGCCCTGAGGAGCTGACCGAACCTCACTGGCTCCGTGATGGCTGAGAAATGACTTTTTGTGCGGGTTGCCAGCGCGTCTTTAATATCTTGACTTGGATCACGAATGCACTGGCTGGTGGCAATGCCAAATCGGAAAACTTGCCCTGCAAGCTGATTTGCACGCCTCCCTGTCTCAATAGCCCCTCTTGCTTCCACACGGCGAACTACTTCTAACAGTTCAGGGGGTGTGATCTCACTTGCTCGACGCGACCCAAGGTATGGCAGCAGGTCATTTTTGAATATGCTGTGCAGGCGAGCATCGCCAGATTTCGATTTTTCTCCCCTAGCCCGGTACCACTCTTTAAATAACTCCTCAAAGGTATCGCCTGTCGCGCGTTTTGCAGCTGACCGCAACGCACTGGGGTCGTTACCTCCCGCAAAGATTTTCTTGCGTCATCGCGCTGCTGACGCGCTTCAGTGAGGGTTACTTCTGGAAAGACACCGAGTGCGAGCTGTTTTTCTCTGCCCTGCCAGCGGTACTTCAATCGCCAGTATTTAGCACCCGTTTTCTTAACCAGCAGGAAAAGCCCCTTCTCATCAGAAAGCTTGTAATCCTTCTGTCTGGGCGCCGCTTTTTTTGCCTCTGTCAATGTGAGCAATCATTCAACTCCTTTTGGGGGTATCAAATATCGAGCCCCGGAGATGCCCCCAAATACACCCCCAGCGAGTTATTAAAACCAAGGGTAAATATAGTGACTGAATGAATTAAAAACAATAAGAAGGCCCGGAACACCGGGCCTTGAGTGAAAGTTAAGACTAACACTTAACTTAATATGGCGGAGAGGGAGGGATTCGAACCCTCGATACCGATCAAGGTATACTCCCTTAGCAGGGGAGCGCCTTCGGCCACTCGGCCACCTCTCCGGATTCTGTCAGATCTACAGCATACCGTTTGAGCGGGAGGCTGTAAATTTTGTGGAGCGGGATAATAGCAATATGCTGAGAAAAATCAAAGGGTTATTCGCCAACTTAGGTTAACTAACGCAAATTGCTAAACAAAAAAAACCAAAGCAAGATCATTTACTTTGGTTTTTGTATCGATTCAACGATATTGCCTGATTAGCGCTTAGCTATTACCAGGCTCAGCCTTTTCCTGTTTTTCTCTTTGAATTCGCTGATAAATTTCTTCGCGGTGTACCGCTATCTCTTTTGGTGCATTAACGCCGATGCGAACTTGGTTGCCCTTGACACCCAGCACTGTCACTGTTACGTCATCACCAACCATTAAAGTCTCACCTATGCGGCGGGTTAAAATTAACATTGATTATCTCCTTAGATTCATCCTGCTCTGTGCCAGCGGTATTGATTTTCAGTTAGCTTCCGCTGTCGGTTCTCTTAACCAGCCCTTATTGTTGCTGTTGTTCACTAATACTTAACACAGTTTTAGCACGGGCGGCAGATATAAACCAGCCAACTTTTTTTAATTTAGCCAATTAAACGCGCTATTGTCACATTTGATGATAGCGTTGTCACCCTTTTCAACTGGCCAGTTTCTTGAGCTTAGCCTACTTTTCGAGATCAAATGCCGAGTGCAATGCCCGTACAGCCAGTTCCAGATACTTCTCGTCTATTATCACTGAAATCTTAATCTCTGATGTAGTGATCATTTTAATGTTGATGTTTTCTGCCGCCAAGGCCTTGAACATGGTCGACGCGACACCAGCGTGAGAGCGCATGCCAACACCAACAATGGATACCTTGGCAATCTTATCATCTGCGGCAATTTCCCGCGCTCCCAGGTCAGCGGCCACTTCTTTGAGCACGGCCTGGGCTTTAGCCACATCGTTGCGGTGAACTGTAAAAGTAAGATCATTGGTATTATCAGCGGCAACGTTCTGCACAATCACATCGATTTCGACGTTCGCATCACCAATGGGCGCGAGTACTTTGGAGGCCACTCCCGGCGTATCGGGGACACCCAGAATGGAGATTTTTGCTTCATCACGGTTGAATGCAATACCGGATACAACGGGTTGTTCCATTGAATCTTGTCCTTCATCGAGAGAAATTAATGTACCGGGGCCTTCTTTAAATGACGATAGCACCCTTAGCGGTACGTTGTATTTGCCCGCAAACTCAACGGCGCGAATTTGCAGTACTTTGGAACCGAGGCTTGCCATTTCCAGCATTTCCTCGAAGGTAATTTTATCCAGGCGCTTGGCGCCATCAACCACACGTGGATCCGTGGTATAAACGCCGTCAACGTCGGTATAAATCTGACACTCATCCGCCTTCAGGGCAGCAGCCAGGGCAACACCGGTAGTGTCCGATCCACCCCGCCCCAGCGTGGTGATATTGCCATCTTCGTCCACACCCTGGAAGCCAGCAACCACAACCACTCTGCCAGCGTCGAGATCTGCGCGCATATTTGCAACGTCGATGTCCTGGATGCGCGCCTTGGTATGTGAATCGTCAGTAAGAATACGCACCTGGCCACCCGTGTAGGAACGGGCATCGTAACCTTTGGCTTTTAAGGCCATGCACAGCAGGGCTATTGTGACCTGTTCACCGGTGGACACCAGCACATCCATCTCGCGGGGGTCTGGATGCTCTTGCATATCACCAGCCAGGGATATCAGGCGGTTGGTCTCCCCACTCATGGCGGATACAACCACCACCATATCGTGGCCGGCATCTCTGAAACCGGCAATCTTGTCAGCAACGGCTTTAATTTTCTCGGTGGTTCCAACAGAGGTACCACCATATTTCTGTACAAATACACTCATGTATTTTGCAAACTCGTATTGAAATGAAGATGTGCCCCGGAAACGGGGCGCCAATTAAACACTAAATCCCGTCAATTGTTAACAGGAAGTGTTTGATTTAAGTACAGTTTTCACGCTTTATCTATACTTGTTGCGCCACCCAGGTAACGACCTGCTCCATGGCAGCTGGCAGCGCTGCCACATCACTTCCGCCACCTTGGGCCATATCGGGTCGTCCGCCGCCCTTACCCCCGACTTTGGACGCCACCTGTTTTACCAGGTCACCGGCTTTGACCCTGGAAGTAGCATCTTTGGAAACACCTGCCGCCAGCGAAATCTTACCATCGTTAACAGCAGCCAGGATCACGGCAGCGGTTCCCAGTTTGTTCTTCAGCAAATCCAGAGTGTCTCGAAGGGATTTGGCATCCACACCTTCAAGTGTTTTCGCCAACACCTTCACACCTTTGACATCCACCGCCTCGCTTAACCAGTCATCTACAGACGCCGCAGCCAGTTTGCTCTTGAGTGCCGCCAGCTCTTTTTCCAGACTACGGCTGTGCTGAAGCACATGCTCCAGCTTTTCTACCAGTGTCTCGGGCGATGCTTTGATCGCTGCGGCTGCTACATTGAGCTTGCGGGACTGTTGCGTTACATACTGCAAAGCAGCTTCCCCGGTTATCGCCTCGATACGGCGTACACCTGCGGCAATACCAGTTTCTGAGACAATCTGGATCAGGCCAATGTCACCTGTCCTTTGTACATGGGTTCCACCACACAGCTCCACGGAAAAGCCATCACCCATGGATAAAACTCGCACTTCGTCACCATACTTCTCATCAAAGAGCATCATTGCGCCTTTGGACTCAGCTGTTTCCATATCGCAAAGTTCAGTTTCCACACCGGTATTCACCCGGATCTGATGGTTGACGATTTTCTCTATCTCTTCCAGCTCATCATCTTTAACTGGCTCAAAGTGAGCGAAGTCGAAGCGAAGACGCTGCGAATCCACCAGCGACCCTTTCTGGGTGACGTGCTTACCAAGCACTTGCCTCAATGCTGCATGAAGCAGGTGCGTCGCAGAGTGGTTGAGCTGAGTCCGGGTTCGAACCGAGGCATCCACTTCGGCGCTCACCTCATTGCCTTTGGCAATGCTGCCGCTAAGCATGCGGCCAATATGAAGATGATTATTGCCGCTTTTCTGGCAATCACGTACCTCAAACTTACCGGCGACAGTGGCGATGTAGCCGCTATCACCAACCTGACCACCAGACTCTCCATAGAATGGCGTTTTAGCCAGTACTACAATGCCTTCATCACCTTCGTTTAGCTGCTTAACTTCAGCCCCTTCTTTCAGCAATGCGGTCACTTCCGCTTTTGACTGCAGTTGCTGATAGCCCGTAAATTCGGTACTGCCTCCAATATCGAGGCTGTCCGTGTAGTCCACCTTGAACGAACCTGAAGCGCGAGCTCGCTCTTTCTGCTCTTCCATCAGCCGCTCATAGCCTTCCATATCGAGGGCCAGATTGCGCTCACGGGCGATATCGTTGGTAAGGTCCACGGGGAAACCATAGGTATCATAAAGGGTGAATACGGTGGCACCGCTTATCACTCCACCCTCAACAGACTTAAGCTGCTCTTCCAGCACCCCCATGCCTTTGTCCAGGGTTTTGGCAAATTGCTCTTCTTCTGCTAACAGCACCTTTTCAACTTGCGCCTGCTGCTTCTTTAATTCCGGATAGGCATCACCCATTTGCTCGACCAAGGCTGCAACCAAACCATGAAAGAACGGCTCGCTTTGACCAAGCTTATGCCCGTGCCTTATTGCCCTTCGAATGATTCGCCTTAATACATAACCACGGCCCTCATTGGACGGTAGCACACCATCGCAGACCAAAAAGGCGCATGAGCGGATATGGTCGGCGATTACACGCAGGGACTTACTTTCCAGATCCTTGCTCCCCGTTGCTTTTGCTGAAGCATCGAGCAGCGCCTGAAATAAATCGATCTCGTAATTGCTGTGCACCTGCTGCATTACTGCCGCGATGCGCTCCAAGCCCATGCCCGTATCGACCGAGGGTTTTGGCAATGGCACCAGAGAGCCATCCGCCTGACGTTCATACTGCATAAACACCAGATTCCAGATTTCAATATAGCGATCCAGATCGTCATTCTCACTGCCAGGCGGCCCACCCGGTACATCCTCACCATGATCAAAAAAGATTTCGGAGCACGGGCCGCAGGGGCCGGTATCACCCATCTGCCAGAAATTATCTTCATCTAGGCGTGAAAAACGCGCCGGGTCTATACCGACCTCTTTCAGCCAGATATCTGCCGCCTCGTCATCCGACAAGTGAACGGTTACCCATAAACGCTCAGGTGGCAAACCGAGTGTCTGCGTGAGAAACTCCCAGGCATACTTGATAGCATCCTGTTTAAAATAATCGCCAAAACTGAAGTTGCCCAGCATCTCGAAGAAAGTATGATGTCGAGCGGTATAACCAACATTTTCCAAATCGTTATGCTTACCACCCGCGCGCACACATCGCTGCGAGCTGGTGGCACGACTATAAGGGCGCTTTTCCTGCCCCAGAAATACATCTTTAAACTGCACCATGCCTGCGTTGGTAAACAGCAAGGTAGGGTCATTTCCTGGTACCAGGGAATTGCTGGCCACTATCTGATGCCCTTTACTGTCAAAGTAATTCAAAAAGGCATCACGAATCTCTGAGCTTTTCATACTGTCTCTTGCTTGTCTGAATTTAAGTCTGGTTATTTCATGCCGAGCGAAGCTTCATCGAAGGTTTTATTCGCCAAAATATGGAGGTGAAGATGAAAGACTTGCTGTCCTGCAGCCTTGCCGTTATTAATCACCACGCGGAATGCTTCTTCAACACCCAGAATGCTTGCAATTTCGCTTACTTTTAACATCAAATGCCCAAGCAACGCTTTGTCTTGCGGTGTAGCATCAGCAAGGCGAGGAATAGGCTTTCGAGGAATGACCAATACATGCGTTGGCGCTTGCGGATGAATATCCCTGATACAAATGCATTGGTCATCTTCATACACGATATCAGCGGGTATTTCGCGATTAATGATTTTGGTGAACAAAGTTTCTTCGCTCATGGTTCACTCCCCATATGTCTCATGTTGTTATTAACCTGGCAATGTAAGCCCTTGAAATACCCGTAAACTCACGCATTTACGCCAGTATTTCAGGGCGGCAATTCAATAGATAGGATAATCTATTGAATTGCCGGGTTAGCCGGGTTAATCGTTACCAGCCTTTGGGCCGAGCCCCACAAGCAGAATTAATGCCCTGTGTATTGTTCTTTTTCGTCCAGGCTCAATTGCCGCGCTTCGGATTCCAGCATAACGGGAATACCATCACGAATGGGATAAGCCAGCGCACTAACGACACAGACCAGCTCCTGCTTATCCTCTATATACTGGAGCGGAGCTTTACTAACCGGGCATACAAGAATGCCGAGCAATTTCTGATCAATCATACTATTTCGCCACAGAATTGGAGGGCTGTGAATATTACACGCAGGCACTTCGTTTGTCTGCAAAATCAGGGCTTTGGGTCGTTCTGAAGCAATAACTGGGGGTCCAGGCGATGCTCAAACCAGTTTACGCGCCAGTCCAGATGAGGCCCGGTAACCCGGCCTGTTGCGCCAATCCTGGCAATAAGCTGCCCCTGCTCAATCACCTCACCTTCTTTTACCAGTAGCTCGCTGAGATGAATGAAGGTAGACGATATGCCCTTACCGTGATCAACAATTAAGGTTCCACCGGAATAGTACAAATCTTTGTCTGCCAGAGTGACGACCCCTCCAGCGGGTGCTATAACGGGTGTTCCAACAGCCCCAGCCACATCCAGACCATAATGGGGCCGCTTTGGAACGCCATTAAAAACCCGCTGACTGCCATACACTCCGGTTATAGGACCTTCTGCAGGAATCACAAACTGGCTCGAATAGTTTTTTAGCTCGCTGCTGCCAGAACGCGCTGCACGAACACGCTTGGCATCCAGCCTGATACGCTCAAGAACCTCCTCTGGCGGAGAGACATACTTTTTATCAACGCCTTCGATACGCTGAATGTCGTATTGCCTTTGCTCAACCGGGTATTCAAATACTTCCCGGTTTCCCTTCAGTGACACCACCACTTTGACAGGCCCTTTAATATCCCTCCCCAGACCGAAAACAAAATCGCCACTCTCATCGGCGTCGATCTTTTTACCAAGCAACTCTATCTCAGCTCCTGGCACCGTATTCCCCTTAAGCATCGCCCCCTGAATCCATTGACCATCAATAGTCAGAGGCAAATCGAAAGGCTTCTCAGCGGCTGCACACATGCACAGCACCCCGGCTAACAGAATATTCAAAAATACAGCGAAACTTTTTAGGTTTAGGTCTAGGTTTAGGTTCACGGTCCAGCTTCCTTAAACTGCGTCTACAGATTGAGTATGATACTCGATGAGCTCGCGGCGCACACATTTCAATCACAACTTTGACGACAGCAGAAGCAAATACTTATGGCCGCCTCATTCAAGCCATCGCCTATGCTATTAACTTGGCAATAGTTATTGTTAAGTTAATAGGCGGCGCACGGAAGCGCCGCCATTGCCCGCAGGGCAATGTAAGCCCATGAAATACCAGCAAATTCACACATTTGCGCCAGTATTTCAAGGGCGTGCAATTAAATAGATAGGATCATCTATTTAATTGCCGGGTTAATAGCAACAGCCACATTCAGGTAGCCGCCTCCAGCTCGCTAATCAGGCGCATGGCCCTGCGAGAGAGCGCTAATTTAATTAATCAACAAGGGGCTAATCTTTTATTTGGGGCTGGCGACGAAACGAAACTTACAGGGATATTGAATCAAAGAGTCGCAAATAAGCGTAAGTGTCTGGTAGTACTGCTTCACGGCTGGGAAGGCTCTGCTCAGTCGTCCTATATTGTTTCATGTACTAGGCAACTACTAAAGAACGGTTTTGATACCTTGCGGCTTAATTTTCGTGACCATGGCGATTCACACCATCTGAACAAAGAAATATTCAACTCCAGTCGACACCTGGAAGTTGCTGCGGCACTTATAAATATTCAGTTGCAATAGCCCTACCGGCACTATGCACTGATCGGGTTTTCTTTGGGAGGCAACTTTGCACTAAGAATTGCCAGTAACAGCGAGCTATTGCAACAGAGCCTCAACGCGGTATTTGCTGTATGCCCTGTAATAGACCCAAAGCACACCAGCAAAGTGCTGGAAACAGGGCCATCGTGGTACGAAGCGTATTTTGTGAAAAAATGGAAAAAATCTTTACTGAAAAAACAGGCGCACTTTCCTGAGTACCGCTACAAAAATGACTTATTGCCGATGAAAACACTCGCAGAAATGAACGCATACTTCATTCCTCGGTACACCCCTTTTAAAAACAGTTGATAGCTACTTCCTTTCCTACACGCTAAACAACGCCTTACTGAACAATATCAAGTGCCCGACAAAAATTCTGGCCTCTGTAGACGACCCTGTCATCTCCATCAGCGACTTTGATAAAATTCATGCATCAAACTTGCTTACCATCGATAAACAAAGGTTCGGCTCACACTGCGCGTTTCTGCAAAATATCAGGGGGCCCTGCTGGGCGGACAAGCAAGCCGTGGATTTTATCGAACATAGTTTAACAGGCGGCTAAGGAATTTCTATATTAAGTCCAAGTACTCTCTGCGCAAGATATCGCGTTTCTCAGGCAAGCTGTTGACAATCTACCTGCCTACCTGCGTTGCCATTGCTGCGTTAAAAGCAGGCTTATCAGCGCAAGTCCGAAAACAGTTGTTCTATATCGGAAAAGCGGAAGCCACGATAACGTAAAAAGTTCTGCTGTTTGGCTTTTTCTGCATAATCCGCAGGTGCGGCCCTGAACTTTTTTTGCCATACATGGCCAATAACCGCTGGCCAATGCTCTTCAAGCTGCACAAGAGTTGCTTCTACCAACTCCGCAGAAATTCCCTTTTCACCCAGCTCCAGTGAAATGCGCTCTGCACCGAAACCCTTCGATTGCCTGTTTCGTGCATATGCGAACGCAAAGCGCTCATCGTCCTGATAACCCAGCGATTGCAAACGCTCAATGATGCCATCCAGCTCGGTATTGATTTGCTCGTAAGTACCCAGCATCTTGTGACTTAGCTTTTGTCGCAGCTCTGCTTCGGCATATTCCCGCCTTGCGAGCAAACGTAAAGCATTGTCATAAATTGCTTTTTCCTGCGCAGAGAGCTCTAATTCGCTCATTGATTATTTAAGCCTTTTCAGCCTTTTCTGCAGGTTCAGCCACCGCAGGCGCTTCTTCAACAACCTCTCCGAGCAACTCAGCCTTGATTTTCTGTTCCAGCAGCTCTGCGACATCAACATGCTCTTTTAAAAACTGCATGGCGTTAGCCTTGCCTTGGCCAATTTTGTCGCCGTTATAGCTGTACCAGGCGCCCGCTTTATCTACATACCCGAGCTTAACGCCATAATCTATGATTTCACCAAGCCGGTTAATTCCCTGGCCATAAAGAATCTGAAACTCAGTCTGCTTAAAGGGGGGCGCGACCTTATTTTTTACAACTTTTACTCTGGTTTCTGAGCCGGTAACTTCATCACCATCTTTTACGGAGCCAATACGGCGAATATCCAAACGAACAGAGGAGTAAAACTTAAGGGCGTTACCGCCAGTAGTAGTTTCCGGGTTACCGAACATTACGCCGATTTTCATTCGAATCTGGTTGATGAAAATTGCCAGGCAGTTTGCGTTTTTAATATTACCGGTGATCTTGCGCAGAGCCTGGGACATCAAACGTGCCTGCAAACCGACGTGGTGATCGCCCATTTCACCCTCGATTTCAGCTTTGGGTGTTAGTGCTGCCACAGAATCCACGACCAGCACATCAACAGCCCCGGACCGCACCAGCATATCGGAGACTTCCAAAGCCTGCTCACCGGTGTCTGGCTGGGAAACAATGAGTTCATCTACATTTACACCAAGTTTGTCGGCGTAAACAGGATCTAGCGCATGCTCTGCGTCCACAAAGGCACAAGTGCCTCCGGCTTTTTGCGCCTCGGCGATAACCTGCAGCGTCAGTGTTGTCTTACCGGAAGATTCCGGCCCGTAAATCTCAACGATACGCCCTTTTGGCAAGCCGCCAATACCCAGAGCCACATCCAGGCCCAAAGAACCGGTGGATATCGCGGGTATTTTCTCAAGCTTCTTGTCACCCATACGCATGACCGTACCCTTGCCGAACTGGCGGTCGATCTGCTGCAGAGCTGCCTGTAATGCTTTTTCTTTATTCGCGTCCATTAGTGTTACCCCTATCTAAACCTTTCAATATTCTGTGATGTCTGTGCTTCATGCCTATCAGCAGGCTTATCAGAACACCTTCGCCAAAGTACGGCCAAAGCATACGACAAATATACTGTATACGCAAACAGTAATGACTACCTATACAGTATTTTTAACAAAAAGCAGCAAACTGTTCAATGCATAGACAATTGCTTGCTGTCTCACCGCCTGCCGGTTTCCAGCAAATTGCTCGGTAGCCGTTTTGCTCTGTCTCTGAAAGCCCCAGGCAAAACACACCGTGCCTATGGGCTTACCTGGCACAGCTCCTGTCGGGCCGGCAATACCACTGATGGAAATCCCCAGGTCCGCGCCAGAGCAGCTCAACAGGCCGCTGAGCATCGCCGCTACGGTAACTTCGCTCACTGCGCCATGCTGCTCCAGGATCTGTTCGTCCACCCCCAGGTAACGACTCTTCATCTGGTTGCTGTAAGTCACCAGACCCAACTCAAACCACTGCGAACTGCCTGCAACCTCGGTAATAGCCTCAGCCACGCCGCCCCCTGTACAGGATTCAGCCGTTGCCACTTTCCACTGACGTAAAAGCAAGGCCTGCCCGAGATCACTTGCGAGTTTATTAATGTCCTGATGAATACTCATGGGGGAGGAAAATAGGATAAACATCTAGCAGATGCAACGAATTTGAGCCGCACTGTCGCACCATTGCGACTAAATTCATAGAATATCAACCTCGATATTGCAGGAGCAGGTTCATGAAAAAGCTGATAATCAAAGCCACCTTGGTGGTTATTGTCGCCCTGGGGCTGAGTAACTACGGCCTGTACCTGACAACAGGTAAATCTCCCTTATCGGAATTCAGCTTCAACCTGCCCTTCACCAGCAGCTCTTTTCAGGATCTAAAGCCTGAGCTGCCGCTTGCCAATGATACAGCCTACAAATGGACGGATGAGAATGGCGTTGTGCACTACAGCACCGAACCCCCAGCCAATGTCGCCAAGGCTGAAAGAATTGAGGTCGATCCAAATACCAACCTGATTCAGGGCGTGGAAGTCCCCCAGCCTGAGACAAGTGCCCCCGAATCCGCTCAAGAACCAACGCTCAGCAACCCTTACAGTGCAAAAGGTATTCAAGAGACTCTGGACAAGGCCCGCAACGTACAGAAAATCCTGGATGAAAGGCATGAAAAGCAAAAGAAATTGATGGGGGATTAAGCTGGCCCCCTTTGCACCTATGTTTAGGCCAGAAAAAGGCCAAGTGAGGGTCCAGGCGTACAGCTGGTGTAAACTGTACTTTTTCCTGGAAGGCTCAAACCCAGCTATTAGCGGGCGTACAAGCAATTCCCCCGCGTGCTTATGATTTATTCGGGCTGCTTATTTTTTGCCTGATAGGCGCCTACGCAGCAATAACAATATGGGCGCAAGTGTAGCCATAAGCACAAGTGACCCCGGAATGGGCGCGGACGTGGCGCTAATCGATAAGGACTGCAATTGCCCGCTAAAACCACCTAACTCATCCCAAACAGAAAAGTCGGCATTGGTGCCGAGCAGGCTAATGACACCTATGGGAATATCATCCCCAGCGAGCATATTCCCTGCTAAATCATTTACCAGCAGTTCGATCCCTGCTGCGCCATATTTATAGTACTCGGATACTTTCAAACTATCCTGCGCACCATTGCTTGTTGAAACGGAACAACCGCCCTCAAATTCACACCAAGAACCGCCAGCCAATGTGGCACCCGAGCTAATATTTATCGCATTCCAGGACCACTCATCCCAAAACCAGTCAATCCCATAGTCACCAACATTGGAGTTGGCATTGGCATCACCATTTTGCACGCTGAAGCTTATTTCACCGCCAAAAATATCTCCCACTTCCCCTTTGGAACACATATGCCCGTCGAAGCTATAATCTTCACACCCCCAACCTTTGAAATCCACAACGCCTTGCCACTCAATTGAGTAAACAGTCAAAGCTGATGCAATAGAACAGTAGCAAAGGACAACAATAGTAAGAACACCTTGTACGACCTTCTTCATTTGACGCTCCTAGTTTATTTTTTCAATCGACCCTGAGTTTAGTCTGGTTTGTACAACATATACACCCATCAATTCACATCATGTTTGCAATGAGTATGCCTTTTTGAATAAGCGTTTGTTTTAAAGCAGCTTTTTCTGTTGAGGATACTTAACTCCGTACTAAAGTGACAAAAAAATCGACAATAATTGTCTGCAGCTGATAAGCTGACCGGCATACGACTGTGGCACCAAGTTCATCAGGCAACCCTGATGACATAAAATCATATGGTAGTCTTAAATACATCTAAGGGCCTGTTAACAGGCATTGCCCAATAACAATACCGTTTTACATATCCAGTGTAATGAATAACGTGTAAACAAATATTTTGTAGTGATTATTTATGCCCTATTCAAATCTCGAACACGAGTTCTCAATCCACCCCGTATGGCGGCTGGCGTTCCGTCCTTTCTTTCTGGCAGGTGCACTCTTCTCGGTGGTGTGTATTGCACTTTGGTGGGCAGTGATACAGGGGGCATTGTCTCTTTCCCTGTACGGGGGGAGCTACTGGTGGCACGCCCACGAAATGATTTTTGGCTTTGCCCTCGCTATCGTTGTGGGTTTCCTGTTAACGGCGGTACAAAACTGGACTGGCGTTAGAAGTATTAATGGCAAAGGCCTGCTAACTCTATTCTCATTCTGGCTTCTCGCCCGCGTGTTAATATTTTCCAACCTGCCCGCATATATTGTCGCACTGCCAGACCTGATTTTTTTATTGTACGCTGCACTGGCGTTTTCTCTCCCTCAAATCAAAGCCCGGCAAGTGAAAAACGTGCACATTTTTGTGCCGCTGCTTATTTATCTCGCGGTGCTAAATGGTCTTAGCCACAATGCCGCAGCGAACTACAGCAACGCGCTACCGTATTTTCACTCTGCGATTTTTGTTGTGGTATTTTTTATCGTTCTGCTTGGCAGCAGAGTTATCCCATTTTTCGTCGGCAACGCCCTTAAAATACCGCAACCCCGCCCGCCCAGGATCATCGAAAACCTCACCAATATCTCCATGATACTTTTAATCGTGCTCGCGCTAATTGGGTTTTACCAACTGCCACCATGGGTGGTGGTGGCCAGCGCAGGTGCTTCACTCCTTCTTCACTGTATCAAAGTGTATTACTGGTTTGACCACAGAGTTTTTGAGCGAGCCATTTTATGGTCCCTCTATGCTGCTTATGGATTTATTCTTTTGGGTTTGTTGTTGCTTGTACTCTACGGCCTGGGCCTGCAAGGCAATTTCAGCCTTGTGTTACACAGTTTCAGCGTGGGCGGCATTGGTGGAATCATTATCGCCATGGCTGCCCGTGTATCCCTTGGTCACAGCGGCCGTCCTCTGGTTCTGCCGACAGCAATGCCCTGGTCCCTTGGCTTTATCTTTATTGCCGGAGCCAGCAGGGTTGCTATTCCTCTGGTGAACAGCGAGTGGTATCTTGCAGCAATTTACAGCTCCAGTGCCTGCTGGCTGATCGCTTTCAGTATTTTTCTCTATTGCTATACGCCAATACTGCTCAGCGCTCGCGCTGATGGCAAACCGGGCTAAAGCGTTTTTTAATTTTCAATGAACCACCCGCAAGCCTGCGTAGCAGAAGAGCTGGATGTTCAACGCAACACCTTTGCAAGCACGCCTTCTCTATATGCTCGTTGGTTTTAGCGCCTTTTTTTGAGCGAGCATAAGAAGCTCAGCAGGAAAAGCAGGAGCAGTCCCGTTATAATCGCCCCGACCTCGCAAGGGGGCCGGCCTATGCCCTACTCCCGGTGAGCGAATTAATCAAATAGAAAGTCACACAAAGGTACTAATACGATGTTTTCCCACTTAGAGCGTCCTCCTGCAGACCCCATTCTGGGCCTATCTATAAAGTTCAAGGCAGACGACAACCCCAACAAAATTGACCTTGGCCCCGGCGTCTACAAGGATGAAAACGGTTCCACACCCGTATTGACCTGTGTTAAAGCCGCTGAACGATACCGCACAGTCAATGAGGATACAAAATCCTACCTGGGCTCTGCCGGTTCCGCCCTGTTCAACGAAAAGATTACCAAACTCCTGCTTGGGGACCATCAAATCATCAACGCAAATCGGGTACGTACCGTATCCACACCTGGTGGCACTGGCGCGCTGCGCATAGCAGGCGAGTTGATTAACAAGTGCAGCCCTGGCGGCAATATATGGGTGAGTAACCCCACGTGGGCAAACCATCAGGGCGTGTTTACTGCAGCAGGCCTGAAGGTTAAAAGCTACCCCTACTACGACTACGAAAATAAATGCCTCGATTTCGACGGTATGATCACTGCGCTCAAAGCGGTACCCAAGGGCGACGTAGTGCTATTACATGCCTGCTGTCACAACCCAAGCGGCATGGATTTGAATAAAGAACAGTGGCAACAAGTGGCTGAACTGACCAAGGAAGTAGGCTTTACACCACTCATCGACTTTGCCTACATGGGCTTTGGCCGAGGCCTGGAGGACGACGCCTATGGCGTGCGCCTGATGGCCGATACCGTGGAGCAAATGATTATTTGCAGCTCTTGTTCCAAAAACTTTGGCCTGTATCGTGAGCGTATTGGCGCTTGCTCTGTTATTGGCAAAGATGCAGAAGCCACAGAAATCACCCATGCCGTGCTGATGAGAGTTGTAAGAACCAACTATTCAATGCCACCAGCCCATGGTGCTGCGATTGTTGAGACTATCCTCAGCTCTTCTGAGCTCACCGCTCAGTGGCACGCAGAGCTGAAGATTATGCGAGACCGCATTCTGGATACACGCCAGCTCTTCGTAGACACCTTAAAAGCCAAAGGCGTTGACAGGGACTTCAGTTTTATTACCCGCCAGAACGGCATGTTCTCCTTCCTGGGCATTACTCCAGAGCAGGTGGAACAGCTGCAACAGGAAAACGGCATATATATCGTAAACTCCAGCCGCATCAACGTTGCCGCCATCAACCCCTCGAATATAGACTACCTGTGTGAGTCAATCGCCAAGGTGCTGTAGCGGGCGGTTTTGCATGTAAAGCCGTGATTTTAAGAGCTCGCATCAAGCTCTGTTTAATCAAAACAAAAAAACCGCAGTCTGCGGTTTTTTTATGCCTAAAACTAGACAATCTTCTCTGGCGTCACAATAACGCCATCTGTATCGCCGTACAGGTAATCCCCCTGATTAATGTCGATACCACCAAACGACAAGGCAACATTGCGCTCGCCTTCTGTTACAGGGATATACTTGCGCGAACAGGTACCCAGCGCGTATAGCGCAACAGGAATATCACTGATCTGGAAGGTATCGCGGATATAGCCATTAACCACAATACCTGAGTAGTTATTCTTCTGCGCGAACTTCATCAGGTTTTCACCAACCACGGCATAGTAGGCCTGATCCACGTCCACTACCACCACCTTGCCACTGCCGTCTTCATCTCGCAGGAGCTTGATCAACTCGGAATTGTTCTTATCCAGCTTGATGGTAACAACCTCGCCCTCACACTTTTGCGCACCACCGTAATTCTGGTAGCCGGCACCGAGCACCTGCGTCTTGTCGCTGTGCTCATCACATATATCAGCAGTAAAAAATTCCATCGTTTGTTTCCTGTTTTCTTGATTTTGCGCGCATTCTAAGGGCTCACCCGGTGAATTTGAAGCTTGCTTACAGCAGAGTTTGACGCCCACTGTCCGTTTTTTCCGCAATTCTTGTATAATCGCGCGATTTTCACATACACAGGCGTCCTTTTAAATGAAAGTAGTAACAGGCGTGGTGGGTAACGACATCCACGTAGTCGCCAACCGGCTAATCGACCTTTCCCTGCAGGCCAGGGGCTTCGAGGTGTTCAATCTGGGTGTCAACACCTACCTGGAGGAGTTCTTTGACGCGGCGGTAGAGACCGGCGCCGACGTGCTGCTCATCTCCTCCCTCAATGGCGAGGCCGAGGGCTGGGGGCGCGAGGTCAAGCTGCTCAAATCAAAATATAAAGGCCTGGACCATCTGATAATGATGATTGGCGGAAATTTGACCGTTGGCAGCGGCGATGCCGAGGACATTATCCCGAAGTACAAAAACTACGGTTTCGACCTGGTATGCCACCAAGTGGACCTCAATACCGGCCTCGACCAGCTAGAAGCGTTTATTGCACAGAGAACAGCCCAATGAGCTTATTACAGGAAGAAAGAGAAATTATTCTGAGCAATGAATATGTCGACACCTTTGACTTTGCAGAGGTTGAGGAATTCGTTAAAAACGCCAGCAAAGAGCTGTTTATCTCCCACTGTTTTAAAAACAGTAACAAGATGCTGGTACAGCCCCGTGGCGGCTTTCCCACCTACGAAAAACAGTTCGCTCTAAGCGAGTTTTTTGTAAAGGCCAATGTTGATGTGCTACCGCTAACTGTGGACTCAAATACCCGCCTGAACGACTACGCCACAGCAGAAAAAATGCTTCGCCTGAGCGAAGAAAACGATGTGGACATGCTAAACGGTTACCCACTGGTAAACCACGGCTATCGCACCACCCGAAAAATGATCACCCACTTCAACAAGCCGGTGAGCTTAAGGCACGGCACCCCCGATGCACGGCTGCTGATTGAAACAGCCATTGCCTCAGGTATTTTCGAAATTGAAGGCGGACCAATTACCTACCTGCTGCCCTACTCCAAGAACTTTCCACTGGATAAAGCATTCCTGTACTGGAAATATGTGGAGCGGGTTTGCGCAAATTACTCTGCCCTGAACGAGCCCGTCAACCGCGAGTCGTTTGGTCCGCTTACCGCAACACTGGTTCCCCCCGCCATCACCATTGTTATCCAACTGCTGGAAATGTTGCTGTCATTGGAAGAGGGGGTAAAGTCCTTCTCGGTTTCATTCTCACAACAGGGCTCCATGGTTCAGGATATTGTTACCGGCGCGGTGATTAAAAAAATGGCTCGATACTATGCTGAGCAAATTGGCTGCGAGGATGCCAACATCCATCTGGTCTACCACCAGTGGATGGGAGCCTTTCCCAGCAACAGAGAGTACGCCGACCAGCTGATTAACATGTCCACAGTCATTGCCTCAATGGTGGGCGCTGACAAAATTATAACCAAAACCTGTGAAGAAGCCGTAGGTATTCCCACCAAGGAAGCCAACGCTAAAACCGTTGCCAACACCCAGTACACCTTGCGAATACTGAACGGCTTACCGGCAGTTGTTGACGAGGAAGAAGAAGAAATTCTTACGCTCGAAGTGAAAGCCATTATGGATGCGGTATTTAACGACCCGGCCGACACCCTGTGGCGTAAAGTCTTTAACTCCATCAAAAACGGCACCATTGATGTGCCCTTCTCACCCCACATCATCAACCACAATGAAATGATAACCATCCGGGATGCGAACAAAAATATCCGTATTATTAACCGTGGCAGCGTGCCCATTCCGGAGCGCTGCTATGAATACGAGAAATCCCAGTGTGACCTTTCCAAAGACACCACCAGTATTGTCAACGATATTGTTCACGATATAGGCATTATGCAATGAGCAATCAAGCAGAAAAATTATTAATCGATGTTGGCAGCACCTACTTCAAGGTAAGCACACCCAGCAGTATTGAGCAGCATTTCAGGGACTTTAATAAAGATATCCTCGACGACCTGATGAGCAAGTGCGACAACACCATAAAGCGCTTCAACAAAGAGAATGTGCACATCTGCTCCTCGGCCAACGGGGGGCTCAGCGCGCTGATAATTGGTATCACCAATTCCTTCTCTTTAAAATACGCAACCAATATCGCTTTCAATGCAGGCATTAATATTATCGATACTATTTTGTATCAGGATATTGAACAAGCGTCCATTCCAAGCGACCTTATAGATGTAGTGATTGTTGTTGGCGGCATCAACTCTGTAGGCAATGTATTCAAGGCCGACTTAAACAACTACCTGGCAAAGATATCGTACTCAAATATTGTATTTGCCGGCAGTGAATCAGACGCCGCCGCAATGAAAGACAGTATTGAAAACCTTGTAGTGTTGCCGAACATCATAGATGGCAAACTTCATATCGTTGAAGACCATCTGCGTGAATACCTTACCAAGCTCTATCAGCAGGATATCGAAGGCAAAAAGGATATTAAAAACCTCTATAGCATCACCGCTAACCAGATATTCCCCACACCCTACATCGTAAACAAAACGCTGCCGCTGATAGACGGACGTTTCAGTGTAGCAAACCCCTTTATCCTGCTGGATATCGGCGGTGCCACAACAGATATCCACTACTCCAAGGATCTGGTTGATGAAAATATCGTCACCGAAAATGAATACGACAGGCTGGTATTTAAAAAGCTAGGGGTGTATAAATCCAAGCAGTCGCTGATTTTTACCGCCAAAAACAATGAATTTGTCTACGAACTCTTAACTCATCTGAAAGTAACAGAGAATATTTTTGAGGAACAAAGCGAAAAAGCGACTAAAATACTGATGCAACTGGCTATTTTCCTGGTGTTATGCAAGATGTCACACTACAGAAAAGCCTACATCAACCTCAAGCTATTGGCGATTAACTCCATCGTCCTTACTGGAGGCATTACCAAGGTGCTGGTAAAAGAGGACATTGAGAACATCGTCGCTTTCTTCTACAGGAAAATACTCACGTCGGATCACAAACCGGCAACGATAATGGATAGCAATTACGATATCTGGACATTGGGCGCAGGAGGATACTAGCTTATGTCTATAAACTGTGTAAGAACCTTACTGGAATACGCAGCACAAAGTCACACAGATAAAACCGCCATTGTCTATGGGCAAAAAAGCATAACTTATGGCGAACTACTCGCCAAGGTGAACCAGGTCGCACTTTTTTTAACAGAGCTGGACCTGCCCAAAGACTCCCGAATCGGCATCTATTCCAATAAGGGTATCGACCAGGCCATTGCCATATTGGCTATTCTTTCTACAGATTATATTCTGGTGCCCCTCACCAAGCTGCTAAAGCCAGAGCAGGTAGAATACGTAATTCACGATTGCGGTATTAAGTGCATTATTACCGACAAACTCAAAATTGAGAGCATAGAGGAGATTTCTTTTGACGGTAAGATAATTTCCTACGAAACCACCAGTAAAGACTTTGCCTCATTTGAAGAGATATACAAATACTACAACAAGCCCTATGAATGCGACGTCAATGGTCACAGCAATGCTGTTATTACCTATTCATTCGGCATATCTGGAACACCTTCAGGCATCGTAATCTCTCACCGCAACCTTATTGATTCAGCGAGGGTTGTATCGCAGTATCTGAATTTGCAGGAAGACGATGTTATTTCTGCAATTCTGATTTTTAACCTGGATTACGGCCTCAACCAGCTATTCTGTACACTCTATAAAAGAGCCACCCTCGCCCTGCACCGCCTGATATTGCCGGAAGACTTTTTCAACCACCTGATTAACGACAAGGTTACAGTACTTCCACTGATGCCCTTTAATATTTCACAAATATTCGACGGTGTTAGCCGGCTGCCCAGCCCCGAGTTATTCGATGGTATAAAAACCATAACCTCATCTGGTGGCAACGTGACAGCCAAAATGATTGCAGATTGTAAAACCACTTTCCGCAAAGCAGATTTCTACTCCATGCATGGCTTAACGGAAGCCTTCCGCTCCACTTACCTCGAACCATCACAAGTTCAGATTCGCCCGGACTCTATTGGCAAAGCAATACCAGACGTAGAACTTTATGTTGTCAACGAAGAGGGTAAAGAGTGTGAACCCCGAGAAGTGGGAGAACTAATACATCGCGGCGGCTATATCTATCGCGGGTTCTGGAATGCTCCAGAGGCCAATGCAAAACGTTTTAAGTCCATAGAAATCCTCAAAGATGTGGTCAACCTCGAAGGCCAGCTGACTGACGAGACCGTGGTTGCCTCAGGCGACTACGTTTACAAAGATGAAGAGGGTTACATCTATTTCGTATCACGGCACGACGACATGATCAAAACACGCGGTTTCAGGGTTTCGCCCTACGAAATTGAGTCAGTGGTTGCCAAAAACCTGCCTCAAATTCGTCAATGCGCGGTATTTGGTATGGAAAACGAAGCCATTGAAGAAGAAATTGTGATGGTTTACTCCGCTCGCAGCGAAATTCCTGAAAAAGACATTCTGTTTGAGCTTAAAAAGCACCTCGCTTCGTATATGATCCCCAGCCGGGTTATTTATAAAAAATCGCTTCCCCTGGTACAAAGCGATAAAAACAGGGTAAACAAAGCCGAACTACTACGAGAGCTATCCTCCGGCTAGTCACTAAATAGATAAAGCGGTAACAAGTGAAGAAACGAATCGAGTGGGTTGACTCAGCAAAAGCAATCGGTATTTTTTGTGTCGTTCTTGGTCATCACCGACACCCACTCTATAACTACATTTATTCCTTCCATATCCCTCTGTTTTTCTTTATATCGGGCTTCCTGTTTACCATAAAACCTGACACTTCTTTTAGCACTTTCGCAAAACGTAAGGCAAGAACACTGTTACTGCCTTATTTTGTCTTCTCTTTTCTGCTTTTTTGTATTTGGATTTTTCTCGGTAAATTTATATCACCAAACGTGATTGAAAACGCTTCTTTACAAAAGAACTTTATTGGAATTTTTTACGCACAAGGTCAGTTAGAGTATATGCGCTGGGGAGTTGAAATGTGGTTCCTGCCCTGCCTATTTTTAACCACACTCATATATTTCTGGCTGGCAAAACTGAGCATATGGAAGCAAGCGTTAACTATTTTTACAGCCACGCTTCTCGGCTTCATCCTGCCTACCATAATAGACACGCAGTTACCATGGAGTCTGGATGTATCGCTTGTTGCTCTTGGCTTTGTTTGGCTCGGGCAATTATTACGCAACAAGATCAATAGCGTTAAATTATCCTGGAAGACGTTCCTTTTGCTAATCTCTTGCTTTGCCCTTAATGTGCTTTTTTTCACACTGAGCAAGGGTAGAATTGACATGTATCAGGCCATTTATGGCAACTACTTTTATTTTTATGCTTCGGCTATTCCGGGTGTAATATTTTATCTTTTGCTTGCCAAATTTACCCCCTCCTTTAGGGCAATAGTGTTCATTGGCTGTAACTCAATACTTATATTTATGCTGCATATGAGAGCCCTCACGCTCATAAACTTTATTAGCGAAAGGGCTTTACACCTGAATTCACCGGACAACTCTCTATTGGTATCAGTTATTATCAGTATTCTTCAGATCGCGGTTTTAGTTCCAGTCATTTTTATTATTAATCGCTACTTCCCTCACCTTATCGGTCATTTTGCGCCACCACCAGCAAACAGCGCAGCCGATAACAAACATCCTGACACAAAAGGCTAATGCCTTGAACTATTCTGTTACAGCCTGCTTCCAATTCAAACTGCCATTAATGACCTGATCACCAACCTGCAAGTTTTCGAAAGAAATATCAACAGCATTCTCAACGTTGAACAGGTTCTTGGCTTTTTTAACCGTAATGTCCTTAAAGCGAACGTCCTGCAACGGAGCGGCAGAGGGCGCATGTATTTCCAGGAGGTTATATACATTTTCAACGCTTATGTTTTCGAACAGTATATTTTTATAGGTTGAAGGGAAATTGCCACCGAGCTTGCTGGGGTAATTCATCTGAAACCAGAATAAATTAATAAAGTTCTCCACTTTGAAATTTTTCACCACTATATGCTCAACCATGCCACCTCTGTCGAGGTTGGATTTGAAGCGGAAAGCTGATTCTCCCTCGCGAAGCACATTATCCAGAAAATACACATTGGATATTCCACCGGACATTTCACTTCCCAGCCCTATGCCATCTTCACCGCCCATGTCATTTCTGCGAACGACAATATCCTTACTGGGGATACCAATAGTGCGGCCATCGAGATCCCTTCCCGACTTCACCACAACAGAGTCATCACCTGTACGGAATAAGCAGTCTTCCACCAACACCAGCTCCGAAGACTCAATATCCACACCATCATTGTTCGCGAAATGGCTGTCTATTTTCAAGTTCCGAATTGTCACATGCTTGCTATAAACGAGGTGATTCACCCAGAAAGGAGAGTTAAGACTGGTATAACCCTCCAATAAAACCCGCTGCGCACCAAAAAACTGGATCAGGTCCGGGCGCAGGTAGCTACCTTCGCCAAACACACGTTTATCAACGGGCACACCCTTAAAGCCCATCGAACGAAGCGTATCAATATCCTTGGTCTGTTTTTTTAGCCAGCGCTTAAACTGGCTTTTGGCGTTACCGTCTATGATACCCGTACCACTGATGGCTACGTCCTCTACATTGGCAGCATAGATCAAGGGGGAATAGGTAAATACTTCCGTGCCCTCCCAGCGAACTTTAACAACTGGAAGGTAGTGCTCCGCCTTCTCTGAAAACAGCAGGTGAGCACCTTCACTCAGGTGCAGATTAATTTTGCTTTGCAGATGGATAGGGCCATTTGAGAGCCATTTTCCCTGCGGAATAACAACCCGCCCACCACCGCTGGCTACCGCAGCCTCTATCGCAGCAAGAATTGCCGATCGCGCGTCCTTACCCTTTTTTGCACCATAAGCCGTAATATCAAAATCTTGATCCGGGATGTTGGGAAGCTGAATCGCGGCAACTATCTGCTCGGGAGTTTTCCATTGTTGCTCTCCTTCAGCAAAGGCAGCAGCCACAAATAAATAAGAGAGTAATAATATAGTAAAGCGTTTTTTCATCAGAACCTCCAGTTTGATTATTTTTCACCCAGACACAAAAAACCGCCGAATATTGGCATATTTTTCAACATCTAATCATAGCAGCTCGCGTATACTTCGCCGCACTTGTCGGAGCGCCTTTTGGCTGAGACTGTAATTCACCCGCTGAATTACAGAATCCGTATCACCTGATCAGGATAATGCCTGCGAAGGGAACAAGCATGTCAGATATATGGCCATGAATAAACAGCGAATGCACACACTTTCGTGATATTCAGCCTCATTTCTCTGCCGGCTCCTCAAGTATTGTTTCCACTGAATACACTATGATGAGGGGTAATTACTTTGGCAAGTCTGGAAAAAATACAATTCTCTGGTTCTACTCCCACGGATATACCCGGCTCGTCTGGTATTAGCGTTTCTCAACGCCAGGTGGAAACAGAGAAGGGGCCTGTTCCGGTCTATGATACATGCGGCCCGCATGCACGCGAGCGAATTGACCTTAACAAAGGCATTGCCCCCATGCGCGAGGCGTGGCTCAAACAACAGGAACTTGAGATACTACCCGCAGCCCCGATTATTTCAAATAAATCCCACTCCTCCCCTTTTGCGCAAGTTATTCGCAAGCGAAAGCAGCAAAACGGCATTACTCAACTTCACTTCGCTCGCAACGGTGTAATAACACCAGAAATGGAATATATCGCCCTGCGGGAGAATCTTGGCGAGCCTGATGGTCAGATCACACCAGAGCTGGTGCGCCAGGAGGTGGCTGAAGGTCGCGCCATTATTCCGGCCAATGTAAATCATCCGGAAGCCGAACCGATGATTATCGGCCGCAAATTTCGTGTAAAAATCAATTCCAATATTGGCAATTCCGCAGTCACATCAAATATTCCCGAAGAACTGGAAAAAATGCGTTGGTCATTAAAATGGGGGGCAGACACCATTATGGACCTCTCTACGGGCAAGGATATTGCCCGCATTCGTGAATACATTTTACGTAATTCGCCTGTGCCCATTGGTACGGTACCCATCTATGAAGCCCTTGAAACCGTTAATGGTAATATCGAAGAGCTGAACTGGGAGAGATTTAAAAATACTTTGCTAAGACAGGCCCAGCAAGGCGTTGACTACTTCACTATTCACGCCGGTTTGCTGCTGGAGTATATTCCACTTACCGCCTCCCGACGCACGGGCATCGTCTCGCGGGGTGGCTCATTGATGGCAAAATGGTGCCTTACCTACCATCAGCAAAATTTCCTGTATTCCCATTTTCGTGACATTTGTGAAATCTGCGCCGACTATGACGTTTCTTTATCTCTGGGGGATGGTCTGCGCCCCGGCAGTATTGACGATGCCAATGATGAAGCACAGTTTGCCGAATTAAAAACCCTGGGCGAACTGACCAAAATCGCCTGGGAGTACGATGTACAGGTGATGATAGAAGGCCCCGGCCATGTACCCATTCACAAAATCAGGGAGAACATGGAGGAGCAAGAGCGCCTTTGCCACAACGCACCCTTCTATACACTCGGGCCTTTGGTAACCGATATTGCCCCAGGCTATGACCACTATGCTTCTGGCATTGGCGCGGCCTTAATTGCCTCTATGGGCTGCGCAATGCTGTGTTACGTTACACCAAAAGAACACCTGGGCCTGCCAGAGAAAGAAGATGTAAAGCAGGGGCTTATCGCCTACCGCATAGCCGCTCACAGCGCAGACCTTGCCAAGGGTTTGCAGAGCGCGAAAGTCCGCGACGACGCACTCAGCTCTGCACGCTTTGAGTTTCGCTGGCAGGACCAGTTTAACCTGGCCATCGACCCAGATACCGCACGAAGTTATCACGACCAAACCCTTCCGCAGCCACAGGCGAAATCGGCACACTTCTGTTCCATGTGTGGCCCAAAATTTTGCTCGATGAAAATATCACAGGATGTTCAGCAAGCGGCGAAGCGTGCGCAAGGCATGGCGGAAAAATCAGAAGCCTTTGTCAACAAGGGAAGTGAACTTTACGGTGAAGCCGATGAAAAATTTTCAACTGAAGTCTGATATCAAGCCCGTCATCTGGTGTATTGGTGGCGCGGACACGCGTGCAGGCGCCGGAATACAAGCGGATCTACTCACAGCAAACGACCTGGAGGTTTGCTGCGCTACGCTTGTTTCTGCGGTAACAGCACAGTCCAGTGATCACGTAAGCCATATCAGTGCAGTATCGGATGCGACTTTTCAGCAACAAATACACAGTGCCGCAGAAGATGCTTTACCCTCAGTGATTAAAGTTGGCCTATTAGCGAGGCAAAGCCAGGTAAACCTGTTACGTGAATGGTTGCTGCAAAACCCTGCAATGCTCATCTGTGACCCGGTGCAAATAGCCAGCAACGGAGACTCTCTTGTTAGCGAGCACGTAGACCTGCGCCCGCTGCTCCCTCTGTGCACATTAATCACACCGAATCAGGATGAGCTCGGGCAACTTGAGTCAAGCCTTCCACTAGAATTCTTAACCGACAATGTTTTGCTCACCGGGCTTAGAGGTAACGCGGATAATAAAATAACAGAACGATTGAGATCCGTGCACCACACAGAAGACATTTTCTGGCAGCATGATGTGATAGAGACCAGCAATACTCATGGTACAGGCTGCACACTCGCTACCGCCATCGCCTGTGGCCTGGCTAAAGGTTTTACGCTACTTGATTCAATCAGCCTCGCCATCGCCTACGTGCAACATGGGCTGCATAACAAGGGGCAAAGCACCAGTAACTTTTCAGTTGCCCACCGGGGCTGGCCGTCGCAGCCCAAGCTCTGGCCGATTGCTTACAGCAAAAACCCTGCAGCAATCGGCGCGGCAAAAACCGCTTTCGCTCCCCTGCAGCAAGCACTCGGTTTTTACCCCGTGGTAAATTCCTTGGCGCTGGTGAAAGCGCTAATAGATCTCGGCGTGAATTCACTGCAACTGCGTATCAAAGGCTCTTCAGCGACACCTGGGCTACGCGAAGAGCTGGCAAAAGCTATCGCGTATGCAAGGCAACATAAGGCACAATTATTTATTAACGACCACTGGCGTTTGGCCTGTGAGCTCCAGGCCTACGGCGTGCACCTTGGGCAGGAAGATCTCGCTCAGGCAGATTTAGATACTATTAAAAAAACAGGATTGCGCCTGGGTACCAGTACACATGGTTTTTATGAAATGTGCTGCACCATGCACCTGCAACCCAGCTACCTCGCGCTGGGCCATATATTCCCAACGCCCACAAAAGATATGCCGAGCAAACCACAGGGCCTGGAGAAACTAAAATATTATGCAGAACTGAGCAGAAGCATACCTAGCGTTGCTATTGGCGGCATAGATCACAGCAACGCGGTGGAAGTATTGCGTTGTGGTGTTGACAGCATTGCCGTGGTTCGAGCAGTAACACAGAGCTCAAACCTGGAACAAACCATCACCATTTTTAAAGAATGTTTTCAAGGTGCTCAAGTGGCACACAATATTTTATCGAGGGTAAGCGATGAAGCTCTATGTGAATAACCAGCACATCGAAACGCAGGCCAGTAATATCTTTGAGTTGCTGGCAGAACAAAGTGAAAGCTCTCCGCAAAATATAGCTATCGCGCTTAATGGAGAGGTAATCCATAAGCAGGCATGGGACAACAATCCGCTCAATGAAAATGATCGTGTAGATATTTTTACTGCAATTGCCGGAGGTTAAAACCACATGTCTTTAGTAATCGCCAATAAAGCATTTAAATCTCGCCTTTTTTTGGGCACGGGTAAATTCCCGTCGACAAAAGACATGATCAAGGCAGTCCAGGCCAGCGGTACCGAACTGGTCACCGTGGCACTGAAACGGGTGAACTGGGATCAAGGCCAGGAAGAGATTATACACCCGCTGCAACAAAATAAACTCAAACTGCTCCCCAATACCAGTGGTGCCAAGACCGCAGAAGAAGCCATATTTCTCGCGGAACTGGGGCGCGAGCTGTTCGCCACACCCTGGGTAAAACTGGAAATTCATCCGGATCACAAATACCTGATGCCAGACCCCATTGAAACCCTGGAGGCAGCCAAAGTACTTGTGGAAAAAGGCTTTATCGTTCTACCGTATGTACACGCCGACCCGGTGTTGTGTAAAAGGCTTGAGCACATCGGTTGCGCAGCAGTAATGCCCCTGGCAGCGCCCATTGGCAGTAACCAGGGGCTTAACACCAAAGCCTTTCTTGAAATTATTATTCATCAAAGCGCTATTCCCGTTGTTATAGACGCGGGCCTTGGCGCGCCCTCCCACGCCGCACACGCCATGGAACTGGGTGCAGACGCGGTGCTGGTAAACACCGCCATTGCCAGCGCTAGCGCCTCTTTGGATATGGCCAAGGCCTTCAGTCAGGCAGTAGTTGCAGGCAGGCTAGCCTTTGAAAGCGGCCTGGGGCCAGTAAGCGATGAAGCTTCAGCTACCAGCCCCCTTACCAGCTTTTTGGAAGAATGCATCTGATGTACAGCGAAAAAATCAAAGCGCTAAAGGCCACGCCAACAAACGCGTATTGCAAAACAGCAGTAAAGCAGGCATTAAATAAAACAACCTTATGCAGCAAAGACCTGCCGCTGCTGCTATCCGAATCCGCAGCGCAATTACTGCCAGCGATGGCAGCACGCAGCGCCAGAGAAACCCGCCAGCGCTTTGGTGCCAATCTCCAATTATTTCTGCCTTTGTATCTCAGCAACCTGTGTACAAATGTTTGCAGCTACTGTGGTTTTTCTGCGCAAGAAAAAGTAAAACGCACTTGGCTTCGGCCCGAACAGATTGCGGCAGAAATTTCGGCGATCAAACTTAAAAACATTGAACATCTGTTACTGGTAACAGGCGAAGCGGAACACAAAATCGGGGAACAATATTTCTGCACCGTACTTAAACAACTGCGCCCCCACTTTGCTCACCTGCAACTGGAAGCTCAGCCATTAAGCCAGGCTAGTTACGCAAACCTGCAGGCATGCGGCCTGGACGGAGTCGTTGTCTATCAGGAAACCTACCACCGCGATGTGTATCACGCCGTTCACCTGAAAGGCCAGAAAATGGATTTTAACTGGCGACTCAATACCCCCGACAGAATCGCCAGAGCAGGCGTCGAAAAAATCGGATTGGGAATCTTACTGGGCCTGGCAGACTGGCGAACAGACGCACTCGCGCTGGCAGCCCACCTGGACTATCTGCAGAAAAACTACTGGCAACACAAGTTTAGTCTCGGCTTCCCACGACTGCGCCCCTGCGCCTCGGACTTTGATATTCCACACCCTGTGGATGACAAGACACTGATTCAGTTAATACTGGCATTCCGTTTATGTTTTTCCGATGTAGATATAAACCTCTCAACACGGGAGCCAGCAGCCCTGCGCAACGCGCTACTGGGAGCAGGCATTACCCACATAAGCGCCGAGTCCAGCACTCAACCCGGCGGATACAGCGCAGCCACCAGCGAACAGCTACAGCAATTTGATATTGATGATAAGCGCAGTATCACCGATGTAAGCAGGGAAATGGTTCGGCAAAATTTCCAGCCGGTTTTTGCAGATCAGATTCCGCTGGTAGAAGTGTAAGCACTGCAGAATATTGCGAGCACACTTTAAGCAAGCTTTATTGCTCGGGAAACAAAAGCTGTATTGCGTCTTCAAAGGAAGGGTCTGCAATCTGCTCATGGTTTACCGGGTAATCTCTTCGATAAATTGTCAGGCCAGAATAATTGCGTTGCTCCAGCATTTGCTGATAGAGGCCAACATTATAACGATTGCTTTGCGCCCCGGTTGCTGCACTCAGCACTAGCGTAACATTCAGTTCCTGGCTTGCGTTGTATCTGGCTTGCTCCAGTTCCTGAGTCGTCGGCCAGTTTTGCCAGAAAGAGGCGTCAAATGCCATGTAATTTTTAAACAGGGGCTCACTTACGTCATCTAAAAACAATACCGTACCCACAAATAAGCCGCCAAAAGAACTACCGACCAAGGAGCGGTTTAGCGTATCAACCCGGTATTCGCTTTCTATCAACGGCAGTAACTCAGCGCGCAAAAACGCCAGGTAATCTTCTGCTCCGGGTAGCGCATAATCCGTAGCCCGACGGTTGTCAGGCCCCTGTTCAATAGCGACCAGAATCGCTGGAACTTCCTGCTCCGCCAGCATGCGCGAAAAACTCTCGAACACCCACTGACCATCGGTTGCGTAAATAACAGGGTAATCCTGAGCGCTGACGAGGTAAGTTTGAGGTAAATAAACATGCACTGGGTAAGTTACACCGGTAATACTGGAAGTGACTGTGCTGTGTACCTTACGCCACTCTTCCATCGACACGGGAGCAGGCGTTGGAGAGGCTATAGGCGCTCCCGGCGCAGGCGTGGGGGCCGGTTTAGGTCCATCGTCTCCGGAACAGGCAGTAAGTACAATAACGGTGAAAATGCCAAGTAAACCGTGCTTCATCCTAATATCTCGAAAACCCAAGGGTGCTAAGTGTAACTACTGAAAGTATACACACAGGCAGAATACCTCCCTTATATGAGTACGTTCTAAGCTCAATCGCAATAATGGGATATAGTCCCCAATTATGATAAACCAGTACGGCCGGGCACTAATCCAGGCAACTTAAACGAAAGGCGTCGTCCAGCGCCAGCGGCAATACTGAAGTACTTAGCTGTAAATCAATCGCTTTACTGCACAGGGCATTGCGAGCATCTTCGTCATTCACCAGCACACTTTCATATTCGGCACTGAACACCGCTTTACCCTGATCAATAAAGGGCGTGAGAGCCTCACATTCATGGTACTGAAAGCACTCTTCATTCACCGCAAACTGAAAATCACTCACCAGCTCAGCCACCTGCTCCACGTCATTCTTAAGCCCGATGGATAAACCACGAGCATGGGCAGCTTTGGCTAAAAAGCGGTTGTAGCGCAGTTGATCTTGCGCGGTAAGAGGGAATCCGGGGCTGTTTTGATAGGCATCCATTAAATCGGTCTCCACCGCGTCGCAGCCCTTGCTGTAAGCCAAATCGAAACGGCTTAGCATAAGCTCCTCCACCTTCTCGCTGCGTATATCCAGCCAGCGCTCTCCGGCCCAGCCGTCAACCTCACTACCCAACACCGAGGCTGGAAACTGCTCAGCATCGGGCCGCCAACCCTCATAGGAGCCCGCAGAAAAATAACAAATAACTCGTACGCCTCTTGCCTGCAAACGCTCTATAGTTTCCACCGGTGTATCAAACAGGTCGATGTCAAACACCTGCACCTCGTAGCTTTCATTCACCTCACCAGTTAATTGCCAATGCCAGGTAGTGAGTGGCGCTGGCTGCCACAACGCCCCTGAAGATGACGAGCTGCTAGACGAAGAACTGGAAGCACTTGAAGATGAGCTGGTACGGCTCGATGAACTGGATGAGCTTGAAGAAGAACTGGAAGTACCTGAACTGGATGTTGAGCTACCGGAAGCGCCCACAGGCTCCGGGCTTGCTACAGGTACATTGCCTATCGGCGTCGCTCCGCTATCGTCACCACCACACGCCAATAACAAAAAAGGCACCAGCCATGTGAGACAAACTCTCACAGTCTTCTTAATCACGCTCGCACTCCCGCAGCTATTTACATAGGAGTAGCAACTCTCGCATAAATGCCATTATCCATGCATTGCGGCAACTCACAGACTGGAAAGCAAAGGGCATGATGCTCGCATTATCAGCAACAAGTGACTGTAAAATGCTAAACCCGGCCACAACCGCCCACTACTGGGAGCGACGGAAATACTGTTAGTAGCAGTTTACATTATCATCGGTATTTAGCTGTAAGCACATGATTCTGCCACTTACCGTTAATTTCTAAATAATTTTTTGCAAAACCCTCACGAACAAAACCCAAACGTGACAATAGCTTTGCAGAACGATTATTGTATGGCAGGTGGTTGGCCATAAGCCGATTCAGGCCAAGCTCATCAAAGGCAAACTGTACCGCTGTACAACAAAGCTGATATGCAACTCCTTTACCTTCTGCCTCTTTTGATGCCCCATACCCCATATAACATGCCTGGAAAGCACCGAAAACAATTTGAGTAAGTGAACAATGGGCCAATATTCTACCATCACTTTCTGCAATGAAATAGGCGCTCTCTTTTTTGTTCTGAGATTCCAGCATCGAGCCGATTCGTATTCTCCAATTATTCAAGTCGTGAAAGCCAGCTGGCTTTTTTGGCTCCCACTGACAAAAATGCCTGGTGTTTGCCAAGTAATATTCTGACAACATTTGAGCATCGTCTTCTTTAACTAAACGGTATTGCATAATTTAAATGTAAGGCTGACCAAAACGGAAGCTTTGGAGTTGTTATGTGTTTTTCGGTTTAGCGATAAATGCGTTTTTTGAATCACCATCAAAACCTGCACGAGCGTAAAAATTTGTTACTGCCTCACTCTTCCGCCCTGTAAGTAGCATAGACTTGTAACAGCCACATGACCAGGAAAACTCCAACGCGTGCTTAATTACTGCGGTTGCCAAACCTCTTCTGCGATATTCTGAATGTGTTACTACATTTTCGATAAGCGAATACGGCCTACATGCTCTCGTTAAATTGGGTATAACGGTAATTGTACATGAGCTGACTAAAATATCATTTTCGTAAGCACCAAAATATTGTATATTTTTTTGCTTATCAATTTCATGCCAGGTTTTCTCGTATTCACTAAAGTCATCACAGTACTCGTCTTTCGCATGCAAGTGAATATAAAGACTCAGCAGATCTTCCAGGCTCTCTCTTTTGAGTGAGACTATTTCCATATCTTATTCACACATAATCGGGATAGCAGGTATCACCAGGTTAGTATATTTTTTTCTTTACACTTGATATTATTGCTTTCCCATTAACAATTTCGTCGCCAGATTGAAACTCTCGATTTTAAAATGGCTTGGAGATTACTAGCTTTGGCGCAGACATGAACCCGGTATTTGCCACTGCTACACGCTGCAAGTACATCCCTGTCGTCTCTTCATTTTTCACCTCTCCGGTTCACCGTACCCTATTCGTTATTTTCTACTGCGGCCTGGACACTTCACTGGCAGCCAGCGGGAAAGCACCAACACCGTAGTTAGGTGTATTGTTAGCTGCTGAAAATTGTATACATAATGTGAAGCAACATAACCTAAACTACTCCCTGACTATCCTAAAGACATTGTCTAAAAATTCCAATGACTGCTTACTTGCATCCTTTGACACTTTCGGATCTGGCTTTGGCCAGCCATTATCCGGCATTGACATTGGCGTAAATAAATGACCATAGTCTTTGTAAACTTTTAGTTCACAACGATTTCCCATTTCTATCATTTTTCTATGAAATCTTTCTGCTCCAGCAAGTGGGGTTACTGTATCCAGATCGCCTTGTAAAATTAGTGTCGGCGGCAAGCCTTTTCGCACATTTTCGTCTGGAGAGATATTTCTAACATCCTCTCTTTTCAAGAGCAGCTTTCGTGCCCATCTATCACCCAGGAGCGAAACCGCTGGCGATTCCAATACCAATGCGTTGGGCGAACAATCAGAGCCGGACACTGATTTATTAAATATTGCAGCACTGGCAGCAAGGTGCCCCCCTGTAGACCAACCGTAAGCAGCTATTTTGTCTGACTGCACCCCAAGAGACTTCGCTTTTTTCCGAACCCAGGAAATCGACTCACAAGCATCAACCATAGCTTCTAGCGGTGTTATCGATTTTTCATCTGATAGTCGATATTCAACCGCAATACCAACAAAACCATTCTCAGAAAAATATTTTGCCAAGGGAAATGTCCATGACGCTTCGCCCATTTTCCAGCCTCCACCATGAAAAATAACAACTGCCGGAGAGGAATTTTTTGGAGGTGTTTTTGGTTTAAAAACATATACTTTCAAACTGCCAGAATCACGATTGGCGTAAATGTGCTCCATTTGTGTTAAGTTCAAATGTGAATCAGCTGCACTGGCGAGGTCGAACCAAAAAGAAAATATCAAAATAACCAACGACATTAGTTTCATCATATAGAATCCAGGCCTTTATTGATTTTTTTTTTACATTTCATGCAAATAACGTTGACACCCATCTTAAACCAATCACCGGACAAATCTAATACTCCACCGAATAATCCTTCCTGAACGGCTGGCCACTGAACGCCAGCTTTTGCGTCCAATCCTCTGCGGGTGCTGTCCAGAACTTATCCGTAGCCGGTAAACCCAGATGCACAAAACTGGCGGTGGTGATATACATACTGCCGTTATTGGAATACCAGTCCCCCAATGCCAGATTGCCTCCAGCAAAGCCAATACGCAGAAAGCCGTCGTCAGTAAAGTTACTTGGGTTGTCGAAAATGGCCTGATGCACCGCCCTTAACGCGGCACGGATTCGCCCCGGCGGGAGCGTTTCTGGCAGCAAGCCCTTGTGAGCCAGTTGCGAGAGCGGCTGAAAGGCGGCCGTTCGGTAGGTCAGCGAGCGACCAATGGGTGGATAGGTACCCGTAGGCGAAATCAAGCGCTCCAAATGTTCGGCATAACGCTGGCTGCGTTTGAGTTGCTGGGCGTATACATCTGCAATTTTTCCTCGCCAGAAGTAGGCTTGCTTGTTGTTCATTACCTCAAGGATATCGAGCAGCATGGGCTGGATGACGTAGGAATTGTAGTAATCAAAGGCAAAGTGCTCGCCGTCTGCAAACCAGCCATCACCCACATACCATTCCTGAAATTTACGAATCGCCAGCTCCAGGCGAACCGGGTCGAATTGCTCGCCCACCTGCATCAAAAAGGCTTCATTCATCGCTGAAAATAACAGCCAGTTTGTGTAGGGAGGGCTATGCCTGCGCATCGATTTAACCGCCGCCACGATACGCGTTTTTGTTTTTTTACTTTGCGAATGCCACAGCGCAGGTGCGCGCAGCATGGCCTGGGTGTAGTAGGCCGAATCCACCAGCATTTGCCCGTGGCCCGTTTCCCAATCCAGATAGTCAGCACTTTTCGGGTTGACGGAATGCTCGTAACACTGCTTGGCCTGCTCCAGTAATTTCGCCCGTTGGGGCGCATCCGCACCGGGGCCGGTTTGCGCCAGCCAGGGGGCGGCGCCGGCAATGGTGCGGCCGAAACATTCCAGGTACACCACGCGATTATCGCGACCGTCCGTATTGCTGCTGACTTCTATGGGGAAGTCTTTGTGAAAGCGCTCGTTGGCCATCAGCCCGAGAATGGGTGCGGCAATTTTGTTGAGTAAGCCCGCAAAATAGCGGTAGTCGTCCGCAGGGCCGGGCTCGGGCTCTTTCGGGCTGGCAGCCTGTGCGGGCAGCCCGGTAACACCAGCCGCAGCGCCCATGGCGGCAGCGGTGAGAAAATCACGCCTCTTCATTCTTCACTTCTCCGGTTCGATGTACCCTATTCGTTATTTTCTACTGCAGCCTGGACACTTCACTGGCCGCCAGCAGGAAAGCACCAACACCGTAGTAGTGAGTATCGGCTTCGTTGACCACATCGGGGCGATCAGACACCTGCTGCACCCAGCCCAGACGACCGTCAGCGGCAACGGCATTGGTCAAGGCTTTCCAAGCTTTTTCAACGGCAGGTAGATACGCCTTTTTGTCCAGCAGGCCAGCGTTTACGCCGTAGGCCAGGCCGTAGGTGAAAAAGCCGCTACCGCTGGATTCTGGTGGTGAATTCCCCGCCGCGAGCAGTGACGGCGCCCAGTACCCATCGGGCTTTTGCAACGCCATTAATCGCGCGGCCATTTCTTTAAATAATGCCTCCATACGTGGACGCTGGGGGTGGTCTTCGGGCAGCATTTGCAGAATATTTACGATACCGGCAAACACCCAGCCGTTACCTCGCGCCCAAAACAGCTTGCGCTTTTTATCGTCACGCTTTTCAAAAAATCGGCTGTCGCGGAAGTACAGCTTTTCGGTGGGGTCATAAAGGAAATCGGTGGTGGCCCAGAATTCGGAGAAGGCGTAATCGGCGTAGCGCTTGTCACCTGTCGCCAGCGACAGACCAATCATTGCCTGGGGAGACATAAACAGGGCATCACACCAACACCAACGCACCAGACATTCAGCCGATTCGTAGCCCTCTTCGCCAAAGTAGAAGCTCAAATGCACCTGGGGCGGGTTGGCGAGTATTTTGTCGAACGACTCACGCATGGGTTTCAGCGCTTTTTTACCCGCACCGTTTTCGCTGGCCCACAGGTAACTCTGGCCAATTACATGGTCATCGGCAAATTCCAGCCAGGGGCCTAATTGCCATTGGTTCTTCTTACCCTGCGCCAGCAGCGCTTTGCGGTAGGTTTTATCGCCGGACGCATCGGCAAACCGAGTTACCCCAACCCAGAAGGCACCTATTTCCCAGGCTCGGGAATGAACTCGTGGCTCTGGAATTGTATCCAACCCAGGCAAGTAACCCAACTGCTGCAATTGCCAGTTGGCAACTTTTTTACCCAGGCCTATAGCATCATCTTCAGCATGAACGGCGCTGAGCGTGAGGAACATAAGCAGTATGGCGACTATGTGGTGTGGGAGGTTTCGCACTGGCCTCTCCTTCTGGTAGCGGTGAATTGTTTATACTATTAACCCGGCAATTAAATACTGGCGTAAATACGTGAATTTACTGGTATTTCAAGGACTTACATTGCCTTGGCAATAGCGCTTCCATGCGCAGTCTATTAACTTAACAATAACTATTGCCAAGTTAATAGTGATTATATTTTTGTATTTGAGGGCGGCTAAGAATAGCTCAAAAGGGAATGATAGGGGAAATGGAAGGAAATGTGGAGTTGGGAGCACCGCGCGCCAAATTCCTGCCATGTGCGTACTTTCGTGAATTTTCGACTTTTCTGGGCTTGGGTTGATGCTTTAGTGTTTAAGCTTGGGGGTCCACGTAATTCTGTGTAGTAGCTTTGCTTCGCCATTTCCTACCTACTTTTGTTTTTCATTCCAACGTACGGCCGTAGGTCGGATAAGCGCAGCGCCATCCGACATGAACATCTTGCAGCAACCAGCAAAAACCCATAAACATTAATAATCACCAACAACCTTCTGTACAAACATTCCAGCCCCCATCTCCGAAACAAGTTGGAAGGCGGCTTCGTCTTTTCCAAGCTACTTTTGTTTTTCATTCCAACGTACGGCCGTGCCTTTTAGGCCTTTAGGTGTGAACTATCTGATTTCTTGCTTGCACTAGCAGCAATATGTGATTAAAATCCCGCCAAATTTGCCGTAATGTTATTTTTAAAAATGTACCTTTATTCCTTATTTAGTAGAAATTGTCATTGGACGCCGGGGCTCATGAAAGACTCCCAGGAGATACTGCGTCCAATATTTGTCTGCTAGATAACATTTTAAGAGGTATCTGGCAGGCCTAAAGCCTTCCAGAACGCTCAGAACAACTGAAAACCCGGAAGGCTGAATTGGCTTCCGGGTTTTTTTATGCTGGAATTCACTGCTGAATGAGTTAAGGGCCGTTAGTTTAAAGGCAAAACACCGCCCTCATAAGGCGGCTTTACCGGTTCGATTTCCGGTACGGCTCACCAATTCAAGCTTAACCGTGTCGTGTTGCAAGGAGTACAACCAGATAGTGAATAAAAATATAGATTAATTAGTTATTAAAAGATGACTACTAACCGCTGGCAGGAGAATTGTCGCCCAAGGGCGAATTATCCATGCAGATGCCTTCCCGAAATTTTGTGGTTTTTAATACAAGGGAATCGCTCGGCTCAAATTAATACCAGCGTAAATAACAAGAACACATATCGACAAAATATTCATGAAATACAGGGGTTTACACACCTTGGAACGATAGCTAAAGTGGAAAACATATTCCGGGGCACAGCGAACTTCGCTGCGTCGAGCACAAAGATAATTAATTCAGATTACATGAACATGAGTATGTTTAATTACTTAAAACATTTATCAAAGTTTCTCTGTTTAGAGAACGCCAAACCGCGAGTCCATCGCGGGCAGGATAACGCTTTGTAATTGCGGTCAATCGAAAACGGTTGGCTGTGGCCAGCCGGTACATAAGGAAACCCCGGCTGGAGAAATCTACCGGGGTTTTTTATTGCCGGTAAAACAAGGATGTATTGGTGTGGTGCCCACTAAAACGGTACCGGTTTTTTAACAATTTGGTCGCTTATTTTTTGGCATGTAGCTTAATCAGCAAAGCCCACGGCTGATAACCGTGAAGATGATGGAGTAAATCCATTCGTGCCAACCAATTTCGTGTCCCATTGGTCTATCGGTAAGGACGCTGGCCTTTCAAGCCGGAGTGAGCGGTTCAATTCCGCTATGGGATACCAATTTTGCATGGGCGGTTCCAGGAGAAACACTCAGACTGTAAATCTGACGCTAACGCTGAATCAGTTCGAATCTGATCCCATGCACCAATTTATCCGCTTGTAGCTCAATTGTGCAGAGCATCTGGTTTTTACCCAGGTGGTTGCAGGTTCGAATCCTGCCGGGCGGACCAAGTAATTTATGTGTTGTTATTCAGTACGTTTAAGTCGGTGGCAGAGTGGTGATGCGCTGGTCTCCAAAACCAGTCTATGTGGGTTCGAGTCCCACCCGGCTTGCCAAATAAAATAGCGGGATGGTGAATCAGGATCATACGGGTTTCATAAGCCTGAGACGTCGGTGCAAGTCCGGCTCCCGCAACCAATTATGCAGAAATAGCTCAACAGGCAGAGCGACTGGTTGAAGCCCAGTAGGTATTCGTTCGATTCGGGTTTTCTGCACCAAGTTTATTTCCGGGTTGAAGCAGAGTGGTAATTCGCTGCACTGTTAATGCAGATTTCGTTGGTTCGATCCCAACACCCGGAGCCAATTTTTTTGCACATGTAGCTCAACTGGCAGAGCAGGGCTCTTGTAAAGCTCAGGTTGCAGGTTCGACGCCTGTCGTGTGCTCCAAATTTTAGAAGCGTGCCCGAGTGGACAAAGGGACCTCATTGCTAATGAGTGGGCTGGAAACGGCTCGAGAGTTCGACAAATCTGTAGGAACAGATTTGGGCGTCCGAAGGACGGTTGCATCAGGCAACTAATTACATGGATGTAATTATCCATCTCTCCGCTTCTGCCAAATACTGCTCCGATGATGCAATTGGCAGACATAGCCGACTTAAAATCGGTTTTATTGCGAGTTCGACTCTCGCTCGGAGTACCAAATCTATTGAACATTGCCCAGCTAGCCCAATTGGCAGAGGCGCCTGGCTTAGAACCAGGAGGTTCCCAGTTCGAATCTGGGGTTGGGTACCAATTCGCAGGTGTGGCGCAATAGGCAGGCGCGCTGGTTTCAAACCCCAGATGTTGTGCCCGGAGCGCCGGCCGGTGATTCTCACCACTTGCACCAAAATATCGTGAGGTAGTTTAGTTGGGCAAAATGCGACTTTCATAAAGTCGGTGTCGGCAGTTCAAATCTGCCCCTCACGACCAAATTTAGCAGCGTAGTGTAATTGGCAACACACGAACCTCCGTAGACGCTGGTTTGAATCCAGTCTCGTACTCCAATTAAAAGGAGGCCCATGTACCAAGGGGGTGACGATTCCTTGCACGTATCGTGTGGTCGGCGGGGTGCGCACAGATCGATTCCGACGGTCTCCACCAATTTAGGGTTCATTAGCATAGTCTGGCCAAATGCGCTCGGTTGTCAGCCGAGAGAACACCGGTTCGAACCCGGTATGAACCGCCAATTACTAGCGGTGTGTAGCTCAGTCTGGGAGAGCACCTGTTTTGGGAGCAGGGGGTCATCGGTTCAAATCCGGTTGCGCCGACCAATTTATGAGGCATTGACCGATATTTGCTCCTGCAATATCGGCATTCATCACATCCTTGTGAATAACAGTTGGCAGATGTGCCGGCCTTCCAAGCCGGAGAGAGGAGCGGTCCGCCGCTGCGGTTGATCCTCCTATGCCGCTCCAATTATTGTTTCAGCCTCTAGAGGGTTGGCTTATCGGTTGAGCACCAGCCTTTTATGCCGGCTAAGGCGGGTTCAATTCCCGTGCCCTCTACCAATTTATCGACGCTTAGCTCAATTGGCAGAGTGCCCCTTTTACACGGAGGATGTCGAGTGTTCGACAAATCTGTAGGAACAGATTTGGACGTCCAAACACTCAGCGTCAACCAAATTTTGCTCGATTAGCTCATTTGAATAGAGCGCCGGTCTACGACAACTTTGCAGGAGCAAATGTTGGGCGGCGAAAGGCGATCGCGTAGCGATTGTAAACAGGATGTTTACAACAACCCGGATGAGGCATGCGGATGGCCGTCCCGTTTAAGTCCTGCATCGAGCGCCAATTTGCTTCCGTAGCTTAATGAACAGAGCACTTGGCTTCGAACCAAGTAGATGTAGCGGTGCGACGTTTCGATTTGAGTCCTACCGGAAGTGCCAGTCAATGGTGACCATAGTTTAATTGGTAAAATCCCTGCTTGTGATGCAGGCCCATCTCGGTTCGAATCCGTGTGGTCACCCCAATTTCATATCAAACCGGAGGAAATCCAAATGCGATTAGCTGTAGCACGCTCGGGCTTTTACCGGGCAGACCAATATTGTGCGGATAGCCGTTCTGCACGTCGAGCTCTTCGAGAAAACGCGTTTTCGATTTTGGCAATCGAATATTACCTTGCTGGTTCTGAAAATGGTGATGATGTTTTGCAATGGGCCAACGGTAAGAACTTGTTGCCACAGAATGTCGTTGTTATTGAAAGAGATCGTACTAAGAGAAAATACATGTCGGACGTTCTGAAAAGTATTGGTTTTCGAACTGTCGATGATACGACTTTCTTCAAACATTAACGCACCCCTGGTCTAACTGGATAAGGCAACGCGCTTCTAACGCGTACGATGTCGGTTCGAGTCCGGCGAGGTGTTCCAATCTTAAGCGGCCAATAATTTCTTGAGGAATACATCATGAATGCAGTACTTCGCCTAGATGCTGCCGGTACACCTACTGCCTGGATCTCGTTAGAGGATGCAGCGATGCTCTACGCTAAAGAACTGGTGCTCTGGAGCTTGGGTGAAACGATGAGGGTTCTCCGTGGCGGTACAAATAAAGATGGTTTGAGAAGTTCCTTGGATATCGATCCGATCCTTGCTGTGCGAGGAGATGTTTTTACTAAACATGGATCGAAAAAGGCCTTTACCAATAGGCAACTATTCAGGCGTGACCATGGGCGTTGCATGTACTGTGGCAATAAGTTTCATTACATGGATCTGACTCGTGACCACGTAGTGCCGCGCGCTCAGAAAGGTAAGGACGCTTGGGAAAACGTAGTCGCAGCGTGTAAAGCCTGCAATCATGCCAAAGCTGATCGAACACCAGAGCAGGCAGGTATGAAACTATTGGCTGTTCCATTTCAGCCGAACATTTTTGAGTGGGCTTATCTGTCACAGCATACAGTGCTTAACGACCAGATGTACTACCTAGAAAAAAGGTTCTCTGGTAATCGCCAGTGGTGTCTTGCAGTATAGAAATAAATCGGCTCCTTACGAGTCGATTTATTCAATCATTTTAACGAAACACGAGATCGACAACTTTATTATTTTTGTTAGCTTTTCTTTGTCTATAACTATTTCAGCTATCGGCCAGATAGCGGACCTTAAAACGGTGAAAATAGCGTGTCAAATGTAAGGTCAGACCCCCATGGTTTATTTGTTTTTTTCCTGAAAGCGGACACATAAATTTAAATCAAGTTACTCCACCCCTTGATGAAGCACCTTGTTAGCCATTACTTTTAGCCCGCACTAAATAGCGGTGTCCATAGTGCCATACCACAGCCACGTTAAAGAGCGCGAGTAACGACAGGAAGACTACAAATGTATTTATTTGACCGACAAATTCTGGCAACAGTGGCAAATAATTAAACATTCCGTTTGCCACTGAATGCATAATAATCGCCAAAAAGACACTGCCCGTGTTGTTATACACCCAGGTCATCACCAACGTTGCTAACATTACCCAAACAATGAAAACATAAAACGGCATATCAAGCGGCACACCAGTCCCAATTAGTGACGCTGGAAAGTGCCATAACCCCCACACCACTCCCAAAATGAGGCTAGCCATCAATGCCGAGTATTTTTCCTGCAGTTTTGGAAGTAAGTAGCCACGCCAACCAAACTCCTCACCTAGCGAAATTACTACAATAACAAACAACTGCGGGAACAGCCGAGTTGTTCGTAGCCCGAGAGGCGCCCCGCCAAACATACTGTGAAGTACCACAGCTGTAACGCCCACCAACGGAAACAGGAGCAATGCCGTAAGAAACCAACCCAAACCAAATGGCTTTATTAACCGTTCAATAAAAAGGATTCTGGCGCCTCTCCCGCCATCTGCTAACAAAACTATTACCAGGGCCACCAAACTAGGCGTGAAAACCGACAAGATACTCAAGTTTACATTTCCGGCCTTATTCGCCAAGAACGCAATCAAGCTGCTTAAAAGCAACACCGCTGTTATAAAGACCATTATTTGATTGTTCTTAATCATCACACTGTACCTTGTTCAGTAACGCCCTACTGTGGACGCCCACGCTAACACTTTTAAGGGCGGGATAACGTGGACACCCCGCATAAACCTTCGATCCATGGAAGAATCCTAAGTGCGGTTGTTGAATACCGGCGACATTAATCACGTTATCAGACTGCAAACAGAGGCCTGTTTACAAAAATTAATAACTCCAGCCACATCTTCGCGCTATATTCCGCCATAACTTCTCGATAAAGGCTTTGTTATGCTGCGCACCATTATTTTGGCAACTGTCTGCGGTTCAAGCCTGCTCCTTTCCGCCTGTGGTGGTTCTTCCGGAACAAATTCCAGCACACCGGCAACGCAGACTCCAGCAACTCCCACAGCCACGCCTGTACCGGACAACCTTAAACCTGAGTTAAGCCTTTCATTCAAACGGCTCGAATCTACCGGCCTTGATCCGATACAAGTCAACCTGGAGCTGTCTCTGGATGGACAGCCCCATGAAGCAGACGAAACCCTGTTTCAGCTCGACGTATCACGCGGCAGCCTTTCCGCTCTCAGCAGACAAGACACAGGGAAGTATTTTTTTACGCTTACACCCGATCTTGAAGCGGAATACCAGTTGACTATCACTTATGGCGCTACTGCCGTATCCGAAACACTGCTCGTTCTGGATACCGTGCACCCTGAATATGGCCAGCCAATGGCAGTAAAAGGCCTGGTCAATACCGCCGGTTACGAAGACGGCGCAACCGTCACCCCCGATGGTAAATACCTGTTTGTTCAATACAGCCCGGCGTATTTTTCTTCGCTCCTCATGTTCCCTCTCTCTCGCGAACAGGGGGGGTGTGCCGGCCATCGCCTGCAATACCCGGAAGGCGTTAACAATCGCTGTACGCATTTATGGTATGACAGCATCATCGGCCCCGCCGCAGCACCGGAGCGCCCCGGCTTTATGAGCGGCCGAATCGACAACAGCCAGTGGCGGCACAGTTCCAACAGCTGGGGGATTGGACCTGATCAAACCATAAACCTCGCCATCAGCTCCATGTTCTACGGCTTTGAACGCTCTAAAGACGGAAGTTACAGAAACCCTTTTTATATTGCCTTTGAAGACGATAACGACGGCATTATCAACCCCTATGGATTAAGCGTCATACCGGCCAAAAATGGCAATGCCATCGTCGCTTTTGCCATGGACGACCCTGGCGACAGTAATTCCGTAGACCTTAATGCTGACGGCACAGCGGATATTCAGAGTTATTTTGATGCCTACAGTTCGGTAATAAAACTGGGCGAAAACAACTCACTCGGCAGGTTCACCGCCAGCGGTACTCCCGGCACACCACCATTGAAAGACAGTACCAGTTTTCCCTCACAAAAAATAACATTCTCCGACCTCGGTATAGAAGGCCTGGCAGGCACACAGGGCAACCCGCACCTGCAAACCGATGAGATGGGCAGTGTTATAGCCATCTGGACCGACGACGAGTACGACGACGGCGGAGACCGGGATGACCTGAGTGTTTACCTGCTCACAGAAGGAAGCTTTCCAGAGGGAAGCTGGCAGAAAGTGGTACTGCCCGCACCCGTGAATCAAGATGGTAACAACCGGGAGTTCCAGCCGTTTTTTATCGGCAATCAATTGATCTACAGTCACGCGACCGAACAGGATAATCCGATTATTGTCCGTAATATCTACAACGGCCAAATGAACTTAGCCGAACTCACAAATACTGACAAGTGGGAAAAACGAGAAACGCTGCTGGCATCTGCTCAGGGCAGCAGCGTGGGTAGTATTATTGCCGTTGGCGAACCATCCACCGCCATCATCGACGGAGAGGAAACCCTGTTTTTTATTTATGGTGTTATTCGGGGTTATGATCCAGAGATGAGCATTCCTGATATTGATATGCAGGTTGGTTTTGTTAAGAAAAAAGCCGAATCATTTTTTCTCATTCGACTTTTCAGAAATACCTTATAGCTGGAGAAGAGTTATAATCGCACCTCAACATCCTGCTTCTGCATAAACGCTTTCGCTTCAGGAACGGTATATTCACCAAAGTGAAAAATGCTGGCCACCAGCACGGTATCAGCGCTGCCCTCTGAGACATTGCCTTTAACATGGGTGACCGAACTTAATATTACCCTCTGTACATAAACTCCAGCTCCCATCTCCGAAATGTGTTGGAAGGCGGCTTCGCCTTTTCCAACCTACTTTAGTTTTTCATTCCGAAGTACGGCCGTTTACCACCAATAAACTTCTGCTTTCGGCCATTAGCGGACGTTGAGCGTCTACTTTTCTTGGGGAACTTGGTCCTAACGACGGGCTAATCGAGCAAATTTCCGCTGTCACCTTTTGTGCATGTTTTTGCACTAAAGGTGACAGCGGAAATTTGTCCGGTGCAGCCGCTTGTTATGAGCCATATGTTTCTACCCAGAAATCGTCTCCATTTAACCAGCCATTAAACCACTCCGTTAGAGTACTCTTATGTTGGATAAACTGCTGCTCCATTGGCTCACCGATTTCTCGCATATTTGGATCGAACCAAACTACCGGATAGCCGTTTTTTGTAGTATCAAAACAAGAATAAATGGCGCAACCCCAATGACAAAAAGGAACCATTCCCTTAGGCCATTTACATTCCGGGTCTTCTGGATCAGACCCACCCAACACTGTATAGAGTTCTGATATCGAATCACCTTCATCGGACGTATGGCCGCCCTTCAGACCCAAAATTTTGCAACCTGGCCCAATACCGCCATTTGCAACCTGTAAATATATTTCTTTCAGCAAGGGTGGCAGTGAAAAGCCCAGCTCTTTTTCAGCGAGCTCAACAGCGTCGGGAGTCGCTGGAGTGCCGTTTTCTTCGCTTTTGATTCTTTCAATTATTTCCACAGACTTTATTCCTTGGGAGCTCATAACGCTTGGGTAACCTGTGCTGCATGTGGAGCACCTTTTTTGGGTTAAGCTGCGCCAGCAGCCCAAAAAAGAGCGTAGCATGCGGCATCAGGTTGACCCACTGGTTATGTTTTGTTGCCTAACTGTGCTAGAGCCTGCAATGGGTTTAGCCTATATTTGGATCTCATTTCATCCAAAAATTCTAGCATACCTTTATCTTGCCCGCTCTCTTCCAATATTTTTTTAAAGTGTTGATATTCAAGGTCATTCATAGAAACTGAGACCCAAGAACCAATCCTGTACAGAGCTTCTGTGTTTTTCTGATACCCGCTAATTATTTTTTCGTGGGATTGACTGATCTTTGAAATCCTATCTTGTACTTTTATATGCACAACATTTTCAACTTCTTTCGGATCATACAGCTTAGAAACCGTATCTTGAATGTTGCCAATAAAATCCGTTTGAGCCTTTAAAGAGTCAATTATTCCCTTCTGAGCGTCAATTCCTGATTTAAGCGTACTAATTAACTTAATCGCCCAAATCAAAGCACCACCAGCAAGGAAAGTGACCACAATATCAAGTATTTTTAACGATTCTTCCATTGAGCTTAAACCTTCTATACTTTTGAAACATAACGACTGAGCTGTGGGGCTGGAGCGTAGCGGAAGTCCCGCACGAGCGCCTTGTTGAACGAAGCCGCTACGCGGCAAAGTTAAACCCACCGTTAAATCAAAGATAATTCCCCTACGTGCTGACCCCTCAGCACGACAACTAGAGGAATATCTTAATGAACAAAGCACAGCAAAAACGATTCGATTCACTGTACCGTAAACATCTTAGCGCACTGCGCCGCCAGGGCAAAGCCGAGGCCACCATTGAGGCCTATTCCCGGGCCGTACGGCGCATCGGCGAGTTCTACGACTGTCCACCCGACGCCCTGACTCAGGAGCAACTGGAAGGTTATTTCGATTCACTGGTCAAAACCCATAGCTGGTCCACGGTCAAAATCGACCGCAACGGCCTGCAGTTTTTCTTCAAACACATTCTCAAGCGCCAGTGGCAGTGGGTCGACATCGTCAAACCACCCCAGGTCAAGACCCTGCCGGACGTACTGACCCTCAAAG
>CAJIBL010000506.1_pt1 | contig 47983 bp, 39 predicted proteins | sample 9199351 | NCBI WGS metagenome assembly CAJIBL01 (sample SAMEA7708304, study PRJEB35096) | sediment metagenome | biome: marine neritic benthic zone biome [ENVO:01000025]; feature: sediment [ENVO:00002007]; material: shallow marine sediment [ENVO:03000034] sea grass bed [ENVO_01000059] ...
ACCGGCAACTGCTCCTGCGTTGCACTAATAAACGCCATCCATGGCGCGATGCTGGTGAAGGTCTCAGCAACAAACACCGAATCCATGTTTTCAGGCTTTGTGGGACAGCAGTGGTGTATGAGGACATAGCTGTCTCATAAACTCTTTTGCTGCTACACGAATAGAGGGCTTGGGAACTTTGCCAAAAGGTATCTCGCGGTGTAATCAATGCCCCGCCGCTCTCTCCAGCCGAACGCTCCCTGGCGACACTCCCATGGTCCGTTTAAAGGCCCGGCAAAATGCCGCCTCAGAGTTGTAGCCCAGTTGCTCGGCCAGCGCTCCCAGGCTTATCGCTTCTTCCAATAATTTAGAGCGCGCCAGGCGCATGCGCCACAGAGTTAAATAGCGTTTTGCCGATTCTCCCACCAGCTCACTAAAACGCGCGGAAAAACCCGAGCGGGAGAGGCCCACTTCTCTGGCCAGTGTTTCCACCGTCCAGTTTTTTTCAGGTTGGCGGTGAATGGCTGCCAGCGCTGAGCCGATATGTTTATCTCGCAGTGCAGCCAGCCAGCCGGTGCTGGTTTCTTTATTGCTGTCGATCCAGCTGCGGATGGCCTGAATAACCAGAATATCTGCCAGATGGGTGATGATGGTCTGCCCCCCGGGCTTTTGTTCCCTGGCCTCTCTGGCGATAAAGCGCAGGGAGTTTTGCAGCCAGCCGTCGATTTCGTCGTCCCAGCTATCGATATGCAAAGATTCCGGCAGTTGCGAGATTAGCTGTTGACCGGTGAGCTGGTCGAAGCTCATTACACAGCAAGTGAGGTGCGTCTGCTCGCCGCCACCGCCATGGTGCAGTATTTCATAGCGGTCACTGATCCTTTCAATGGGGAGGTCGAACAGGTTTTTCATATCGGCCCCCGGTGCATCCATCAGGCGGTGTCCGCGGCCATGGGGTATCAAAGCAAGGCTGCCCTGGCGCAGCAGAACCGGGGCATTTTCGCCCACCTGCAACCAGCACTGTCCCTGGGTAATGATATGGAACATCATTTTGCCTTCCAATACGGGCATCTCCACGCCCCAGGGAGCGCTGAGGTAGGAGCGGGCGTAGAGGCTGCCGTCCAGGCGAAGTTGGTACAGGGTTTCGCCCAGAGGGTCGGAAAGGTTTGGGAAATTGGCTTGGTATGTGGTCATAAGGCTATCCTGCCTGAATTTTACCTAATGTCCAACATTTTTGGACGTAAAGTCAATATATTTGGATTATTTAGCATTAAAAGTCTTGCCTGCTTACTTCATAGTACACCCACCTTAACAACACACAGTGGAATACGATTATGAAACACCAGACAATTCTCATCATTGGTAAAAACGGTAAAACAGGTTCCAGGGTAGAGCAGCTGTTGCAGACCCAGGGCTACAGCACGCGCGGCGTATCGCGTTCAACAACGCCAGCATTTGACTGGCGCAACAGCAACACCTGGAGCGCGGCGCTCGAAGGTGTAAACAGCGCGTATGTTACTTTTCAGCCGGATCTTGCCATACCAGAAGCTGAGGAGATTATTCGGGAGTTTGTGGCGGCGGCGAAAATCGCCGGGCTGGAGCATCTGGTGCTGCTGTCCGGTCGGGGAGAGGACGGCGCGCAGCGGGCTGAGCAGGTATTGCAGAAAAGCGGCTTGAGCTGGAATGTGGTTCGCGCCAGTTGGTTCGCCCAGAATTTCAGTGAAAACTTTATGCTGGAGGGCATTCAGAACGGTGAGCTGGTTTTGCCTGCCAGTGATGTACCGGAGCCTTTTGTTGATATTGATGACCTTGCCGAGGTCGCCGTAGCTGCGCTTACTCGCCCGCAGCTGCGCAATCGCGTATTTGAGGTGACGGGGCCGCAAGCCATTACCTTCAAGGATTGTGTGCAGGAGATCGCCAGGCAAACAGGGCGGACTATTCAATACATTCCCATTCCCGTTGCAGACTTTATTGACGGCATGAAAGCGCAGGGTTTCCCCAAGGAGTATCAATGGCTTATTAACGAGCTATTTACTGTGTTGTTCGACGGCAGAAACACTCCTACGGCAGATGGCGTTGAGCAAGCCCTTGGCCGGCCCGCAAGCAGCTTTAGTGACTATGTAAAGAAAACTGCAGCGAGCGGTATTTGGAATCGGGAAAAGGCCAGAAGCGCCTAAAGGAGTTGTAAGATGCAAATGCAGCCGTCGAAAGTAGTGAAGGTGGTGTTGATAAATGCAGGCTTAACCTTGCTGATTATTGGTTTATGGATTTTATCATCGCCACAGGGCTTCTATGCCGCCAATGCTATAGAGCTGGGTAATAATATTAACTTATTCAGTGAAGTAAGAGCGCCAGCAGGAGCGCTGCTGGTTTTCGGTTTGTTGCTGGTTGTGGGTGCTTTTATTAGGGCGCTGAGTTTTGCCGCGGCACTTTCGGGCAGTTTGCTCTATTTATCTTACGCTGCCGCGCGGGCCTTGAGCGTGGCGGTGGATGGTTTACCGGGTGAAGGTTTAATTGTAGCGGGTGTTGTGGAATTACTGTTTGGTCTTGCCTGCGCTTATGTTTTGTTGAAATACCACAAAGTATGAAGGCATGGATTCGGTATTTTCATGCTTTGTGGGGCTGCAGTGATCTACTCTAATTAATTTTGAAGCCACGAAATGGACCTTATAATGACAGTATTCTGCAACACTGTATTAACCTGCCCTGTGCTCACGCATTTTTTTTGAGGCTATAGCGTTTAGAGTTTAACCAGTGAGCCTGTTGCAGGGAAATACAGTGCAAGAACGATATTACTAAAGCCCTTTAATGTCATCGCATGTTCGTAAAGCCGCATCTTGTTGATATAAATAGCCGTTTGTTCTTTTAAAAAAATATCCAGATCCTGGTTGTTTTCCGGTTCAGCGGTTTTATAGTCGATAAGCCAGGTTCGGCCTGTATCATCAGTGAAAACCCGGTCAATCACCAGTTGGCTTGGCCCTTTATGAGTGCCAATGCTTAATGCGTATTCGCATGCGCTGAATGGGTAGTCATTTCTTAGTAGTTTTCGCGTTTGATCGCTTTGCAAACATTTCTCGAGCGTGTTGAACACTGTTTTTTCTGCTTGCTGTAGATCAGATGCACTGATGCCGTGTTGGCATAGCAGTGAGCGAATCGCCGTTTGGCTTTGTTGCAGCTTTTGGCTATGCCAATTATCCACGCCTTGTTCTGTGATGTTTTGCAGGTAGTAGTGAATAACGGTGCCGCTGATTCTCGCCGTACTATTTTGCCAGTCTAGCTTTACCTGATTCTCTTCGGCGCCATATTCGTAGTGAGGAATGTACTGTTGCAGGTAGCTCGGTGTTTGCAGCGGCGGAAGGCTCCAGTCGCGCGGAAGGCTGTGCAAGGCGCGTGGTTTTACTTGCTGCTCGGTAATTTGCGTTTGCTCGTTTTCATTCGGGTAGCGTTTTATGCGCGTTTGTACCGGCTCCCAGATAGTGCTTAGCAGGGAGGACCTGGCTGGGCGTTTTAGCCGCATACTCCCTTTGGGGTCTTTTTTAACGAAGGCCGAGAGATGCAGCTGCTGTTTGGCGCGCGTGCAGGCTACATAGAGCAGGCGGCAGTTTTCGTAGTCCTGTGCTTTACTCTCCTCGTTACGTAAATGCAGATAGGTAGGGTGTTTTTTATTGTTGCTGAATTGTGTGAGGGGAGCCATCAACAATTCATTATTTCCTTCTGTACTCAGGCGCTCACGCCACATTAACAGGCTGCTGTCATTACTTCTTGGCCTGCGTTGCAGGGAAGGCACGATAACCACATCAAACTCCAGCCCCTTGGATTTGTGAATGGTCATAATCTGTAGCTTTTCGTCGGCGCTGGGGTCGGGCGTGGCGTAGAGTTTGGCGATGGCTTCTTCCAGTTGTTCCAGCTTGTCCAGGTCGCTGGCGTATTCCCATTTCTCTAGCAATTTAAAGAATACTTCGGCATTTTCCAGTGCGGCACTGTCTTCCACACAGGCTGGTCCGCCCAGTTGTAGCCAGGTGCCTTCAATCCAGTCTCGCAGTGTCTTTCTACCGCAATTATTTACTGCTTCGCTCAGTACCGGAATACTGCGCTGCAGGCGTTGTTGACCATCCGGGCTTAGTGCCTGCCCTTTTAACTGTTCATCGCTTACGCGGGTAGTGGTAAAAAAATCAGCCTGTTGCAATTGCCCCTGGCTGGACTGTAATTGCAGAGTCTGTTGCGCCTGCTCGAGTAAAGTGGGGAACTGTTTGCGGTGCAAATAACAGAAGTTGGCAAGGGCTTCCAGGTCCACCAGGCCCAATCCACACCAGGGTGCGCGCAATACGGCCAGCCAGGCGGTGCGGTCGGCGGGGTGGAGTAAGGCGCGGGTGAGGGCGATTAAATCCTGGATCACAGAATGGTCCTGCAGCGGTTCCAGGTCCACTGCTCGGTAATTCAGTCCGGCATCTTTTAGCAGCGGAGTAATATGGGAAACGTGGTCGCGGTTTCGTACCAGAACAGCGATGCTTGCATCAGGGTTATCGCTGCGGCTTTTGCGAATAATACCGAGGATAATGCGCGCTTCGTCGTAGCTTTCCTGCCGGTCTTCAAAGCCGTGCACCCAGGCTGCTTTACCCTTGAGTTTATCCAGTACTGGCGCTGAAGGTGAATAGCTAACCGCGCCCGTACTGATGTCGTTCATTTGTGGAAAGGCTGCGCCGAAAACCTTGTTTATCCAGTCCACAATACCGCTTTGTGAGCGGAAGTTGGCACTGAGTCGCAACGGCGTGAGGGGAACATTGGCTAGGCCTTTTTCGCGGCAGTTCAAGAACAGGCCAACCTTCGCGCCACGGAAGCCGTAAATGGATTGCATGGCATCGCCCACGCAAAATAAAGTGCGGCCGTCATCTGCCTGCCAGCCGGCCGTTAACAGGTTTAGTAAATGGACCTGGGTATTGGAGGTGTCCTGAAACTCATCCACTAATATGTGCTGTAACTGGTAGTCCAGTTTCAGGGCCAGTTGTGTCGGTTCTTCCAGCTGGCCGAGTGCTCGCTGTGCGGCCAGGTTTAGCTCAATAAAATCCACACAGTTGTGCTGTTGAAAAACCACATTTAAGCGGGCAGATAAAACTGGCAGCACGGTGAATAGCGCATCGAGTATGGTCCATTGCTCCTGGTCCAGACTTGCGTAGGGCAGCATGCGAAGATTAGCCAGCGCCTGTTCCATGCCGTTGATATTCTGTAGCTGTGCAATCAGCGATTTAAGTTGTTGCTTGCACGCTTCGAATTGCTGCTTTTGCTGCGCTGTTTCTCCCTGCGGAAAGCCAATGGTTTTACTAATCTGGGTTCGCCACTTACCGCCGAAAGTTGTAAGCATTGCACAGATGCCCAGCCACTTCGGAATGTCACTGCCCTGGTGGCCGGGCAGGTGTTGGGATTCCAGGTCCAGATCCTCACAGGCACGAATAATATGGCGTTTTTCCATTGCTCGCAGGTTGGCGGCCGCAAAGGCGGATAAGTTCACTAACTCCGCATGCAAGTGAAATGGAATAAGGCGCCTAACAGCCTCTACATTATCTCGCAATACATGTTGCAGGTTCTGCTCAAGAATATTTTTTATTTGCCTTCGTTCGCCCTGTGCAGCCATTAACGGCAGCCACTGCTCCCGCTTGCTTAACAACTGCAGCATCATGCTTTCGAATTTGTCGAAGCGGTTGTCCAATAAATGAAGGATCTCTGCCAGCGCGTCTGACCAGGGCTGCTGCTGTTCCAGGTCGGCAAGTAGTGCGCGAACGGCTTCGCGATAGAGTTGTTCTGCGTTCTCACTTACCTGCGGCAGTGCTCCCAGGCTGGATTCCATGGGCAGGTGTCGTGCCAGAGAGGCGCACAGGCTGTCAAAGGTTTTTATCTGCAGGCGATTGGGGTTGTGCAGTAAATTCCAGCCAAGTTGCGCATCTTTTTCCAGTGCTGCGTGGGCCAGGTTCCAGGTTAATAACTTATGCGCCTGTTGTGGCTTTGCTTGTCGCGCACTTTGTAAGGCTGCGAGAATTCGCTCGCGCATTTCGCCCGTTGCTTTGCGGGTAAAGGTAATGGCAAGTATTTCTTCCGGTTTTTTTACCCGAGATAAAAGGGTTAGGTAGCGTTGTATTAACAGCTCTGTTTTGCCACTGCCAGCGGGAGCTTCGCAGATAAAGGATTCGCTGGCATCCAGGGCCTGTTCTCGTTGCTCTGCATCGGGCGCAATCATTGCTCTTCGCCCTCACTTTGTGAATCGTCCTGCTGCTCCAGGTTAAAACGTTCCCGTATCCGGCACAGGGGTTTTAACTCGCAATATCGGCAGGTAATGTTGGCCTGTTTTGGGGCCACTGCTGCGGAACCGGCCATAAAATCTTTTGCCAGCTGCTCCAGTACCGCGCGCCAGTGCCGCAGTATGTCCTGCCAATTGCCGGGTAAGTCCATTTTGAATAACATTTCCGGCTCAATCAGTTTGGGGGCAATGCTACTATTTTCTGCGATGCCCTTGTATTGCACTTCATCTGCGGATATTTGTCCAAAGGCGGCGCCACTTACCCGTTTATGATTGGCGATAACATACAGCGGTACCTGCGGCTCATTGGGACGCTCACCAGACCAGTCGCGAATATCTGTTCTCCCGGTTTTATAATCCAGTACAAACAGCGAGCCGTCTTCCAGTTTATCGACGCGGTCATAGCGGATATGAATAGGCATTTTGGCCAGCTTCACGGTTTTGCGTCCTTCATTGAATAACACAGTGAAGGGCGAGCGCTCTTTTTCCAGTTCCATCCAGGCCCGAATTTGCTGGCGTAACCTGCGCGATTCCAGTTGAATAAAACGCGTGCCGACAAAGCGTTTGCGCTTAATACTTTGCAATGCTTGGCCAATAGCGTGGTCAATCATTTTAAACAGCGCTTGCTCGTCCATGGCGATCAGTTTGTTCTGGTTTTTCAGGCGGCGCCAAAGCATCTCCATAATATCGTGAACAAGATTGCCCCGTTCCATTGCGTTTAAGCCGATTTCAAGCTGAGGAATATCGGTGCTGTGCAGGCGGTGGCGTGCGAAGGCCTGAAACGGGCAGGCAGACTGATGCTTGAGAATTTGCGAGCCGCCGCGAATGCGGCCGGTATCACTGACTTGCGGCCCTACGTTATCCAGTGAGGCCTCGATTCTTTGATGGCTGAAGAGTGTCTCTTCAAGCTCTTTGTGTGTTAACCAGGCCGGGGGTATCTGCGTTGCTTGCGTGCATTGATGAGAAATAAGGCTGCTGGCACTCAATTGCCTGTCTTCGCGCACCAGCGCATTGCTGAAAATAATATGCCCGGCGCTGTGCAAAAAACGCTGGGTTAAACGCCCGGCATACTGCAGCTCCCGTTCTGCGGAGCTTTGTGGCAGTTTATTGTCTATTTGCAGCTTTGCTGGCAGCAGGGGGTTCAATTGCGGTGCTGGAGGCCAGTTGTCGTGGTCCATGTTTAGCAGCCACAATTTGTCGAAGGGCAGGCCGGCGGCTTCCAGTATCCCCAAAACCTGAATTGGCGAGCTTTGAGTTTGCGCCTGAAAGCTGTGCTGCTGACAGCATTTTTCGAAGCTGCTCACTGCATTGTTTATGGATATCTTCCCCAGCACAAAATCCAGTGTGGAAAATTTTTCCAGGCAGCCCTGCCAGCTTTGCACTTGTTGATATTCGATGGAGTCCAGGGTTCGGTCACCCGGCCAGCCCATGGTGTCCAGCCACTGCATAAATCGGGGCGCCCATTCACTCGGGTAATAAGGCCCCTGGTTTTTTTTCAGGCTCTGATCAAAGTTGTTTAAACGCTGATAAAAGTCCTCACAAACAAAGCTTTCATCGTCATTGCGCATTTCAGAGCAGAGGGTTTTTACATCCTGTAAACTGATCTGCAGCTCGCCAAGTTCTCGCAGTTTAATATCCAGCAGGGCCCGGTCCGCCAGTTCTGCCTGCAGGCCAACAAAGCAGCAGCGCAGCAGGGCTGATAGCTGGTACAAATCCTGTTTGCTACGGTAACTTTTCAGAATATCCAGGCTGGCCGAAATAATGGGCACCTGCGCCAGGGGCTGCCCGGCAGAAATGTTGTAGCCGGGTGCGTGCTGGTGCGTGTCGGGGAAGATGTAAGCCTTATCGAAAACGCGGGTGAATATTCTATTTATCAATTGCCGTTGGCTTGCCAGCCTGGGGCTCACAATGGCAATACTCTGTTCCGGGTTATTGTGCCAGCATTGCAGTGCCCAATTGGCCGCAGCGCGTATTTCCTGCTCCTCATCACGGAATTCAAATCGTTGCTTTAGTTCTGTATCGCTGGTGAGTGAGAGCTTGTTAATACTGCAACCCTTTTCCTTAAGTGCAAGCAGTAATCCTTTGAGCGCGGGCGTGTACTCGTCAAAGCCATACAGCCAGAGCGCTGTTGGCTGAGTGATGATGTTGGCACGAATTGCCTGGCGAATTTTTTCCCCGGCGCCAGCCAATGGCTGAAAACCGTGTTCGCTGCAGCGCTGTTGAAATGCTCGCGCCCAGGCTTTGAATACGGGCACCCCGGGTGAATCGGTCGCAAGGTGCCACTCATGAATTAAACGCCATGCATCCTGAGCAAGCCGCGCGGTTGCGGCTATATTTAACAGGGCTGGTGTCTGCTCATGCTCTTCTATCACTTGCTCCCATAGCAGGCTCTCCTGCAATGTATCAAGCAGCACGCCATGGTCAGCGGCTTGATGAAAGAGTAGTTGTTGCCAGCACTGTTGCAGCCAGCCTGCCAACGAGAGGCAGTTGAGGCTGGTAAAGGCCCCTTGACCTCGTTCAGTTTGCTGATAGTGCGCGTAGCGGCCCTGAACAAAGCGGCTTAAACGTTTGTTGGGGGTGAGCACAAGGCTGTCCACAGGCAGCTGTGCGAAAAACTGCTTCAATTGCTGATCAAAGAGTGTGGATTGCATGCGCTCACAAATTTTTGGTTGCGTAGAAGGTCGCTACACACTAACTTAATCCGCAGCGAAAATTAAGTTTAGTTTGTGCATACTATAGGCCTCGCGACCCAATAGCCCGTAGCCCAAAAAAATGGGCGGCTTAATGCGGAAAGCTTTGGTTTTAAGGGCTCGCATGAACCTCTGGTTCATGACGGTGCGTGCTTGAAGCAGCTATTATAGCCCGGCATAAAGCCTTGGCGGGTTAATAGCGAGCATTGGCCGACGAATAAGGTGAAGCGGCTGTCTACTAATTATACAGAGGTGGTGCATATGGCGAGAAGCCTGCAATTCAGTACAGCAAGTCAGCAATTTGAGTGTGAAATCGAAAAAGTTGACCGCAATAAACTCTATGGCTGGGTGGATAAAAAAGCTTTCGACCGTGAAGGCAATGAATGTTATTTCGGTTCCATTTCCAGTGATGGCATGCATATGTTTGGCAAGGGCGCTTTCGAGCAGGGTTATGTCAGCGCCAGCGGTGCATGGCTGGACAGTAAACAGCTTAAAGTCGTCGATGCCGATAACCAGCCGCTGGAGAAACAGGAGTCATCTTTTAAGGACGTGATTGACTTAAGCGATACGGTTTCCGTGGATGTGTACCTGATGCATGCGGCGAAATCGGTCTACCACCTGCAGGCCAGCGAAGAGTTGATCAAAATGGTGGCGGAAAACGACGAAATTTACGCCTTCCCCTTTAATTATTATGCCAGCCACTCGCCGGATTCTGCTTTTCTCATCGAAAGTGAGGGCGAGCTGTTTATGGTGGTTGCTCAGCATTGTGGTTTTGAGTTCCTGGAAATGCAGACCGTGGAGCCCGCTGTGCTGGAAGACGATGAGGATGACGACGATGATGATATTGATTTCAGCATGTTTTAAGGGAGCCGAAGATGAAAGTTATAAATATTGCCGATGAAAAACAACGTAACTCCCGTGTTGCTATGGATCACAAAAAACGTGCCGCCTTTACACGAAGGGTTGATGAGAACCTGCAGCCAGTGGAAAGTATGCGGATAATAAAAAGCACGCTGGAAACAGATTTTACTACGCTAACCCGAGAGCGCAGCGCAGAAGAGCTTTCCCAGCTGTTGATAGACGGCGACCCGGAAATTGATATGGAAATTGTGGGTAAGCGCATCCACGAAACCGTGCGAATATACCTTAACAGCCATAATGACCCGGCCGGTGCAGTGCAGCACAAAGAGCTGGTATACACGGCGGATGGCGAATTAAGTGAAGAGCGCGAACTTAAAGAACTGGAAGCCAACATCAATTCGGAGCTGCCGATAAAATGGTCCGGTAAACTGATGCCCAAGGCGGCCTGTGTTAAGAAATTCGTGTTTGCTAATGCCTTTCAGATCAAGCACGTGGATGGTCTGACCTTTGACTTTCTGTTTAATATGGCCAATGAGCTGCATCAGAAAAAAGCCATGCTGTTTTTGGGGGCGGGTAAAAAATCCAATGAGCCTCTGGTGCTTTCGCGAAACGGTAAGCAGTACCGTGCTTTTCTCGAAGGCAGGGTAAAAGACAATGCCTATATGCTTATCCTGCACTTGACCAACCTTGAGTTAAAAGCCCTTGCAAAGGAACAAGAATAATGTCACGAATTGATACAACACGCCTGGAATCCATGGCTGACGGCTTGCAAATTGGTCAAAATGCCGTGAATGATACAGACCTGCTGGGTCTTGCTCGTAATTACAAAAAAAATAATGCCTCGCGCTATCGTCTGCTGACGGAAAACGATATTCCCAAACTGGAATCGGACAAACTGTTTGCCTCTTTAAAGCTCGATGGCCAGCTGCACTTTCTCTATAAAAATGGCGATGACTGTTTTTTATATAATATTAAAGGCCGGGTGGTGCTGGGTTTACCCTTGTTGCAAGAGGCGAAAAAGCTGCTGGCGGATGCGGATCAGATACTATTGGCAGGTGAATTGTATTGCCCCAATGATGAAAGCCGCTCACGGGTTTACGATGTGACTTCTGCGTTGGGTAGCGGTGGCACAGGCAAAGCTGCAAGTCTTGCTTTTGCCGCCTTCGACATGCTGGAATTGAATGATAGCAACTGCCGCATGATGCCCTTCGAAGAAAAACAGCAAAAAATGGCTGCGATGCTTCCCTTCAAGGGTTTGTGTCATGCCATTGAGCAGCATGAAGTGGACAGTAAAAATCTTTCCCAGCTGTTTAAAAAATGGGTAACAGAAGGTGAAGAAGAGGGTATAGTCTGTGTCGATGATGCCAACCACACCGTCTATAAAATAAAACCCAAACACAATGTGGATGCGGTTATTCTTGGTTTTACCGAGTCGCCGGATGTTGTCGACAATGTGCGTGTATTACTTACCGGCCTGATGCGCCCGGATGGCAGTTACCAGGTGTTTGCGAAGGTGGGAACCGGCTTTAATGATGACCAGCGGCGGGAGTTTTACAACACCCTGAAAACCATGGAAGTGCCTTCTGCCTTTAAAACCACCGACAGAAATCACACCCTGTTTACTATGGTACGGCCGGAAATAATCATTGAATTTGCCTTCCATGACTTGATCTATGAGAACGCCTCTGGCAAACCGGAAATGAAGCCTGTTTTAAGTTATGACCAAAAGGACGGTTATACGCCGCAGTTGCCCGAGGCATTTGTCAGTGTATTGGGGCCGGTGTTCAAGCGCATCCGCGATGATAAATCGGTAACACCTGAAGACCTGCGTTTAACCCAGTTACAAGCTTACGTCGATCTCGATAATCTTAATCAGGGCGCGAAAAACCTCGATTTGGCCAACAGTGAAATGTTAAGCCGCGAGGTGTATACCAAAACCACCAAAGGGTTAGTCGCGGTTCGCAAATTTATCAGCTGGAAAACCAACAAGGAAAATATCGATGGTAACTTTCCCGCTTATGTATTTTGTTTTGTGGATTACAGCCCAGGCCGTAAAGAGCCGATGAAAAAAGTGGTGCGCACGGCGAATACCGAGGCCGATATTGATGAGCTCTATCAAGCGTTTAAAGAAAGTGAAATTAAACGCGGCTGGAAACCAGCTGAATAAGTGTTCCGCCAAAGGCAAGGCGTATGCTCAATAGTTATTCTTCAGATGCTGTTTTAGCCATGGCCCCCGATGCCGCCTCCACCAAGGCGGCATCCAAGCTCTGTACCACGGCAAAATGGCAATTGCTTTGTTATAGCGACAGGGCCATTTGGGGTTTGTGTAAGGGTAGCGGTCAAAACCCCTATCAGGCCCGCATCGACCTGCAGGGGCCTGCCTTCAAATGTTCATGTCCTTCTCGCAAGCATCCCTGTAAGCACACCCTTGCACTATTTCAGTTAGCGCTCGAGCAGGAAGACAGTTTTGATAGTGCTCAGGCGCCGCCGGAGTGGGTGAGTGACTGGCTCGATAAGCGCGATACTGCTGGCGAGCGCAAAGCCAGTAATAAGCCGGTGGATAAACAGGCTCAGGCAAAGCGACAGGCGAAAAGGGAAGCCAATATCGGTGAGGGCCTGGAGCTGATCAGTAAATGGCTGGATGACTGTTTTAACTCCGGGCTGGCAAATATTCAGGCCCATGCTTCTCTTGAGCAACTGGCGGCGCGAATGGTGGATGCACAAGCGGGCGGTCTGGCGCGACGCATTCGTCAGCTGGGCGGCTATCTGCAACAGGCCGATCACCAACAAGTCCTGCATGCCCTGGCTGATTTAAACCTGCTTGTCGAAGCGGCAAAAAAACTTGATGCACTCGACATGCCTTTGGCCAGTGAGGTCAAGCAGCAGTTGGGAATAAGTATCACTAAGGAGCAATTATTGGCACAGCCGGAAGTTGCAGACAGCTGGTGGGTGCTGGGTACTGAATTGCGCGAAGAAGAGAACCTGGTTTTTCACACGGTATGGTTGTTTGGTGAAAACACCCAGCGCTTTGCCTGTATTCGCAATTCCACCCATCACACACAAAAAGGGCAACTGCCATTGGCATGGACAGCACCGGGAATTTTGCAAGGTAAGCTTCGTTACTACCCTTCCAACCAGCCTTTGCGTTGTCAACTGGAACCGCAGGGTGGTATTAGCCAGTATGCTCAGCTGCCGCAATTTAAATCCCTTACAGAAAACTCCCTGAGCGCTCGCCAAGTGCTGGCCGAAAATCCCTGGCTGGATGAATACCCCATGCTTATTAATAAAGGGCGCTTGCATTTTGTGGATGGACAATTGTTTGTGTCTGACCAGAATTTAAATGCCTTGCCGCTGTTACTTAGCGATGAGCAAGCACTTTATTTGCTGGCAGAGGCCTATCAGCTGGAATTTTCGGTATTCGGCATTTGGGATCAACAGTCTCTGCGGCCTTTCACTCTCAGCAGTGAGCAAGGGGTGATCAGCCTCGGAGCTTTTTTATGAGTGATTTTCACAATACACTCAAAGCCTGCATTATTGGCTTGAATAAAAGTGGCTCGCTGGCTTTTAGTGATGATGCTTTGCAGGTGCTAAGCGAGGCCAGTAGCGTAAGCCCCAGGCAGTTGATTAGTGCTGTCAGTGTATGGCACCGGGCTGGCTCACAATGTGTCACCCTACCTGAATCCCTGTCTGCCGCCGATACCTTTACCGGCCATGACTACAGTGCGCTGGCAGGTGAGCAAAAAAACGCAGCCATAGGCTTGCTTGCAGAAAATCTTTTTGAAGTTAACAAATACCTTTTACGCTATTGCCAGCAGAATAAAGTGCAGCTGCCGAATAAGGTACTCTACAGTACGGTGCAGCAAGCAGAAAACCACAGCGCCATGCAATACTATCTGCTTTATGTGTTAAACCCGCAGCAGAAGTTTGCTATCAGTCAGATTTGTAATTCAAGTGAACATAATTTCCAGCGTGCAGGTGATGACTGGCTCTATGGTAAGCCCATAAACAGGAAGGCAGCCTTGCTTGACGCGCTGGAAAGCGGCCCTGAAACCGCCTTGACGATGCTGGATGACACTTGGAAAAGTGACAAAGCGGGGGATAGGCAACAGTTTTTGCAGCTGCTTGCAGATTATCTGGCGGATGTTCCCGAGAACTGGTTAGTGGCAAAGCTCAACGACAAAAGTCGGGCGGTAAATGAAACCCTGGGCGCACTACTGGTACGGAAAAACAGCCAGCTCCTGAAGCAAGACGCAGAGCAATTTATAGCGGAGTTTTTGCAAACAGAGAAAAAGCTGTTAAGCAATAAAGTCGTGATCGAGCCTCCGGAAAACTATTCGCCCGCCTGGAAGCGTTATGGTATTCAGGAGAAAAAACCAGCAGGGTTCAAATTTTCAACGCAGAGCTATTGGTTGATACAATTGTTGCAACTGGTAAAACCGAGTGAATGGGTTGCCAGCCTGGGGATGAGCCTTGAGAAATTTGTATCCCAGCTAAATAAAAGCGATTACCGCAAGGAATTGCAGCGAGGACTGCGTCTTTCGGCGATACGTTGTTGTGACAAGGAATATATGCGCTTTGACAACTCTGCAGAGCTGTATCAGCATGTTCGTGAAAACGAGTCCAATATTCTCAGCACCTATACACAGCCGGATTTACAGTGGCTGTTCTCGCAGTTAATGCTAGCGGCGGAAAAACTGCCGGGCAAATCCTCTCATGGTTATTTACATCCCTGTATATTACCGTTGTTGCGCAGGGTGGAAAGTTTGTCGCAGGCAAACTCTCAAAAACTGATAAATCAAGTACAGCAAAAATATGAGCAGCATCACCTTTACGCATCGGATGTGCCGCTCATCTCAGTCAGCTTGAATACTGCCGTGGCGGAAAGCTTTGGCAGCTGGTTAAAAACGCGAATAGACAGTGACGAGACAATAAATGATTCGGCACTGCAGCTGTTACGCATCCTCAAATTACGCGCGCAATTGGAGAGCACACCTTATGAGTGAAGAACTTCGCTTACCCTCCGAATTACTCTTTCAGGAAGAAATTGAACAGATAAAAAGTGTTGATGATAAGCCCAGGCCCAGTTCCTGGGAGCTTTCTCCCTGGGGCGTTGAACAGTTTGTGATGGGGGCGACACTCAGTAGTGGCTTTGAAGTCAGCGCAAAATACATCGGCAACCGGCGCCTTATTCAGATTGCTATCGCTACGCTGGTTACCGACAGGGCCTTGCTGCTTTATGGTTTGCCGGGTACCGCGAAGTCCTGGGTGGCGGAAAACCTGGCAGCGGCAATTTCCGGAAATTCCCAGTTAATTGTTCAGGGCACTGCAGGCACTCTGGAAACCGACATGCGTTACAACTGGAACTACGCCAAGTTGCTGCAGGAAGGGCCTTCAGAGCAGGCTATTGTAAAGAGCCCGCTAATGCGTGCCATGGAAACGGGAAAAATTGCGCGAGTGGAAGAACTCACGCGTATTCCGGCAGAAGTGCAGGATACCTTGATCACCTTGCTCTCAGAAAAGAATATCTCCATCCCGGATCTGGATATCAGTATTTACGCCCAGAAAGGTTTTAACCTGATCGCTACAGCGAATAATCGTGACAAAGGCGTCAATGAATTTTCCAGCGCCTTAAAACGCCGTTTTAATACGGTGATATTGCCTCTGCCAAGTACTCTGGAAGAAGAAGTCGCGATTGTGAAAAAACGCGTTGCCGATTTTGGTGAAACGCTCGAGCTACCGGAACTGCCGGAGTCCTTCGAAGAGATCAAGCGTGTGGTCACGGTGTTTCGTGAATTACGGGAGGCCAAAACCGTTGACGGCAAAGAAAAGGTAAAACCCACTTCCGGTACTCTGAGCCCGGCGGAAGCTATTTCGGTGGTGAACAATGGTATTGCGCTTAGCGCGCATTTTGGCGATGGTCAATTACAAGCCCATGATATTGCATCCTCTCTGGTGGGGGCGATAGTGAAAGATCCGGAAAAAGATCAGGTTATCTGGAACGAATATCTCGACACCATTATTAAGCCGCGCAAGGGCTGGTCGGATCTGTATCGCGCCTGCAAGGATATCTAATAATGCTGGTCAAAGACCGAGTTTATTTGCTGGGTATTCGCCATCACGGCCCGGGCTCTGCATTCAGCGTTACTAAAGCGCTGCAGGAAATTCAGCCAGACTGCGTGTTAATAGAGGGCCCTGCCGAGCTGGAGAGTGCGGTTCCCTGGTTGTGTCACGAGAGCACACAATTCCCGGTTTCCGTTTTAACCTATAACAGCAAGCAGGTCGCTCAGTCCTGTTTTTACCCCTTCGTCGAATTTTCACCTGAGTTGCAGGCGCTGCGTTACTGTGGGGAAAATAATACGCAGCTCAAAATGTTTGATTTGCCCGTGGCGATGCAGATGGGCAGGGAAAATCAGCTTATTGAACAGGCTGAACAAGCTCCAGACAAGGAGCCAGATGCAGAACAGAGCACAGCGCAGACACAAGAACCCGAACCGCTCGAACTGATCAACACGCTCGACCCCATTGACCTGTTGGCAAAGGCGGCGGGTTATGACGATGGTGAACGTTGGTGGGAAACCTTGGTTGAAAGCCGCCAGAATGGCTTGCCGGTTTTTACTGCGGTGGGCGAAGCCATGGCTGCAGCCAGGGAAGCGATTGAAGAGCAGAGTGGTGCCCACAGTGAGTACAACGCTATTCGCGAGGCCTGGATGCGTAAAATATTGCGCGCGAGCTTAAAAGAGCATAACGGTAAAATAGCCGTGGTGTGTGGCGCCTGGCATGTGCCGGCACTGGCGGCTGAGGTAAAAGTTAAAGACGACAACGCAACACTTAAAGGGATTGCCAAAGTGCCCGTGCACACTACGCTTATCCCCTGGACATCCCAGCGTATGAGTCTCGCCAGCGGATACGGCGCGGGCTTGCGCCACCCGGGCTGGTATCAACACATCTGGCAGTGCTATCAGGCGCACGAGGTCAGTGACAAAGAGCAGGCGCTGCACCGCCTGCTGACCCAAAGCTGGCTCGGTAAAGTGGCGAAAACGCTGCGTGCACAAAAAATTGATGTGTCCACGGCAAGTGTCATTGAGTCGGCGCGGCTGGTGGAAACACTGGCGGCGATGCGGGAAATTGCCATGCCTTCCATTCCGGAATTTAATGAAGCTATCAGTACCGTTATGTGCTTTGGCGATGCCACACCGCTAAAACTCATTGAAAGGGATTTGCTGGTCGGTAATTTAATGGGCAAGGTGCCGGAAGGTGCACCCAAGCTGGCGCTTAAAGAAGAGTTCGACAAGCAAGTAAAAAGTTTGCGTTTAAAGCTCAGTAGTGAGGACAAACAACTCGAACTGGATTTGCGCAAGCCTCTGGATTTACAGCGATCTGTATTTTTCCATCGCCTGCTTTTGTTGAATATAAAATGGGCTGCAAAAAGCTACTCTTCTTCCAGGGGAACCTTTAAGGAGGCGTGGAAACTTCAATGGCTACCCGAACTGGAGCTGGATTTTGTAAGTGCCAGTATTTTTGGTAGTACCGTCGAAAATGCAGCCAGCGCGTCCACGGTGCAGCAACTGGAAGGTGAGGCGCAGTTAAATAAAATCGCCGCTTTGCTTAAGCAGTTGTTATTTGCCGAGCTGCCAGGGGTAATTGATGTTGCCATTGAAAAATTGCATGACCGCGCCTCGGTAGAGGCGGATCTGGATGATCTGATGGCGAGCCTGCCGGAGCTGGTGGAGATCAGCCGCTATGGAAACGTGCGCAAAAGCGATGTGGAACCGGTGCTGGCGGTGATTCACTCTGTGATTCCTCGCATTAGTGCGCGCTTGCCAAGTGTTTGTCACAGTCTCGATGAAGACCCGGCCAGGGCCCTGGCTGTCGCCACCGAACAGTGTGATCATGCCATTGCCTTGCTTGCTGTAGAGCAGACCTCGGAATTTTGGATTACTGCGCTAAGGAAAATTCTGCAGCAAGGCAGTAGTCATGGTTTTATTGCCGGTAAATGCTGCCGTTTGTTAATGGAGCATCAGCAGCTTGGCGCCGAAGAAACGGCGGATATGATGCAGTATGAGTTATCACAGGGAAGCAGCGTGGAGCGGGAGTCTCAGTGGCTGGAGGGGTTTATAGCCGGTGGAGCCACGATATTGATTCACGACGACGTGTTATGGAACATTGTCGACGAATGGCTGCGCAGCCAAAGCAGCGATCGTTTTATTGAGCAGTTGCCCATACTGCGAAAATGTTTTGCGCAATTCTCGCGGGAAGAATCGGCCCAGCTGTTGAATAAAGCCAAACACGGAAAAAAACTGACAGCTGTGCATAAATTACAACAGGGCTTTGATTATCAAACTGCGGAAAAAGCCCTGGCAAACGCTGTGAAATTATTAGCGCTGAATGTGGAGAGCGCACATGAGTGATGAACACGCTTTATTGCAATCGAAAAACTATCAGCAACAGGGTTTGTTGCGCTGGCGTCTGATGCTGGGGGACAAAGCAAAAAATGAGGCGCCTCTGGATGGTGAGCTGGCGATTATGGATGAGGCCCTGGAAAAGCTCTATGGTGATGGCGACAGCAGAGAGGGTGGGCTGGGGCGCTCCAGCCCAAAGGTTGCGCGCTGGCTGGGTGATATACGTAAATATTTTCCATCTTCCTGTGTGCAGGTAATGCAAAAGGATGCGATTGAAAAGTATCAGCTAAGGCATTTATTACTCGAACCGGAAATTCTCGAAACGCTGGAGCCGGATGTGCATTTACTGGCAGACGTGATCACCCTGGGACAGATGGTCTCCGACGAAACCAAACACAGCGCCCGGCAGGTAGTGGATAAAATCGTCAAAGAATTAATGAAGCGCCTTGAAGAACCCATGCGTCAGGCAGTGCGCGGTGCGATTAATCGCAACACCCGCACCCGCAGGCCAAGGGGAAATGATATAGACTGGCCCTCTACCATACGCGCCAACCTGAAAAATTATCAGCAGGAGTATAAATCCATTATTCCGGAAGTACTGCTGGGTTATGGCCGTAAAAGCCAGGCGACCCACCAGGATATTATTTTGTGCATTGACCAGAGCGGCTCCATGGCCAGCAGTGTGGTGTACTCCAGTATATTTGCTGCGGTGCTGGCTTCCATTCCGGCGGTATCCACCAAAATGGTGGTGTTTGATACCCAGGTGATGGATTTAACAGAACAATTGCAGGACCCGGTGGATGTGCTCTTCGGCGTACAACTGGGTGGTGGTACTGATATTAATGCTGCAGTGAAATATTGTGAGCGTTATATTGCATCCCCAGGCAAGACCACCATGGTACTGGTTACCGACCTCTACGAAGGCGGTGATCGCCAGCAGCTTATTGCGCGCTTAAAAACGCTCAAAGAAGGGGCGTGCAATATTATTGTTTTACTGGCACTGAATGATGAGGGCGCCCCCTTTTATGATGCGAAACTGGCGCAAACCATTAGCAATTTCGATGTGCCGGTGTTTGCCTGTACACCCGATGCCTTTCCGGCCTTAATGGCAAAGGCTATTCAGCGGCAGGCAATAGATGTTGCGGAGTATGTCACACAGGCTTAACCAGCTGTTATTATTCTGAGGCTTTCATTCAGGGTCGCTATCAATGTTCGAAGTCTTCAAAGTATTTCTAAAACTGGGTTGCAGTTCTTTTGGTGGCCCTATTGCGCATTTGGCATATTTCCGTCATGAGTTTGTGGAAAAGAAAAAATGGTTGAGTGAAAGCCAGTACGCGCAGTTATTGGCTATTTGTCAGTTTTTGCCCGGTCCCGCCAGCAGCCAGCTGGGTTTTGCCATTGGTCTTACGCGCGCCGGTTGGCTGGGGGCGATAGCTGCATTTATTGCATTTACTGCACCTTCTGCCATTCTGCTTATATTATTCGCTTCCTTCGTCCATATGCTGTCTGGTGAAATCGGGCAGGCCTTGATTCACGGCCTGAAACTGGTGGCTTTAGTTATTGTTGCTCATGGCGTGCTGGGGATGATCAAGCAACTGTGCCCGGATCTCCATCGAAAAAGTATTGCTGTATTTGCCGCGATGATTTTGCTATTGGCCGCCAGTGCCAGCATGCAGATTGTGGTAGTGCTTCTCGGCGGTATCGCCGGCTTGTTTGTTTGTAAAGATGCCACGCTTTCCAAAGACAGTGATTTGAATATTAGCTACGGGCCGGCCTTGGCCTGGGTTTTTATTGCCCTGTTTTTTGCCGGGCTTTTACTGCTGCCCTTGCTTGCGGGAAACGACGGCGGTGTGTTTCAGCTTGTCGACATTTTTTATCGAGCAGGCGCGCTTGTATTTGGTGGCGGCCACGTGGTGCTTCCATTGCTGGAAGAAGGTTTGGTGGGTGGCAGTGCTGGTTTGGTCTCTGCTGATGATTTTCTCGCTGGCTATGGCGCGACGCAGGCAGTGCCAGGCCCCATGTTTGCATTCTCAGCTTACCTTGGGGAGATTATTGGTGGGCCTGTTTTTGCGCTTGTTGCCTGCCTGAGTGTGTTTCTACCGGGCTTTTTACTACTGTGTGGTGTACTGCCCTTGTGGAAAAGTATTGCGCAAGGCGCTTACGCTCCCCGGGTGATAGCCGGTGTAAATGCAGCGGTAGTGGGTTTACTGGGAGCGGCTTTGTACGACCCTATTTTTACCAGTGCAGTCGATACCGCTGGTGATCTGGCTATTGCATTATTCGGGTTTTTGCTGATTGCCGTGTGGAAGCGTTCGCCCTTGCTTGTTGTTGCGGCGTGTACGCTGTGTTCCATGTTATTGGCCGCAATCACTTAAGCTTTAGCAGCCTGCTAGTCTTTTGGCGGAACGTAGCCTTCCGCTTTTTCGTAGTCTTCGCCACTTAAAAATTTGTCGCGCTGTTCTCCCAGATATTGACGGGTTTTCATATCCATTAAATTAAGCTGTTTTTCGTTTATCAGCATTTTCTGGTGTTCCAGCCACTCCTGCCAGGCCTGTTTGGAAATGGTGTTAAAAAATTCTTCGCCTTTTGCGCCTGGCAGGGGTGGAGCATCCAGGCCTTCCATTTCTTTTTTGTACTTACTGCAGAGAACGCTTCGAGACATGGTGAATCCTGTTAGTTGATTTTGTTTAATAGTTTTTTAACCGGTGCAGCGAGGCCTATTGCCATAGGGGCGTCGAGCCTGTACCAGGTGTGTTCGCTGCCTTCTTTTACGCAGAGCTTGCTTTGGCCGATTTCCGCCAGCACGGGAACAATATCCAAATGATAGTGGCTAAAGGTGTGACGCATGGTATCCCATTCACTCAGCGTTATGATTTCGCCAAACTGTTGCTTGATTTGCTCTGCTGCATTTTCCCCTGGCTCAAGTTCAGGAAAGCTCCACAAGCCACCCCATATACCAGTGGGCGGCCGTTGCTGCAGGAGGATTTCTCCCTGTTTGTTTTTCACAATCAGCATTTGCACGCTTTTAATGGGCATATCCTTTTTGGGTTTTTTACCCGGGTATGCTGTAGGGTTTCCTTGCTTATTAGCAAGACACTGTGCGTTTAAGGGGCAAATACTGCAGGCGGGGCGTGAACGAGTGCAAAGGGTGGCTCCCAAATCCATAAGCGCCTGAGTGTAATCCCTGCACCGCGCAGCTGGCATGTGTTTTTCGGCATGTTGCCAGAGCGTGTCAGCGACCTGGCTTTTGCCCGGCCAACCTTCAACCGCGTGATAGCGTGCAAGCACTCGCTTGACATTTCCATCCAGTATTGCGGCTGGTTTTTCAAAGGCAATGCTGGCAATGGCGGCTGCGGTAGAGCGGCCGATGCCGGGCAGCTTCTGCAGTTGTTCGGGGTCGCTCGGGAAGCTGCCCTTGTGCTCCTTAAGCACTTGCTGAGCACATTTGTGCAAATTGCGGGCACGGGCATAGTAGCCCAGACCTGTCCACAGGTGCAGCACTTGGTCCAGCTCTGCCGCAGCCAGAGAGTTCACATCCGCAAAGCGTTCAACAAAAGTATTGAAATAGGGAATAACCGTTTCAACCTGGGTTTGCTGAAGCATAATCTCCGAAAGCCATACACGGTAGGGCTCAATGGGGTGCTGCCACGGCAGGTTTTTGCGGCCGTGATTATCAAACCAGTCGAGGATTTTTTGAGCAAAAAGCATTGAATGACCCGCTGAAGCACTGGCCGGGAATTGTAAACGCCATTGCCCTGTAAATGCTATGCAAAAGCCCTGAGTGAGTTGTCCGCGCAAATGTGATAAAAAGCAGCATTTACGGCAGAGATGACAGAAGCATGCTGAAACGAACGTCTTTACACGAAAAACACCAGCAAATGGGTGCCAAACTGGTGGACTTTGGCGGCTGGCATATGCCAGTCAATTATGGCTCACAAATGGAAGAGCATCATGCGGTGAGAAAAAATGCCGGTATGTTTGATGTCAGCCACATGACGATTGTTGACCTCAAAGGTGAGCAGGCGAAGGCCTATCTTCAATACTTGCTGGCAAATGACATTGATCGTCTGAAAACTGAAGGCAAGGCGCTTTACACGGCAATGCTGAATGAACAAGGTGGCGTGATTGATGACCTGATTGTTTATTTGATGAGCGATGGTTATCGTTTGGTTGTTAATTGTGCTACCCGGGAAAAAGACCTCGCGTGGATGGAAAAACAGGTGCTTGATTTTACTGTTGTACTAAAAGAGCGCACAGACCTTTCAATGATCGCTGTGCAAGGGCCGCAGGCTCGAACGAAAGTGAACGGGCTTTTAGAAGCACCGGCGCTTGAAGCGCTTGCCTTGTTCCAGGGTTGTCTAATCCCCGATGGTAGTGATTGGTTCGTGGCGCGCACCGGCTACACCGGTGAAGATGGCTATGAAATCATGCTGCCCGATGAGCACGCAGCCGGGTTCTGGGAGGCGCTTGCTGATGCGGGCGTTCAGCCATGTGGCCTGGGAGCACGCGATACCCTGCGCCTGGAAGCGGGTATGAACCTGTATGGCCACGAGATGGATGAACACATCTCCCCACTTGTTGCCAATATGGGCTGGACTCTTAGCTGGGGTGAGCGAGATTTTATTGGAAAAGCTGCGCTTGAAGCGGAAAAAGAAAGTGGCATTACGCACAAACTGGTGGGTTTGTTGCTGGAGCAAAAAGGAGTGCTGCGGGCGGGGCAGGAAGTTTTGTGTAAGCAGCAGCAAGCAAAGGGTGTCATTACCAGTGGCACTTATTCTCCAACTCTGGGGCACTCAATAGCGCTTGCCAGAGTGCCTGTGAGTTTTGGCGACAGTGTTGCCGTTCAGGTGCGCCAGAAACAGCTGCCGGTTAAAATCGTGAAACCGTGCTTTGTCCGCAATGGCGGGAAAGTCAAATAAGTCCTAAAATACCACCAAAAATAGTCACCTTTGAGGAGTTGGAAATGAGTGATATTCGATCAGAGCTGAAGTACCTTTCAAGTCATGAATGGGCGCGCGTTGAAGAGGATGGCACGGTAACCATCGGCATTAGCGATCACGCCCAGCAGGAACTTGGCGATGTGGTGTATGTGGAGGTTCCGGAAGTGGGGACGGAAGTTCATGTTGGCGAAGAGGCCGGGGTGGTTGAATCGGTAAAAGCAGCTTCTGATATTTTTTCGCCCTTGAGCGGCGAAGTCACCGCCGTTAATGACCGCCTGGGCGATGAGCCGGAAACCGTTAATGAATCTCCCTATGATGACGGCTGGTTCTACAAAGTGAAGCCCAGTGATTTGAGTGAGCTGGACAGTGCTTTGAGCGCAGATGCCTACAAGGAGTCTATTGAAGAAGACGAGTAAATACCTACTTGTAAGAAGAGCGCCATGCTTCAGCCGGGGCTGAAGCGCTCATTGTTTTCTAAGTCTATCGTTGCTATCACCTTTATTTCCGCTGCATGAGCCGAAAACTGTGTCTATATTATTTAAATGTGGGCGCAATTGGCTCATTGTTTAGAATTCTTGGTTGAGGGAGGTAAGTTGATGGCGCATAAAATTACCAAAATTCTATTTGGTAGACGTTTTTATCTGGTTGTCCAAGTTCAAAGCGCCGTTTGCTCGATATTCCGCTCCAAGATCTTTCTTGCTCTGAAATTTCTATTTTCTGTTTTTTTTATATTTGTCACAAATTTACTCTGTGCTTATGCAAAACCAGAGACTGATTTAACATTGGTCGGTGCAGCGCGTTATATAGACCACGACTCCGTATTTTATATTGGGGGTTTATATGTGGGAGAGGTAAATCTCGATAGATACGCTTTGTTAGCAGACGAATCCGCAAAACGGATGCAGCTCGTTATAACGAAAAAGAAATGGACAAAACGTAGCTGGAAGCGCTATTGGCGTGAACGTATCGCAGCGAACAATCAAAACCCTCTAACCGATCAAGGTACGCTAAGCGCCTTGAATGAGTTTTCTGGTCTGGTTAGGAGTGAACTTCTACGAGGTGATGAACTGGTTGTTGATTACGTAAAGGGAAAAACACAGATTTACCTAAACGGCGAGTTAGCTATCACACGCTTGGGGGCGGACGTCTTTAACTCAATCGCCTTAACTTGGTTGGGCGAAGTACCTCCCTCTCTGGAGTTTCAAAATAATATACTGGACGGCAGCCGCTCACAGTTTTGGTCTGAAGACGCCGCACTGCTTGGCAGGTATAAACATCCGGAAAACAGGAGTAAGGTGTATAGCCAATGGCGGACTCAAGAAAAAAGATCTGCGGACGTTAGAACCCTGGCAGAAAAATCATCCGAGCCAGGGCAAGCTCAGAAGCAGGCGCAGGAGGTGAGCAAGCGAGAGTTTGAGCTGCGTCGTAAACGAGAGGCTCAAGCGAGAGCTAAAAGGGCTCGTGAAGCGGAACGAAAAAGAGCTGAGCAAGCTTTGTCCCAGCAAAAACGGCGTGAAGCGCAAGAGCGCAGAGAAGCCGAGGAGTACTACCTGCAATATTTACAATGGCAATTACAAAAAGCGGTAAACCTCTCGGTATCTTATCCTACGTGGGCAAAAAATTTTGGCGAAGAAGGCTTGGTAAGCGTAGTTGTTACATTGAAAAAAGCTGGACAGCCTGATTTTAAGGTGGAAGACGACAGCGTCTATCAACCACTTATTAGTGAGGTGCTATCAGCGATAAGTAATAACGTCGGCAGGTTGGTTCTGCCTGCCGCGAGTACAGCTGAATCATGGAGTTTTCCTGTCAGCTATTTGTTTTCGCTTGATGGTGTTGCGCAGGCACCATTAATTCAGCCACTTAGGCCCGATCATCTGGGGGCCGAGGCCGGTAATGCTGAGAACAGCCAGAAATTATTTGCTGAATACAAACTATATCTCATTGAGGCGGTAAAAAAGCAAATAATTGCTGCACCTGCCGTGCGGGTCTCACGCGCGCGGGATGATATATCTGTTCGAGTCTGTGTAAATTCACTTGGTGAGATAACCCGGCAGGAATTTGTGACCGAACCCAGGCAAAAAAACCTCCGAAAGTCTATTGAGGAGAGTATTCACAAAGCGAGTCCGTTCAATATATATTCAGCATCGTTATTGAAGGTTAAGGAAGTATGTGCCGTGGTACAACATAACATTCGGTAAGGATCGCAGTTTTATTAAATAGGCGCCTTTTTTGCACAGTCCGTTGTTATTTAAAGTGCAGTACTCACCTGCAGGTAATTCGATGTGAGGGGCTTGGGTGCTTACTCTGTCTGATGATGGCATACGATGGTCAGGCGAGTGTTATACGGCAATCTCTCGCTTCCGTTCATCAGTAAAAGAGTTTATAGAGCCGCTATGATGCTGTAAAGCTTTAAACAAGCTTAATTATATTAAATGGCAGGGTTAGTTCTCGTGTAGGTTAATAAATGAAAAAACCCCGGCTAGCCGGGGTTTTATATCTGGCAATCGCAGTTTAATACAATATTAGAAAGTATAGATAACTTTAACGCTTGAATCCACTGTCAATGCGTCTACATAGCCTATTGTAGCTGGGTTCTCTGCAACCAGTGCTTTAACATCCGCAGCACTGACTTCTTTTGGTGGTTGGCCCTTTCCAGTGAACATAAGTTTTGACCAGTAGGCCTTAATTTGGCTGGATGATTTCTCTAACACCTTTTTATCAAACTCTGTTCTGATAGGGCTGCCTTCTTTCTGGTTAACAGGAAGGACGCTCTCTCCACCAGGGAATGATTTGGTTTTACCCAGAAATATTTTGCTTATAGCAGTTTTGTCCAATGTGCTGCTATTTGATGGGTGTACGATTACAGCGGTCTCCGCACTTGCGGCTTGGCAAACAAGGACAAATGACGCACTTACTAGCAGTATTAATAATTTAAATTTATTCATTACTATACTCTCCCAATTAGAATACTGTAGAAATTGCAAAACGAACCAGAGTGTCGGACTCGTCTGTCAGTTCGTCATCTTGAGACATATACTCCAGTTTGAAAGCCGCTGAAGAATGAAAATCCCAGCGAAGGCCAACTATGTAGTAAGTCTCTTCCCTTGCAGCAGCATTGTATGCTGCTGTTGTACCTGCTATTAAAGCATCAAGCCCCGGGTTGACTCCAGAGGGTACAGAATCGAGAAAACTGTAATCGGCAATTGTGGACTCCGCAGCGCCGTAGGTGATGTGAGGCATTACATTTCCGAAACGATAACCTACGCTCGCGTAGTAAGACTCGGTTTTGTCTGCCACCGGGACGCCATCAATATCGACCTCGGTGTACTCAGTTGTGAAAAGAAAGCTGCCATTATCTATTGTAAGACCTGCATCTATAAATGATGCATTGTCTGGCTCTGCTCCTGAGATATAGGGTGTGAATTCTGGAAAACCTGCGATGGACCAAGCTACAGCAAGTGCTTCAAAATCTGCAACCTCTAAGGCTAAGTCAGTATGGGCGTAACCGAGCCGGAGCGTTAACCAATTATAGTTTAGAGTCCATGCAATAGTAAGTTGGTTCTGTCCGTCAGCGGAACTGCCAGACCCCAAATCTTCCTGATTTCGACCATAAACTAGCTGTAACGTTGAGTCTGCATTGCCGATTTGATTTGTGATGTTGGCGCCGATGCCATCAATGGAGTCGAGGGGAACGGAATATACATTTTCGGGCGGTGTTATCCAGTGATAGGCATATCCAACATCCAGATAGTCGGAATATACATAGTAGGGGATACGCTGCCTTCCAAACAGGAAGGTTAAGTTGTCATTAGCTTCGTAGCTTATGTAGGCCCACTCAAAATCGGCATTCCAATCTTCGGAGCCTCGAGATGTTATCTGCGCAGTTGCAGATAAACCTTCACCCATGTTTGAATCTAATTGCAGCCCGATAAGAGAGTCGTTTTTAAAGCTAAATTTGTCATCATAGTTATTTAGTGACTCGTCTTCAGAAAGTGTCATGCCTCCAGCTATTGTAGCGAACCCGTTTAAATTGATTTCTGCTAGAGCCGGCTGCGCTGATGAAAGTATGCTAAATGCTAGCGCTACCCCAAGTGTTGCCTGATGATTCTTCCTCATAGTTTATATCCTCTATTTTACTGTTTTATGCTCCAATCTGAGCAAGTTTCACGTACCTGTTCATATCATTCTTAAAGGGCAGGAAGGTAGATTTAACCTCACGCATAAAGTGGGCGTAAGCAAAGTAAAATTGTTTTTATACTTTGAATTGTCGGGTGATTTCCTCAAGGTTTACAGCCAAGCCATTGAGTTGTGTGCTGACCTCGCTTAATTGCCCGGCTGAGCCAGCATTGAGCTCGGTTTGTTCTCGAATGCGCTCAGCTTCATCAACCAACTGGGTGGATATGCTCTGCTGGTCATCTGTAGCAGTAGCAATTTGCTCGTTCATTGCATTAATGGTGTTAACGGTTTCGGTAATGGCCTGTAAGCTTTGCCCGGCTTTATTCGCTTCCTGAACCGAGCTTTCCACTGCGTTAGTGCTTTCTTCCATGGTATGAACGGCGGCCTGCGCAGCGCTTTGCAGTTGAGCCAAAATAGTATTGATTTCTTCTGTCGATTCCTGGGTGCGTGATGCCAGCCCGCGAACCTCATCGGCGACTACAGCAAAACCTCTTCCCTGCTCGCCAGCGCGTGCTGCTTCAATGGCAGCGTTAAGTGCCAGCAGGTTAGTTTGTTCTGCAATTCCCTTAATCACATCCAGCACAACGTTAACGCTAACGGTATCTTCATTAAGTTTAACGATAACTTCCGATGCCTGGTTTATACTGTTTGAAAGAGTCTGAATGCTACTGACGGTGTTACCGACAATGGTCTGCCCTTTAACGGCCTCGGTATCTGCCACTTTTGCCGCGTTCGCCGCTTCGGCAGCGTTCTGGGCAATACTGGCAACATTGTGGCTCATTAATTCAATGTTGCTTTTTGAATCTGAAACACTGCGGTTCTGCGCACCAAGGGTTTGCGTGATATTACCGGAAAGAGCGTTGACATCACCGGCAAACTGGGCGAGCGGTGGTGCGGTTTCTACAATCTGTTGCATTACCGACTGCAGCTTGTCCATAAAAGTGTTGAACCATTGCACTACCTCACCGATTTCATCTTTACTGCGTGTGCGTAGGCGTAGTGTCAAATCCCCATTGTCTTCGGCAATGTCTTTCAGGCGTTCGATTAAACGATCGAGGCTTCGCTTGATCATACCGCTGATGATCATGCTGGTAACGATCAGGGCCAGGAATAAAATGACACCCAGAGCAATACCAATGGTAAAAACACGCCCTGATTGATTTTCCGCATTGTCAAAAGCCGCGTTGAAAGTCGCCAGACGGTGATCGTAGAATTCATCGAGCGTGTTTTTCAGCTTCTCCAGTGCCTCGGCCATTGCTCTGCTCTGGTCGGCAACGGAGGAAAAATCGATACTGCCGTCAAGCATTCCTTTGGATATGGTGTGGGCCTTCTGGTAGTAGTCGTCAAATAGCGAGTTTAACTCCGACAGCTCGGCGTTAATTGTTGGCGCGATCGTTTTAGCGTTTTCAATATCTTTTCTGAACTCTTCGGCCAGCTTGTTGGTTGTATCAAGGCCGGATTCTTCGCCGGAAGAAACCGCATAACTCAGGGTGTCCTGTATTTTTTCCAGTCTGTTGATATTGTTCGTTGCTGTTTGCAGCAAGGGAAATTGTTGTTCCCGTGCGTTTTTCAGGTTTTCCACTGCGCTGCCAATGAGGTACATGCTGGCGAACAGGAAGGCAAAGAAGCCTAGCGCGCCAACCAGGGGTATGAGGAGTATTTTGCTGCGTATCGATAAAGCGCGTAAAAAATTCAAATGGTGCTCCTCTGCCTGTTGCAATTTACCTGCAAACTTGGGTGCCAATTTACTTAAAGTCTAGGATAGAAGTCGTTGATTTCAATATTTCCAAGGTGTTTTAACTTTCGCGTACTTGTTATTAACCCGGCGATGTTTTATATGCAGGGTTAATGAGGTACATGCTCCGCCATGGAAGGCGGATGGTAGGGCAATGCAGGAGCTATTGCCGAGAACCGAACAAAGTTCGGCGCGAGCCCTTGAAACACAAGCCACTTCGCACAGTTGCGCCAGTGTTTTAAGGGCGACAATCAAATAAGTAAGGATCACTTATTTGATTGCCTGGTTAATAAGTGTCGGCAGGGAACTCGTTTTCTGAAGTGGTGCCAAGTAAGACCTTACTGGCTAAGATTAGTTATAGTACTCGCTGGAACCCAGGCCAAGCTCGCCGATGTGCGAGACCAGATTGCCATATTCGTATTCACTAATGCCGGTATAGAGTAAAACCGTATCCATCACCCGGTTCCATTCGTAGTCGAGGTCCTGGTTTCCCAGGATGTGGTAGTTGCCACAGATATGTTCTGCCATTTTCAGCACCGCTAGCAGCGTTTTTTTGCGGCTGCTGGTGCGTTCATCACTAAAGGTTTTGATGATGCGGTGGTGGTCGTGGATGGCTTCACAAAGGTAGGTGGGTAAATTCCAGGATTTACCAACATAGTAGCCAACTACGGCATGGTTGGTATTAATCATCCTGTTTTCCACTTCGGTGACGCCTTCTACTTGTGCTTTGTATGCGTCTGCCAGTACCTCGTTGTAATGTTTGAAGCGCGACATCAATAAAGGTATTCCACAGTTGTGGAACAAGCCGAGCGTATAGGCTTCCTCAGCGTTGGGAACGCCGATCTGCTTGGCAATAATGGAAGAGGTAAGGGCAATATCCATGGCTGTATCCCAAAAGCGGCCCAGAGCGATAATGTCGTCATCGGACAGAGCGCCTTTGATGGATAGCGCATTAACCAGGTTTACAACGCTGTTTACGCCCAGCAGGTTCACTGCCTGGGTTATGGAGGTAATGGTGTTGGCGTGTTTGTAGAAGGGGGAGTTGACTGTTTTCAGAATGCTGCCGGAAAGGCCGACATCCTGACTGATCAGGCGAGCGATCTCAGTGATGCTGCAATTGGGATTGAGCTGCTCCATCTGCAGGTCTACCATTACCTGAGGCTGAGGTGGAATCGCTATTCCCTGCAGTATTTTCTGGATCTGTTCTTGGGAAAGATCGGTGGACATGGCTACCCTGAAAAAAATCGTGCGACCTTCTTCAGTCTAGACTGGAAATTGGCGTTGGTGGTTTTAAAAACCGGATTTATCACCCGGCGAGCATACTTGCCAGGTTAATTGTACCAACAACCTTTAGTGAGTACCTTCAGCGGCGATGCTCCCGGTAAGGTCCATCGCCATCTTCAAATCATTGTAGGTCTGGCGCCATATTGCGTCTTTGTCAGCCTCTGAGTCTAATGCAAGTGCGATGGATTCTGCAGCTTCCTGCAACAGTTTAAGCTGTTCTTCGCGCAGGTATTCTGGTAACCAGTGCTGCACCGCTTCAAGGGAGCGAATGGCAGTAGCGAGGTGCTCTGGTGAATGGATAGGGCTGCCGTTATCACTGGCGTTGGCGGTTTGCAGTAGAACTTGGGTCAGGCCCTGTTCAAAAGCTTTATGCACTGTGGCCCGTTGTACGTTATAGCTTAACTGTTGCCACGGCTGTCTAATTGAACGCCAGTCCAGCAGGGCTTGCTGGGCGTCTTTGTCTAAAAGTTCAAGCTGCAGCGCCAACAGCATCCTGCGGCGGTTGTTGGCGGTTTCTTCGATAGTTTTATAGCCCCTTTCCCGGTGGGCGATGGAGAGCTCCGTGACCACTTGAAAGTCGCTCTGCGGGCGGGTGCTGTGCTCGCCAAACAGCATGAACTCGATTGCGTAGAGGCCAAGAACAACGTCTTCGACATCTGTCATACCGTGCTGTTGCCTCAGTAATTCTTCGTTAAGACCAATGCTCACGTCGTGGACCAGGCCTGAATAAAGGTAGACATCGAAATAGTCCAGGTAGCCCGGTTGAATCGGATAGGCGGCCAGCGAAAACTGTGCTCGCGCCATGGCCCCAAAAAGCGTGGGTTCGATAATGCTGAACTGGTTAATGAGAAACAGGCGGTGATAGTGTGAGTGGCTGTTTTTCCAGGCCTGTCGTGCTGCGCTAAGGTTTTTCTCTGTGGGGCTGGAGAGAAAGACTGTAACCTGCTCTGAAAGCTGCTGCGTGCTGTGGACAAAACCTTCAAGGGCCTGCTCGCAGAATGACCACAAGGCTTCAGTCTCATATTCTGTTGAGCTGGGCTTGGGTTGTTGTTTTACGGGGGTGTCTTGTTGCTGCGTAGGTTGGGCTTTTTCCCTGGTTTCGCAAGCCTGTAGGCAAAACATGGTTATGCCCATCACAACAAGGCGCTTATATATGTTCATCAATGAATTCCTGGTAGCTTATTCTTGCTGGTCCTGGCGCAAGCTGATGATGGGCCAGTTGCGCTCCTGTGCCACCTTTCTAAGGCGGTCATCCGGGTCCACAGCAACGGGGTGGCTGACAGTCTCCAGCAGGGGTATGTCGTTAACAGAATCGCTGTAAAAATAAGCGTCGCTAATACTCTGCTGTTGCTGCTGCTGCAACCATTGATTTATGCGTTCAACTTTTCCTTGCTGAAAGCAGGGAACCCCTTCTGGTTCGCCGGTGTAACGCTGGTCTACAATTTCTCCTTCGCTTGCCAACAGGTGCTCTATTTTCAGCGCCCGCGCGATAGGGCGAGTGATAAAGCTGTTGGTGGCGGTAATTATGACCAGGCAATCCCCACTGCTGCGGTGTTTCTCAATCAGCTTTTCTGCTTTGGGCAGCATTATAGGCGCTATTTTACGGGTGAAAAATTGCGCATGTAGAGCATTGAGTTGCTGAAATGTGAAGCGTGTTAGGGGTTTGAGCGCAAAACGCAGATAAGCGTTAATATCCAGGCTGCCGTCCACGTAGTTCTGATAAAACTGATCGTTGGCCTGTCGGTAGCTTTCTGCATCTACCAGCCCCTCTTCAATAAGGAATTCACCCCAGGCGTGATCGCTGTCACCCGCAATCAGGGTATTGTCCAGGTCAAATAGCGCTAAACTCACAAACAAGTACTCGATAAATAAACAAAGAATGAAAGATTGAAGCCCCCAAAGGGCTTGGAATTGCTGAGCTTTACCTTCTTGTGAAACAATAGGCCCACGATTATAACAACTATTTACTTCCAGAAGCTTTCTGGCGCTGGAGAGCGAAGGAGATAAGAGGTCACCGTGATAGATTCTGATGGATTTCGCCCTAATGTTGGTATCGTGTTGGCACGCGGTGATGGTGCGGTTCTCTGGGCGCGGCGTGTGGGTGGGCAGGATGCCTGGCAGTTCCCCCAGGGCGGTATTAAGGAAAGTGAAACACCTGAGCAGGCGCTCTATAGAGAGTTGCAGGAAGAGGTGGGGCTGCTGGAGTCCGATGTTGATTTGTTGGCAGTTACTCAGGGCTGGTTACGCTATCGCCTGCCCCAGCGCCTGGTGCGGCAAAAAGAGCCTTTGTGCGTCGGACAGAAGCAGAAGTGGTTTTTGTTACGTCTGCGTAGTGATGATGCTGCGGTGAAACTCAATGCCGCAGGCTCTCCCGAATTTGATGATTGGTGTTGGGTGAGTTACTGGTACCCCCTTTCCAAAGTGGTGGCCTTTAAGCGTGAAGTCTATCGCCGCGCCCTGAAAGAGCTGGCTCCCATTCACAACAAGCTCATTTCATCCCTGGCGGAGGCTGCATGCTGAGTTCCCTGCGCAATATTGTTCAGGAAGTAAACGCAGCAGCAGATCTTAATGCCGTTCTGGAAATTATCGTCACCCGCGTAAGAATGGCCATGAGCACAGAGGTGTGTTCGGTTTATTTGCGCAGTGCCAATGACAACTTTCTGTTGATGGCAACTGAAGGTCTCAACAAAGAAGCTATCGGTCAGGTTAAGCTGGCTTTGAATGAGGGGCTGGTGGGCTATGTCGCCTTTCGTGAAGAGCCACTCAACCTGGATGATGCAGAATCTCATCCCAAATACCAATATTTTGCTGCCACTGGTGAAGAACGTTTTCGCTCATTTCTCGGTGTGCCCATTATCCATCACCGCCAGATACTCGGTGTTCTGGTTGTGCAGCAGAGAGAGAAACGTCGCTTTGATGAAGGTGAAGAGGCGTTCCTGATTACCATGTCCGCCCAGCTGGCAGCGGTTATCGCACACGCTGAAGCCACCGGCGCATTGCGTAATATAGGCCCGAAGACTGAAGTGCGTTTCATCGGTGTCTCCGGTGCATCGGGGGTTGCGATTGGGCAGGCGATGGTTGTTGCTCCGCTGGCGGATCTCAAGTCTGTACCCTATCAGACCTGTGACTCTGTTGAGGATGAGCTGAGTTTTTTCCAGCAGGGCCTGGCGGCTGTTCGTGAGGATATTAAAAAGCTCGCAACACAGATGGAAAACCGTCTGAATCGCGAAGAACGCATACTGTTTGATGCTTATATCGGTATGCTTGATGACACCGCGCTGGGCGGCGAAGTGACTGAAAAAATTCGCGGGGGCATGGCAGCGCCCTGTGCCTGGAGTGAGGTGATCCTCGATCATGTAAAGATTTTTTCAACCATGCACGACCCCTATTTGCAGGAGCGAGCTGCGGATGTTCGGGATTTGGGCAGCCGTGTATTGGCCTATCTGCAAGAGAGCGCAAAGCGTGAGCAGCAGACGGAATACCCGGAAAACACCATTCTGGTGGGCGAAGACCTCACCGCCTCAGTATTAGCGGAAGTTCCGGAAGGGCGCTTGGTGGGGATAGTCTCAACACGTGGTTCGAGTAACTCCCATATAGCCATTCTTGCCCGTTCCATCGGTATCCCCACGGTGATGGGGGCGGTCGACTTGCCCTTTACCCGCATGGATGGACGAGAGCTTATTGTTGATGGCTATCGCGGCAGCGTCTATAGCGACCCCAGCGAAAGTCTGCGACAGCAATATCAGACCATTGTCGATGAAGATGTGCAATTGGTGGCCGGGCTTGACGCGCTCAAGGACCTACCCTGCGAAACTATCGACAACCACCGCGTGGCCTTGTGGGTTAATACCGGCTTGATGGCCGATGCCATGATTTCCCTTGAGCGTGGTGCGGAAGGGGTGGGCCTATACCGCACCGAAATTCCGTTTATGCTGCGTGACCGCTTCCCCAGTGAAGAGGAGCAGCGCCAGACCTACCGGGATCAGCTGGCCGCATTCGCGCCCCATACCGTAACCATGAGAACTCTCGATATCGGCGGAGATAAGTCATTACCGTACTTCCCTATTGAAGAGGAGAACCCTTTTCTTGGCTGGCGGGGAATTCGCGTTACCCTCGATCACCCTGAGATTTTCCTGGTGCAGATCCGCGCTATGCTCAAGGCCAGTGAGGGGCTGGACAATTTACGTATTATGTTGCCTATGGTGAGCAATGTGAGTGAGCTGGAAATTGCTCAGATGCTGCTCTACCGTGCCTTCGACGAGCTGCTGGAGGAAGGGCATGAGATCCGCATGCCGCCCCTGGGGGTGATGATTGAAGTACCCGGAGCGGTCTATCAGGCCAAGGACCTTGCTGCACGGGTCGATTTTTTGTCCGTGGGCAGCAACGACCTGACTCAGTACCTGCTGGCAGTGGATCGCAACAATCCGCGTGTGGCGGATCTCTACCATTCGATGCATCCTGCGGTTCTGCGGGCTTTGTTGCACGTGGTTAAAGATTCCCACAGCCAGGGAGTTCCGGTGAGTATCTGCGGTGAATTGGCTGGCGACCCGGCGGCCGCGCTGCTATTAATGGCGATGGGGTACGACGTTCTATCCATGAGTGCTACTCACTTGCTTAAAGTGAAGTCTGTGGTGCGCAGTGTCAGCCTGCAGCAGTCAGAAGACCTGCTGGAAGAAGTTATGGGCATGTCGGACACGGAATCCATTCACCGCTGTATTGATGCTACTTTCAGCCAGCTTGGGCTGACCCGCATCGTTCGCCCCATGCGCGAAGAGTAATACCGGGCAAAATCCCTTGCCAAAACATTCCTTCGGTCTGTTATGATCTGCACGCCTCTGCCTGCCACCCTTATCTACGTAGTGATACCGCATGCTTACATATCCAGAAATTGATCCCGTTGCCATCTCCCTGGGAACACACCAAATTTTCGGCAAAACCCTCAATCTACCTGACATCCATTGGTACGGGCTAATGTATTTGTTCGGTTTTGCTGCTGCCTGGCTGCTCGGCATCTACCGTGCGAGCAAGCCCCACACACCGCTGCAGAAATCCCAGGTAGAAGACATGATTTTCTACGGTGCGGTAGGCCTGGTGCTCGGTGCCAGAGTTGGCTATGTTTTCTTCTATAACTTCGGCGCTTTTTTGGAAGACCCTCTCTGGTTGTTTCAGATTTGGGAAGGTGGGATGTCTTTCCATGGTGGAATGCTTGGTGTGCTGGTGGCAATGGCGCTTTATGCGCGAAAGGTCAACGTTAACCTGCTCGATTTGATGGACTTCCTGGTACCCCTGGCTCCCATCGGTTTGTGTTTCGGTCGCATTGGTAATTTTATCGGCCAGGAGCTCTGGGGCAGGGAAACAACCGCCGCCATCGGCATGATATTCCCGAATGACCCGGAAGGGCTGGTGCGTCATCCCTCACAGCTATATCAGGCATCTCTTGAAGGTGTGCTCCTGTTTATATTGCTTTTTTGGTTTTCGAGCAAGCCGCGCCCTCGCGCATCGGTTGGTGCATTATTCCTCATCCTCTATGGCTGCTTTCGCTTCATCGTTGAGTTTTATCGCGAGCCGGACGCACACATAGGTTTTGACCTTTTTGACTTTCTCACTCGTGGCCAATTATTAAGCCTGCCAATGGTGCTTGTGGGCGCGGTGATAATGTTTTGGTCCTACCGAAGTGTCTCAAGAAAAATAAGTTAAATAGAATCAGGGTTAGTCGTGAAACAGTATTTAGATTTAATGCGTCATGTGCGCGATAAGGGGGTTCGCAAGGAGGATCGCACCGGTACAGGTACCATCAGCCATTTTGGCTATCAAATGCGTTTTGATTTAAGCGCCGGTTTTCCCCTGGTAACAACCAAGAAGTGCCATTTGAGGTCCATCATTCACGAGCTGTTATGGTTTCTCAAAGGCGATACCAATATTGCGTACCTGAATGAAAACGGTGTAAAAATCTGGGATGCCTGGGCCACTGAAAGCGGAGATCTCGGGCCTGTTTATGGCGCTCAGTGGCGCTCCTGGCCAGCGCCGAATGGTGAAAGTGTCGACCAGATCACGCAGTTACTGGAGCAGATTAAAAGCAAGCCTGATTCTCGCCGTTTGATCATCTCCGCCTGGAACCCCGCACTGTTGCCAGACGAAAGCATTTCGCCACAAGATAACGTGACTCGGGGGAAAATGGCCTTGCCACCCTGTCATACGCTGTTTCAGTTTTATGTGCTTGATGGGCGTCTGAGCTGTCAGCTCTATCAGCGAAGTGCCGATATCTTTCTGGGGGTGCCATTCAACATCGCATCCTATGCCTTGCTTACCATGATGGTTGCGCAGGTTTGCAAGCTAGAGCCGGGGGATTTCATCCATACCTTCGGCGACGCCCATCTGTATATCAACCACCTTGAACAGGTTGATTTGCAGCTATCTCGTGAACCTCTGCCGCTACCCATGATGAAGCTAAACCCAGATGTGACAAGCCTGTTCGGGTTTCAGTACCACGATTTTGAGCTTGTCAATTATCAGGCCCACGCCCATATTGCGGCTCCCATATCGGTATAGGTTTCATGAAGCAAGACAAGGTCATTAGCATCTCCATGGTGGTCGCTGTAGCGCGCAACGGGGTTATTGGGCGTGATAATGGTATGCCCTGGCATTTGCCGGAGGATTTAAAGCATTTTAAAAAAATCACCCTTGGTCACCCAATCTTGATGGGGCGCAAAACTTTTGAATCAATAGGCAAAGCTCTGCCGGGCAGATCTAATATTATTGTTACACGTCAAACAGATTGGCGTGCGGAGGGTGCTATTGTCGCACCTTCCTTGGAACAGGCGCTGGAATACGGCGCTGAAGAGGCAGAAAAACTTGGCGTTGACACACTTATGGTGATAGGCGGCGCCGAGCTCTATCGACAGGCACTGCCACTCGTGCGGAGAATATACTTCACTGAAGTCCATGTAGAGGTGGAGGGTGATACAACCTTCCCGCGCTTGGATCATGGCGAGTGGAAAGAGCTTGAGCGGTGGGATTTTGGGGAGCAAAACAATAATTCCCCTGCCTATTCATTTGTTACCTTGGAGCGGCGAGACTAAAAGCGGTGCATAGCGGTGCAAATCTGCTGCTGTATCAGCAATTTCGCGCCGTGCCGCAATTTCTCTGTGGCGTATGAATTGTGATCTGGTGTTACCGAGGTGTTACTTGTGTGGCAAGGTTACAATAAAAATTGTTACTTTTGGTTATGGTTTGAAGGCGTGAATCTAGTGGTTTATTTTTGTGTTTGAATGTTTCTAAGCGCTATTATTAAAATGCGCAACTCTGACGATTACCAAGTCTCAAACCCATATTTTTTTAACACATTCTGGATGCAAACGTATTATGTTTAATCCGGTCGCAATCTTTTCAACGCACGAACCCGAGTTGGGGGATTTATGAAGAACCAGCGAATCAAAGCTGTGGCTCTTACCACAGTTCTCTCTGCAGGCGCTCTTTTGGCAGGCGCTTCCCATGCAGACAAAACCTTGGATGCCATTATGCAGGTCAGTCAAGCCAAGACTGCAACCGGCCAGCAATCACAAAAACGAATTGACAAGTTGCAGGAAGATACCGCCAGTCTTCTGCAGAAGTTCAAAGTTGTCAGCAAAGAAATTGAAGGCCTGAAGGTTTATAACGCTCAGCTCGAAAAACAATTGGCAAATCAGCGCAAAGTTATCGACGACCTGAACAACTCAATCGATCAGGTAACCGTAATTGAGCGTCAAATACAGCCATTGATCCTGCGTATGCTTGACGGTCTTGAGCAGTTCATCGACCTTGACGTGCCCTTCCACCTGGAAGAGCGTCATAAGCGCGTTGAAACTCTTCGGTCCAACCAGGATCGCGCAGATATCTCTGTTGCTGAGAAATTCCGCCAGGTGCTTGAGGCTTACAACATTGAGTCCGAGTACGGCCGTAAAGTAGACACCTACGTTGATACCCTTGAAGTGGGTGGTCAGGAGCGACAGGTCAACATTCTTGTAGTTGGTCGTGTTGCGCTGATGTATCAAACCACAGACACCAAACTTTCTGGTGCCTGGGACCAGTCGCAGAGAGCCTGGGTTGAACTTGATCCAGGTGAGTACCGCGCTGCCATCCTGAAGGGTATTCGTATTGCTAAGAAACAAGCTGCCATTGATGTATTGCAGTTGCCTATCCTGGCTCCGGAGGTTTCCCAATGAAAATGACAATTAAACAAAAACTCCTAGCTTTCGCTGCTACGGGTGCGTTGGCACTGTCAGGAAGCGCTTTTGCCCAGGACAAGGCTGCCAGTCTCGAAGAGCTGCTGCAGATGGTTAAGAACGCTAAGGTTTCTGAAACCAAAGAGCACAAGCAGCGTGAAGCACAGTTCCGCAGAGACAAGTCTAATCAGGCAAGTGCTCTGAAGCGTGCAGAACAAGAGAAGGCCAACGAAGAAGCCCGCTCCGAGCGACTGGAAAACCAGTACAAAGAGCAGGAGGTTCTGGTGCAGGCTAAACGCGCTCAACTTGACGAGCGTCTCGGCTCTCTGAAAGAGCTGTTTGGTCATCTGACATCAACCGCTGGCGACCTGCGAAATGCCATCGATACTTCTATCGTTAGTTCGCAACTGTCTGGTCGTACCGAGTTTATCAATCAGCTGATCGACAAAATGAACAGCGAAACCAAACTGCCATCCATTCAGGAGATCGAGCGTTTGTGGTATGAGCTGCAGCGTGAGACTGTTGAATCAGGCAAAGTGGTTAAGTTCAATGCAACCGTTGCGGATCCTGCAGGTAACAAATCTGAACGTACAGTTGTACGTATCGGTAACTACAATCTGGTCTCAGATGGCAAATATCTGACTTTCGACCAAGGTAGTGGCTCTCTTAACGAGCTGGCGCGTCAGCCCTCTGGTGCTCTGCAAAGCGCTGCTGCTGATTTGCAGAACGCAACTTCCGGTTTCATCAAAGCTGGTGTGGACCCCACTGGTCCTGCTGGTGGCACCCTGCTTAAAGCTCTTATTAATAGTCCGTCTATTCCAGAGCGCTGGCATCAGGGTAAACTGGTCGGGTATATTATTTCCGGTGTAGGTTGTTTCGCATTGTTGCTGGCTCTGTTCCGCTTCATCGTTCTGGCCGGCATCAGTGGCAAGGTCAGTCGACAGCTTAAGTCCAATACCGCTAGTGCCAATAACCCACTGGGTCGTGTGCTGAAAGTCGGAGAGGACAATCCAAATGCTGACACTGAAACCCTCGAATTGAAACTGGAAGAGGCTATTCTTAAAGAAGGTCCGCCCATTGAGAGCGGTCTCAACCTGCTGAAAATTATCTCTATGGTTGCACCTCTGCTTGGTCTGCTTGGTACGGTTACCGGTATGATCGTTACCTTCCAGGCGATTACTGTCTACGGTGCTGGTGATCCCAAAGCGATGGCCGGCGGTATTTCCGGTGCCCTTGTAACCACTGTACTTGGTCTGGTTGTTGCGATCCCAACGGTACTCTTGCATACCTTCCTGAACGGCAGGGCTCAGCGTATTCTTCATGTGCTTGAAGAAGAAAGTGCTGGTCTGATCGCTGAGAAGTCAGAAAAAAGCAAGAAGTAAAACCGTTAGCCGCGTTTGTCACTGACAAACGCGCGGAATCCTCCCCAGTGCAATTGGGGCTTAACCGAGGTGCTGTTAGCTGAGTATTTGTGCTGACAGCGCCCAATATAAGAGGAGATAGACATGCTGGCATTGATGGAAGCTCTAGCAGCCATTAAAGCCTTTGTGGCGTCAGGTGGGCCTATTCTGTTTTGGATTGCGGCTCTGGCGTTCGCCATGTGGACTTTAATCTTCGAGCGTCTTTGGTTTTACAAGGGATCTTTAAGCAAAGTGAAGAGTCGAACAGTTGACATCTGGGAGTCGCGAGCAGAGCGAAAATCCTGGAATGCCCGCAAAATTCGTCGAGCACTGATTTCTCGCGCTGCAGCAAAGATTAACCAGAACCTGGATGTACTCGGTGTAATGGTAACCCTCTGTCCGTTGTTGGGGCTGTTGGGTACTGTGACCGGTATGATCGAAGTGTTTAACGTACTTGCCGTAACGGGTGGTGGTGATGCCAAATCCATGGCATCGGGTGTGTCGCGAGCGACTATCCCAACCATGGCCGGTATGGTGGCCGCCATTTCCGGTGTATTTGGCACAACATTAGTTAATCGTATCGCCGAGCGAGAAAACCAATTGCTCGAAGACCATTTGACGATGGATCACTAGGCGACGGTTAGACATTTGGCCTGATTTAAGAGAGAAGCCATGAGCAGGAAAAAGAAAGCTGAAGAAACAGGGGCGATTGACCTGACGCCTATGCTTGACGTGGTGTTTATCATGTTGATTTTCTTCATTGTTACTGCGTCCTTTATCAAAGAACCAGGTATTCAGGTAAACCGCCCAGATGCTGTCACTGCGGAATTTAAAAAGAATGCAAACATTCTTGTTGCTATTAACGATCAAAATGAAATCTGGATAAACAAGAACGAAGTCGATATTCGTCAGGTGAAAACACAAATCCAGTTGTTGTTAGCGGAAAATCCAAAGGGCGCAGTTGTTATTCAGGCGGATAGTGACTCCAATATTAAGACGCTGACTGATGTCGCACAAAAAGCCCGCGAAGCGGGTGTGGCAGACGTATCAGTTTCCGCGGAGAACAAGTAGGTTTCCTATGAGCATAGCAAGACTTATATCATCCTTGGCTCCGGCAGCTCTTGTCACTCTCGGACTATTGCTGTTGATGCACTTCCTGATTCTACGCAATATGACAGAGCCGGAACAGACTGAGGTATTTAAAATTCCGGAAATCACCATGCCGGACAGGGAAATCAGTACAGAGTACGATACTCGCAAACCTGACAAGCCAGATGAACCGGAAGAGCCACCACCCGAAATGCCCGAACCCGAGTTCGAAAGTCCGGATGTGGCGTCTGATATTTCGTTTGCACCGCAAATGGATACTGGTGTAGAGATCGCCGGAATTGGTGGATTCTCTAGTGATGGTGATTACCTGCCTATCGTTAAAGTAGCGCCAAAGTATCCTGCACGTGCCGCAAACCGTGGCCTGGAAGGCTATTGCACGGTGGAGTACACGGTAACGGTTACGGGTGAAACCCGCGACGTGAAAGTGGTGGACTGCCCGCAGACGGTATTTGCCAGCTCGTCAGTTAAGGCGGCCCAGAAGTTCAAGTACAAGCCAAAGGTTATCGATGGCGAGCCCATTGAGGTTCCCGGTGTTCGAAACCGTTTTACATTCCAGATGGCTAAAGAAGATTAACAGGTGGTGATGACAATGAAATTAGTAACTGTTAAATCGATGAAGTCTCTTGGGGTAAGTGTTTTGTTGGGTGCTGCTTTCACCTTTGCGGTGCCGGCGGCTTTGGACAAGCTATTACAGCCCCTCGGGTTTGATACTCAATTGGTATCTGCTGCATACGCCAAGCGCAACGCTGCGTGTAACGTTATCAAGACTGATGCGGCAGGCAAACCCAAAGAGAAACGCAAGTTGCCGGGCATTAGTGAGGCCTTCTTTAAAAAACTCGGTAAAGTGGCTGATTTGGCCTCGCCACCAGAAGAAGACAAGCGCCAGCCCAATTTCCCCGGGGCTCTTAAAGAGCTGCAAAAAATTGAAAAGGGCTGTGTTAAGTCCAAGTGCAACCAGTATGAAATGGCTCAGATCTACAACTATTACGGTTGGATCTATTACTCCCTTGAGGACTATGGCAACTCCGTCAAGTTCTACCAGAAGGTGGTTGATCAGTCGCCAATGATTCCCTGGGGCCTTGAGTTGCAAACCATTTATACACAGGCGCAGCTGGAGTTCTCTCAGGAGCGCTATGAACCATCCGTTAAGCTGTTAAATAAGTGGATGAAATCGTCTGATACCGTTGGTGCTAATGTCTACAACCTGAAAGCCAGCATCTGTTACCAGATGGACGACAAGAAAGGTGCTCTGGACCACATCAACATCGCCGTTAAGAAGATTGAAGATAAGGGCCAGGTTGCGAAAGAGCCTTGGTATAGCTTGCAGCGTGCACTCTACCTGGAGAAAGAGGATTATAAATCCGCGTTGCCTATCCTGATTAAAATGGCTCGGCATTACCCGAAAAACTCCTATTACCAGCAGCTAGGTGCTATCTACGGCATGCTGGAACAGGAAAAGAGACAGCTGGGTGTACTGGATGCGACCTACCTTGCAAAAGGCCTGGAGAAAGAGCAGCAGTTGCTTAACCTTGCCTACCTGATGATCCAGAACGACTACCCCTATTATGCGGCCAAGGTTTTGGAAAAAGGCATGAAGGACAAGCTTGTTAAGCGCACTGAGCGCAACCTGGAAACCCTGGGTAAGGCTTGGGGGCAGGCACAGGAAAAGAAAAAAGCTATTCCTGTAATGACTGAAGCCGCCGCTATGTCCGATACTGGCGATTTGTATGTGATCGTACTGGGGCTTTATCTGGATCTTGATAACAACAAGAAGGCCGTTGAAGCCGGAAAAAAAGCGCTCAAGAAAGGCAAACTAAAAAGACCAGGTGAATTACACCTGAATATGGGTGTCGCAAATTTTGAGCTGAAGAACTATAAATCTGCGATCAAGTCTTTTGAAAAAGCAATGGAATACAAGAAAACCAAAAGATTTGCCGAAAGCTGGCTTAATCACACTAAACGTGAGCTGTATCGTCAGGAACAACTAGCGTTGAACTAGCTTATTCCTTAATAAATGAGAAGGGGCTTTTGAGCCCCTTTTTTTGTGCCTGCTAAACTGCTAAGTAAGGTGTAGAAAGGAGCTTGCGGGTGTCTGCCGAGTCTTACAGAGTTTATAAAACAATAGTGCAAAAAGTTATGCTCGATCCGGAGCAGCTACCTGCGCTGCCGGCGGTGACCCTCAGTATCCGTTCAGCTTTGAATGATGCCAATACTGATGCTGAGGTTTTGGCTAAGATTTGCGCGCAGGACCCTTCTTTCAGCGCGTTGCTGATGGCGACGGCTGCCAGCCCGATCTATGTGCAAGCTAACAGGCCGACCACGCTCACCGCAGTGATATCCCTTTTGGGTATGCCAAAGGTTGCCACACTGGCGATGGCCCATTCCGTAAAAAGCTTGTTTATTCTGCGTAGTGCGCGAGTAACTAAAATTTATCAGCAGATCTGGCAGCGCTTGATGATCAAGTCAGGAGTTAGTAGCTTTCTGGCGCTGCGCACACAAAGCTGTATTCCGGAAGAAGTTATGCTGAGTGCATTACTGAGTGAGGTGGGTACCTTGGCGATCCTCAGTGCACTGAAAGATCAAAAATACTTTCCTGATAATAAAACCTTCTACATGCTCTGCCGCGAATATAGTAAAGCCTTTGGGGCAATTCTTCTGAGTAAATGGAAAATAGAAAGCAGGTTTATCGATGTGCTGAAATTCTGCGGCCGCTGGCGCCACAATGAGATGGGCGGTCTCACCATGCTGGATATGGTTAATTTGGGTTTATATTCAACGGTGAAGATTATCAGCCCCAACAACACGCTTCCCGTAATAGATAGTATTCCTTCGTTTCAAAAGTTAACTCCGCCTTTTAACGCCCTAGACGATAATGGCGGTTTAAGGATGGTTAGTGACAACATGGGCGAAATCGAGAGCATTAAAAAAATACTGGCTTAACACTCTCGTTGATTTTTTAAAATTTACTTCAGTTTTTCCAGATCGCGCACAGCGCCTTTATCAGCGCTGGTAGCAAGCAGTGCATAGGCTTTTAGCGCTGCTGAAACCCGGCGAGGTCTTTCTTTTACCGGTTTCCAGTCTGAATCGCTCTTTTGATCGCGCCTGCGCTGAAGCTCTTCGTCACTCAGTTTGACATTAATGCTGCGTTGAGGAATATCTATCTGAATGATATCGCCGTTTTCAATCAGCCCTATTGTGCCACCGGCTGCTGCTTCAGGTGAAACATGGCCGATGGACAGGCCTGAGGTGCCACCGGAAAATCGCCCGTCTGTGAGTAGTGCGCAGGATTTTCCCAGCCCCTTCGATTTTAAATAGGAGGTTGGGTACAGCATTTCCTGCATGCCTGGGCCACCACGCGGGCCTTCGTAGCGAACAATAACCACTTCACCCTCTTTAACTTTTCCATCGAGGATATGCTGAACGGCTTCATCCTGGGACTCGGTTACGTGTGCCGGGCCTTCGAATACGTGCACAGAGTCGTCTACACCTGCTGTTTTTACCACGCATCCGTCTTCGGCGATATTACCAAACAGAACAGCAAGGCCACCTTCCTGGCTGTAGGCGTTTTCCAGGTTGCGGATACAGCCTTCCTTGCGGTCGCTATCGAGGCTCGGCCAGCGAGTGTCCTGACTAAACGCGGTTTGTGTTGGAATACCTGCAGGGCCAGCTTTGAAAAAATGTGACACCTTTTGGTCTTTGCTTAAGGTGATATCCCACTGCTCTATGGCCTCTTTTAAAGTACTTGAGTGCACGGTGGATACATCGGTTTTAAGCAGTCCGGCACGCATAAGCTCACCGAGGATTGCCATAATACCGCCGGCGCGATGCACGTCTTCAATATGGTATTTCTGGGTGTTCGGTGCCACTTTGCACAGCTGGGGAATTACCCGGCTCAAGCGATCAATGTCTTTCAAATCGAAATCGACCTGAGCTTCCTGAGCTGCTGCCAGCAAATGAAGGATGGTATTGGTTGAGCCGCCCATGGCGATATCGAGGCAGATGGCATTTTCAAACGCGGCTTTTGTCGCAATGCCTCGCGGTAGCAGGGCTACGTTATCATTTTCGTAGTAGTCACGGGTGATTTCAACGATGCGTTTGCCTGCTTCTTCAAACAAGGCTTTGCGATCAGCGTGAGTAGCCAGTGTGGTGCCATTCCCCGGCAGGCTTAAGCCCAGTACCTCGGTAAGGCAGTTCATTGAGTTTGCGGTAAACATTCCCGAACAGGAGCCGCAGGTGGGACAGGCGCTGCGTTCAATTTCTGCTACGGTTTCGTCGCTAACGCTATCGTCTGCGGCGATGATCATTGCATCGATGAGGTCCAGGCCATGATCTGCAAGTTTGGTTTTTCCTGCCTCCATTGGCCCGCCTGAAACAAACACCACGGGGATATTGAGGCGCATCGACGCCATCAGCATGCCTGGGGTGATTTTGTCGCAGTTGGAGATGCATACCATTGCGTCAGCGCAGTGGGCGTTGACCATATATTCAACGGAGTCAGCGATAATATCCCGGCTGGGCAAGCTGTAGAGCATGCCATCGTGGCCCATGGCAATGCCGTCATCTACGGCGATGGTATTGAACTCCTTGGCAACACCACCGGCTTTTTCAATTTCCCTGGCGACCAGTTGTCCGAGGTCTTTGAGGTGTACGTGGCCCGGTACGAACTGGGTGAAGGAATTGACGACTGCGATAATCGGCTTTTGGAAATCGCCATCTTTCATTCCGGTTGCGCGCCACAGAGCGCGTGCGCCTGCCATGTTGCGCCCTGAGGTGGTTGTTCTGGATCGGTATTGCGGCATGATAATCCTCTGCGGGTGTTGATTCTGCGGCCGCAAAGGATAGCAAATTTAAGGGGAGTTTTCGTTAGCCTTTGCCCGTTCAGCTGACGATGGCTTGGGGGTAGTGCTTTTCTAGCTGTTTTCTCAGGATGTTATAGCGCTTGTATTGCTTGTGTTCCGGGCCCACTTCGCCAACTGCTCTCAAGCTACGGCGACAAAGTTTTTCGTATTTTTCCTGAAAACCATCGGCTTCTGTGTGGGCAATGATTGCCTGAATAAGGTTTAAATTTAAACCCGCATGGCGAGGGTATGTCGCGAGGGCTTCAATAAATACATCGATAGCCCCATCAAAATGTTTTTGCTCGTAGGACGAAATACCTTCTTTGGTCAGTTTGGCTGCTACCTGTTTGCCTGCATCGCTGATAGGTTCGGCAGTAATGCCATCGATAAGGGCCATAATCTCCGGGTCTTTCTCATGGCGTGCCGCCAAATGAGTAAGAATTTCCCTTGCGCCACTTTCATCGTTCATTGAATGAAGGGTGCGTGCGTATTCCAGGGTGGTATTTACCGGTGGAGCGGCAAGGTCCTTGTACATTTTTTTTGCTTTTTCTGCAGAGGCCTTGGCTTTTCCTTCATCTCCGAGCCCTACATATAGTTGTGTTTCTACCATCTGCGCCTGCACACCAACATCAGCTCGGTCTGAATATCGTTTACGAGCCCGGTCGAGGATGCTGTTAGCTTGACGAGCCAGCATCTTTGCATCGGTAGACTTGTCACCCTTAATCACTTCGGACACTTTGCGGGAATAATTAAAGTAGTCCTGTTCAGATTCGTGGCAGGAGTTGGTACCCCACTTAATGGCATGCTGATGGGATTTTAGCGCGGCATCGTCATCGTGGTTTGATTCCGCGACTTTCGCCAGCCGGCGATGACGAAGTACAGATTTGGGGGAAATAATGGTCGCGCTTTCAATCGCTCTTTGCGCGCTAAGCATATCTTTGCGCTGGGTATGCACTTCAGCGAGGATATCGTGTGCTTCAATATAGCGATTGTCTTCGTCGATAATGGACTGCAGTACCTCTTCAGCAGCTTCCAGATTTCCCAGCGCCAGCTGTGTTTTGCCCATCCCGAGCTTTGCCCAGATGACAGGCTTTTTGCTTAACACGCTTTCGTAAAGCTGTTTCGCGTCTTTTAATTGCTTGAGTAGGAAGTGTAACTGACCTTTCATTTTCAGGCAGTCGGCGGAATAGCGGGTGCCGCTTTTAATCATTTCGTTACAGGAGTCCAGCGCCGCCTGGTAGTTCCCATCTGAAATGAATCGTTTGATATGCAGCAGGGCCTCGTGGCGGACAATGGCTTTGTTAAGGCGTACCTTCAAGCTCTGCGTGGTGTAGGGCTTGGTTATGTAGTCATCGGGCTGGCATTCGAGGGCACCGAGTACCATCTCGCGGGATGACTCGCCAGTGATCATCACGAACAGGCTGGTCATCAGTAGTACACGAAGGTAGCGCACTTCCTCCAGAATCTGCTGGCCGTCCTTGCCTGCCCCCAGGTTATAGTCACAAAGCACAACATCGTATTTCTTTTTACCGCATGCGCGAATGGCCTCTTCTCCATTTGCAGCAGTATCTACAGAGTGGACGCCGAAGTTTCTCAGAGTGCGTGTGAGGGAGCCGCGAATTTCAGGGAAATCATCAATCACCAGACATTTCTTATTGCTGTAGATTTTGACAATATCGATTTGGCGCATGTCCTGCGCGCTTGTCTGGTGCAGATTTGGGTTCATACATTGGCCTGACGGAGAGTGGTTTTTTCAGTGCCCCAAAAAAACCTGGATAGCTAATGTATAAAGTCTAGGCAATAAACAGCTGTTTTGCCCGAGCCGTGTTATGGCGCGAGCTCTTTAACCAATACTTTGGATAGGCGCTGATAGTTGTAAAGTGATTGCCGGACGCCAGGCAGGCTGTCGACCTCAGCCTCGCAAAAGCCCTGTTCGATAAACCAGTGAGCGGTTTGTGTGGTTAGCGCGTAAAGATGCTTAAGTTTGAGTTTTGTGGCCTGGCGCTCAATGTGCGTGAGCAATTTGGCGGCTCTGCCGCCTCCCTGGTAATCCTTGTGAATAGCGACACAGGCAAGTTCTCCCG